>PJTY01000288.1_pt1 | contig 29707 bp, 33 predicted proteins | sample 1512121 | NCBI WGS metagenome assembly PJTY01 (sample SAMN08177680, study PRJNA422409) | Soil metagenome, whole genome shotgun sequencing project. | isolation source: Soil enriched (2) on filter paper: alkali lignin treatment | place: USA: Madison | collected 2015-01-15 | reverse complement strand
GACGCCATTGTCGTCAGCATGCACAACGCGCCAGCGGCTATCACGGTACGCAACATACCCCCTCCTCATCAATTGACTACAGATGTAGTCAATTGATGAGCGCTGGCAATGCTGTTGGTCGAAAAGGTGGTTATGGAAAGGCGGTCGACGTCCATCTCCTTCTTGACGCTCACAATCCACATGGTCGTTATCAGCCATATGATCGAGAACAACGCAAAAAAGCGGACCGACGGGAAATGATAGACGACAAATCGCGGCCGAATGGCCGCAAAGGGTCGACCGCGGAAGCGTCAGAGACGCGCCCATTCCGGTAAGACGGAGCGGTCCAAGGCTGCCCTGTAAGCTGCCGTTCACCTCCATCCCGAATTGAAGAGGCTAATTCATTGCCAACCTCCACCTAATGCCAAAAACACTGTGATCTGGTCGTCCACGATGGACGCCTCGGCCGCCGCATAATCGACTTGCACGGCTGCAAGACTGCTCTGCGCCGTCAGAACATTGAGGAAGTCGCTGCGCCCAAAGCGGAACAGGGCGCTGGCCTGGGCGGCTGACATTTCGGCGCTGCTGGCCGCACGTTGCAGTGATGCTGCCCGATCCCGGTTCCGCGCGTAGGTTTCGAGGGCGGTTTCCGTGTCGCGCAAGGCGTCAAGGACGGTGGCATCGAACCGGGCGACATCAATGGCAACCTGCTCCTGCGTAGCCGCGATCCTTGCTGTGACGACCGGGCGATTTGGAAAGCTCCAACTCAGAAGCGGACCAAGGCTGAACCCAAAGCTGTGGGAACGGCCCAGTTCTTCGACCTTTCCACCCGCACTGACGCTCCCTCCCATAGTTACGCTAGGATAGAGATCGGCCATGGCTACGCCGATGCGTGCGGTATCGCCTGCGATGGCTCGCTCCGCCTGACGGATATCGGGCCTGCGCCGGATCAGCGCGGTGCCGTCACCAACCGGCAATGCTTGCTTCAGCTTGGGCAATTCGTTGCAGGCCTCGACGTCCCGAGGATAATCCGCAGGCGCCTTACCAAGCAGTGTTGCCAGCAGGAAAAGCGATGCCTGCCGCCGGGCCACCAATGCCGGCACACCGGCGTCGCTGGTTTCCACTGCCGTTCTCGCGCGGGTGATATCGAAAGCCGTTCCGCGTCCGCCGCGTGCCAAGCGGGCGGTGGCGTCAAGCGTGCGCCGTTGCAGGGCGATCACCTGGCGGATGGTCTTAATCTGGAAGTTGGCAGCGCAGACACCGGCATAGGCACGGGCAGTCGACGCTGCCACGCTGATCCGCACGGCATCGCGGGCGGCCTCGACAACGTCACGATCAGCCTCCCCCGCTTCGATAGCACGCCGCAGCTTGCCTGCCAGATCCAGCTGATAGCCCGCAGACAATCCGAGGCCATAGGTGGCGACACCCGGCAAAGCGGCACCAGTGGAACTGGCCGAGTAATCCCGTTCCAGCGCGGTTTGGCCGTTCACGCTCGTGCTGATTGCACGCGCCCCCGCCGTCTGGCGGAGCACGGCTTGCGCCTTGCGGACATTGGCCTCGGCGGCCCGCAAATCTGCGTTGGCGGAAAGAGCCTGTTCGACCAGCGCGTCGAGGCGCGGATCCTCATAAAGGCGCCACCAGTGTTCGGGAAGCGGCGCCTGTGTGAAGGCGTCATCATGTCCCGCGATGAATGCGCCCTGCGCCGCTGGCGTCCCGGCCACTCCGGGCTGTGGTCCATGATAATCCGGTCCGGATACGCATCCTGCGACGAGCAGCGCAGCGGAAAGGGCAAGCACGCACCTCATGACCGTACCTTCGGCGTGTCCGGCGTTGCAATCCGCTCGCTATCGGGAATGATCTCAACCGTTGCGGTTCTGCCGGCGATCAGTCTGGTGCCGGGCGGAACATGATCGATATGGACCCGAACAGGGATACGCTGGGCTAGCCGGACCCATGAGAAGGTAGGCGCGACCGTGGGCAGGAGATTGTGCGCCTGCCCGCGCTGATCGTCATCGATGGCGGCGGCGATACTTTCGACATGGCCGGTGATCTCGGCCTCGTCGCCCATCAGGCGAATGCGCGCACGATCGCCGATCGCGACCCGGTTCAGCTTCGTCTCCTCGAAATAGCCTTCAATCCGGAGCGAGGCGGTGTCGACCAACGCCATCGCCTGCGCGCCCGACGCGAGATAATCACCCGGATGAATATCGAGATTGGTAATGACTCCCGCCACCGTGGCGCGGATTTCGGTACGGTGCATATCGACACTGGCGACATTGCGCTCCGCAAGCGCGCTCTTGAGGACCGCCTCCAGGGTGCTGACCTTCGCCGCATTCTGCTCGCGTGTTTCGGCTGCGACAAGATCGCCCAGCGCCCTGTCGCGCCGGGCTTCCCTACGGGCCTGCTCCAGTTCCGCCCGGGCCTGCGCGATCGCGGCATCAGCCCGCTCGATCGCGGCAGTAATGCGGGGGCGATCAAGCACGATCAGCACTTGTCCTGCAGAAACGGTCTGATTGTCATGGACCATGACCTGCGTGACCAGCCCGCCTACGTCGGTGGAAACGCGCACCACGTCCGCCCGTACATGGCCATCGCGGGTCCACGGGGTGCGTTCGTAGCTGCGCCAGACCTGAAACGCGACAAGTGCAGCGAGCACCACCACGGTCAGGGTCAGGGCATAGCGCCCCAGCAGGGAGAGAACTGGCTTCATGGCAAAAATCCGGTGAGAGGCTGGAACTGCACGAGCAGGCAGAAGAGGATGATGAAGCAGGCAAGCTCGACGAGCGGCTTGCGCGCGATGGCCCGGTCAAGGCCGGTCAGCGCAGCCAAGCGCATCACGGCAAAGGTACAGGCCGCGGCCAGCAGGCCGAGCACCAGCAGGCCAGGGATGAACACTCCGCCAATAGCGATGTCGGCAATCATCGGCTGCCTCCGGCGTTGACGGGCATAAGGGCGAACCTCAAGTCGATGAGACGATCGGCAATTTCGCCAACGTCGTCCGCTGCGCTGTCCGCGATCCGTGTTGCGGCAGCATCAACCTGCGCTATCAGAGCTTCATGTTCCGGCTCGTCGCTCTCGGAGAAGGCCTGGCCTATTCCGGCGAGCAGCGTGTGCAGGGCTTCGCACGGCTGATCGGGTCGGTCACTGATGCGGTGGCGCAAAGCGCCAACCGCATGGCCCACGCGAAGATGCATCAGGATGGTGTCGGGCAGATGCACCTTGCCTGCCGCTTTTGCCCGGGGGATCAGAAGCGCGGTGCGGTCGATCATGATGCTGGTCCAGCGCGCTTCGTCCATGGCATGCCCTCTTGCCCGCCGCGCCACATCGCGGCGGCTTGCGCAGAGCAGTCGGTCGATGGCTGTTTTGACCGGCACAGTCTGGAACAGCGTCATGCTGACCGCCGCAAAGCCGGTGCCGATGACCAGAGCCACCGTGCTGTTGAGGAAAACCGCAAAATCGCCGGTGTAGCTGGCGCCCAGCCCGGTCAGGATTGGGAAGCTGAGCGTGATGCCCAGCGCCAGCATCGTGGTTGGCGGGCGTGCCTGCATTGATCCCGCCAGCAAAAGCGTGGGTGCGAGGACAGCCACCAGAACCGGGAAGTCGCTGACACGCGGCAAAATGACGAAGCTGTAGGCAAGGCTGATCGCGACGGCATAGAGCGACCCGATCAGATATTTGATGACGAACGGCCTTGGCGCGTCGAAATTCCCGAACAGGGCGCAGGCCACGCCCACGATGGAGAGGGCCAATGCACCGTCAGCCAAGGCCGACCAGATCCACAGGAGGCAACCGGCAAAGATGCCGGCAATCGCCCCCATCGCACCGCGTACGGCCATCCAGCGATCACGGTGATAGACGTAGCCGGTCGGATGTGCGTCGGGACTATAGTCTCGCTGTCTACGAGCACCGTCCACGATCTGCGCACCCAACCGATCGCAGGTGTCGAGCAGTTCGATCAGCTCGGCAAGATGACCGCAAAGATTGGTGGCCAGCCCAGACGCGCCATGCCGTCGAGCACGTTCCACCAGTTCGTCGGAAGAAGGCGTGCCCGCCCTGAGCCAATGGTCAATGTCATAAAGCAGGCAGTGCATGTCCGCTTCCGCATCGCTAAGGGGGCGCAGAGCATGCAGACGATCTTCAATCTCGGTGCTGAGAGGAATCAGGCGTGCGAGAAGGTCGTGGACACGGTCCAACGCTTTTCGCGGTGCTGCGACTGTCGCGGCATCATAAGGCAGGTGCGTTGCAAGACCGTTCAGCGCGAGCAGGTCTGACGCCAGCGCAGCCCGGGCATGCCGCCCCTGTACATCGGGCAGGCCTTTGAGGGCTTCGCGGGCCAGGCCGCGCGCATCCTTCAATGTGGCCGAAAGCTTGCCGGTAAACTGGCCCGTCATTGGCCGGGCCAGGATGAAACGATGGATCAGCACGGCGCAGCCTATGCCGAGCAAGATCTCCTGCACGCGTACCGCCGCCGTATCGAACATGGCGCCGGGGTCGGCCACACCCGGAAACCCGATCAGGCTCGCGGTATAGCCCGCCAGTACGAAAGCATAGGCGCGAGGTGTCCGGTCGAGCAGCGAGAAGTAGAGGCACAGGCCGATCCAGCAGGAGAGGATCAGGCTGCACAGAACTGGTTCATTCGCAAAGTTGGGCACGATCGCGACCGTTGCGGCGGCACCGATTATTGTTCCACACAGACGATAGACGCCGCGCCCCAGCGAGGCGCCGGCCGAACCCTGCGAAACGATGTAGACCGTCAGGATCGCCCAATAGGGTTTGGGCAAGCCGATGCGCAGCGCAATGTAATAGGCCAGCATCGCCGCCGTGAACGTCTTCGCCGAAAAGGCCAGCGCATCCCGATCCGCTCGGATCACCGGCGATCGCATTACCTTCGGGCCTTTGCGGATCAGCGCCGCGCTGGCCTGGGCGAGGCTGGATAGTGAGGGATAGGCAATGCACATGGCCTGGATATCGCCGCATCGCGCGATCGAATAAATTCGATATCCTGTCAGAAAATCACTATATCACGTCAATCATGTCCAGCTCCGCCTCCGTTATATCTGCTCTCGATCCCGATCTGACGCGCCTTCCCGCCGTCGCACATCGTGTCGACTTCGCAGATTATGCGGCCGAGGTGCCATCCCATATTCATCGCAAAGGGCAGTTGATCATCACCTCGCATGGCGCGGTGACGTGCAACGCCGGAAACGAGATATGGGTCATCCCGCCCGATTGCGGTATCTGGATCCCTGGCGGGGTTTCGCACAGCGCCCGCGCGACCCACAACGCCCGGCTCAATTATCTATTCGTGGAACCCGGCGAGGCTGCCCTGCCTGGGGAATGCTGCACACTGTCGATATCGCCGATGATCCGGGAGATGATCGACTGGCTCGCTCGCGAACGTGGCGACTATCCGCGCGAAGGCCATGAGGCCCGGCTTGCCCGGGTGCTGCTGGATGAACTGGCCGAAATGCCGCGCCAGCGGTTCAACCTGCCGATTTCTGGCGATCCGAAGATTCGCATGATCGCCGACGCACTGACGAACGCCCCCGCTGACCGCAGCACATTGGGTGAATGGGCCAGGCGCGTGGCGATGAGCGAGAGTTCGCTTGGCCGGCTCATGCTGCGTGAAACGGGGCTCAGTTTCGGTCGCTGGCGCCAGCAGCTACATCTCGTCATTGCCCTGCGCGAACTGGCCAGCGGCGAGGCGGTGCAGAATGTTGCAGGCTCATTGGGTTATGAGTCGGTCAATGCCTTCATCACCATGTTCAGGAAAGCGACCGGCGCCACGCCGGCCCAGTATTTCGCAACACGCAGATCAGCGGCCAGCGAACCCTTGAGCGATCGCCAACCTTAGCGAGGTCGGCTTTATGTGAGCCGACTAGCAGCAATGCGCCCTTGTCTGCCATTCAAGGCAGTGCGCCTCATTCCCAAAAGCGGTCATTTGGGCGATCTTCGCAATAGGCCGTCTTGTACGAAGGGTTCATTCCCTCGGTGAGGGCTGCGTCTCTGAATTCCGCGGTCTTTGTCCAGTTCATCCTCCCTATATGTCGAATAGCCATGAGGTTCCCGCCTTTCAGCTGCGCAGCCCGGCATTACTGACCTGCGATCCGGCAAGGATTGGAAGGGCTGCGGTTGGTCTTCCTGTCAACGCCAATATCGCATTGGCGACGGCAGGCGCAATCGGCGCGACCCCTGGCTCGCCCATGCCGGTGGGTTTGTTGTGAGACGCGATGATATGTGTTTCGACGTGCGGCATCTCGTTCATGCGCACCACGGGATAATCATCGAAGTTTGTCTCCTGGACGATCCCGTCCTTGAGCGTCACCGCCCCGAACAACGCGGCAGAAAGCCCGAACCCGATGCCGCCTTCTATTTGGGCGGCGATCTGATCGGGCGCGACCGCAATGCCGCAGTCGACGACCGCGACAACCCGGCGCACCATCGGACGAACATTGTCGAGCCGGACTTCTACAACCTGCCCGACGAGCGTGCCGAACGCCTCATGGACTGCCATGCCACGTGCCCAGCCGCTCTCGATCGGTGTATCCCAGCCGGATTCTCGACGCAGCCTGTCGAGTAGCGCCATCCTGCGCTTATCGTTCGCCTGATGGTAAAAGGCCAGCCGGTAATCGGCGGGATCGCGCGCGGCACGCCTGGCAAGCTGATCGACCACGTGCTCCATAACCATGGCGGTGTGTGAATGGCCGACCGATCGCCAGAAGCTGACCGGGACCGGCAATGCCGGTGTGAATATTTTGCCGTCGACGGTGGAAGCGGTCGAGAAATAGGGCGAGTCCGTGATGCCTTCCGTAGCTGTCGTGTTCGGGCCAACGGGAAGCAGCGTCTGGCAAACGCTATGGAAACGCCAGCGAGCGGGAAGCCCGTCCGATCGCAACTGCACCCATATGCGGTGATGCGACATCGGCCGATAATAGCCGGCTGCCATCTCATCCTCGCGCGTCCACATCAGCTTGACCGGACGGCCGTTCGTTCGCTTCGCGATCCTTACACATTCGACAACATAATCCGATGACAAGCCGCCGCGTCGCCCGAAAGAGCCGCCAGCGGGGACGACCTCAATATCGACCTTGCCGGGAATGGTGCGCGCGGTGAGCGCGGCCTGAACCTGATCGACAGTGACGAGATGCGCGCCGGATGTGATCGACACGTCCCAGCCGTCGACCCGCGCGACGCAATCCATCGTCTCCATCGGCGCATGGGCAAGGTAGGGGAAATCGAAGCTGAACTGCGCCACATCACCGCTGAACGGAGTTCCGGGGGCCTCGCCCTTCATCGCGAAATCGGCTGGATGGAGATCGCCATGTCCAGCCGCGATGTCGTGATACCAGCGGACGAGATCAGGCGTCGATCGTTTTTCAGCGTCAGTGTCATCCCACTCGATGCGTAGCGCATCGCGTCCACGGCGCGCGGCGATGGTTGTCTCGGCGACAATCGCAACGCCACTCTCTATCGCGAAGACGTCGACGACGCCCTTAACCTTGCGCGCATCGCTGTCATCAAATCGTGCGAGCTGGCCGCCAAAGCGCGGACTATGTGCAACCATGGCTACCAGCATGCCGGGGCGCTGGATGTCCTGGGCATATACCTGCGCGCCGGTGCTCTTGGGCAGGCTGTCTTTGCGTCGCACCCGGTCGGTGCCGACGAGGCGGTACTGCTCGGGCCGTTTAAGGACCGGTTTCTGAGGCGGCGTCTGGCGGGCGGCGTCGGCCAGCAGTTGGGCGAAAGGTTCTGACCGCCGCGAGCCGGGATGCGAGACGATCCCGTCGCGGACCTCGATCTGACTGGGCGGAACATTCCAGCGCAGGGCGGCTGCATTGACGAACATGGCGCGGGCGGCGGCGCCTGCGGTCCGCATGGCGTCGAAGTTGGAAGCAATCGCGTTTGATCCTGCGGTCATCTGGATACCATAGGCCCGGAAATTGCCTCGCGAGTCGATCACGCGGACCCGGTCCCAGGCCGCATCCAGTTCCTCGGCGATCAACGCGGCGATTCCGGCATGGATGCCCTGGCCGATTTCCTGCTGCTTGTTGACGATCGTTACCCACCCGTCGGGCGTTATGCGGATGAAAGGGCCGAAGGCGCTCGGTTCGGGATCGGTGCCGCCACCGCTCAGCAAGGCGCCGCCGACATCCATCGGATGGGTGACGCCATAGCCGACGATCAGCGCGCCACCGACCAAAGTCCCGCCCAGGATCATCCGGCGGCGTGTCATGCGGAAACGGCGGTCCGGTGTTTCAATCTGCGTCATGCGCGGCTCCTTGTGCGGGAACTGGTCAGGCGGGACATTGCGCCCCTGTCTCGATCCAGGACTGGATCAGGTTTCCGAACTGCGCCTGCGTGCCCGGCGCTGGCGAGCGCTTGCCACCTGGATGCCACGCCCAGCCGACCAGTTCATCATGCGCCATGTGATGCAGCAGCTGGTCGCGGGTCATGTGCGAGCGGGCGGGATCAAGCAGCTGCCGACATATCTCGCCAAGGCTCTTGCCCTGCCAGGCCATTTCGACCGGCGCGAGCGCCCATTTCGGATTGCCCGGAACACCCGATACCTTGGCATTCTGCGTCTGATGGCAGGTCGTGCAACGCAATGTCGACAGGCCATGCCCGTCGCCACCGCGCAGCACAGCAGGGTTATGGGGACGCATCGCATCGGTCTGGGTCGGACGGTCGCCGCGCGGGTGGCAGTTGAGGCAGCGTGGATGCTGGATCACCCGACCAGCTTCCTTGAACAGCGCCTCGGAACGTTCGGCCGGATCAGCGATGGCAGCGAAGTCCGAAACCGGGCGCAGATCGACCTGCTGCACCGGCGCGCGTACCGATGGCAGCGGCTCATTCTCAGGCAATGCCCGTGGGCGCAGAAAGACTGCGGCCAGCAGGGCGACGACCGCGATCACTATCGCGAGAATCAGCAGGCATCCGAACCGTCGGCGACGCGGCCTGTGGCGAGGCTTGCGTCCTGTCATGTGCGCGTACGCCCATCAGCCTTGGTGGCAGCGTCGTGGATCGCGGCGCGGATGCGGTTATAGGTGGCGCAGCGACAAATATTGCCACTCATGGCCTGGTCGATGTCTGCGTCCGATGGCGCAGGAATCGTCCGCAACAGGGCGAGCGCGCTCATCATCTGGCCTGACTGGCAGAAACCGCATTGCGGCACATCGCGCGCCACCCAGCTCTCACGAAGCGCATCTGCCTCTGGGCCGGAAATCGCTTCGATGGTCGTGACCGGCGCCGCGCCGACAGCGTCCAGCGGCAGTACGCAGGAGCGTACAGGCTTGCCATCGATATGCACGGTGCAGGCGCCGCACTGGGCGACGCCACATCCATATTTGGTGCCGGTCAGCCCCAGCGTATCGCGCAGAACCCAGAGCAGCGGCGTATTGCCGTCCTCTTCCACGCGATGCGTGCGACCATTGATGGAAAGAGTAAAAGCCATGGGCCTGAACCTAACTCCGCTCGTCCGCCGCGCGAACACCCGATCCTTCAAAAAGCCTGCCTGATCCTGCGGGCAGTATGCTGTTCAGAAGCGAAAGGAGAGCATAAGGCCCGCTGCGGGCTGCAAGCGGCTGCCTTCGTCCACAATCGGACTGTCGGCGATATCTCCAACAAGATATGTCGCTCCGGCCCGCGCGATCACACCGAACCGCTCGCTGAACCAGTAGCCGGCCGTCACCCCGCCGCCAATATCGCGAAAGCCCGATCCCGGTGTGTACGCGGCCAGCCCGCTTGCTGTTGCCCCGTTTTGGTCGATCCCGAAATATGTGCGGCTGTAGTCCGCGCTGGCCCAGCTCGTCTGCAGATCGAAAGATAGGAAGATGTCGCGATTTTGCACGGCTGCATAGCTGGCGCTGCCGGTCGCCAGCAGGCCATTATGGGTGTTGGAAATGTCGTGAACCATCGTCAGGTCGAGCTGAACCGCGCCCTGCCCGAACTGATTCCCGCCCAGGCGATAGCCAATATATCCGCCCGCCTCGATGGCGGTGCCGATTTCTGGAAGGCGGCCAATGCGGCCATCGGCATCGCGCCGGGGCAGGCGCGGGCCGATGACGGGGCCGATCGCCAGCCGCGGGTCCGACACGACGTCCATGCGCGCGCCCGCGCCGCGGACCTGAAAATTGATACCGCGCCAGCGAATGTCGGCGGTTGCGAAGGGGAATGGCCGGACATCGCCCGAACCGTCGAACTCAGGAACGACGCCCGCGCCGATCGCGACCATGCCGTGCGGCGCGCCGTCGTCAGGCGCCTGCTGGGCGTGCGCTGTGGAACTGGTGGTTACAGCCGTGGCCGCGAGAAAGGCCAACGGGATCAATATGAGGGAACGCATGGAAAATCCTTTTGGTGAAATGGAAGGATGTGGCCGCCGAAGGTGCCCGTTGGCCGGGCTACTCCTCGGCGGCCTGATGGAGGCTGCCCGGGCATGGGGTAGATGGCGGCGGCCTCTCGCCAGACCGAGGGGGAGGGGGGGGCTGGTCCGATCTCGACAAACTGATTCTACTGTCTTGCCCAATCCGCCGATCGGCGACGCGCATCGCCAACCCTGCCAGCACGCTTGCGACAGGCGCGATCAACAGCCCCAGCCCCAAGCCGTTCGGTATGGCGTTGACACTTGCCCAGTCGCTCACCATGCCGACGAACAATGGAGCAATGGCCGGACCGAACAGGCCCGAACCAATGAGCAAGAGACTCGATGCCATGGCCTGATGGCCAGCCCCGGCGATCAGATGCGCCGCGCCGAACGCGCCAGGCAGCAGGAAGGCGAAAGACAGCATGCCGGGCACGAAGAGCGCGATCGACAGGGGACCGGTCGATACGAAGAGCGCCGCCGTGGTGGTGACGCCGGCAAGGATAAGGAGGATGGATGGGGGTCCCAGCAGGCGGGGACTATTCGCCCGCACCGCCCGGTCGAAAAAGCGTCCGCCCGCGAGCGTGCCGATTATGCCCATTCCTCCTTGCAGCAGGCCAAAGGACATGCCGACCTCGCCAGCGCTATAACCATGGGTGCGCATGAGGAACGGCGCTGTAAAGGCGTAGAAAGCCGCCGAAGCAAAGCCGAGGGCAGTACTACCCAGAATGAGCCAGCGGAAGGCTGGCATGGTGACCAGCCTGCGACTGATCTGAAAGGCTGGCTCCTTGACCAAGGGAGCGGGCGAGAGAGACGGCGTTGGCCCGGTGACGAACCAGACTAGGCATGCAACTACTCCACCAGCCGCACCTGCGCCCAGCAGTGACATACGCCACCCCAGCCTATCGGCGATCGCGCCGCCCGCAGCAAACCCGACCATTGTTCCGACCGGAATACCCATTGAGAAAATGGCGATGGCCATACCACGGCGCTTCGGACCGATCCGACGGGCAATAAGCGCGTGCGCTGAGGGGATGGCGCCGGCTTCGCCCAGCGCGACGCCAAAGCGGGTTGCTGCAAGGAGGCCGAAACTGCCCGCGAAGCCGCCCATCGCGGTCATCATGCTCCAGACCAATATGCACGATACAAGAACAAGGCGTGGCGAACCGCGGTCCGCAGCACGGGCGAGTGGCAGCGACAGAAGCGTGTAACAGGCTGCGAAAGCTATACCTGTCATCAGGCCGATCTGTGTATCGCTAAGATCCAGATCCTTCTTGATGGCCTCTGCCAATATGAAAGGAAGGATCCGATCAACTTGACAGAATATGCTGGTCAGAAACAATATGGCAATAAAGGCTGCAGCGCGCATTTTATTAGGCACCATGCTGTTATACGACGCAATCTTGCCGGGCCTCCCCCTGAATTTGTCTATTGCATCCGTAGTGGAGACTGGCATGATAAGCGCGCTCCTGAGCTGATTGGCACCATCACGCTAGAAGGAGTGTCCAATGAGCAGAATGCCGGAAACCGCAAGAATTTTGCCTTTTCCTACAAATGATGAAAGGCGTGTCGCGCCGATGCGGGTTCAGCCCTTGCCGTCATCCTCCTCCGAACCCTGCGTGCCTGCCGCGCTGCTCGACAGCGTATTCGCGCATGTCGATACACTGGGAGGTGGAGAAGGGCTGTTTCCCCTGCCCATGAGCGGCGTCAACGTGATCCGCGCGATGCGCCACGTCCCGGCCAATCCACAGATGTACAGGCCTTCCTTGTGTATCGTACTGGAGGGGCTGAAGCAGATCGAGTTTGGTGACCAGTCGCTCGAGTATGGCGTCATGGAATGTCTGATCGTCAGCATGGAGATTCCCGCCACCGGGCGCATCGTTGGCGCAAGTCCGCAAGAGCCGTTTCTCGGCATGGTGATCGAACTGGACATCGAGATGATACGCAGTGTCCTGGAGCAGTTGCCGAACATGCCAGCGCCAAAAGGCCATGACGGCCCGAGCCTGTTTGTCACGAGGGTTGGCGACCATTTTGCTGACTGTCTGGTTCGTTTGCTTCGCATGGGGCAGACACCCGAAGCCATCCCGATCCTCTTTCCGTCGGTGATGCGCGAAATCTGCTACTGGCTGCTCACCGGCCCGCATGGCGGAGATATCTGCAAGCTGGTCCTGCCTGAAACCCATTTGGAGCGCATAACAAGAGCAATAAGGGTCATGCGGGAGAATTTTGCGCAGACGCTGCGGATTGAGCAGCTGGCTGACATAGCGAGGATGAGCCCGTCCTCCTTCCACCAGCATTTCAAGGCGCTGACCCTGATGACGCCGGTGCAGTTCCAGAAACAGTTGCGCTTGCTGGAAGCGCGGCGCCTGATGATCGCCGACGCCGCCAATGTCACCGAGGCTGCCTATCAGGTCGGCTATGAAAGCGCCTCGCAGTTCAGTCGCGAATATAGTCGCGCGTTCGGCGTGGCGCCCAAGCGCGATGTCATGGAACGAAAAGCGCTGCTGATTGAGGTCGGCGCCGCTTAGCAGCGACCGGCTGGCGGCCACCGCTTCAGCTATGGGCCGGTGGCCGCCGATAGTCTGGGTTCACGACCATGGGTTCGCAGAATTAGGCAGGTTTTTCCCGGGTTCGGGCATGCGGTGACGCGGCTGGTGATTTACCTCTTCAATCAGACAATCCGCACTGATTAAGAGGTACACTGCATGACCCGTTGGACTTCCGCCGACATCCCTTCACAGCATGGCCGCTGCGCCGTCGTTACGGGCACCGGCGGGCTTGGCTTCGAGACGGCGCTGGCGCTCGCAAGCGCCGGCGCCGAGGTGATCGTCGCCGGCCGCAACCCTAAAAAGGGTGTCGAGGCGATCGATAAAATCCGCGCGGCGGCGCCCGGGGCAAACATCCGGTTTGAGACGCTCGATCTAGCGAGCCTTGCATCGGTTGCCGCGTTCGCGGCGCGGCTTCGCGACCTGCGAGGCAGTCTCGATATCCTCGTCAACAATGCCGGCGTCATGCGGCCGCCGACATGGCAGCCGACGGCCGAAGGGTTCGAACTGCAATTGGGCACCAACTATCTCGGCCATTTCGCGCTCACCGGGCTTTTGATGCCTTTGCTTATGGAAGGCCAGAAGGCACGGGTCGTCATGTTGTCGAGCGTCGCCGCGCGGCAAGGCAAGATCAACCTCGACGATATCAATGCCAAGGACCGATTCGACTCCATGTCGGTCTATAGCCAATCCAAGCTTGCCTGTCTGATGTTCGCGTTCGAGCTGGAGCGACGGAGCGTAGCGAACGGCTGGGGCGTTGCCAGCATGGCGGCCCATCCCGGCGTCTCGCGCACCGACCTGCTCCACAATGCGCCGGGGCGGCGCAGTGCGATCGGTATTACCCGCTCGCTGCTCTGGTTCCTGTTCCAGCCCGCGGCGCGGGGAGCTCTGCCGACATTGTTCGCGGCGACCGCACCGCAAGCAAAGGGTGGCGGCTATTACGGCCCCGATGGCCTGGGAGAGATACGCGGTTTTCCCGCCCCTTCAAAGATCCCGCCGCAGGCCCAGAACCAGACAGTGGCTGGCCGGCTGTGGGAGATTTCGGAGGAAATGACAGGCAACCCTTTTGCTGACACGGTGCCTCCAACATAACCGGGATTGCCTAAGATGCGGGCAAAGCCGTCTCGCACAAACAGTCGCCGCTTCCTGTTACATCAGGCCCTCTTGGATGGATTGGTGGACCGTCCGAATAGTCGGTCGGAAGCCGAGGCTTCGGGCCCGCGCGCCGTCCGCCTGCATGTACCAGGGGTTTGCGAGCGGCTCCGACGAAGGCGGCATCGCCTCGCCGAGCATATCGCAAAGCTCGTAGAGCGACGTCGGCGCCTCATCGACCAGGTTGACGACATGACCATCCATCGCCCCGTCGAGCGCCAGCTTCACGGCAATGGCGATGTCACGGTGATGGATCATGCTCATGCGCTGTGCGGGATGAAAGCCCGCATTCGCCGCCAGTCTGGGCAACGCTTCGAGATGGCCGTCGCCGTCGCCATAGACGAATGCGAAGCGCAGTATCGACCAGGTGAGACCGCTTTGCCGCAAGGCATCTTCAGCAGCGAGCTTGCTCGCCGGATAGGCTTGCTTGGGTTCCGACAGATCGTCCTCGCGCCCGGGATGCAAGGCGTGCATGTCGTAAACAAGGCTGGTGCTCGCCATGATGAAGCGCGCATCCGGGGCCTGGACCTTTGCCGCCGCGATCAGGTTGCGCGTGCCGTCGAGATTGCTCTTCCAGATCAGGTCGGTGTCGGGCGTGCGGAACAGTGCCGCGAGGTGGATGATCGCGCTGACACCCGCCAGCGCGTCGTCCAATGTCGTGAGATCAAGCAGGTCGCCTTCGGCAACAGCAACCTCGATGGGCGGGGCCTTCCCCTTTCTCAGCAGTGCGCGGCAATCGACTCCTTGCCCGACAAGGCGCGGAAGAAGGCGCGTGCCGATCAGACCAGTCGCGCCGGTGACGAGGACGGTCATTCTTTGTTTCCTTTCCGGGACAGCGCGTCCAGCCGCTCGGTTGCGGTCCGCAGGACGCGCGCTGCGATCTCAAGATCGGCATCGTCGATGCCATCGAACGCGGAGTGATGAATGAGAGAGATGGGATCAGGAAGCGTGCCCCAGAGCGCGGTCCCCGCCGCAGTCAGTTGCAGCCGCTTTTGCCGATGGTCGATCCGGTCCGCGATCTGCACGACCAGGCCGCTCCGCACTAACGCCCCCACGACTCCGCTGAGTGTTGCGCGCTCGACCTGCAGCAAGCGCAATAAGTCACGCTGCATCGTCGGACCGTCATGCGCCAGCTGGTAGAGCACATACCATTGGGTCGAGCCGATGCCGTAAGGACGCAGCAGCGTCTCCAGCACCGCACGGCCCGCAAAATAGCTGCGCTTAGCCCAAGCCGCGACGGCACCATGCTTCGAATTATCGAGGTTGCTTGCCATCTAACAATATTGTTAGGTTCCATACAAAGAGTCAAGATTGTACGGCTTGCTATAGCAATCGATCCCGCCAGCCCGCGAAATGCTGAAAATCAGCCTGATTTCGTGGCGACCGGTGCGAGTTATCATCGGGCCAGATAGGCGGCGATGCGCTCGGCGGTTGCGGAGGTTGCCGGATTATAGACGACCATCGCGAGGTCCGTTCGCCCATCAACCGCGAAGGTGGAGAACTCGAGTTCGATCGGTCCGATCTCCCGATGGTGGAGCTTTTTGAGGCCATCGCCCTGACCGATGATATCATTGTCATTCCACAGCGCAGCGAACTCGGGACTTGTGCGCGAGAGTTCCTGGGCAAGTTGCGCGACCTCGGTACTCGCGCCGGCTCGGACCGCGTCGGCCCTCAGTCCCCCAACCACGAACCGGGCGACACTATGCCAGTCGTCCTGGGCCGCGCGCACGCGGGAATTGCTGAACATGAGGCGCAGGACGTTCCGTTCCCTGACTGGAATTTTCGCATAGTCGGTTAAGAGCAGCGCCGCTGCCCTGTTCCATGCGAGAACGTCCCATGTAGGCGTCTTAATGATCGCGGGGCTCGTAGACAGCGCGTCGAGTACGCGCTGCAGCCGCGGCGAAACGCCGTCCGCCTGCAGATAACGTGCTTCCGGTGGGCGGCCTAGCCCCAACATGAACAGATGCTCGCGCTCGGCCTGCGTTAGCATGAGCCCGTTGGCGATACGATTGAGCACATCGGCTGAGGGCGCTCCGCCGCGTCCCTGCTCCAGCCAAGTGTACCAGGTCGGGCTGATATTCGCGCGCTGGGCGACTTCCTCACGCCGAAGCCCTGGGGTGCGTCGCCGGGCGCCGGGCAGGCCGAAACTCGCTGGGTCGATGCGCGCGCGTCGGTCGCGCAGGAAGGCGCCCAGGCTGTTCATATCGTCCATCATGCTCATCCTGTTGAGATTTATACCATGATAATCTCACTACTTTAACACGATGAATAATGCGCTGAGATAGCAAAGACAGCAATGACGGAGATATTCAGATGCGTGTTTTTCTCACGGGCGCTACCGGCTTTATCGGCGCGCAAGTCGCGCGAGAACTTGTTGGCGCAGGCCATGACGTTTTGGGCATGACACGATCGGAGACGGGCGCTGCGGCGCTTTCGGGGATTGGAGTTGACGTTCATCACGCGGATCTTGGAAACCTTATGGCGATTAGGGCCGGCGCTGCTCAAGCGGATGCCGTTATCCACACAGCGTTTGACCATGACTTCAGCAAATACGTCGCCAACTGCGAGCAGGATCGGCGGGTGATTGAGGCACTGGGCGCTGAGCTTAAAGACTCGAATAAACCGCTCATCATCACGTCGGCGGTTGGAATGGGCGAACGCGGAAAGGGCGAGCCTGCAATCGAAGCTGTCCTCAACCGAGATCATTCTGTGCCGCGGATCGTCTCGGAACTTGCAGGCAACGACATGCTGGAGGCCGGCGTCGATGTTCGCGTCGTTCGCCTCCCCCAGGTTCACGACACCGCGAAGCAGGGACTGATCACGCCCTATATCGAACTGTGTCGCAGCAAAGGGGCCGTCGCCTACGTTGAGGAAGGAATAAATCGCTGGTCGGCCGCACCGGTCGCCGACGTGGCCCGGCTGTTCCGCCTGGCGCTCGAAAAGGGAAAGGCCGGAGAGCGCTACAACGCCGTCGCGGAAGAAGGTGTACCGTTTCGTCATATCGCGGAAACCGTGGGCCAAGGTCTCGATAGGCAGGTTCAAAAGATTACATCAGAGCAGGCGAAGGATTTTTTCGGCTGGTTCGCGATGTTCGCGCAACTCGACATGAGCGCTTCCAGCGAGTGGACGCGCGCTCGTCTTGGCTGGACGCCGATTGGGCCGGGATTGATCGATGATCTGGAGCGAACGGACTATCAGCCGGGTTGACCTTCGTAACAGCGTTCCAGCACTTCTATGACTGCTTCTGGGACGACCGGTCGCCCCCGTTACGGTAACTGAAGGACAGCCGTTGGTCGGCAGCCGACGCCGCGCGAATGTCAGCTATCCCAGTGACCCGGCTCCAAACCGGACTGTTGCCTACCGGCCAGTCTTGGGCATACTAGAATGGGAAAGCAGACGGACCGCATCTGGGAAAGGAAAATTAGCGCCCGTAGGTCTGATTTGGGTCGAATTTTCTGGGGAAGCAACCGAACATGGGTATATCGATTGCTGCACCGCCGCGGCAGGCGAGGAGATTATTTTTAGCCTCGGGAAATGAGGTGCCCACCATCGACGGCGATACAGGCGCCCGTCACGTAGGACGAAAGATCGCTAGCCAGATATAGCGCCGCGCCTACGATTTCCGACGGTTCGCCACCTCGACCCAAGGGCTGATGCTTTTTAGCATGATCGGCAAACCCTTCCGATCGCGACCATGCCTTGGTGCCGTCGGTGTGGAACGGGCCGGGCATGATCGTATTGACCCTAACCGTAGGTGCATATTCCTTGGCAAAGCTTTCGGTCAGTATGTTGAGGCCCGCCTTTGCGGCTGCATAAGGCGCGAAATAGGGTTCGGGCTTCAATGAGCCGGTGGAACTGATGTTGATGATCGTGCCACCACCGCGTTGCGCCATATGCGCGCCGAACAGAGCGGACAGGCGAAAGGCAGAACGCAGATTGAGGGCGATGATCGTGTCGAATGCGGCCTGACCGGTTTCAACGGACGATGGTTCGACAGGCGATTTGCCCGCATTGTTGACAAGAATCTGGGCGCCGCCCCAGCGGGCTTCAACGTCCGCGAACAGGCGGTCACAATCATCCCAACTGGATGCATCGAAGCCATGAGCCGATGCTTCGCCACCGGCCGCCATGACTTCCTGCGCGAGTGCTTCACAGTTTGCGATTTTACGGCTCGCTATGGCGACGCGCGCGCCTGCCTGTGCCAGACCAAGGACGATCGCGCGCCCCAGGCCCCTGCTTCCGCCGGTGACGACTGCCACGCGGTCACTCAGATCAATTGTTATGGCCATGGTGCCTACCTGATAATTGGAATAAATGCATGTCGTGCCGGGATGTGCGGTCAATCATTGCGAACCCGCCTGCCACCGTCGATTATCATGGTGTCGCCTGTCTGGAATTTCGAAGCATCCGACGCCAGATACGCCGCCGGCCCCTCAATATCCGAAAGATCGCCAGGACGGCCCAGTGGAGTGATTTTCGCAAAATGCTCGGCCACCTCCTGCGCCCTGGCGCTTTCGCTGGTCAGTCCGGTCAATATGAAGCCAGGGACCAGCATGTTGACGCGCACGCCATATGGTCCCATCTCCACGGCCAGCCCTTTGATCATGGCCTGAAGCGCGGCCTTCGCCGCGGCATAATGTTCCATGCCCGGCAAGCCGTAGTAAATCGACAGACTGCCGCAAGCTACGATCGAGCCGCCTGGGTCGCCATCAAGCGCCCTGGCCTTCATATGCCTCGCCGCCGCTCGAAGCGTGTAGAAAGCGCCGTGCAGATTAATGTCGAGCAGGCGATGGTAATCCTGGTTTGTCAGATCGACGAAGGACGGCGCACGGTGGCTGATGCCTGCATTGGCAAAAACACAGTCGATCCTGCCCATCGCACCGATGATGGAAGCGAAGGCGGCGTCTACGGCTTCATCATCCGACACATCGCATCGCTCGACATGAACGATCGGCGCCCCAAGCGCCTTCAACCTATCCCTGACATTTTCAGCCTGGTCGATAGTACGGTCCAATATGACAACGGATGCGCCTTGCCGCGCACATCCATGCAGAAACGCAAGGCCGATGCCGCTCATACCGCCCGTGGCGGCTACGACCTTTCCGGTCAGATCGAAAATGGACATGCCTGTCTCCCTTGGCTGTCGCGTCGCGCGCCTGAGCCGGCTAGGCGGCCAGTTCCCGTTCGATCTCGGCCAGCTCCGTCGCATAGCGGGCCTCGACCTCCGCAGTTTTCGTCGGAATATGCTCGCTGGGGAACAGGCCGGGCGCCGGGGCTGCATTTTTAAGCAGCAGGTTCGCAATCTGGACCTGATGGACTTCGGTGGGACCATCGGCGACCGAGAGCATGGGAACGCCCATCCACATCTTCGCCAGCGGTGTTTCGTGTGTGGTCCCGAGCGCGCCATGCAAATGCACCGCCCGGCGGACGATGTCATGATAGACGCGCGCCATGGCCACCTTGCTCATCGCAATGTGCATCCGCGCCGCGCCATGGGGCTGGGTGTCGATGATCCAGGCGGCCTTGAGAACAAGCAGGCGGTACATTTCCAGCTCCATCGCACTGTCAGCAATCATGCCCTTGACGAATTGATGGTCGCCCAGTTGCCGTCCTTGAGTGCGGCGGGAAACGGCGCGTTCCTGCATCATCTCCAGCGCCCGCTGGCACTGGCCCACCACCCGCATGGCGTGATGGATGCGACCGCCACCCAACCGCGCCTGTGCCAGCTTGAACCCCTGTCCCGGTTCTCCCAGCATGGCGTCGAGTGGCACGCGAGCCTTGTCGAAACGCAGATAGGCATGGTGGCCATGGTCGACCGGATCGTTCATCCCCGCAACATCTCGAATATCGACGATGCCAGGCGTGTCGGAGGGGATGAGGAACATCGACATGCGCTCATGAGGCGCATTGTCGGGGTTGGTCACGACCATGGCGATGACGAAGGATGAATTCTTGAAGTTAGAGGCGTACCATTTCTCGCCTTCGATGACCCACTCGTCACCCTCGCGCCATGCGCGGCAGGTGAACTCCTTGGGATCGGCGCCGGCCTGCGGTTCGGTCATGGCGTAGGTGGAGAAGATGTCGCCATCCAGCAGTGGCTGGAGATAGTGCGCCTTCTGTTCAGCCGTGCCGAACATCGCCAATATCTCTGCATTGCCCGTGTCGGGCGCGGCACAGCCAAAAACGACCGGCCCCCAGGATGTGCGGCCCAGTATTTCATTCATCAGGGCAAGCTTGATCTGCCCATAGCCCTTCCCACCCATTTCAGGCGTAAGATGGCAGGCCCACAGCCCCTGCGCCTTGACCTTTTCCTGCAATTTCCTGGCCGTGGCGCGTGCCTTCTTGTTGCGAATATTGAACTGTTCGCTGCCGCGCGGGAAAAGCAGGTCCATCGCCTCGACTTCCTCACGGACGAATGCATTCATCCAGTCGAGCTTCCGCTGAAAATCCGTATCTACCGAGAAATCCATGTGCAATTTCCACCCATATTGTCATGTGTTTACTTGGTGATGGGCCTCAGCCCGCAATGATCTGCAGCGCCTTTGTCATCAGCCAGGTCGCATAGGCGTGCACTGACAGTCCTATCGGTTCAGGCACTTTCCCAGCTTTTGAGGCCGCAAAAGTGCCCTCCAGCAGGCAGGCGAGCTTGTAGCAGGCGAGCGCGAAGAACCACGGGACCTGCGCAATGTCCCGGCCGCTTTGCTCGCCATAGAGCGCGATCAGTTCGCGGCGGGACAGAAACCCGTCCCATGGTTTCACCATCGGCGACTTGCCCTCTGGATCGCCATCTTCGAACCAGCTCGACAATATCCATCCCAGGTCGAGCAGCGGATCGCCCAGCGACACCAGTTCCCAGTCGAGCACACCGGAGATTTTAGGCATCTGCAAGGAGAACATGACGTTGGGAAATTGCAGGTCGCCATGGACCAGGCCGATGCGGCGATCATTCGGCAGATTATCCGCAAGCCAACGACCAACAGCATCGACATGAGGCAAGTCTGCAGGATCATAGCCTGGCGTTGCCGCATAACCCTCCAGTTGCGACCGCCAGCGCTCGACCTGCCTTTCATGCCAGTTCTCTGGCTTGCCGAGATCTTCCAGTCCGGCTGCCACATAATCCACTTCACCAAGGGCTGACGCGGCCTTGACCAGCGCATCGCCCATTGCGCGGCGCCAGGATGCATTGGTGGCATATTCGCCCGGCAGGTGCCCCGATTTGGCAAAGCCTTCCAACGGCTCCATGAGGTAGAAGCAGGCGCCCAGCACGTCGGCATCGTCGCACAGGGCCAGCATGCGGGGATGGGGCACGGCGCTCCCTTCTAAGGCCTTGAGCACACGAGCCTCACGCAACATCGTTTCATTGCTCTTGGGTTTAAGATGTTTGCCTGGGCGCCGCAGGATCAATTCCCGGTTACCGCGGCTCAGGATAAAGACATTGTTCTGCAACCCGCCAGCCAGCTTGCGCGCTGCTGTCACAGGTCCACATCCCGGCGCTTCGCTTGTCTCAAGCCAGGCGTTGAGCCGGTCCCAGTTAATCAGACCGCCAAAATCGTCCACCGCATCGTTTCTCCCATGATTGGGCACGGCATCCTCCAGCCAGTTCCTGTTTCTCTATGCGGCCAATTCTGTTCCTTCGACGGCGCTTGCGCAACGGCAGACCGCATTCCATTCTGGACAAGAGGCGGCATATTGGCCAAATTGTAGTGAACGATCCGACACCTCGCGGATCGTTCGCTGGAAGGACCGGCCTTTGCAGGAACCAAGACGACCGATCCATGGAAAGGATGGCGCCGATTTCAATTTCTCGACCGCCGTTGTCACCGTGTTGCACACGAATATGGCCACGGACGGACAGGCCATCATCAGCAGCGATCACGCCCTGCTTGATCTCTGCGTCACACCGCGCCCTGCAAATATGCGCGGTGCTTTCGCGGAGTCATGGGGCAGTCATCGTTTCGAGCCGCTGGGCGACATCATGCTTATCCCGCCAGGCCATCCGCTTGACCTGCGATGGGACGGCAATGGCGAGCACTATTCCATCCGATGTGAATTGCGCGGCAAACTGGCCCGCCACCGATTTTGCAATCAGATGGACTGGACCGAGGCGCGCCTACTCGCTTCGCTCGACATATCCAGCCATCCAGTCAGACTGTTGCTTCGTCGCCTGGCCGAAGAAGCGCGCAGCCCGCGCCGCGATACCAGACTGCTCGTGGGTTCCATCGCGACACAGTTGACGGTCGAACTCTGCCGCTATCTCGAATGCGTGACGGATGACATGGCGCATGGCGGTCTTGCGGCCTGGCGCCTGAGATTGATCGACGAGCGTCTCAAGAACGAGTTTGTGCCACCCACCCTGATCGAGTTGGCGCAGTTGTGCAGCGTTTCCGTTCGGCAGCTCACACGGGGCTTCCTGAAGAGCCGAGGCTGCACGCTCGGGCAATATGTCCACCAAAACAGGATTGATGCCGTCAAGCGACTGCTCGCCACAGAGGAGAGCATCAAATCCGTGGCCGACGCGGTCGGCTTCTCTTCAACCTCCAGTCTCGCTCAGGCGTTTCGGCGGGCGACGGGATTGACGCCACGAAGCTACCAACGGCGTATTTGGCGATCCGCAGGAAGCGGTCATAGCTAACGCCGGGAGTGTTTGACCGTAGAAGGCAGCGAAGCGCGCGAAGTTCAACACCCCGCAAATGATGTGGGTGATCATGGAAAAAATCCTCTTGTACTGATGTGAAGGCTTGTCAACGCGCGCTGTCGATGATCATCCCGCCATCTGGCGTGAGGCTGTAGCCGGTGATGAACTGTGCATCCTTGCTCGCAAGGAAAAGAACCACTGGTGCGATATCGTCTTCTGGCGAGCCATAGCGTCCAAGAGGTACATTGGGCGGAGGCACGTTCGCTGCACCCCATGTATCCGCGACCGGCAGCATGTTGTTTACCGTGATATTGTCGGGGCCCCATTCGCGGGCAGCCATTCTGGTCAGCGCGCGGACTGCTTCCTTGGCCATGCCATAGGGCGCATAGGGCAGCAGCGCGACGATACCCGCGGCCGAGCCGAAATTGATGACGCGGCCCGCGCCACTGGCCTTGAGGTGTGGATAGCAGGCCTGCATCATGCGCAGGTAAGCGATCGGTCCCATGTCGAAGTTGCGTTGAAGTTGCTCGACGGAAAGGTCGATCACCGAGGAGAACACTGCCGAGGGATCGAAGGCGTTGTTTACGAGGATGTCGATGCCACCATAGGTAGCAGCCACCTTGTCGACGGCCGCCTTGATCTGGTCGGCATCGTTGACATCGCATTGAACGCCCAGTGCGGTGCCGCCTGCGGTCTCTATATCGGCGACAACCGCGTCGATATTTGCAGGCGTGAGCGAGAGGACAGCGACCTTCGCGCCTTCAGCCGCGAAAAGTTTGGCGGTGGCGCGGCCGATGCCGCGGCCCGCCCCTGTGACAATGGCAATTTTTCCGTCGAGACGACCCATGTTCAGCTCCTTTGAATGAGGGTGATGTGACGCTCCGCCGCGACCGGTGCGTATGGCGAGGGCGTTTCGCGAGCAGCGTTCTGCGTGGCGAAGGACGCCGCCAGCAGGGCAAGACCTATCGCCGCCGGCAGCGCACCTTTGATACTGCGAACCCCCAGGTGAGCCATTGCGGAAAGCAGAAGATGGTAGAAGATACCGGCATAGGCGAGGTCGCTCAGCGGTACACTAACGCGCGATAAGAGCGCGGCAGGACCGAGGATCTTGACCCCGGTCATGAACGGAACGAGGTGCGTGGCGTGATAGCCGAGATCTGCCTGCGCCTTCCTGACAAAGTCGCGCTTGGTCACGTATAGAAAAGCAGAGGACAGATACAGAAGCGACAATAGTGCCGTGCTGATCCAGTATATATGTGTTTCGGTCATGGTTCTTTCTGATCGGCAGCTTGCGGGCGAATGTGTCTCGCTGATCGAATCTTCCGCTGGTCGTTTCCAACGTCACAAAGGACGTGTACGAGAAATGCGGTGCTGGATGATATTACGCAAGTAGGATGAATTAAGCACAGTAAGTATGGAATATGTGACTAATGGCAAAGACTGATTTTTCGATGCAGGACGAGATGCGGCGGGCGTTCGCCATGCTCTCGGGCAAGTGGAAGCTGGAAATCATGTGGCTGTTGCACCAGCGAGTCTACCGCTTCGGCGAACTGCGTAAGGCTATCCCGGGTATCACGCAGCACATGCTTACGGCGCAGTTGCGCGAGTTGGAGGCCGACGGGCTGATTTCACGTACCGTCTTCGCGGAGGTGCCGCCTCGCGTCGAATATGAGATGACGCTTAAAGCACGCGGATTGGGTCCGACGATGGATGCGCTCGCCGCCTGGTGGGCGGAACATGGTCAGTCAGTTCCGGTCAGACCGGGAGGGCGGGGCCGCAAGTGGAAGGAATGAACGGATTGGGCGGGCTAGCCACTTAAAGCCATGCCGCTCGCCTGAGCTGATGGCTAAGGGGGCGTTGGGCATTGCGAATAGCTGCCCGTCCGCACCTTGGAACGAGGATTTGGCAGCTGAACGGCTGCGAAGGGTCGCCTGCCGCCGGATAGGCGGGGAGAGGGCACGCTCACGTTCTCCCTTAGCATGAGGCGCCCATTCCATCCAAGAGGCCACAGCCTCACTCCTACGGGTAGCATACTCGCGACGGCAGAAATCGGGGCCCCATGACCGCCATTATGAGGATGCCGACCCAAGCTCACACGGTGCTGACCGTACCGCCATCTATGACAAATTCAGCGCCGTGGATCGCCCCTGCGCGATCCGAAGCCAAATAGGCGATAAGGTCGGCGACTTCGGAAGGCTCCGCCCCGCGGCCGATTGGAATGACGCCGAGAGCCTCAAGGACTGACTGCCTCGCATCCTTGATTGTGCCGCCATTCGTGTCCTGCAGGCGCTGCAAGAAGCGGCCCGTCGACTCAGTCATGATCCAGCCAGGGGAGACCACGTTGACCCGCACACCCTTGGGACCAAGCTCCTTGGAGAGCGATTTGCTGTAGGTCCTGAGCGCGGCCTTGGCGGCGGCATAAGCTGTCGTCGATTCCGGCAATGGCAGCACGGACTGGATGGACGTGACATGCACCACGGCGCCGGCGCCCTGTTCGATCATCTTGGGCACCAGCAGGCGATCGAGGCGGACGGTCGCCAGAAGGTTGAGGCTCAATTCCGCAAGCCAGTGTTCATCGGTCAAGGCAACGAAGCCGCCGCCCGGCGTGGACGAACCGCCGATGACATGCGCGAGAATGTCAATGCCGCCCAAGCGTTCGAGAGCAGCATCCGCCAGCGCCTTGCTGCCTTCCGGGGTCGCGAGGTCGGCCTTGACGAACTCCACTCCGTCGATGGGCTCCGGCGTTCCGCGCGCGGCGGTGATAACGTGCGCGCCTCCGGCCAGAAACCGGTCTACCGTGGCGCGGCCCGCACCTTTGGTGCCGCCGCTGACGAGTACGCGCTTTCCTGCGAACTCGGTCCGATCAGCCTTGATCGTCATGCCGTGACCTCCACTGCCTCGATCGCATCGGCTTCGATCGCGAAGCAGTAGGTGAAGCGGATGGGACTACCGGGAAAGTCGCCATGGGCGGGGCCTTCGACGACGACCAGACCGTCTTCGCGGCGGATAGCATCCGGCGTGAAGATGGCTTTCACGGCGATGACCTTTTCCTCGAACAGGGTCCGGATCTGGTCGTGGCCCTCAAAGCGCTTCCCATTATCCAGGAAAGCCGCGTCAGCAGCAAACGGCTTGAGCATGGCGTCTGCATCGAGCCGTGCGTTGGCCGCGACATAGTCGGCGATGGGTTTGGGTAGTTCGATCGGCATTGCTACGCTCCTTGCGGTGACGAGGAGAATTTAGCGCCGCACAATGATTGTGATAATCGGGCTAAACCGGCATGTGGCGTTGCGAAAGGCAGGACAATGTCGAAGCACGGTTTGATCGAATTTGACGCTGTGCTCGCGATAGCGCGGCGGGCATCGTTCCGCGCGGCAGCGCTGGAACTGGGGCTTTCCACCACCGCGCTAAGCAATGCCGTCGGCAAGTTGGAAGGGCAGCTTGGCGTCCGACTGTTCAATCGCACGACTCGCAGCGTGTCCCTCACCGATGCTGGACGAAATTTCGTCGAGCAGGTTGGGCCCGCTGTGAGCACCCTCCACGAAGCGATGGGAGCCGCTCGATCACAGCAGGAAACACCCTCCGGAACTCTGCGGATCAATGCTTTCGCCACAGGCGCACGGGAGATACTCGGCCCACTTTTGCTGAAGTTCCTGCGACGTTATCCCAAGGTTCACATCGATCTCGTCACCGAGGGCCGGATTGTCGACATCGTCGCTGAGGGGTTTGACCTCGGATTACGAACCGCAAACCTGGTGCCGACCGACATGATCGCCATTCCAGTCGGACCTCCGCGCAGTTTTGCCGTCGTGGCGTCGCCTGCATATTTCAAGGCCAACGACAAACCACGCACACCCCCGGACCTGCTTCACCACTCCTGCTTGCGCATCCGGTTGCCAAACGGCGCGCTGCATCGCTGGCACTTCGAGAAGAACGGCCAGCCTGTTTTAATCGATGTTTCCGGCCCCATAACCCTGGACGAGGCGAGCCTGTCGCGCATCGCCGTGCTCGATCATGTCGGCATCGGTTATTTCATGGAAGCCGACGTCCGGGACGACATCCAGGCGGGACGCCTGGTCCGTGTCTTGGAAGACTGGACGCCGCCGCTCGCACCCTTGTGCCTCTATTATCCTAGCCGGCGAAATGCTTCAGCTGCTTTCAGGGCCCTGATCGAGATGGCGCGACAATCACCCGGGTAACCGACTTGCCGGGACTGCTTTTGCCATCAACTGCGATTCTCCGTGCTAGGCTGAATGGCGGTATCGGGTCGCGACCTGCTGGAATACCGGACGGACCGCAACTGGGCATCGGAGTATAGCGTCCGAACGGCAACAAGGGGGCGCAGCCGGTGATGGTGGGGCTATTCAGGATGGCAGCAGCCGCTGCAATTCTCGACGGACTCGGGCGATCATGTCAGGATGGCTAAAATTTGAGCGGTCGGAGATTCTCGGATGCAGACGAATGGACAAAGTGAAGCGATCCGAGATTGCCTGATGAAGCAGACCGGCGGCGATGACTGGATCGACACGCTGGCAAATCAGGCTAAAACCGGTTTCCGATTTCGCGCGGCGTCGATGCCTGAAGATCTTTGCAAACGTCTTCAGCAATTCAGTGCCGAGGGCGACAGCTTTGAAGCGCTGGCTGACGCAGAAACCGAAAGGCAGAACGCGTGACCGTGATCGCTAATGCTGTATGCGTTGATGATACTCCACAGGCGGTAAAACAACGATGCCGTGAAGAGGGAATTCATTACTCGTTACTTTCCGAAGGGTTGAAATTTGGCACTATATTGGTTTGTCGGACGGCGGAAGATGCCGCTCATGTTTTGCGGGTGTATGGTGACCTTGCGCATAAGCGATCGGAAAGCAGTCACTGCTGACTGATTGGAAATTTTGGGCTGCGGCGCCGCAGGCCATCCAGCAAAGCCGGGGAAACGCTTCGGCATATAAAGTGTATGTATGTCCGTCGCACGCCGCGCGCCGCTGCCGGATCGGTCATGGCCGTGATATGATCCCAGAATATATCCGGGGACAATCTATGCAACTGACCGACAGGACGTTATGGGCCTCAGCACAAAAGGTCATTAAACGGCGCGGTGCGGAGGCGCCGGATTATGCGGTTGCTCAGATCGCAGAGGCGGAAGCGGCTGGCGACGATGCGTCCGCACGGGCATGGCACGAGATCGCTGAGCGCATCGATCAGTTAATGGATTGCAGGACCGGCCAGCCGCTCAGGCGACAATAAGACGGGTACCATTCCGCGAATGATGCTTGATGCGCTGCTGGATGGACAGGTGATCGTCACTAAACCTTTCCTCGATTATGCCTCGTGACCCAGTGGATTGCGACCAGGCCCATGATGGCCGACGTGAGTGACGCAAGAAGAATTCCTAGCTTTGCCGCCGCCAGCACCGTCGAAGGATAAGCTAGATTCGCGATAAAGAAGGACATGGTGAAGCCGATCCCGGTTAGGAAGGCACCGGCGATGAGCGTGGGCCAGTTGAGACCTGCCCCGAGTGTTGCTAGGCCCAATCGCACGGCCAACCAGCTGAAGAGCAGAACGCCAATCGGCTTGCCGAAAACCAGCGCGAAAAAAATAGCAATAGAGACAGTCTGAAAATCGGACGCTGAAAACGCGACCCCCGCATTAGCCAAGGCGAACAACGGCATGATTACAAACCCGACCCAAGGGTGCAGCATCATTTCCAACCGTTCCAAAGGCGACAGGGACTCGCTGATAGCTCTGCCCGCTTCCACGAGCTCGCGGCGATCCGATGTATCGCCACTCCACTCGTGATCGCGTGGATTTAGGATGTTCCCCAGAATGGCGCGCAAGCGCGGCCCCCCTACCCAGATGCGCGTCGGGGTCATAAGCCCGAGAATAACGCCTGCTATAGTAGCATGGATGCCGGAGAAATCGAGGCATAGCCAAACCACGCCGCCGAAGAGGAAATATATCGGGATGCTCCTAACACCGAGACGAGCGGCGATGGCGATTAGGCACATGGCGATGAGCGCAAAGCTCACCGCGACGAAATTCAAGGCGTTTCCGTAACTGATCGCAACAACGAGGATCGCGCCGATGTCATCGAATATCGCGAGGGCTATGAGGAACAGCCGGAGGCTTTCGGGAACGCGCGAACCAAAGAGCGCAAGACCACCGATCACGAATGCCGTATCGGTAGCCATTACCGTGCCCCAGCCTTGGGTCCCGACATCTCCTGCGAGAATCGTAACGTAGATCAAAGCAGGCACGATCATACCGCCCAGCGCCGCCGAAAAAGGGAGCGCAGCAGTTCTCAAATCTCGCAGTTCGCCCAGGGCGAACTCTCGCTTCATTTCTAGGGACACTAGGAAGAAGAAGAAGGTCATTAGCGCATCGTTGATCCAGTGTCCCGTTGACCGGGTAAAATCCAGTGCGCCCAGTTGCATGCCGATCGGCATTTCCCAAAACGCCAGAAATTGCTCGGACCAAGTCGTATTTGCCAAGATCAGTGCGACGATCGTTGCGACTAACAACGAGGCCCCTGCAGCAGCCTCGATCCTGAGGAAGCGGGTAAAAGGCCTCGTTATTCGGTCCGCAAATTCGTGCGGAAGGCCCGGACTTCCCGGATCGATCATCTCACTCCCTTCATACCCAGCCTAGCAAACAAAAGCATTGCGGAGCGGCATGTCATCACGGCACAGCGCCGGATAAGATTCGCCTCAAGCGCGAAATAGTGGACCGCTTCAATATTTCCCAAGTTCAGAAGTTTGCGAAGCCCCGGTCCGGGTTGTCGCTCAGCAGCCTTTCCTCCTCACTGATTTCCTGTTCGCTCTGGGAGCGCGCCGTCTCGGCCATAGCGCGTATCTTCTCGCGGCGAGCTTCGCGCCGCTCTGCAAAGGCCGCCTCAGTACCCCATGCGTTAGCCGCCCGGCTGGCAATCGCTCGCTCATTTTCTAACGACGCCTTATCAGCGCGGTCGCGCTGGATGGCCTCCTGCGCGCGACAGAATGTGGATGAGGGTTCCATGGCATATCCTTCCAAAAGATCGTGCCCAAT
>PJTY01000287.1_pt1 | contig 29716 bp, 20 predicted proteins | sample 1512121 | NCBI WGS metagenome assembly PJTY01 (sample SAMN08177680, study PRJNA422409) | Soil metagenome, whole genome shotgun sequencing project. | isolation source: Soil enriched (2) on filter paper: alkali lignin treatment | place: USA: Madison | collected 2015-01-15 | reverse complement strand
GTAGGCATGGAACAGGTCCGGCCAGATGTGAGCAGGCGTGTCGCCGCCGAGGCGCGCGCCGAAGCCATGGCCGCCCTTGTCGAAGCCATGAAATTCGACAGGCCGCTGTTTGGCCAGCATGGCGCCATACATGGCTAGACTGTTGCCGATCGGTACAAGGCCGTCGTCGCTGGAAGCCGTGAGAAATACCGGCGGCGTGTCTTCACTGACGCGATTCTCGACCGATCCGGCCTGCAACAGCGCCCCACTCGCACCTTCGCCCAACAGATTGTCGCGCGAGCCGCCATGCGTGAAGGACTGCGCGAGGCTGACTACCGGATAGATCATTCCGGCCAGGTCGGGACGGGCCGGGAGCGCGTCGGCCTTGTCGACGGGGGCATAGACCTGCTCGCCGAAACGCGTGGCGATCGATCCGGCGAGATGGCCGCCGGCCGAAAAGCCCAGAACAGCCACGCGCTTGGGGTCGATGCCGAATTCGGCCGCGCGCGAACGCACCAGTCGCACGGCGCGCTGGGCGTCCTGGAGCGGTACCGTCTCACGCTTGGTCCAGCCTTCGCCGGGCAGCCGGTAGGACAGGATGAAGCAGGTGACGCCTCGCGCGGTGAGCCAGCGCGCCTGTTCCTCGCCCTCGTTGTCCCAGGAAAGGAAGCCGTAGCCGCCACCGGGCAGCAGGATCACTGCCGAACCGTCGCGATAGGCAGGTTGGCGTACTTCGAGGCTGGGGGCGGCGATACCGGTGATCCAGCGGTCGTCGAAAGCGGGGTCCTTGCTCTGCTGCTGTACCTTGCGGACCGGCAGCCTGGCGGGCGCTCCCGGCGCCTTGCCCGGCCAGAGCGCGATCGAAGGGCCGGAATAGCCGATTGCGGTGGAACCGGCGATCGCCTTGCCCGAAGTGACGGCCGCAGCCATGCCGGCAGCCGCGATGCCGCCCAGCAGGGCGCGGCGCGAGGTAGAGGTCTTGTCGCTCACAACAGGTCTTCCTTGTGGTTATCGCGGGCAGACGGCGCCGGCCGGATCGGTGGCAATGCGCAAGTCGGAAATCGTGATCGTGAAGGGGGCGTTTGCACTCAGGGTGAAGGGCTGGCTGATGCCGCCCAGATAGGTGCCGTGATTGCCGAAGCACTTCAAGGGTATGCGCAGCGACGCCCACTTGCCCGGCTGGGCCAGCGCCGTGTCGATCCGGACCGGACCCGAGCCGAGCGCCAGCGTGACCGGACCCGTCGCCGCCTTGTCGACGCGGTATAGCACTTCCACGTTCATGTCGGCATTGGCCTCGCGTTCCAGCGTGAGGTTGGGGCCGAGTACCGAGGCCTTGCCCGCACCGGCAAACGCGAGCTGGATCGCGCCTTCCTGGCGGTCGGCACTGTCGATCAGCTTCTGGCTGACGGAAGCGCCGGTTTCCAGTCTGAACGGCTTGGCAACGATCCCATCGACCACGAACAGGCTGGAATTGGAGGCGGAAGCGTCGATACCCGGTTCCTCGCCGAGCGTGGCGACATGACCGCCCTTGGCATACGTCAGGCCATAGCCCAGCGGGAACAGCGGATCGTAGCCCGGCTGCCCCTTGTTAAGCACGAACTGCGCGGCGGTCTTCGGCCAGGAGAAGGAGAGGGTGCCGTGGAAGTCGGTCCTGCCGCCGACCAGCACGTCGGCCACGCCATTGCCTTCCGAACCGGGGAACCACGCGGCGACGAAAGCGTCGGAGGCATTGAGTTCCGGATTGACCCAGAGCGGGCGGCCCGAAAGGAAGACCGAGACGGTAGGGATGCCTGCCGCCTTCAGTTTCTTCAACAGCGCGAGCGATTTCTTGTTGCCCGGCTGGAACTCCAGCGAGCGGATATCGCCGCGCAGTTCGGCGTAAGGTTCCTCGCCGAAGACGACGATCGCGACATCCGGCCTCGCCGTGAAGCTGCCGTCAGGTGAAAGCACGGCCTTGCCGCCGCCGCCCTTCAGCGCATCGGCGATACCGGCGTAGATCGAGGTGGCGCCGGGGAAGTCGGCATTGCTGTTGCCGTCACCCTGCCACGACAGCGTCCAGCCGCCGGACTGGCGGCCGATGTCGTCCGCTGCGTCACCCGCGACGAGCACGGTCGCGCTGCTCTTGATCGGCAGCACGCCTTCGTTCTTCAGCAGGACAAGGCTTTCGCGCACGGCCTGACGGGCGATGGCGCGATGCGCGGCGGAGCCCATCTCCTGCGGCTTTTGATCGAAGGGACGCGCGGCGTCGAACAGGCCGAGCTTCATCTTCACGCGCAGGATGCGGCGCACGGCATCGTCGATCCGGCTCATCGGGATGGTGCCCGTCTTGGCGGCGGCGAGGGTCGTATCGAACAGGCCCTTCCAGCTGTCCGGCGCCATGGCCATGTCGAGCCCGGCATTGAAGGTCGCAGGGCAATCGGTGATGGTGCAGCCCGGGATCTGGCCGTGGCCGTTCCAGTCCCCCACCACGAAGCCTTGGAAGCCCATCCGGCCCTTCAGAACGTCCGTCAGCAGGGCCTTGTTGCCGTGCATCTTGGTGCCGTTCCAGCTGGAGAACGAGGCCATGACGGTCATCGTGCCGGCATTGACCGCGGCGGGATAACCGGCGTTGTGGATGCGGATCAGCGTGTCTTCATCGACGCGGGTATCGCCCTGATCGATGCCGTCATGCGTGCCGCCGTCACCGAGGAAATGCTTGACGCTGGCGGCGACGCGGCCCGCCTGAACGGTCGTTTGCGTGCCCGGTGCGCCCTGAAGGCCCTCGACCATCGGACCGGCATAGGACGCGACGACGGCAGGGTCTTCCGAGTACCCTTCGTAGGCGCGGCCCCAGCGATCGTCCTGCGGCACGGCGAGCGTCGGGCCGAAAGCCCAGTCGATGCCGGAGGCAGCGGTTTCGGCGGCGGTGGCCTTGCCGATCTCCCGCATCAGCGCCGGGTCGTGCATGGCGCCCAGCGCGCTGTTGTGTGGGAACAGGGTGGCGCCGACGACATTGCTGTTGCCGTGCACCGCGTCGACACCGAACATGATCGGGATCGGTTCGTGCCCGGTACGCTTTTCCAGCGCGACGGCGTTGAAGGCGCGTGAGGTGGCGACCCAGGCCGAGGCGGGCGAGCGGTCCGGAGCACCGATCGGCGGTGAATTGCCGCCTGCGAGAATCGAGCCGAGCGGATAGTCCTTGAGGTCTTCCGGCTTGATCGATGCCGTGTCGGCCTGGATCATCTGGCCGACTTTTTCGCGCAGGCTCATGCGCGCGATGATCGCGGTGATCCGCGCTTCGGTTTTCGCATCGACAAGGCCCGGGCTCTTCGCCGCGGGCCAGCGTTCGGGATGGACCGGCGTCGGCGCCGGGGCGTTTTGCGGCGCTTCGGCCTGAGCAAGTGCGACAGATGCACATGAAACCAGGGCAGCGGTCTGCAGCAAGCGGTAGATAGGCTTCATGACATCCTCTTCATTCCCAATCGGCCTTGTTTATGCGACGGGAAATGATTGCGCTACCATAAAGCCCTGTCGACAATGACGATCTTTGTTCAGGCTTTGCAGGATCGGGAGAACTGCTAGAGAACGCTCCATGTCCGAGAGTGAGCGCAAACGCCGCAGTTCGAAATCCCGCCAGAACAAGGCCCCCACGATCGCCGATGTCGCGGCGCTCGCCGGTGTCTCGATCATGACCGTTTCGCGCGTCATCAATTCCGAACCCAAAGTGCGGGCGTCAACCCGCGATACCGTGAACGCCGCCATCGCCAGGCTGAACTATGCGCCGAACCGCGCCGCCCGAAGCCTGGCAGGGGCCTCGCAATTGCGGCTGGGACTGCTCTATTCCAATCCGTCCGAGGCTTTTCTCAGCGCTTTCGTCGTCGGCAGTCTGGAGGAGGCAGGGCGTTCGGACGTGCAGATCATCGTGCAGAAGGTGGAGGACGGCGAAGATATCTGTCTTGCCGTGGAACGCATGGTGAGCGGCGGTGTCCACGGCGTGATCCTGCCGCCTCCGCTGAACGAGGCGAACGAAGTCCTCGCAGTACTGCGCAAGGCGAATGTACCGACCGTCGCGGTGACGACGGCCGTCCCGCATGAAGGTGTCGCCACGATCATGATCGACGACCGCAGCGCGGCACGGGACATGACGAGGCACCTGATCGAACTCGGTCATCGCCGGATCGGATTCGTCGCAGGGCACCCCGACCTTTCCGCCAGCAATGCCCGGTTCGAGGGTTATCGCGAAGCTCTGGTGGAGGCAGGCATCCCGTTCGATCATGGCTTGGTGGCGCAGGGATACTTCACCTATCGCTCGGGCCTTGGTGCGGCAGAGCGATTGCTCTCGTTCGAGGATCCGCCCTCGGCCATATTCGCCAGCAATGACGACATGGCGGCTGCTGCCGTGGCGATCGCGCATCGTCGCGGGCTGGATGTACCGCGAGACCTTACCGTCTGCGGGTTCGACGATGTCGCCCTGGCCACGACGATCTGGCCCGAGTTGACGACTATCCAGCAACCGATCGTCGAAATGAGCCGCCGTGCAGTGGAACTGCTCGTTACCATGCTGCGAAACAAACGCGGGGATGAGATTGGCGATCAAAGGATCGAAATCGAGTATAAACTGGTAAGACGTCAGTCGGATGCGCCGCCGCTTCTCCGTTCGACATCCGGTCGATATGCATAGCGCCGCCGCCGCGGATCACATCGTAGACAGTATCGCTACCCATTGAGTTGGGAGGCGGTTTCTCACGTTTCACCCCTCCTCCGCGAACACACTATTTATTTTGCCGGTGCTATTCCTCTCGAGCGATGTTAGCGGTATCGATATTGAACCGCGCGACATCAAAATGGGTCATTAAATCCTTTGGTCGCAGGGGGAAACGAGAGGGGATAGGGCGACCGTGGGCATCAACGGGGCAAATGGAGTGCCATTGTTCGCGCTCGCAAAAGCGATTGCGGCGGGGCTTTTTGTCAGCGCCGTGCCTGGCGTTGCTACGGCTGCCGGTTCATCCTCCCACATCGATTCCTCCCTGCATGACGAAGTGGCCTACGACTGGCGCAGCGTGCGCGTAGGCGGTGGTGGTTTCACGCCGGGCATCATATTCAGTCCGGTCGAACGCGGGCTGGTCTGGCTGCGCAGCGATATGGGCGGCGCCTACCGCTGGGATGCAGCGGCGAAGCGGTGGCTTCCGCTTCAGGACCGCGTATCCGAAAGCAGCTTCATGGGTATCGAGAGCATTGCGCCCGATCCCGTCGATGCGGGGACGGTCTATCTTGCCGCCGGCATGAACTGGTCCGCCCCGGCCGCGATCTTCCGTTCCACGAACTATGGCAAGACCTGGCGCGAGACACGCGTGCCTTTCGCAATGGGCGGCAACGAGAATGGCAGGGGGCTGGGCGAGCGGCTCGCCATCAATCCCTTCGCACATGATCACCTGTTGTTCGGATCACGCCATCAGGGGCTCTGGGCCAGCGACGACGCCGGGGTGAACTGGCGCAAGCTAGATGCCTTCCCGCTTGCCGGACTGGGCCTGCCGACCAATCGGCGCGAGACGCATGGCGGTCTGTCGTTCGTGGTGTTCGATGCCAAAGTGCGGGACCGCGTCTTCGTGGGAAGCGCCGATCCGGGCGCGCAGCATCTGTTCCGATCCGACGACGGTGGCAAGACATGGCGCGCGGTTACCGGCGGCCCGGCGAGCGACCTGCTGCCGGTGAAGGCCGTCATCGGCGGCGACGGCGTGCTGACGATCACCTACTGCGACGGCATCGGCCCCAACGGCATCACGCGCGGCGCGGTGTGGCGGTTCGATCCGGCACGCGGGACATGGCGTGACGTGACGCCAATCAAGGGCGCGCAGGCACCCATCGGCGGCTACATGGGCGTCGCTGTGGCCAGCGGCGATCCGCAGACCATCGCCGTCAGTACGGTGGACCGGGGCAAGCCTGTCGACACCGTGTGGCTCAGCCATGACGGCGGCACGCACTGGGACGAATTGTGGAAGCGGTCGGACCGCGACGTTTCGGCAACGCCCTTCCTCGATTTCGGCGCCAAGGCCAATTTCGGACACTGGATCGCGGGCCTTGCCATCGACCCGTTCGACGCGAACCACGCCGCCTACGTAACCGGCGCCACCGTCTATGCGACCGATGAATTGCAGAAGCCGGGCACCATGCAATGGGCGCCGTGGACGCAGGGGATCGAGCAGACCGCGATCATTACGCTGGTCAGCCCCACCGGCGGCGCGCATCTGGTTTCGGGTTTCGGCGACATTGGCGGCTTCCGCCATGACGACTTTGCCGTCTCGCCTTTCAGCCAGCATGTGAACCCGTTCCTGTCGAACACCAATACGCTCGATTACGGCGGCCGCGCGCCGCTGGTGATGGCGCGCAGCGGCAATACCCACGCCCGCGTGGTGCCGGATACCTCACTGGCGTGGTCGGCCGATGGCGGCGCGACGTGGCAGCCGTTGCACGTGCCCAGCGGCGTCCCGCACGCAGACGGCACGCCCCTGCCGGAAGAGACGGGCAATGCGGCGATCACCGTTTCAGCCGACGGCCAAACATTCCTTGTCGAGACTGACCAGCCCCGCATGACCCGGGATCGTGGCGTGACGTGGCAGGCGGTGAGCGGCTTGCCGAGCCGCACCCGCGTCACTTCGGACAAGCAGGACGCCAAACGCTTTTACGCCATCGATTTCACGAACAGCCGCGTGGTGCGCAGCGACGATGGCGGCGCCCGGTTCCATTCCGTCGCGGGCAAGGGCTTGCCGATGGACCTTGCCGCCGCGCGCAACGACAACCGCGAGGCACCGCCGCCGATTCTGGCCGACGCCAACCGCGCGGGCGCGCTCTGGCTCAATCTGGGCGGCGCGCTCTATCGCTCGACCGACTTCGGCGAGACATGGGCGCGCACCGGACAGGCAATCAGCGTCGAGCGCTACGGCCTTGGCAAAGCCGCACCGGGCCGCAAGGACGCCGCGCTCTATGCGCTGGGCACCTTCGGAGGACTGCGCGCGATCTGGCGCTCCATCGACGGCGGCGCGACATGGCAGCGGATCAATGACGAGGCCCATCAGTGGGGCCTGCGCATCCGCGTGATTTCGGGCGACCCGCGCCAGTTCGGGCGCATCTACATCGGCACCGATGGCCGGGGGATCGTTTATGGCGATCCAGAAGTGCGGCCTGCCCAGAAGGCCGGGAAGGGGACAGAATGAAAAGACAGAACTTCACCGCATCGCTCATGCTTGCAGCCGCTATTGCCGCCGCGGCGCCGGTTCATGCCCAGGATGCGGCGACCCCAATTCCCCGCCTTGAAAGCCGCGACGGCCGCCATGCGCTGATCGTCGACGGCAAGCCGTTCCTGATGCTGGGCGCGCAGGCGAACAATTCCAGCAACTATCCCGCCATGCTGGATTCCGTCTGGCCGGTGCTCGATGCGATGCATGCCAACACGCTGGAAATCCCGGTCTCCTGGGAACAGGCGGAGCCGGTCGAGGGCAAGTTCGATTTCACCTTCCTCCAGAATCTGCTCGACGCCGCGCGTGCGCATGACAAGCGGGTGGTGCTGCTGTGGTTCGGCACCTGGAAGAACACCAGCCCCAGCTATACCCCGCCTTGGGTGAAGCTGGACAACAAGCGCTTCCCGCGCATGAAGGCGCCGGACGGTTCGGACCACTACGTGCTGACGCCGCTGTCGCAGAACACCATGGCGGCGGACCGCCGCGCTTTCGTGAAGGTGATGGAATACCTGCGCGACCATGACCGGCAGAATACCGTGATCATGGTCCAGCCGGAGAACGAGACCGGGTCCTATCGCGTGCCGCGCGATTTCTCGGCAGAGGCGAACACGCTGTTCGCCAAGCCGATTCCGGCGACATTGGCGAAGAAGACGGGCAAGTCCGGCACCTGGGAAGCGGCCTTCGGCAAGCAGGCCCCGCGCGCGTTCAATACCTGGTACGTCGCGCAGTTCGTGAACGCGCTGGCAGAGGCGGGCAAGGCAGTGAAGCCGCTGCCGATGTACGTCAACGCCTCGCTCGCCGGGCCGTCCAACGTGCCCGACCCCACCGGCGTCGCCAGCGGCGGCCCGCAGTGGGACGTGCTGGACATCTGGAAGGCGGGCGCCCCGGCGATCGACTTCGCCGCGCCCGACATCTACGATCGCAACAGCGGCAACGTCATCCAGTACCTGGACAAGTACACCCGTCCCGACAATGCGCTGATGGTGCCGGAAATCGGCAACGCAAAGGAGTTCGCGCGCTTCTTCTGGGCCACGATCGGCCGCGGCGGCATCGGTTTTGCACCGTTCGGCATGGATGACACCGGCTACTTCAACTATCCTCTGGGCGCGACCGCGCTGGACAAGGAGACGCTGGCTGCCTTCGCGCTGCCCTATGGTACGCTGGCACCGATCGCCGGCGATTGGGCGAAGATCGCCGCATCGCGTCCGACCTGGGGCACCGCAAAGCCGGACGATAGTTCGGTGCGCGAAGCCGTGATGGGCAAGTGGAAGATCTCGGCCGACTGGGGCCAATGGCAGTTCGGCCAGAAGGACTGGACCTGGATCCCCACCAAGCCCGCACCCTGGGCCGATCAGCCGGTGGGCGGCGTGGCCGTGGCCCAGCTTTCCGACACCGAATACCTCGTCATGGGCGATCACGTCCGCGTCAATTTCTCGCCCGCCAAGGGCGAGAAAAACGGCGTGATCGTCGCCGTGGAGGAGGGCACGTTCAAGGATGGGAAGTGGGTGACCACGCGTGTCTGGAACGGCGATCAAACCGACTACGGCGTCAACCTGATCGACCGCCCGCAGGTGTTGAAGATCACCACAGGCTTCTATTCGTCGAAGTAACGCACCCGAGGGGCAAAGGATAATCACGATGGCTCGCATACTCCTTTGCAGCAGGTGCAATCCGTGAAGGGGCTGAGGCCGGATCGTCGCCGCTTTCTGGCGGGCGCGCTTGCCGCAGGAGCCTCGGCGCGGCCGCTTGCTGCCGCTGCCGTTTCAACTGGCGCGACCGCAGGCCCGGTGCAGGCGAACTGGTCCTCGCTGGTCGAACACTATCGTTATCCCGACTGGTTCCGCGATGCCAAGTTCGGCATCTGGTCGCATTGGGGCCCGCAGGCGGTGCCCGAACAAGGCGATTGGTACGGACGCTTCCTCTACATGCAGGGGCATCCGATGTACGAGCATCACCTGAAGACCTACGGCCATCCCACCGATACCGGCATGATGGAAATCCAGAACCGCTGGAAGGCGGAAGCCTGGGATCCGGAGGGGCTGATGCAGCGCTACGTGAAAGCGGGCGCGAAGTATTTCGTCTCGCTCGCCTGCCATCACGACAATCTCGATTGCTTCGACAGTTCGCACCACGCCTGGAACTCACAGCGGGTGGGGCCGGGCCGCGATGTGGTGGGCACCTGGGAAAAGGCCGCGCGTGCGGCGGGGCTGAAGTTCGGCGTTTCCAACCATATCTCGCACGCATGGCACTGGTATCAGCCGGCCTATGCCTACGATCCCGAAGGCCCGCGCAAGGGCGAGCGGTACGACGCCTACAAGCTGACCAAGGCCGATGGCGCGGGCAAATGGTGGGACGGGCTGGACCCGCAGGAACTCTACACCGGCCCCCACATGGTCGCGCCCGATGGGATCGACAGTGTCGAGGCAATGAACGCCTGGCACGACAAGAACGATGGCCAATGGATCGAAACCGCCCCGCCTGGAGATGAGACTTTCGCGCGCCAGTGGCTGCTGCGGCAGATGGACCTTGTGGCCAAGTACCGGCCGGACTTCTGCTACTTCGACAATTACGAGCTGCCCTTCGGCCAATACGGCCTGGCGGCGGCGGCGGACTACTACAACCGCTCCATCGAATGGCACGGCAAGATCGACGTGGTGCTCACCGCCAAGCAATTGAAATCCTACGCCCGCTTCGGATTGGTGCAGGACGTGGAGCGCGGCTTTACCGACCACCTGTGGGACGAGCCTTGGCAGACCGACACCTGCATCGGCGACTGGTTCTACAACCGGAACCGCTTCACGCAGAAGAGCTACGTCGGCGCGCAGGGTGTACTGCAGCGTTTGGCCGATGTCGTCTCCAAGAACGGCAACCTCCTGCTCTCGATCCCCCAGCGCGGTGACGGCACCATCGATAGCGAGGAAGAGAAGATCCTCGACGATCTTGCAGGCTGGATGGCGGTGAACGGGCAGGCGGTGTTCGGATCGCGGCCCTGGCACATCTATGGCGAGGGGCCGACCGTGCTCTCCGTCGGGATGCAGAACGAGGGCGGTTTCAAGGGCTTCGTCGAAGGCGACGTGCGCTTCACGGTGAAGGACGGTGCGCTCTATCTCTATTCGCTGGTGGCGCCGGGTAAGCCGCTTTCCGTCAAGGCGCTGGGCCGCCGCGCGATGGCACAGGCCGGCAAGGGGCAGGTCGCGAAAGTCACCCTGCTGGGCGGCGGCGCGGTGCGGTTCCGTCAGCGTGAAGACGCGATGGAGATCGACCTGCCGCGCGGCCTTGGCGTGGTCCCGGTCCTGAAAATCGAAGGGCGCGGCGTGGCCTGAGTGGCCCGACGGAAAGCTTACCTGAAAGGAACCCAAACCGACATGAGCAGCACCTGGAAGACCATCGCGGCCCTCTGCGCTGCTCTCGCCGTCAACTCGCCCACAGCATCGGCCGCGTCCGAGGATGTACCCCATATCGTCACCCAAAACGGTCGCCATGCGCTGATCGTCGATAGCGCTCCCTTCCTGATGCTGGGGGCGCAGATCAACAACTCCAGCGCCTGGCCTGCCACGCTGCCCAAAGTCTGGCCGACGATGGCGGCGATGCACGTCAACACCGTGGAAGTGCCGATCGGCTGGGAGCAGATAGAGCCCGAGGAAGGCCGCTTCGATTTCGCTTTCGTCGACCAGCTGCTCGAACAGGCGCGCGCACAGCACGTGCGGCTGGTGCTGCTGTGGTTCGGCACGTGGAAGAACACCAATCCGCAATATACGCCGCGCTGGGTGAAGCTGGACAATGCCCGCTTCCCGCGCATGCGCCGCGCGGACGGGACGCTGCATTACGCCCTTTCTCCATTCGGCAAGGCGACGCTGGCGGCGGACAGCAAGGCCTTCGCCGCGCTGATGGCGCATCTGGCGCAAGTCGATCGGCAGAACACCGTCATCATGATGCAGGTGCAGAACGAGGCGGGTTCCTACGGCCTGGCGCGCGATCATTCGCCCGAGGCCAATGCCGCCTTCGCCGCGCCCGTGCCCGAAGCGCTGCGTAAGCGCCTCGGCAAACCCTCTGGCAGTTGGAGCACGCTGTTCGGCCGCGATGCCGAGCTCTATTTCCACGCCTGGCACGTCGCCAGCTACATCGACAAGGTGGCGGCGGCGGGCAAGGCGGTGAAGCCGCTGCCGATGTACGTCAACGCCGCGCTGCCCGGCGATCCCTTCACCTGGCAGGACCCGAACACTTACGCCAGCGGCGGCCCGGCCAATACGGTGATCGACGTCTACAAGGCTGCGGCTCCACACCTCGATCTGGTGGCGCCGGACATCTACAACCCGAAGCACAAGGCCTATCTCGGTTTCCTTGAAGCCTATCGCCGGGCGGACAATCCGCTGTTCGTGCCGGAAACCGGTCACGCCCCCGAATATGCGCGCCACTTCTTCGCCGCCCTCGGCCGGGGCGCGATCGGCTGGTCGCCCTTCGGTATCGACCCGCTGCGCTATCGCCCCAGTTTGCCGCTGACATCGAAGCTGGATGACGCGGCGATCGCGCCTTTCGCGGCGAACTACGCCCTGTTCGCACCGATGGCCCGCGTATGGGCAAAGCTGGCCTTCGAGGGCAAAGTCTGGGGCGCCTCCGAACCCGAAGACCCCGCCGATGGCCACAAGCAGGTGATCCCGCTGGGCAAGTACGTCGCCACCGCCAATTTCGGCAACGGAGACTTCGGCCCGACCGACCCCAAGGGCAATGCCAAGCCGACAGGCGGCGTCGCCATCGCCGAGATCGGCCCGAATGAATACCTCGTGACCGGCTACTTCGCCCGGGTGGACTTTGCGATGTCTGATCCGAAAGCTGCCAACCTCATCCTCGACCGGGTGGAGGAGGGCACTTACGATGCTGAAGGCCGGTGGCAGTTCCAGCGCCTATGGAACGGCGATCAGGTGGACTGGGGCCTGAACTTCACCGCCGCCCCGCAAGTGCTACATGTGAAGCTGGCGACCTATCCGATCCGCTAGGAACTTCCGGACGGCACGGCGAACGACTCCCTATCATCGTCATTGCGAGGAGGCGAAGCCGACGCGGCAATCCAGAGCGGCGTAGGACTGCTCTGGATTGCTTCGCTACGCTCGCAATGACGAAAAGGCAGACGAAAGGCTCCCGAAGAGCCGTCAGACCGCCCGATACCGGAAGTCGCGCAACCGGGCCTGACCGCTGCCCGCCACATAGATTCCAAAGCGCAGGCTGAGGAAGCCGCCGAAGACGTTGTGGTGGATGCCAGACACTTCCATGCGGGTGCCGTGGCGCTGCCAGTGCCGGCCCTCGTCATACGAATAGTACCACGTGACCACATTCTCGTGGTTGGTGACGCGCAGACGCACACTGCGGGCCTTGTGCGACACCCCCGCCCAAGGCAGGTCTTCCGAATATTCGTAGATCTTCAGCTTCTCGGGCGTGAAGCCCAGTCCGACGAAAGCCTTGTGGTTGTAGAACAGCAGGATTCCCGCCTCGCCGTCTCCGGTAAGATCGATCGAGACTTCGGCTTCGTAGCTGCGGTCGCCCACGAGGCAGGTCAGCGGCGAGGAATCTGCAGGGGAAGCGCCGCTGCCCGCGATCACCAGTCCGCCCGGCTCGTAGCGCGCCCGCTCCGCTTCGCCGCGCTTGGGGGCGTGGAAGCTCCACTGCACGCCGAAGCGGTCTTTCGCGAACTCGTCCGACAGGCCCGGCGCCGAGGCGCTGGGAATGCCGCCCTTCGGCTTTGGCAAGGGGAGCGAAAGGTCGCCGCCTTTCGCGCGGAACCAGCCGTCCGCCGTCCACTCGATCGGCTCCAGCAGGGTCTGCCGGCCCAGCGTGCGCATGCCGTTTTCATAGCCGTGATAGACCATCCACCAGTCGCCCGCCGGGCCTTCGACCAGCGTGGCATGACCGCGCGACCACCATGGTTCGTCCACGCTGACCGTGCGCACCAGCGGATTGCGGGGGCAGTGCTCCCATGGCCCGTTGATCGAGCGCGAGCGGGCGGCGATCACCATGTGCCCGGTCACCGGCCCGGCCGTGCCGCCGATGGCGGTGACGAGATAGAACCATTCGCCCTTGCGCAGCAGCTTGGGGCCTTCGGGCGCGAAGTTCTCCACCACCCAGTCGTCCGGGTAGCGCCAGGGGTTATAGGCCTGCTCCAGCGTGCCGTCGGTCGCGAGGCCGTCATCGGTCAGGCGGACCCGGCGAATGCCGTTGGTGAAAAGATAGCGCTTGCCGTCCTCGCCGACGATATGGCCCGGATCGATCGCACCGCGAATGCCGAGGTCGATCGGTTCGCTCCACGGCCCGGCGATGTCATCCGCCCAGATCACGTAGATCGACCAGCCTTCGCCCTTGGGATCGGCGGGGATGTAGATGAAATAGCGGCCCTCGTGCTTCACCAGATCGACCGCCCAGATGGTGCCGAGATTGCGGTGCAGCGCCGGCCCCACCGGCGCCCAGTTGATCAGATCGGTCGAGCGCCAGATCACCAGCCCCGGGTAGGAATCGAACGACGAATGGGTCATGTAATAGACCCCGCCGTCTTTCAGGATCGTCGGATCGGCGTGATCGCCCGAGATGATCGGATTGCGATAGAGCCCATTGCCGAGATCGGCCTTGCGCTGGCCTTCTGCACCCGTGCCCCACTGCTGCGCCGCGCCGGGCTTCGCGCCGGTCAGGGCATTTGCCAGCGAGGGCGTAAGAGAGGGGAGGGCCGCCCCGGCCAAGGCGCCCCCGAACATCGTGCGGCGGGTAACGTCCATCGTGGTTTCCTTAGTTCGAGGCGGGTTCGAGCGTGACCAGCGCCACGTCGTTGCTGCGCATCGGGACTTCGACCGTGGCGGTGCCGTCCTTGCCGACGCGGACCAGTCGGTCCTGTTCGGGCCGGTCGGCGGTTTCCTGCTGAAGCTGCGCCAGTTGCGCGGGTGAAAGCGCGGCGGGCATGCCCATGTCGATGTAGGATGAAAGCGGGTCGTTCAGGCGATAGCCGGTCTTGTGGACCTGCAGGCGATAACTGCCCTTGGCCACGTGGCTGAACCGGAACGTCACCGGCTTGCCGGGCGTGGCGGGCACTTGCCGGGTGTAGAACGGCTTGTTGCTGACGCCCTGCACCGGCTGCTGGAAATCCCAGACGAGCGCGGCGATGCGCTTGCCGTCGCGGGCCGCCATCGCCTGCGTATCGCCGGTGGCAAGGGCCTGCCCGCGAACGGCGTTGAGGTACTTGTACGCGAACCATGCGGGCTTGCGGATGCCCTCCCGGTTCATCAGGCCGAAACCGCCGTGGAACGGGGTTGGCGGTGGGCCGGGTTCCTCGAACAGGTCGGTATAGGCCCAGTAGCTCATGCCCTGGACCATGCCCTGCGTCGCCTTCAGCTTGCTGAGGATATAGGGCGCGCTGACATAGCTGTCGTGAACGAAGTCCCGCGGGGTGTAGCTGGTGCTCCATTCGGTGAAGAACAGCGGGATGCCGGGGAAGGCCGATGCCTCGATCTCGCCGCGCACCTTGCGCACGTCGCCGGTGATGGCGTCGGGCGAGGGCGATAGCTTGGTGTCCTGCTTGCCCTGCTCGTCCAGAAAACCGCCGTCGACGCCGTAAGTATGCGTCGCCACGAAGTCGACCGGCAGCTTGTTGTCCGATGCGTACTTCAGGAATTCGGGCACCCAGGCCGCGCCTGCGGTGGCGGGGCCGCCGACGCGCAGCCTGGGGTCGATCGCCTTGATGGTGGCGACCGTATCTCCGTAAAGTTCGAAATAGGCCTGCTGGTCCGCCTTTTCCCAGAAACCGTCGAGGTTGGGCTCGTTCCACAGCTCGAAGTACCAGCTGCGCACTTCCTCGGCGCCGTAGCGTTCGCGCAGGTGGGTGACGAAGGCCTGGATCAGGTCCCGCCACATCTTCGGATCGGGGTGGGAGGTATTGCCCTTCCAGTAGAACAGTTGCTGGTCGGAGGTGCGCATGACCGCCGGGGTCCAGCCGAGTTCGACGAACGGCCTGATGCGCTTGGCCAGAAGCCCGTCGTAGAGCTGGTCGATCTTCGTCCAGTCATAGGCGATCCGGCCGTCCACCTTGCGCACCGTGCCCAGCACGTCGTGGAAGATGTCGTGGAAGCGGATATAGCGGAATCCCAGTTCGTCGGACGCCTGCTTGAGCTGCGCCTGACTGTCTTCGCGGATCAGCGTGCCGGGGAAGTCCGAACCCACCGAAAGGTCGAAGAACCGGTCCACCGGCCCGGTCGGTGCGGCAGTGTCGATGGCGATTTCGCGCGTTTCTGCAGCCATGGCCGGCTGTGCCAGAACGACTGTTGCAAGAGCCGTGAGGCCGATCCTGAGCATTCTTCCCCCCTCCGTTCGCGCGCCGTGGAGCGCCATCATTTATGCTGTAATTCTTTTGGCGCCGTCCCGGACTCGGTCCGGGACGGCGTTATGTCGGGTTTAGACCAGCCGGTTGGTGCGGATCAGTTCGCGGTACCAGTCGGCGCTGAGCTTGGGCGTGCGCTTCAGCGTCTTGAAGTCGACATGGTGGATGCCGAACAGCTTGGTATAGCCGTCCTCCCACTCGAAGTTGTCCATCAGGCTCCACAGGAAGTAGCCTTCCACCGGATAGCCCTCGCGCGCGGCGCGTTGCAGGTGGGTCAGATAGTTGCGCAAGTACATGACGCGATCCGCGTCGTAGACCTTGCCGTCCTGCGCCACCGGATCGTCGGCCGAGCAGCCGTTTTCCGAAATGTAGATCTTCTTCGGTTTCCACAGCTCGCTGACGGTGCGCACGCCCCAGTACAGCGCTTCCGGACCGACATAGAGCCAGGGCGAGGCCATGCGCGGCGAGTTGGCGAGGTGGGGCAGGATCTCGTAGCCGCTGGGCGTATCCGCGGCCCGCACGAAATTGGGCGTGTAGATGTTGAGCGACACGAAATCGAGCGGTGCGCCGATCGCCTTCATGTCGCCCGCCTTCACCTTGGGCGCATCCTTGCCCTGCGCGGCAAGATAGCTGTCGAGATAGCGCCCTTCGAGGATCGCGGTGAGGAACATCGCGTTATCCTCGCGCATGGCCTTCCGGGTTGCCTCGATGTGCTCGGGCGTCTCGATCGCGGGCACGAAGATCGTCGCGTTGTCGGCGATGCCGACCTCGGTGCCGGGCCGGGCCGCGGCACGGATCGCCTGGACGCCGAGGCCGTGGGCGAGAACGCCGTGATGGCGGACCTGGTTCACTTGGTCCATCGGCAGTTTGAGACCGGGCGCCTTGCCGCCAGTCATGTAGGAAAGGTCGGTGAAGCAGCGCAGTTCGTTCACCGTCATGATGTGCTTCACGCGGTCAGAGACCTTGCCCGCCATGTAGCCCGCATAGTCGGCGAAGGCATAGGCGGTGTCGCGCGACTGCCAGCCGCCCTGGAGACCGGTGGGCAGGTCCCAGTGGAACAGCGTCATGTGCGGCTGGATGCCCGCCGCCAGCAGACCGTCGATCAGGCGGTTGTAGTAGTCGAGCCCCTTCTGGTTCGGCTTGCCCCGGCCTTCGGGGAAGATGCGAGACCAGGCCACGGAGAAGCGATAGGCCTTGGCGCCCAGCGCCTTGAGCAGGGCGATGTCTTCCTCATAGCGGTGGTAGCTGTCGCAGGCGACATCGCCGGTGCCGCCGTCGGTGGTCTTGCCCGGCGTGTGCGAGAACACGTCCCAATTGGTCTCGCCGCGTCCGTCCTCCTTGACGCCGCCCTCGATCTGGTAGGCTGCGGTAGCGCAGCCCCAGAGGAAGTCGGCGGGGAAGGACAGCGCTTCGGCGGCACTGGCGCCGCCGTTCGCAGGCGTCGGCGATGCCATTGGGGCCGCCACACCCTGTGCAGCCGCGCCCTTGCCCCCCAGCGCCGCGCCGAGAGCGGCGGCACCAAGGCCCATGCCAAGCTGGCGGCGGTTGATTCCGGTCATTTCTGGTAATCTCCCGAAGTCTTGCAAGCGGCGTTCACTGCCCGCCCATGATCCTGACGAGGCCGTTCAGCGACTGCCCGGTCGGCAGCGGCTGGCGGCTGGTGAGCTTGCCGGTCGCATCGTCCCACACGAGTTCGGCCTTCTTGCCGCCGGACTTGCGATAGGCATTGGTGGTGCCGTCATCGTCGTAGAGCGTGAAGGTGGCATTGGCGCCCGGATAGACGCGAATGCTCTCGATCGGCTGCTTGGTGGCGGTGCTTTCCACCTGGGCACCGATGGGGACGATCGATCCGGCCTTCACGAATACCGGGATGCGCTCGATCGGCGTATCGACTTCCACTGTCTGGCCGCCTTCGAACCGCTGATTGGTCCAGTAGTCGTACCAAGCGGTTCCGGCGGGAAGATAGACCGAGCGCTTCGTCTGACCCTGCTCGGTAACGGGAGCGACGAGGAAGGCCTTGCCCAGCATGTACTCGTCACCGATGGTCGGGACCTTGGGATCGTTCGGGAAGTCCATGAACAGCGCGCGCATGAACGGCGCGCCGGTCTCGTAAGTGCCGCGCCCCAGCGAATAGAGGTACGGGATCAGCGAATAGCGCAGGCGCAGCCAGTCCGCCAGGATCGGTTCGGCTGCCTTGCCGTATTCCCACAGCGCGCTGCCGGGCCGCTGGCCATGGATGCGCAGGGTCGGCGTGAAGACGCTATATTCGAACCAGCGCACGAAAAGTTCCGGGTAATCGGTATAGTCCGCACCCATCGCCGTCGCGCCCGCAGGATCGACGAGCACCGGATGCTGCGCCTTCGGTCCGTTGGGCCACTGCCAGCCGCCGATGTCGCTGCCCCAGTAGGCGAGGCCGGAAGCGGTGAAGCCGAGGCCCGCCGGAACCTGCCGCTGAAGCGCATCCCAGGTCGACTTGATGTCCGACGACCAGAACAGCCCGCCCGTGCGCTGCGAACCGAGATAGGCGGCGCGCGAAAGGATCAGGTTGCGGAACCCCGGTCGGTCGCGCTCGGACCCTGCCGCGACGCCGCTGGTATGCACCAGCGGGAACAGGTTGTGATAGCGGTCGCCCGATCCGATCGAGTAGAAATAGCCGTCCGGCACCAGGTCCGGCTCGGTTTCGTCCAGCCAGAACCAGTCGAAGCCTTCCGAGGCGATATTGTCGCGCAGCTTGCCCCAGAACCACTCGCGCGCTTCGGGATTGGTGCTGTCGATCAGGGCGCCTGCGCGGTCGGAACGCACCGGCAGTCCGTCCACGGCATTGCCGTCCTTGTCCTTGAGCAGCCAGCCCTTGGCGGACAGCATGTCGAAGTAGCGCGATTCCCGCTCGAAGCGCGGCCAGACGCTGATGATCGAGCGCATGCCCATCGCCTTGAGCTGGTCGTTCATGCCCTTGGGATCGGGAAAATAGGTGCGGTCGATATCGAGCTGGCCCATGCGCGACCAGTAGAACCAGTCGAGCACCATGACGTCGATCGGCAGCTTTCGCTGGCGATAGCCCTGCGCGATGTCGAGCAGTTCCTTCTGCGTCTCGTAGCGCGCCTTGCTCTGGATCAGGCCGAAGGCGGCCTTGGGCGGCAGCGGGGTCTGGCCGGTGAGCTTCGCATAACCCGCATAGAGTTCATCGGTAGTCTTGCCGGTGATGACGAAGAACGAGACGCGCTCGCCGACTTGCGACTGGAACCGGGTGCTGCCGTGGAGCCCGGGCCAGACGGTGGTGCGGGCCGGGTTGTCCCAGACGATCCCGTACCCCTTGTTCGTGACCATGAACGGCACGCAGACCGTTTCGCCCGCAGGCGCATCGTAATTGTGCGCGCAGTCGATCTGCCGGCCCCTGAGGTCCAGCAGGCCTTCCTGGTTCTGGCCGAGGCCGTAATAGTGTTCGTCGGCCGGAGCGTCGAACGACGCGCCCATCTTGAAGGTCTGTTCGCCGTTGACGGTGACGGGCGCCATTTCCCACCCGGTCATCTTCGTCAGCAGCAAACCGTCCGCGTTCTTCACCGAAAGACTGACCGGCGGAAGCGAGGGCGCGAAGTAGCGCTGCATCATCGTCGGCGCGGGCGGATAGGGTTTCGCATCGATGGTGAGCGTCAGGGCGGAAGACGTGAACACATCGCCGGAGGCATCGGCACGATGGGCCCAGCCGGTGGCATCGGCCTTGGCATTCGGACCGTCACCGGGCGCGGCGCTTGCGAGCGCGGGGTCGAGGGCGATCGTCACCCGCACGATGTTGGGCGCGTAAGGCTCTACCGCGACGCGGCTGCCATTGCGGTCCAGCAGGGCCATCGGTTCCGCATGGGCGGCGCCGGCACCAAGCGCCAGCCATGACAGGCCCAGAGCGATGGTTGTCTTATATGCGGTTCTGCCGGCGGTTGCCTTGTCCTTCATTCCGAAATCCTCCCTCTATAGCCATTTCCCGAAATTCGGGTGCAGCTTGCCTCTTTCAGGCAACAGCCTGTGTGCAATCGATATTCATGAGCGGGCCGACCAGCCCTGGATGCTCCGATCAAGGCTTGTCAGCACAATCATTCCGCAAACCGGCAAGACCGGAACAGTAAATTCGCAGATCACCAGATCGGCATCCTCATCAACGCTTCGAATCCGCCGAAACTCATGTTTCAGTCTGCGATCACCAATACGAGGCTTTTTGGTACCGCTATCAATTGCTTCTGTCGAGCAGGATATTACGCATTGATGGTATTCCCGACATCAATGTTCTTGGCCAACGCTGGCGGCGGTTTAGCGAAACCCATATGGAAGGCCCCCTAAAATTGCCCGCACCAGATATGGTGTCTGGCATCTCCCGAGTGCTATCTGTCGGGCGAGGACGATTGGTAAGTAAGTTCAATCATGTGCCTGTCGTAGCGGAATAGGACCTAAGACACCGCTTGAGAATGGGTTGATGGGGCGGTTCGGGCGTAATTCAAGCTTTGGATGTGGCCCCGAGCGAGCCGGAACCGGATGGTTGGTTTTGAAAAGCGATCGAAGCGCTACCCGACCGATCTGACGGACGGAGAATGGCTGCTTATTCAACCGTTCCTCCCGCCGGTGGCCAAGCGCGGGCGCAAGCCGGCGAGGGACCTGCGTGATGTCCTCGATGCGCTTCGCTATCTGGCCCGAACAGGTGGTGGATGGCGGATGTCGCCGAATGACTTCCGCGTTGGCAAACGGTATATTGGTGGTTCCGTACGCTTCGTGCGCCGCCTACTGTTCCGACGACTTCACACTAATGCTCGACCGTGAACGCGAAGGGCGTGAGCAGAACCCGACGGCCGCCGTCGTGGATAGCCAGTCCATCAAAGCGCCAGCAGCGGAAAGGCGGGGGTTTGATGCGGGCAAGATAGTTATCGGCCGTAAACGGCACATTGCCGTAGACACCGATGGCCGATTGCTCATGCTCAATCTCACCACTGCCGACATCTCAGACAGCGCTGGCGCTCAAGCGATCGTCGCGGCCGTTCGCAAGCGATGGCCTTGGCTGGAGCATTTGTTCGCCGACGGCGCCTATGACCGCACCCGCCAACATTTCGAACATTCAGGTCGCCGGCTGGCACTTGATCGTGATGCGACTGTAGCCACCTCTATTACCCGGCGGCAAGCGAGGGATATACCAACGGTCGTCAAGGACAACCATTTTTGGATCTTTCTGCCTGCTGTCTTCTGGTTCGCACAGCGATGCCGGAGGTCTTTTTCTTGGGTTCGTTTTTACCGCTCTGACCGTCCTCCTTGGAGGCCCGATTGGCTTTGTCTTTTTGACCGGCGTGATAGAAGGAATTGAGCGGCGCGGCAGTGCAGACTAGAGGGCGCACTACCGCCGTTATGATGTGTGATTCCTCGCAGATAGCTGACGATTTCCCGAGCGCGATCAGGCCTCACATTTTTCGGCGGATGACATCCTGCAGCATCTCCTTGTCCAGGCTCAGGTTCTCCACGAGGCGCTTGAGGCGGACATTTTCCTCCCCCAGTTGCTTCAGCCGCTTGATCTCCGACGGCATCAAGCCGCCATATTTGCTCCGCCATTGATAGTAAGTTTAAATTGAGATGTCCGCCTTCCGGCACACCTCCTCAACGCTCGTTCCGTCCTCAGCCTGCTTGAGAATGAATGCGATCTGTTGCTCGCTGAATTTCGACGTTTCCATCCACGGTTTCCCTTGTTCGGCCTTCGCCAAACCTAACCGAGAATTTCTCTCCAAACTCGGACCAGTGTACGGGGAGCAGGTCAACCCGCGACCGCCTGGTGCCCGGTGCTTCTGATCCCATTTGCCACCGCCGATCTCGGTATAGTAGTTCGGGCGGTAGACGAGCGAGGTCTTATAGCCGAGCGTTCCGAAGAGGTACGAATTCAGCGCGCCGATATAGGGACCGCTGAGCTAACGGTCGGCGGCATCGTATTCCGGAGCCTCGCCGGCATCGTCGACGTCCGTTCAGGTGAAGCGCGCGTCCAGTCGGCCGATCGTCCTGCCTTGGTCGCGCAGCAGTTCCTTGTGGAAGCGGGAGAGGTCCACGCGCAGGTCGTTGCGCAGGGTGAAGGCCTCGGAAAGTCCCGTGTAGCCGCTCATATGGCGGGCGACGGCCGCGTTTTCCTCGGGCGTGATATCCGAGCGCTTGAACATGGCCGATGCGTAAGGGCCGAAGGTCCATTGCCGGACCTCGCTGAGCCACGGTTCGAGCGCCGCCGGCCGGCGTCGTTCCGGCTTTGCCGGATACGGCGCCAAACCCCTGATCTGTCGTTGATATTATATCGTATACGCATTAGCTAGGGGAGGTGCCGCCGGAAACGTCTCCCAGTGCGATGTGTAACGGGCGCCCGGCCGATCAGGCCGGCGCGAAACTTTCGGCGCTCGCCCGCGCCCAGCTGTCGCTGTAGAAGCTGGACGTGGAGCGCCCTTCGATCAGATCGTTCGGCTCGGCGAAGTAATGCATGCGGTCGAATTGCCGGATTTCGACGTTGTTCACCCGGTGGACGAGGTGGTGCGGCAGTAGTTCCTCGGGATGGGAGAGACCGGCGGCGGCCAGCATTTCCGCCAGGGCCTGGACCGTCCGCTCATGATAACGCCAGACGCGCTCCGCCTTGTCCGGCACGACGAGCGCCCGGCTGCGCTTCACGTCCTGCGTCGCGACGCCGACCGGGCAGCGATTGGTGTGGCAGCTCATCGACTGGATGCAGCCCAGCGCGAACATGTAGCCACGGGCGGCATTGACCCAGTCCGCCCCGATGGCCAGCACGGCGGCCAGATCGAACGCGCTCGTCAGTCGGCCCGCCACGCCGATCCTGATGCGGTCGCGCAGCCCGGCGCCGACCAGGGTATTGTGGACGAACAACAGGCCCTCGCGCATCGGTACGCCGATGTGATCGCTGAACTCGACCGGCGCAGCGCCCGTCCCGCCCTCGCCGCCGTCGACGACGATGAAGTCGGGCACGATCCCGGTCGCCAGCATCGCCTTGACGATCGCCATGAATTCCCAGGGCAGGCCGATGCAGAGCTTGAAGCCCACCGGCTTTCCGCCCGAAAGCGTCCGCAGTTCCTGGAGGAAGGCGATCATCTCCGTCGGAGTGGAAAAGGCGGAATGGCGCGCCGGTGAAACGCAGTCGACGCCCATCGGCACGCCGCGCGTTTCGGCGATTTCCCGCGTTACCTTGCGGGCGGGCAGGACGCCGCCATGGCCGGGCTTCGCACCCTGGCTCAGCTTCAGCTCGATCATCTTGACCTGCGGCGAGGCGGCCTGGGCGGCAAAGCGCTCCGGATCGAAGTGCCCCTGTTCATCGCGGCACCCGAAATAGCCGCTGGCGATCTGCCAGACGATATCGCCGCCGTTCTCGCGGTGATAGGCACTGAGGCTGCCTTCACCGGTGTCATGGTAGAACCCGCCCAGTGCCGCGCCCTTGTTGAGCGCCCGGATCGCATTGGCCGACAACGCGCCGAAACTCATAGCGGAAATATTGAAGATGCTGGCCGAGTAGGGCTGGGCGCACTGCTCGTTGCCGATGGTGATGCGAAACGAGGCCGGATCGGGCACGGGGGCCGGGGTCAGGGAATGCTGGATGAATTCGTAATCGATTGCGTAGACGTCCCGGATCGTCCCGAAAGGATGGTCGGAGGCGGCCTCCTTGGCCCGGCGATAGACGGTCGAGCGCTGCTCGCGGGAGAAGGGCGTCGCGTCCGTGTCGCTTTCCAGCAGATACTGGCGGATTTCCGGCCGGATCATCTCCACCATCCAGCGGATATGGCCGATTACGGGATAGTTGCGCAGCACCGAGTGTCGGGTCTGGAAGAGATCCCAGCATCCCAACAGGGTCAGAAAGCCGGACAGCGCAATCAGCGCACCGCCCCAGAAACCGCCCAGAGAACCCGACTGCCGCGATAGCAGCGCGGCGATGAAGACCGCCGCACACAGGATGAAAGCGGTGTAGCGGCCCAGTCGGAATTTCGTCATTGCCCAATCTCGGTGGTTGTTTTGTCCTGTCTGGGGGCAGCGTTAGGCCGTCGCGGTCGCCTTGGAAAGCGTCGGTGCGGTTTGAAGGGAGGGCGAGAGGCCGTCCCGCGCGGTCTGCGCGATAACGGCCTCAGGCCTTCGCCTTATCCTGCGGCAATGTCCGCAGCGGGATAGCTTTCGCTGTCAGAGGGGCATTTGCCCTGCTTCATGATGCTCGAGTGCTTGGGTTCGAACCACTGCGATGCTTGGAAATCCTCATAATCGCCAAGGCCGTCATAGATGCAGACTTCGGGCTTCGAGCCGTCCGGGGCGATCACGACCGACCAGTTGTAGCGGTCCTCGGCCCGTTTCGCGCCGCCCCACACGAGCAGGCGTCCTCCCTTGACCTTGACGATCGGGACTTCCAGTTCGCCCGGTTCGATCACGGCGCGCTGCTTCGCGTCGGGAACCGCCATCTTGATGGCGGCCTTGACCGCCGGATTATCGAGGAAGCGATGGCCATCTACGACTTCCGACGGGTATTTGCCGATGTAGGGCGTCAGGTCGACCCGGTCGTTGGCGGCGGACTCGGCGGTTGCGGCCGTGACCGGAGCCTTCGCCGCTTCGCTCCCGGTTGCCGCCGGGGTTTCAGTGGCGGCAGCTTTGTCGGAAGTGTCCGCTGTCTGGCCGCATCCTGCCAGAGCCAGAACGGCAAGAGCCGTGAAACCAAACTTCTTCATAGGATTTCCTTCATTTTTGGCGGTGCCCGTCAAATCATTTTCAGACAGGCCAGTCATTTTCCAACCGGGAAGAACCCGCCCGCAAGGCCGCCGTTCATGCCGCAATACTCGACGGCGCCGGGTTCGGTGACGATGAGGCTGGTTCCCCGGTGGTCGATGTCGAATCGGGCATCGGCAGGATCGGTGACGTGGGCCTGCCATTGCCCCGTGCCCTTGGCGGCGATCGTGCCGGTTGCCTGACAGACCCAATGGCCGCCGGTCGGCTCGGCAGTGTTGGCTTCGAACGTGAGGGCACCGGATCGGCTGCGGGAAACGACGATCTCGCCGGAGAGATTGCGCCATTTTCCGATCAGCCCCGGCGTCGGCCCCGGACGAATGGCATTCAGGAAGGCGAGGCGGCTGCGCAAAGCCAGACTGAGGTCTGCGAACGTGCGATCGAGGTAGGTGCCGTCGCGCAAGCCGATGAACCACTTCTGGTCCGCTCGCAGTTTATCGGCCGAGGGCTTGTCCATCTGCTTGAGCAATATCGCGTAGCGGGCGGCGATCTGGCGATCGAGCGAGGCCAGTGTCGGGCTGGCGCAGATAGCCTTCTCGGCTTGCGAGGAGGCGCGCCGACAATCGAACGAGGGGCCGTTTCCGGGTGCGGCAAGGGCAGTCTGCGGAAGCGCGGAGGCGAGCGACGCCAGCGCCACACTCGCCGCTGGCGCGAGCCATGAAGGGAAGGATGCCACTATGATATCTCCATCGAGGCGTGAGAGGGGAAAACGGGAAAGGTCGGTGCCGGGCGGCGGATCATCGCGCTCAGGGTCACTGCAAACGTCCTTCCGGCGGCGGCTTCTCCATGCGCGGCGTGTGATAGCCCTGGCTATGGGTGCCGGTCAGCACGCGGCCTTCGCAGGTCATCTTCGTCGTGCGATAGGAGTAGGAGATCTTCAGATATCCGGCTTCCGGATCAGCATGGTAGGTCTCGTCAAGGAAGGCATGGCAGGCGGCGAAGTCCTTGAATTCCTGCCGTGGGATCGGAATGGGCGGGAGATGGCCGCTGGCACGCGCGGCGGATGCCGGATGGCACAGCAATACGATAGCTGAGACGAGGCCGCTCCGCTGGCCGAGCATTGCGAAAGCGTTGCGAACCAAAGCATTGTCTCCCGTTGCGGAAACATGATCGGTGTTCAATTTTTTCCTGTCAAGAAAATAATCGATGTTTAATTATGGGGTTTCCGGGCCGGCAAAGGCGGTTCGTGTGGCGGATCCCATCGGGCAAACTGGTTCTCTATCGCCACTTATCTGGCGGATCGGCTCCTTGCCGGGCCGCCAGATGATCTCAAGGACGAAGTCCTGATAGATTGCCGCATCCATAAGGCGGAGCAGGGCAGGGGCATTACTGGCAGGTCGCGACCAAATTAAGTCGTTCGCCAATCTAAATGCGAACGGCAGAATATCGCCAACTGCTCGAACCGATCGGCAATATCCCGCCTGCCGAAATCGAAGCGCATCATCGTGCTGCCGCAGGGCACCATCGAGATGGTAGCGAAATTCATGCTCCGTGATCTCCGGCAAGCCGAGGGTGATTACAACCTCGAACCTATGCGTACACTCCCGGCTTCAGGGCAAGCCGCCCATACCCCGCCCGCAGATTCGATAATAAGTCGCAATAGCCTTGGCGCGCAGACCCTCAAAAGCTAATGGCGACATTGCGAGTGATTCGCACTATTGTAACGCGGGGGATACAAATGTCGTCATTCAGGATAGCGTTGATCGCATCCGCTTCGATCATCGCGATGCCGGCTTTTGCGCAGGAGGCCCCGGATGCCGAGGCCACAGCGAACGACATCATCGTCACCGGTCGGGCGCAGCGGCTTTATCGCGTCGAACAGACGACGGTGGGCAAGGTCGCCGAAGACCCGATGAATATTCCGCAGGCGGTGCAGGTCATCAATTCGGAACTGTTCGCTGACCAGGGCGCGCGGGATGCGACGGATATCTATCGCAACATCTCGGGCGTCAGCTTCTTCAGCTATGCAGGCGTGACGTTCCGCGGCTTCCGGCAGGATCAGTCCTTCTACGATGGTCAGCGTGGCAACCCGTTCATCGGCTTCTCCGTGCCGCAGCTTTTCAATGTCGAGCGCGTCGAAGTCCTGAAGGGGCCCGCAGGCCTGTTCTTCGGCCCCGGGTCGCCGGGCGGCATCATCAATTACGTGTCCAAGACGCCTCAGGAAGAATCGGGCCTGCGCGCCGTGGTGACCGGCGGCACGTACGACCGCATTGGTCTTTCGGCAGAGGCGACAGGTCCCGTCGACAAGGAAGGGGTCATCACCTACCGGCTTGGTGGCTTCTTTGAATCGATGGATCCCTATCGCCGCAACACCCAGAACAAGTCGCGCATCGGCGATGCGGGTCTGGCGATAAAGACCAACGAAGGCGGCAAGCTGACGCTTCAGGCGACGATCTATGACAGCGAACTGCAGGGCAACCGCCTGCGCGGCGTGCTGGTGGACAATGCCGGCAATTTCCTGACCAGCATCCGCTGGAACGCCAACGAGAAGACCGACTTCCTGAACCTGCGCTCGCAGGCGTATCAGGCACGCTATGCGACCGCGATCGGAGAGCGTGTCACCTTCGATGCCGGCGTGCGCTATTTCAAGGCAACCGAGACCCAACAGTATCACGAACCGCGCGGCCTGGATCCCGCGAACCCCGATCTGGTCCGCCGTGAATTCCGCGACCAGGTCCGGCCCGTCCACGGGCTGTCGCTGATGGCCAACATGACGGCGCGGGTCGACATTCTTGGCGTGGAGCACAAGTTTCAGGCCGGGGCAGATTGGTACGACGAGAAGAGCCTGCTGAACTCACGGATCTTGCGCGCCGGGGTGACATCGCTCAGCCTGAGCAATCCGGTTTATGGTCCTGGGGAAGGTGACGCTGCGCGCGCGGCGCTGCTGCCGTTCACGACCACCGACACCCGGACCAAGCGCAAGGGTGCCTACCTGCAGGACCAGATCAGCGTGACGGAGGCGCTGCTCCTTGTCGGCGGCGTGCGCTACGACAAGTTCGACGATGGGGTATCGACCAGCATGAACGGCACCGTCTCGGCACGGTCCACCTACTCGGACAGCGATGTGACGTTCCGTGGCGGCGCCGTCTTCAAGCCGCGCAAGGACGTCTCGTTCTACGCCAGCTGGTCGCAGAGCTTCGAGCCGCAGGCAGCGGCCGACCAGAACAGCGATGCCGGCGGTCCCTTCGCGCCGGTCACCGGCAACCAGCTTGAAGGCGGCGTGAAGACGCAGCTCTTCGACGGTCGCCTACAGGCCAACGCGGCCGTCTACCGCATCGTGCGCAAGAATATCCTGCAGGTCGACCCCACGCTGGAGCCGGTCAATGGCGTCGATCAGCTTGCGCCCATCGGTGAAGTCACCAGCAAGGGCTTCGAGCTGGACCTGACGACGGACATCACGCCCAACTGGGTGCTCCTGGTAAACTATGGCTACAACGATACCAAGATCACCGGCACGGCCGAGGGTCAGGCGATCGTCAATGCCGTCGGCAACCGGTTCGCGAATGCGCCCAAGCACAAGGTCGGCTTCTGGACCCGCTACCAGGTGCCTGCGATCGGCACGGCCTTTGCCATTGGGGGCGAGCATGTCTCGCGGCGGGTCAGCCTGTCTGGACAGGCGGTGAAGCCTTACACCACCTTCGACGCCTCGATCACCAAGAGCCTCGGGTTTGCGGAACTGCTGCTACGGGTGGATAACATCTTCGACAAGGTCTACGCAGCCTCGGGCTTCTCGGCACAGAGCGGTCACTTCCCAGGTGAGCCTCGCACGTTCCTGGCCGAGCTTCGCTTCCGGTTCTGATCATGGCGAAGGCGGGCAAAGGCAGTGGCAAGGGGCGCTCGCTCTGGTGGCGGGTCCATAGCTGGGCCGGCCTGAAGCTGGCCGTATTCATGACCTTCGTGCTGGCCACCGGGACACTGGCGGTGTTTGCGCACGAGATCGACTGGCTCGTCACCCCCGCGATGCGCGCCGCACCGCAGGATGGGCCTAAAGCCAGCTGGGGTCAGCTCGCCGCGGCGGCAGCGCAAGCGGCGCCGCGCGGCCGGCTGCAGACGCTCTATGCGCCAATCGACCCGTGGTTCACGGCGGAAGCCTGGGTCGACATGGGCAGCCGTGCGCCGCTTCGCGTCTATGTCGACCCCTGGAGCGGGCGGGTGACGGGCACGCATGGCTGGGCCAACGTTCACCGTTTCCTGCGACAGGCGCATCGCCACCTGATGCTGCCGACCAGGGTCGGGATACCGATCGTCTGCTCGCTTGCCCTGCTGCTGCTCACATCGCTGATCACCGGGATCGTCACGTACAAGAAGTGGTGGCGTGGCTTCTTCCGGATGCCGAGAGGTGGCGATGCCCGTAAGCTGAGCGGTGACCTGCATCGTCTCGGCGGGCTATGGAGCCTCTGGTTCGTGGCGCTGATTTCCCTGACGGGGCTCTGGTATCTGGTGGAGACGCTGGGTGGAAATGCGTCGGTGCCCAAGGTGGCGAATGTCGACGTGACGGCCCCCTTGCCGACCGGAGCACAGCTGGATCGACTGATCGCCGCCGCCCAGCGGGCACGGCCTTCGCTCGACATCCGGGAAATCCGGTTCACCGAGAAAAACGGAGTCGTCCTGCTCGGACAGGATGAGGCCTGGCTGGTTCGTGATCGCGCCAACGCCGTAGCGATGGACCCGGCGGATGGGCGCATGCTCACGTCGCTCGACGGGCGCGGTCTGGATATGCACCAGAGGATATCCGAGATGGCCGATCCCTTGCACTTCGGCACGTTCGGAGGGTTGGCAACGAAAGCGATCTGGTTCCTCTTCGGCGTAATCCTGACCGGCATGTCGGTGACGGGGGTCATCATCTATGCCAAACGACTGGAGAAGGCCGAGAAGCAGATGAGAGGTCCAGCCAGGATTGCCTGGTCCGGCATGGGCGCATGGGCCTATGTGGGGACCGCACTCGTGATCCTGGCGCTTGTCCTTACGCCTGGCGCTATCGGCGGCGCGAGCTGATGAGAACAATCGTGGTCAGCGAGGAAATCCATGCGTGATGAATTTCCAGGCATGGAAGACCGATTCGGCCGTAGACTGCCTTTTCGTCGCGGGATTGCGATCCGTGTCAAATAAGCTAAATCGCCCCAACTCGGTCGTTTGGCAGCATCGTCGTAAAATCTGGGACCGGACGCTTGACCACGTTCGCCTGAGATCGTCGGATTAGCGAGGGTTGGGACATTCCTGCCGTTCCCGAGCGTGAGTTGCAATGACCGCGTTGTTGGCGTGTCCGGTAAGGCCGCTCTCGGATTAAAATCGTGCAATCCTGATGGGGTGGACGCCCCCCGACGGCCTTTATGGCAAAGTGGAGGTGTTGAAGCACCACTGAGGAGGCGTCCGTGTCACAGGTTACCACAATCGGTCTGGATAT
>PJTY01000286.1_pt1 | contig 29867 bp, 27 predicted proteins | sample 1512121 | NCBI WGS metagenome assembly PJTY01 (sample SAMN08177680, study PRJNA422409) | Soil metagenome, whole genome shotgun sequencing project. | isolation source: Soil enriched (2) on filter paper: alkali lignin treatment | place: USA: Madison | collected 2015-01-15 | reverse complement strand
TGGTGGTCTGGCTGGTGCGTGGATGGACCGGGGCATGGGCATGGTTGCCGCTCGCGCTGTTGGCATGGCCTGCCCTCGCGGCGCGCAGTCTCGACGACCATGTCCGCCCGGTGCTTGTCGCGCTCGAGCGCGGCGATCTGGTCGAGGCGCGCCATGCCGTCGGCATGATCGTCGGCCGCGATACGGCGGGGCTGGACGCGGCGGGCGTGGTGCGCGCCGCCATCGAAAGCCTCGCGGAGAGCTTCTGCGACGGCGTGGCGGCGCCGCTGTTCTGGCTGCTGCTCGGTGGCGTTCCGGGGGCCTGGGCCTACAAGGCGATCAACACGGCGGACAGCCTGATCGGCCACCCCGAAGAACCGCTGCGCGCCTATGGCTGGGCGGCGGCGCGGATCGACGATCTGGCGAACCTCCTTCCCGCGCGGCTGGCGGGCGTTCTGCTTTGCCTTGCAGGAGGAGTAGGTTGGCGGGTCATGCTGCGTGACCATGCGCGGCACGCTTCGCCCAATGCCGGTTGGCCCGAGGCGGCCATGGCGGGAGCGCTGGGTGTGCGGCTCGCCGGGCCGATCGTCTACGACGGGACCCTTGCCCCCAAGCCGTGGATCGGGGAGGACGGCCGCACGGCGGGCGCGGCGGACTTGCGGCGGGCACTGGCGGTCTATCGCCGGGCCTGCGTCCTTCTCGCCTTTATTGCCCTGGGAGTGGAATCGGGAGTCGCATGGCTGGTTTGATGTTGCAGGGGACCGGCTCGGACGTCGGCAAGTCCGTGCTGGTGGCGGGGCTGTGCCGCGCGCTGTCCAATCGCGGGCTGAAAGTCCTGCCGTTCAAGCCGCAGAACATGTCGAACAATGCCGCCGTCACTCCGGAGGGCGGTGAGATCGGCCGGGCGCAGGCGCTTCAGGCTCTGGCAGCGCGGGTGCCTCTCCACGTCGACATGAACCCGGTGCTGCTGAAGCCGCAGGCCGACCGGACCTCGCAGCTCGTGGTGCACGGGGAAGTACGCGGCACGCTCGGCAGCGCCAATTTCCGCGAGGCGCGCCGCACCCTGCTGCCCGAAGTCATGGCGAGTTATCGCCGGCTGGAGGCGCGCTGCGCCCTCGTGGTGGTGGAAGGCGCGGGTTCTCCGGCGGAGATCAACTTGCGCGCCGGGGACATCGCCAACATGGGCTTCGCGCGCGAGGCCCATGTGCCGGTGGTGCTGGTCGGCGATATCGACCGGGGCGGGGTGATCGCGGCTGTGGCGGGCACGCGGGCAGTGATCGATCCCGAGGACGCAGCGATGATCCGGGGCTTCCTCATCAACAAGTTTCGCGGCGATCCGGCGCTCTTCGCCGACGGCTATGCGGCGATCGAGCGGCTTTCCGGCTGGCGCGGCTATGGCGTCATGCCCTGGGCCCGCGCGGTCGGACGCCTGCCGAGCGAGGATGCGGTCGTGCTCGAACGCGGGCTGGGCGGAGGCACCGGCAAGTTGCTGGTCGCTTGCCCGATCCTGCCGCGTATCGCCAATTTCGACGATCTCGACCCGCTGCGGCAGGAGTCGGGCGTGGAAGTCGCGATGATCCCGCCGGGTACGCCGATCCCGGCCGAGGCGGCGCTCATCGTCCTGCCCGGCTCAAAGGCCACGATGGCCGACATGGCCTTCCTGCGCGCCGAAGGCTGGGACATCGACGTGCTCGCGCACCATCGGCGTGGCGGCATGATCCTCGGCATCTGCGGTGGCTACCAGATGCTCGGGCATGCGATCGCCGATCCGCTCGGCATCGAGGGTGTTCCGGGCGAAATCGCCGGGCTGGGCCTGCTCGACGTGACGACGGTGCTGGGCGACCGCAAGGCCTTGCGGGAGGTTTCGGGCCGGGCGCTGGGCGCGGATCTGACCGGCTACGAGATGCACATGGGTGTGACTGAGCGGGGGCAGGCGAAACCTTTCGCACTGCTCGGCGGCGAGCGCCCAGACGGTGCCGTCGATGCGACGGGCCGGGTCATGGGGACGTATTGCCATGGTCTCCTGGCTTCGACGGGCTTGCGCGCCGAACTCATGGCGCGGCTCGGCGGGGAGAGCGACGGGCTGGATCACCAGGCTGGGGTCGATGCCGCGCTCGACGAACTTGCCGCCGAGATGGAGCGGCACCTCGACATAGACGGCCTGCTGGCCCTGACGGAGTATCGCGCATGACCTCTACCCTCGTGCTGGGCGGTGCCCGTTCCGGCAAGAGCCGTCACGCGCAGGCGCTGGTCGAAGCGGTTCCGGGGGCCGAAAAGCTGGTCTATATCGCCACCGCACAGGCGCTCGACGACGAGATGGAGGCGCGGATCGCCCGCCACCGCGAGGATCGCGGGCCGCGCTGGTCCACGCTGGAAGCGCCCACGGCCCTGGCCGAAGGGATCGAGCGGGCGGCGCGCGAAGCAGATGCCGTGCTGGTCGATTGCCTGACGCTCTGGCTGTCCAACCTGATGCTCGCCGACGTGGCCTTGCAGCCGCAGTTCGACGGCTTGTGCCGGGCAATCGTGCACTGCCCAAAGCCGCTGGTGCTGGTTGCCAACGAAGTGGGATTGGGGATCGTGCCCGATACGCCGCTCGGCCGGCGGTTTCGCGATGAAGCCGGGCGGCTCAACCAGCAGGTCGCGGCAGCGGTTACCCATGCGGTGTTCGTGGCGGCGGGATTGCCGCTGACGCTCAAGTAACACGGCAAAGAAAAAGCCGCCCGGGACAGGGCGGCTTTTCCGTTTGGCCTTGGCGAAGGGACTTAGAAGTCCATCCAGTCGTCGGCGGTGGTGAGCGCCTTCATCGGCTTGCGGATCGGTGCCGGTTCTGCCGGAGCGAACGAGGCCGAGGCCGGAGCCGGAGCCGGACGCAGGGCAGGGCGCGAGATCGAGCCGCGCAGGCCTTCGTTGCCGGTGCGGAACATCGCGGCGCGGTCCGACAGCGAGGTAACTTCGCTGTTGAGGTTGCGCGCGGCGGCCGAGGTTTCCTCGACCATTGCGGCGTTCTGCTGGGTGGCCTGGTCCATCGTGCCGATCGTCGCGCTGATCTCGGTGATCGTCGAGGACTGCGCCTGGTTGTCGCCGGCGATGTCGCGCAGCAAGGTGTGCACTTCGGTCACGTCGCCCGAGATGTTCTGCAGGGCGCCGTCGACGCGCTGCACCGCCTCGACCGCCGTGCCGATGTCGGTCTGGGTCGCGGTGAGCTGCTCGCGGGCACGCTTCGCTTCCTCTTCCGAGCGCATCGCCAGTGCCGAAACCAGGTCCGCCACGACCGCGAAGCCGCGACCGGCATCCCCGGCGCGGCCCGCCTCGACGGCGGCGTTCATCGCGAGGACACGGGTCTGGAAGGCGATCTTGTCGAGGCCTTCGATCACCGAGTCGATGCCCTTGGCGCTCTCGGAGACGCGGCCCATCGCCTGAACCGCTTCGTCGGCGATCTCGCGGCCCGATCCGACCACGGTCATCGCGCCGTCGGCACGCTGCACGGTGCGACCGGCGGCGGCGGCGGTGGCGCGCAGGCGCTCGTCCATCTGGGTGATCGCGGCCGAAGTCTCTTCAAGGCTGGCGGCGTTGCTCTCGGTGCGGCGGGCGAGGTCTTCGGAGGCCTGGGCGATCTCGCCGGAGCCGGTGCGGATGGCGACGGCGCTTTCGGCGACCGCGCCGATCAGTTCGCGCAGGGCGCCGACAGCCATGTTGAAGTTGTTCTTGAGCTCGCCGTAGGCGGGCGGGAACTCGGCGGTGATGTTCTGGGTGAGGTCGCCTTCGCTGATCGCCTGGAGGCTGGAGCGCAGGGTCGCGGTGACGACTTCCTGTTCACGCGCGTGCTGGGCGTCGATCTCGGCACGGGCGGCGGCGGCCACGCGGAACTGCTCGACGGCTTCGGCGATCTCGCCGATTTCGTCACCGCGTTCGCGGTAGGGCACGTCCACCTTGCCGCCTTCGGCCAGCGTCGTCGTGATATGGGCGATGCGGCTCATCGGCGCGGCGACCGAGCGGTTGATGAGCAGCCAGATGAACACGATCAGAGCCATTGCCGCGAGGGCCAGCGTAACGCAGAGAATGGTCGCGGTCCGGGCGGTCGCGGCACCGTCGTCGGCCTTGGTGGCGACGCGCTGGCGGGTCAGTTCGATCAGCTTGTCGGTCTGCTCGATCATGTCGTGCGAGGCTTTCTTGCCCTCGTTCTTGATCATCGCCATGGCGCCGTCGAAATCGCCTGCGGTACGCAGCGCGAAGATACGGTCGTTCACCTGGGTCAGGGCGACGGCGCGGGTCCGCAGTTCGGCGACGTCCGAACCGAAGGCTTCGTCACCGATCGTCTTGTAGGCATCCACCGACTTGAGCAGGTCCTCGTCAGCAGCCTTGAGGCGGTCGCGCAACTTCTGGGCGTCGTCGGGGCTGGCCGCGTTGTAGTAGCTGTAGACGATGATCCGCAGTTCCTTGACGTTGCTGATGACGTCGGTGAGCCCGGACATGCCTGCCATGCCGCGCGACACATGCGCTTCGGCGACCGACTTCAGTTCCTGCGTGGACAGGAAGCCGTTGAGGCCGACGACGAAAATCATCACGTTGATGATCGAAAAGGCCGCCCACAACTTCTTGGGCAACCGCCAATTGTTCAGAAAATCAAGCATTTGTATTCCAGTTCCTGCTTGGGGGGTCGGCCCCGCTATGGGCGCGCCATTTTCATTATAGTTCGGCGGCAGAATCGCTGGTTTCGAATGCCCGTAAATCCGGGCGTTTCGACGGCTTGCGAGTGACCCATCCGGCAGCGCTTGTGTCGCTTCTGCCATTCTCTGGAAGGCTGGTCCTTCGCGCTTTCGGCCCCACCCCGGTTTTTTATGTTTTGTAAAACGACAGAAGGCCGGGATGGCGAACCACCCCGGCCTTCCAGACGACCTGTCTCCCGGCGAACCGGGAGACTATCGAACCTCCGATTAACGGAAGAGCGACAGGATCGTCTGCGGCGCCTGGTTGGCGATCGACAGAGCCTGCGTGCCCAGCTGCTGCTGAACCTGAAGGGCCTGAAGCTTCGCCGATTCCTTGGCGAGGTCGGCGTCGACGAGGTTGCCCACGCCGCTGGTGACCACGTCGGTCAGCTTGCTGTTGAACGAAAGCTGGCCGTCGATCTGACGCGATGCCGCACCCAGTTCGCTGAGGCTGGTCTTGACCTCACCGAAGAAGGTATCGAGCTTGGCAGTGAAGGCATCGGCCGCCGTCTTCGCCGCATCACCGTCAGCAGCACCGCTGATGGCATCGATGTCGGTGTCGGTGCCTGCGGCGCCGAGAGCGGTCGTAACCTTGGTCGTGAAGCCCTGGTTGTCCACGGTCAGGGTCTCGGTGCCCGAGATCGACTGCAGTGCACTGACCTTGCCGTCGGTCGCAGCTGCTGCGCCCTTCAGCAGGTTCGTGCCGTTGAAGTCCGAACCGTCGACGATCGTGTTGATCTGCTTCTTCAGTGCGACCAGGTCCTTTGCGATTGCCTTGCGGCTTTCGGCATCCAGACCGGCGTCGGACGTTTCGAGGGTCTTCGACTTCATCTCGTTGACGAGGTCGGAGATCTGCTCGGCACCGGCAACCGCAACGTCCGTGACGCTCTTGGCGTTGTTGAGCGAGGTGGTGACCGCGCTCAGCTTGCCGAGGTCGCCGCGAAGCGTCTGGGCGACGGTGTACTTCGCCGAGTCGTCCTTGGTCGAGGCAACGTTGAAGCCGGTGTTGATGCGGCTCTGGACGGTGTTCATCGACTTGTTGGTCGCGTTGAGGCTCTGAAGAGCCGCCATGGCACCAGCATTGGTGTTAACCGAAAACGCCATTGTTTCTTCCTTCTAGAATACAGGCCGATTCTGCGGCCAGATGGCGGGAGTGCCGCCATGCACGCAGCTGGTTCTTCCGGCTGCATGTTCATTCTAGGAAGACGGACGAAGGCTTCGGATTTTCTGGAAGAAAAAATTTGCCTTCCCGAAGTGCGGCGTAATTACCCTTTCGTCATTGCGAGCTTAGCGAAGCAATCCAGAGTCGATCTCATGCCGCTCTGGATTGCTTCGCTACGCTCGCAATGACGGAACGGCGGGGGCGCAGAAGAGGTCTGACTTTGCCAATACGCGAAAGGCCCCTCCGACTACTGTCGGAGAGGCGCGCTTCACGTCGCAATGATACGCCCGGTCAGAACGGGAACAGGGCGTCGTAGATCTGTTGTCCCCACCGGGCCTGCTGGGCGTCGGTGAGCTGGCCGCGTCCGCCGTAGCTGATGCGGGCTTCGGCGATCTGGGAGTGCTTGATCGAGTTGTCGCGGGCGATGTCCTCGGGCCGGATCACGCCGGTGACGACGAGTTCGCGCAGCTCGTAATTGACGCGCACTTCCTGCTTGCCGCGGATCTGGAGGTTGCCGTTGGGCAGCACGCCGATCACGGTGGCGGCCACGGTCATGTTGATCTGCTCGCTGCGGGTCGTGTTGCCGACGCCGGTAGCGCTCGATTTCGAGTCCGTGCTGACGAGATTGCCCGGATCGGGATTGCCCGGCAGGATCTTGGGTATCTGGCTTTCCAGACCGAGCAGCGCCGCAATTCCGCCGCTCTCGCTGCCGTTACGGGTGCGGGTGGTCGAGTTGGCGACCTGGGCATTGTCGGCGATGTTGATGCGGATCGTCACGATATCGCCCACCCGCGAAGCGCGCTGGTCGCGGAAGAAGGCGCCGCCGCCGGTGCGGAACAGCGAGGCGCCGCGACCTTCTTCCGGCGTCCGACCGCCGCCCGCCAGCGCCCGGTCGTCCACCGAATGGTTGCCGAGCGAGGGTTCGAGCCGGGGCGCGACCGGGTCTTCGGCGGCCGACATCTTCGGCGGCTTGCCGACGTTCTTGAGCCGCCCCACCGCGCCGCAGCCCGAGAGCAGGCTGGCGGCGAGGAGCACGGAAACGAAAGGTGCGAAACGGTTGGTCACGGCCGGTCCTCTCTACTGTGCGGTGATCCGCACGTCGCCCGAGCCCACGGCGACGGCATCGAGCGTGCGGTTGGTGGCGAGATTGAGCACACGCACCTGCTGCCCCTTGCCGCCGTCGCTGAGCGCCCGTCCGGCCGAGGTGATCTTGAGCGCGCCGGAAATCAGCGAGATCGTCACCGCCTCGCCGCGCCGCACGAGGCGGGGCGCGGTGAGGTCGGTCGAACGCACGGGGGCGCCCGCGTTGAGGCGGCGCACCGCCTCCTGTCCCGCTGCCTCGGCCGGGCTCAGCGCATTGCGCGCGATCGCCGGGAAGACCGGGGCGGTGACGAAGTCCGACTGGGTGAGGACTTCGCCGCGTTCGACGGTGCGGGCGAGAACCGGCGCGGGCTCGCCGGACGGCATGGCCGGGGCTGCGGCGAGCGCCGGCGCGAGAAGGAGTGCGGTGAGCATGGCGTCAGACGACCTGGGTCGAGGTCTGGAGCATCTCGTCGGCCGTCTTGAGCACGCGGCTGTTCATCTCGTAGGCGCGCTGGGCGGTGATGAGCGAGGTGATTTCCGAGACCGGATTGACGTTCGAGGCTTCGACGAAGCCCTGGCTCAGGGTGCCGAAGGCGGGCTGGCCCGGCGTCGAGACGGTAGGCTGGCCGGAGGCGCCGGTTTCCAGGAACAGGTTCGAGCCGATCGCCTCGAGGCCCGCCTCGTTGATGAAAGTGGCGAGTTCGAGCTGGCCGACGGTCTGCATCTCGGCCTGGCCGGAAATCTTCACCTGGACTTCGCCGGTCTTCGACACAGTGACGTCGAGTGCGCCCTGCGGGATCGTGATGTTGGGCTGGACGAGGTAGCCGTCGGAGGTGACGAGTTCGCCCTGGTCCGAAAGCTGGAACGAACCGGCGCGGGTATAGGCGATATCGCCCGAGGGCATGGTGATCTGGAAGTAGCCGGGGCCGTCGATCGCCATGTCATAGGTGTTGCCGGTATTGGTCAGCGCGCCCTGTTCGGTGATGCGATAGACGCCGCCGGTGCGGACACCCGCGCCGATCTGGATGCCGGTCGGGACTTTCGTGCCGTTTTCGCTGGTATTGGCGCCGGGGCGCGAGACCTGCTGGTAGAGCAAGTCCTGGAACTCCGCGCGCTGACGCTTGAACGCGGTGGTGTTCATGTTGGCGATGTTGTTCGAGATGACATCGACGTTGGTCTGTTGGGCAAGCATGCCCGTCGAGGCGATGGAAAGCGAACGCATAGCGGTTCCTTCTTGAGAATGGAGGAGAGGCGAAAAGCGATCAGCCCAGCTTGCTCAGCCGGTCGATCGCGCGTTTGCGCATGTCGTTGAGGTCGGAGGAAAGGCGCTGGCTGGTCTGGTAGGAGCGCAGGATCTCGACCATGTGGGTGGTCTCGGTGATCGGCTCGACGTTGGAGGCCTCGACCCCGCCGGTCTTGAGCTTCGTCTGCGCCGCCGCCAGCATGCGGCCGTTGGTGCCGGTGAGCATGCCGTCGCCGCGCGGCTCCAGCATGTTCTCGTCGGCGAAGTCGGTCACCGCGAGACGGCCGACCGGGCCGTCGCCCGCCATGACCGTGCCGTCTTCGGTGATCGAGACCTGGTTCTTGAGATCGGTGGGGACGAGGATCGGCTGGCCGTTCGGGTCCAGCAGGCGCTCGCCGCCGGACGTGGTCAACTCGCCGGTGCTTGAGATCTTCACGAAGCCCGCGCGCGTATAGGCGACGCCGCCTTCGGGCGTCTCGACATTGAGATAGCCAGGGCCGTCGATCATCACGTCGAGCGCGTTGCCGGTCGACTGGAAGGCGCCTTGCGAGGCATCGTGCACGGCGCCGAAGTCCAGCACGAAGGATGTCTTGCGGGCATCCTCCACCGGCGCATCCTTCACCGTTTCGACATACTCGTGGAACAGCGCCTGCTCGCGCTTGTACCCCACGGTACTGGTGTTCGCCATGTTGTTGGCGGTGATGTCGAGCTGGCGGCGCAGGGCCTGCTCGTGGCTCAGCAGAACGAAGGAAGAGACGTCCATTCGGGCACCTTGCGAAAAAGTTCCAGATATTCGGCGCTAGGCAGATTTTGCCGCTCAGCTTTCCTATAATAGAGGCGAAATCGCGAAAGCGGATGCGCAGACACCTTTTCGATGAAGGCGGCGCATCCCACGAGCCAAGGGGATGAAAGTGTCCAGCGACGACGTGATCGACATTACGGCGGTCGATGTTCCGGAGCCCAAGAAGCCCGGCAAGAAAATGCTGGTTATCGGCGGGGCCGCGGTCCTGGCGCTGCTCGCGGGCGGCGGCGGGGCCTGGTGGTTCATGAGCGGCGGCGAAAGCGGGGGCGACCATCAGGCCGCAGCCGAGGGCGCAGCCGAAGGGGATGACAAATCATCCTATATCGAAGTGCCGGCGATGATCGTGAACTTGCGCGGCGGCGACAGCCAGGCGCGCTTCCTGAAGCTGCGCTTCATCATCGTTGCGGCGAACGGCAAGGCCGACAAGGTCAAGGACAAGCTGCCGGTCGTGCTCGATGCGCTCCAGCCGTTCCTGCGCGAACTCCGGCCCGACGATCTCAACGGATCGGCGGCGGTCTTCCGCATCAAGGAAGAGATGATGACGCGCGCGACCCAGGCGCTCGGCGCCGGCATGGTCAAGGACGTGCTGATCCAGGACCTCGTCCAGCAATGAGCGACGACTTCGACGACTTCATCCTCCCCGATCCGCCCAAGATGGGCGCGATCAACGATGACATGTTCGACCAGGACAGCATCGATGCGCTGTTCGGGTTCGACAGCGACATGCCGGTTCAGCCCAAGAGCGGGCTGAAGGCGATGATCGAGTCCAACGTGATCAGCCACGAACGGCTGCCCATGCTGGAAGTGGTCTGCGAACGCATGGTGCGCTCTTTCGCCACCAGCATGCGCAACCTGACCTCGGACGCGATAGACGTCACGCTGGAAGAGATCAACTCGACCCGCTTCGGCGAGTTCATGAACCGCGTGGCGCTGCCGGCGATGTTCGGGGTGTTCCAAGTTACCGAGTGGGAGAACTACGGTGTCGTCACGGTCGATTCCGGCCTGATCTATGCCGTCGTCGATGCCCTGCTCGGCGGCCGCAAGGGCTCGCGCCCGATGCGGGTCGAGGGGCGCGCCTTCACCACGATCGAGACCATGCTCGTCTCCAAGATGGTGCAGCTTGCGCTCGACGATCTCTCGGCCGCCTTCGAGGCGATCGAGCCGGTGACCATGGTGGTCGAGCGCATGGAATCGAGCCCGCGCTTCGCCGCCATCGCCGGTCCCAGCAACATCGCGGCGGTCGCCACCTTCCGCGTCGACATGGAAGGGCGCGGCGGCAAGTTCTCCGTCCTCCTGCCCTATGCGACGATCGAGCCGGTGCGCGACAAGCTGCTGCAACGCTTCATGGGCGAAAAGCTCGGCCGTGACCGTATCTGGGCCGCGCATATGGCCAGCGAACTCACCAATACCGAAGTCACCGTGGACGTCGTGCTCGGAGAAAAGCTCATGAGCCTGCGCGACGTGATGACTCTCAAGGTCGGGCAGACGATCGCCCTCAGCCACAGCCCGAACGATGCGCTTCAGGTCCAATGCGGCGGTGTGCCGCTGGGCCGCGCGCATATCGGCCAGCGTTCGAGCAATATCGCCATCCGCATGGCCACTGACATTTCCAAGGGGTATCCGAAATGACCTTCGCCACAACGATCAATGTCGTGCTGATCCTGCTCTGCGTCTCCGTGCTCGTGCAGAGCGCGCGGATGAGCCGCCGCCTGCGCACCCTGCGTGACACCCAGCTTGCCGAGGGCGTGGCCCAGATCGAACGGGCAACGGGCCAGGCCCGCGTCGTGCTCGGCGATCTCAAGCGCGTGCTGGCAACCGACGGTGCCGCGCAGCAGACCGCCATCGCCGCCGCAGAGGAAATCCGCGACGAGCTGACCCTGATGGTCGGCATCGGCAATGCCGTGGCCGATCGCATCATGGATGCCGCGGCGCAGACGCCCAAGGCCGAGGAAAAGGCGCCGAAGAAGCGCGCCGTCCGCAAGCCGCGCACGACCAAGCCGAAGGCTGCACCCAAGTCCACCGACGCGGAAACCGTCGTCGCCGGCATTCTCGAAGCCGAGAAGAAGGCCGCTCCGGCCCGCACCCGCTCGCGTCGCAAGGTCGCCGTTCCGGCTGCCACCAACGACATCGCGCGCGGCGACAACGGCGTGGTGAACATCGCCGCTGCCCGTGCCTCGCGTGAAAGCGCGGTTGCATGATAACCCCGGACGCCCCTTCGCCGACTGGCGGCCGGATCGGAGCCGTGCTTGCGCCTCTCCGCACTCTGGTGACGCCGACGCGGCTGATCCTGGGTGTGGCCGGGGTGGCAGCGGTGGCCAATGCCATCGCCCTGGCGGCGCCGCCGGTCACCACCGTGAAGGGCGATTCCGGTCGCCTCGGCGCTTCGCTTCAGGACGCCAGTGCCCAGCGCGACCGCACAATGGCCGCCGAGCGCCGCAAGCTCGACATGCGTGAGCAGGCGGTCAAGGCGAGCGAGGCGCGTCTGGCGGGACAGGCTCAGCAGAACCAGGCCGATCCCGCTGCTCCGCCTGCCGGTAAGCCCGGTGCCGAGCCGGAAGTGCCCTACGACAATCTTGCGCGCATCTATCAGACGATGAAGCCGCAGCGTGCCGCGCCGATCTTCGAGAAGCTCGATATCGAAGTGCAGACCCAGGTCGCGCGCCGTATGCGCGAGCGGGCGACGGCGCAGATCATGGCTTACATGACCCCCAGCTCGGCCGTCGAACTCTCGATGGCGCTGGCGGGCCGCAAGGTCGTCAAGGCGCCGCCCCCGGCGCCCGCGCCGCAGCCCAAGCGGGGCAAGCCGCAGGCTCTTGCGGCTGCCGGGAAGCCCGCTGCCGGAAAGCCGGGGCAACCTGCCGCAGTGCCTGCCCAGTAGTCCGGTTCAAGGATGAACACGAAAAAGCCCCCGTCCGGATCCGGACGGGGGCTTTTTCGTGCTTCCTATCGAAGGTTCGCTGCTCAACCCTCGTTGGCGGAAACCTGCATGATCAGGACTTTTTCGACCTGGTTGTCGAGCTGCTTGATCGGCGGGGCCATCATCGCCGAGAGGCGGGCGACGTTGACCGGCGCATAAGGCGAGGCGTGAAGCCGCGCGAACTCGATCGCCGCCGCCAGCGAGGCCGCGCGCAGTTCGGGCATGCGCTTGGCGAGTTCGGTGGCATTCTCCGCCGACTTCATCTTCACCGCGAGCGAGAGGTGGAGCACGCCGTCGATGCGGCCGCTGTCCACGATCGGAGCGTCGATCGGCTCCATCACCAGGAACGAGGGATCTGGCGGCGGGATCGGATCGGCCTTCTTGCCCTCGGCATTCTTGGTTTCGGCCTGTGTCGGCGCGGTCGTCGCCATGGTCGCGACGCTCGCGGTCAGCAGCGCTGCGAGCCGTCGGGCGCGGCGGGAAGAGGCGGAACGCGGCATCGAAGACTCCAGATCGACCCGCCCGGCAAGGACCGCCCGGCGGCTTCTCCTTCTATAATAGAACGAAACCCCAGGAGTCAGGTTAAGATGAGCGACGATCGGCGCCCGGCGAGAGTCAGGGTATTTTCCTCCGGAACGCCGGATGCCAATTCCCAGACTTCCAGCCCCGACCCGCAGAACCTTGGAAGGCGGCGCACCGATGCGCCCCAGCTCGCGGCGAACGATGCCGCGGATAAGGGCAAATCCGGGGGGCGCATCTGGATCGTGCTGGGCGCCCTGCTGTTCCTGATCGGCTGCGCGCTGGGCGGGATCCTGTTCACGATATCGGTCCTGCACCCCGGAGCCTTGCTGTGATTCTGACCCGCCTGCTGGCCTCGGCCGCTCTCGTGCCCGGTGCCGCCCTGCTTGCCGCGCCTACCGTTTCGGCGCCCGAAGCGTCGCCTGCGGTGTCGCAACCGGCCCCGAACCCTGCGGCGAACCCGGCCAATTCCGTCACCCTGCCGCCGGCATCCCGCCTGCCCGGTTTCGCCGCCGATCTCGCGCAGCAACCGGCGATCGTCGGACCGGCAGCCTGGACGAAGCTGTCCGAGGCCGATGCCTGGACCCGCCTCGCCCGCGTGCCGCGTCCCGAGCGGCAGCAGGCGCGCTGGAACTATGCCCGCAGCCTGATCGGCCAGGAGCGCGGGGCGGAAGCCTTCGGCGTGCTGGAAGTCATGCGGCAGGACGATCCCGACCTCGAAATGGTGGATACCTACCGGCTGGCCCAGGGCGCGGCACTGACCCTGCTCGGGCGCTATCCCGATGCCCTGGCATCGCTCGGCGTGCCGGGCCTCGACGCCAATCCCGAGGCCTGCGCCTGGCGCCTGCGGGCGCTCGCACAGAGCGCCATGGGCGAGCAGGCGCTGCAACAGCTGGACTGCGCGCGCCGGGCGCTGGGGACGCCGCGTCCCAAGACCTTCGTACTGGCGGCGGCCCGCGCGGCCATCGAAGGCGGAGCGCCCGAAAAGGCCATGCAGTGGCTGACGCCGCTGCCCGACCGTGACCCGGCGGCCAATCTCTATCGCGGCCGCGCCGAACTCGCGCAGGGCCATGTCGATCAGGCACGCCTGCGCTTTGCGCGGGTCGAGCGTTCGGGCACGATCGAGCAGCGCATGGATGCGCGGCTCAGCGAAGTCGAATCCGAAGTGGCCCATCACACGGTCGGTCCGGACGCCGCGCTCAAGCGCCTCGACGCGATCCGCTATGCCTGGCGCGGCGATGCCATCGAGGAACGCGCGCTGCGGCTGACATACCAGCTCTACGATGCGCGCGGTGACCTTTCCGGCGCGCTGGCGGCGGGTGCGGCGCTGTTCCGCTATCACGACGTCGCGCGGCAGGGAGCGGATTTCCTGCCGGGACTGCGCACCAAGCTGACCGATGCGCTGGATCCCGCGCGCAAGCTGCCGCTGGACAAGGCGGCGGGGCTTTACTGGGACTACCGCGACATCGCGCCGGGCGGGGCGGAGGGCGACCTCATGGCCAGCCATCTGGCCGAGCGGCTTCAGCAGGCGGGCCTCTACGAGCGCGCCGGGGATCTCCTGAGTTACCAGCTGTTCGTGCGTGCAGGCGATCTCGCGCGCGGACCGCTCTCGGCGCGGGTGGCGACGCTGTTCATCCTCGCCGGACGTCCGGACCGGGCGCTCGACACCCTGCGCAAGTCCGACGACCCTTCGTTCCCCGATGCCATGATCGCCGCCCGCAAGCGGGTCGAGGCGGCGGCGCTCAGCCAGATCGGCCGCATCGACGAGGCCATGGCTGTCCTTCAGGACGTACCCGACGCGGACACGCTGCGCGCCGAGATCCTGTGGAAGCAGCGCGACTGGGCGCGTTATGCCGATGCCACGGCTGCGGGCCTTCCCAAGGGGGCGCTCGATTCCGTGGGCCAGGCGGTTGTCCTGCGCCATGCGATCTCGCTGGCCATGCTGGGCCGCGAGGAAGCGCTTGCGAGCCTCTATGCGCGCTATGCCGGATCGTTCCAGGGGCTTCCCTCGGCGCCGGTCTTCGAGATGCTGGCGGGCAGTCCCGCGCAGGCCAGCGGCCCGCAACTGGCGCGTGCGATGGCGGCGATGCCGTCGGTCAGCCCGGCAGGCGACTTCGCCGACCTGCTGGAGCGCGCTCCCGGCAGTGTAGCCACGAAGGGCTGAGTGCCACCTGCACGGGCCTGCACGGGAGCGTGGAAAAGAGGACAAAAAGAAAGGGCGCCGGGATCGAAATCCCGGCGCCCTTTCTCTTGTAGGGATATACGCAGCTTACTTCAGGAACTGGGCCAGCGACATCGAGTTGAGCTGCGCGAAGACTGAATAGCTCGCTTCGAGAATGGTCTGGCGCTGGGTGATGTCGATGGCGACCTGGCCGAGATCGGCGTCTTCCACCGAGCCGATCAGTTCCTTGAACAGGTCGATGCGGTCGTCGGCGCGGTCGGTCAGGTTATCGACCTTGTTCTGGTTGCGGCCGTTGGTGGCATTGACCGTGCGCACGTCCTTAAGGCCGACGTCGATCTGGGACAGCGCGTCGCTGATGGCCTGCTTCTGCACGTCCGTCAGCTTTTCGCCGAACGGACCTGCCTCGGCGAGCGTGCGGAAGGCGGGGATGAGGTTGGTGGCGACTTCGCTGGCACCGATGCCATATTCGAGATCGATGTTTTCGCCGACACGGGTGGACTGGCGCACGCTGTCATTGGTGAAGGCATCGGCGGCATCGAGGCCGACGGTGTCCTGAAGCGTCTTGGGCACGAAAGGCGTGCTGGATGTCTGCGATCCGGCAAAGAGCGGAACGCCGCCTTCCGAGGAGTTGAGCGCGGTGCGGACGTCTCCGAAGGCGCCTTCGATCGCGGCCTGGAGGCCGGGCGAATCGCCGGTGCCGATCGCGTCGAGCAACTGCTTGCTCAGATCGGAGAGCGAGGAATCGATCTGGTTGAGATGGGCGTCGTAGAGCGACAGCGTGGTCGAGACGCGGCCGGCGTTGCTCTTGTAGGCTTGCTGCTGGGACAGCATCGAGCGGGCCGAAAGCGTGCGCACGGCATCGAGGCCGAGCCCGGCATAATCGGTGGCCTTCTTGCCGGTGGCCAGTTGAAGCTGGCTGGTTCCCAGGTTCTCCTGCGAGCGCGTGATGGCGCTGGCAAGCGTGCGCTGAAGGGGGATGGTCGCTACGCGGGTCATCGTCTGGTCCTCGTTCGTGAAATTAGCGGATCATGCCGAGCAGGGTGTCGTACATGTCCGATGCCGTGGTCATGACGCGCGCCGCGGCCGAATAGCTGTTCTGCAGAACCACCATCTGCGCGAGTTCCTCGTCGACGTTGACGCCGGAGAAGGAGTCGCGGCGGTCCACCGCATCGCCCAGTCGCGAGGCGGCATCGGCATAGTTGGTCTTGGCCAGCGAGGCTTGCGAACCGGCGCTGCCGAGCAGGCGGTTGGCGAAAGTGCCGATCGTCGAACTGCCGTCCTTGCCGAAATCGACGGCACCGGCGAGCGCATCGACGAAGCCGGATACGTTGCGGATGTCGCCCGAACCGATCGCCTTGCCGCCCACGGCGACATCGAGCTGGAGCTGGGCCAGAGGCAGCTTCGTGGGGTCTGCCAGAAGGCTGGGCGGCACTTCGGCGGAGCTGAGACCGCTGGCCGCGCCGGTCAGGCCCGACAGCGCGGAGAAGGACAGGCCGGTGCCGGAACGATTGGTCGAATCCGAAGGGATCGAGATGGTCGATCCGGCGCTCGCGGAATTGCTGTTGAACTGGATGCGGCCCTTGTCGTCCAGTTCGAAGTTGCCATAGGCGGAGAGCGGGCTGGCGTTGAGTTCGCTGACCAGGTCGCCCCAGGTCGAGCCGGTCGAACCGGTGAGCGTGTACTGGGTCAGCACTTTGCCGGTGGGATCGCGCAGGACGATCTGGGCGGTTTCCCCAGTGCCGAAGCCGTGGGGATCGCTGGCGGTGAAACCCGATGGCGTCAGCGCACTGGTGTCCGAGCGGATCAGGTTGTTGAGGCCGAAGAACTGCGAGAAGCCCACGCCTGCACGGTCGCTGGGCGTATCCGGGTCCTGGGCGATGGCGATGCCGTTCGCGCTGGAGGCTGCGCCGATCGACAGCACGCCATTGGTGAAGCTGGCGGACGCATCGGGCGCAAGACCCGCGTTGATCGCGGCGATAGCGTCGTCAACCGTTGCGGTGGGGCCGAGGGCGTCGAAATCGATCGTGGCCTTGGAAACCAGCGTACCGTCCTTGGCGACGACGGCAAAAGTCGCCTTGCCGGTGAAGCCCAGGCGGTCGGCGCCGGTCAGGCCGTTCTTTTCGCCGGTCAGGCTCTGGGGCGGGGGCAGGGTGGTGCCCTCGTTGGAAACCTTGTTCAGCGTTTCGGCAAGTCCGCTGAAAAGCTGGCCGAGCTGCTCCGAGAAATTGGGGAGAGCGCGGTCGCGGATGTCGAGCAGGCCTCCGAGCTTGCCGCCGACCGCAGTGGAATCGATCTTCTCGCCGGTCGAGGCGCCCATGACTCCATTGTCGGAGGCGAAGCGGATGTCGATGGCGGGATAGGTCGCCTGCGAAGCGGCGGCTCCGGAGGGATAGCTGAGCTGGCGCAGGCGCTTGTCGAGCAGGACCTGACCGGAGGCAGTATCGATGGTCACGCGGCCGTCGCTCTGCTCGCGCACGGTCACGTCGATAAGCCCGCTCAGTTCCGCGAGCGCGGACATGCGCTCGTCGGCGGGGCCGGACACGCTCTTGCCCAGTCCCTGGAGGCGGGCGACCTCGCTGTTCAGGTCGTGAATCTTCTTGAGGAGGACGTTGGTCCGGTCGACGGTGTCGGAAACTTCGCTCTCGACGTCGGCCTGGAGGTTGGAGACGTCCTTCTGGAGCTGGTTGATCCCGTCGATCGTGTCGGACACGTTGCCGGTGAACAGGGCGATCGACTGTGCCGAACCCTGAAGGCTGGCGATCTGCGAGACCGAGGTGGAAATGGCCGTCAGCCGCGCAGCGATGCCGGAGCTGGAATCGGTGGAGCCGAGCAGCGATTGCAGGCGGTCGAGATAGTTCGAGACCGCTTCGGTCTGGCCGGCATTGCCCGCGCGCTGGTAGACGGCGTTCTCCAGGAACTTGTCCGCCACGCGCGAGGGTTCGCCGACGACGACCCCGTTGACCTTCCCCCCCGCGACCCCGGTGGTGATCGTCGGCTTCTGGCGGGCATAGCCCACCGTGTTTACGTTCGCGATATTGTTGGAAACCGTCGCCATTCCGGACTGAGAGGCCGAGAGGCCGGACATTGCGGAATTGAGTATCTGGTTGAGGGACACGGTTCTGGTCTTCCTGAATATAGCGTCGGGAAAGGGAAGGTCTTCGGGGAAAGTGCCGAGATCAGCGCTTCAGGTTGCTGACTTCCTGGAGCATGTCGTCGACGGTCGTGATGATCTTCGACGAGGCGCTGTAGGCGCGCTGGAAGAGGATCATGTTCGAGAACTCGGACGCCAGATCGACGTTCGAGGCTTCCAGGACGCCAGCCGAGATCGAGCCGCCACCCAGCGCACCAGGCTGGTTGATCGCGACGTTGCCCGAGGTGGCCGAGGCGGTGTAGGCATTGCCGCTGACGCGGGTCAGGCCGTCCGGGTTCTGGAAGGTGGCGATCGGCAGCTGGTAGATCGCGCGGGTGGTGCCGTCGTCGAACACGGCGCTGACGACGCCGGTGTCCGAGATTTCCACCGAGGCAACGGTGCCGAGTACGCCGCCGTTGACACTCGACGAAAGCATGGCGGAATCGCTGCCGAACTGGGTCAGGCCGTCAAGCCCGCCATTGCTGCCGAGGCCGAGCGAGATCGGCGACGAGCCGGCGCCGTTGGCCCAGCCGATGTTGAGATCGGCGAAGAGCGACGGGTCCGAACCGGCAAGGTCGAGGCTGCCGTCGGCGTTGAATTTCACCACGCCGCTGGCGAGCACGCCGTCGGTGATCGCGGTGCCGTTCGAGCTGGTGATCTCACCCGGCGTGCCGGAGATTTCGGCAACCCACTCGTTGGGACCGGTCTTGACGAAGTTGAATGTCAGGCTGTGCGAGGTGCCCTGCGCGTCATAGACTTCCATCGGGCGCGAGAACTGGCTTTTCACCGTGCCGTCAGCCAGCGAGCCGGTTACATAGCCGGCGCTGCCGCCGGCCAGTTCTGTGGCCGTGGAATCGAGGTTGGTACGCATCGCGATCTTGGTGGTCGCCTGCGCGGCGCCGGTCAGCGAGTTCGGCTTGATCGGCTCAAGCGAATTGAAGCTGCCGTTGTTGGTGTAGTTGCCGTTTGCGTCGAGCGGCCAGCCGGTCAGGTAGTAGCCGGCGGTGTTGCGCAGGTAGCCGTCGGCATCCGGCGTGAACGAACCGGCGCGGGTATAGGCGATCTGGCCGCTGGTGTCGGCGCTGGAACGCACGACGAAGAAGCCGGCGCCGTCGATGCCGATGTCGGTCAGGCTGCTGGAAGCCTGGAGCAGGCCCTGCTTCGATATGAGCGCCTTGGGCGCGGCGGTGACGCCACCGGCCGAATAGCTGCTCTTCATCTTGCCGTCGGTGACGAGTGTCTGGAACTGGGCGGAAACGCCTTTGTAGCCGACGGTGTTGACGTTGGTGATGTTGTCCGCGACCGTAGCCATGGCGCTCGCCTGCGCGCCGAGACCGGAAACGCCGGCGTAAAGAGCTGAATAAAGGCTCATTTCATTCTCCTGTGCGTGTCGGCCGGCAAGGTATGGCGTACCGGCCACCGAACAGAGGCATTGTAGGAAGAATGCCGCGCCGCCCGTTCGCGAAGACATAAAATTTCTGGCCGCGCAGTCCGCGCTTGACTCTGTCATCCTATAAATGAAGCAGATGTCACGGGGGCAAATTTGACATGACTCTTCGCATTTCGCTTCGCAATGGGGAACCGGTGATCGTGAACGGCGCGGTCCTGCGCGCTGTCGGCCGCACCGATCTGGTGGTCGAGAATGAGGCCACCATCCTGCGCGGACGCGACGTAATGAAGCCGGAGGAAGCGACTTCTCCGGCGCGCCAGCTCTACTTCGCCTGCATGATGGCCTATATCGATCCAGCCGACCTCGCGCGGCACCAGCAGGTGCTGCTCGCGCGGCTGGAACTCCTGATGACGGCGCTGGAAACGGCGGAAGCCAAGGCGGTCTGCATCCGCTTTGCGCAGAAAGTCGCGACCGGCCAGTTCTATCATGCCCTGGCCGATTGCCGCTGGCTGATCGGCTACGAGTCCGATGCGCTTTCGCGTCTCGAACAGTCGGTTGCAATGCCCGTTCAGGCCTTGGAAGCCGCCGCCGAAACCGCGCCGGCCGCCTGATCGGGAAAGGCGCGTCATGGCCAGTCTCGCCGCCGCTGCCGCAGGTCTTCGCCTGCTCACGCCAGACCAGCGCTATGGCCGGGTCGTGGCCGTGCGCGGTGCGCTGATCGAGGTCGAAGGGCTTTCCGGTGCGGCCCAGATCGGCTCGCGCGTCACGCTCAATTCGCCGACCGGCCAGGTTGAGGCGGAAGTGACCGGGCTGGACCGGGGCATCGCCCATTGCATGCCGTTCAGCGAGCCGCAGGGCATCGCTTCGGGATCGCGCGCGAATCTTTCCGCCAGCCAGTTCGCCTTGCGGCCTTCGAGCGGCTGGCTCGGCCGCATGGTCGATGGGCTCGGCCGCCCGGTCGACGGCAAGGGACCGCTCGAACAGGGCGCGATGCTGCGCAAGATCAAGGCCTCGCCGCCGCCCGCTTCGGCGCGGGCGCGCGTGGGCTCGCGGCTTTCCACCGGCGTTCGCGCGCTCGACCTGTTCGCGCCGCTGTGCCGCGGCCAGCGTCTCGGCCTCTTCGCGGGATCGGGCGTCGGCAAGTCGGTGCTGCTGTCGATGCTGGCGCGCTGGACCGAATGCGACGTCGCGGTGATCGGCCTGATCGGCGAGCGTGGCCGCGAAGTTCAGGAGTTCGTCCAGGACGATCTTGGCGAGGAGGGCCTTGCCCGCAGCGTCGTCGTCGTCGCCACGTCGGACGAGCCTGCGCTGATGCGCCGCCAGGCCGCCTGGACCACGCTCACCGTCGCCGAGCACTTCCGCGACCAGGGCCTCAACGTGCTATGCCTGATGGACTCGGTCACCCGCTTCGCCATGGCGCAGCGCGAGATCGGTCTCGCCAGCGGCGAGCCGCCCGCGACCAAGGGCTATACGCCCACGGTCTTCGCGGAACTGCCGCGCCTGCTGGAACGCGCCGGTCCGGGGCTTCCCGGACAGGGCGCGATCACCGGGCTGTTCACGGTTCTCGTCGACGGCGACGATCACAACGAGCCGGTGGCGGACGCCGTGCGCGGCATTCTCGACGGCCATATCGTCATCACCCGCCAGATCGCCGAGCGCGGCCGTTATCCGGCGATCGACGTGCTCAAGTCGGTCTCGCGCACCCTGCCGCACTGTCTGGGCGAGGCGGAAAACCACGTCCGCCTCGCGGCGCGGCGCGAGATGGCGACGTACAAGGACATGGAAGAAATGGTGCGGCTCGGTGCCTATCGCGCCGGTTCGAGCGCCGAAGTCGACCGCGCGGTGGCGCTGGCGCCGCGGATCGAGGAACTGCTCAAGCAGGGCAAGCAGGATCGCGGCTACGCCGAGGAGAGTTTCGCGGCGCTGGCGGCACTGATGGAGGTCCCGGATGAAGACGCCGTATGATGCCGCGCTGCGGGTGCAGCAGCGCGAGATCGACGAGATGAGCGCCGCGATCAGCACGCATTCCGGCGTTCTGGGCGAAGTCGAAAAGGCGCGCGACCGGGTTTCCAAATCGATCACCCGCGAGGCCGACCTCGCGGCGGGCGACTTTGCGGTCTGCTCCCACGCCTATCTTCAACGCATGCGGCACGAGCGGCACCAACTGACCGCCCGTCAGGTCTTGCTGAAGGCGCGGCTCGACGAACTGCGCGACATGGCGGTCGATGCCTACGGCACGTTCCGCGCCATCGAGACGGCGGCCGACGGCTATCGGCAGGACGCCGAGCGCGTGATCGCCAATGCCGCGCAGGCGGGGATCGACGATTTCGCGGCCATGTCCTTCATCAAGGCGCGGCGCACGATGCGCCGTGAGGATTCGTGATGGTCGAGGGCATGAGTGCGCAGGGCCTCGGTGCTCAGGGCCTCGCTGCTCAGGCGGGGAACCTCCAGGGGCTGACCCCGGCGCAGAAGGCGCAGCTGATCTATACCCAGGCCCGCAGCGAACTCTCGGGCCGTCTCTGGCGCGCGGCGCTGGGCGGCGAGGATGAGAAGCAGGCCGGGGGGCTGGTCGACAAGCGTTCCGACCCTTTGGGTCTCGACGGCCTGCTGGCACTGCTGGACGAACGGACGAAAGCGGCCTCCGGCCAACCCGTCGCACCTGAGCAGTCTTTCCCGAGACCGCAGGCGAATCCGTCCTGCACGTCGCAGGAAGGCGTCTGGGAGCGGTTTGCCCGGCAGCAGGGCAACGAGGGCAGCGGTGAAAATCCGCGTGACGGTTCGGCAGGAGCGCTGTCGATGCAGGGCGGTCCCAATGCGCGCTATGCGGGCATTCTCGGATCGGCGGCATCGCGCACCGGCATTCCGGCGGCGGCGCTCGCCACGATCGTCAACGCCGAGGCCGCCAAGGGCTCGGACGGGCGCTGGCTGCCCTATTCGCGCAATCCGCGCTCCAGTGCAGCCGGGATCGGCCAGTTCCTCAACAAGACCTGGGAAGGTCAGGCGGAGCGTGAGGGCACCTGGCTCCACGCTTTCGCGCAGGCCAATGGCTGGCTCAATGCGCGCGGCCATGTGCGCGGCGAGAGCCGGGGCGCGCTGCTGGCACTCCGCTATGACCCGCAGGCCTCGATCGAGACGATCGCCGACTATGCGCGGACCAATCTCGATTCCCTGCGCGGATCGGGCGTGCGCATTGGCGGCGGCGTCGTCGAGCAGGCGCAGGCGGCCTATCTCGGACACCATCTCGGCCTCGGCGATGCGGTGCGTTTCCTGAAGGGCGGACTCTCGCCCGAGCGCGCACGCACGCTGCTCAATGCCCAGGTCGGCTCCGCGAGTGCGAATCGCCGCATCGAGATGGCGGGAAGTGCGGTTGCCGCACACCGTTCCTGGCTGCTCGATTATGTCGGTCGGAACATCCGGCCGGATCGTTTCACCGGGTAGAAGCCGGGCGAAATGCCCCTATTTTCCGACAAAACGAAATTTATTATAGGAAATATAGGAAACTGACTTATAGGATTAACCTTCCATTCAGATATTCGCGAGACAACGGATCTCGTTGAAGCGGAGCAGCGGCGATGGGCGCCCTGCGGCTCCACTCTGACCAGGGGTTATCATGTCGAAGATCACCATCGCTCTGGAATCGGCGGTAGCAACCGTCAGCGCGAACATGCCGGCCGAGGGCCAGGCACAGTCGGCACGCCAGCGTGCGATCGTGGATCGCGCCTTCGCGCAGATCATCAAGCTGATCGCGCCGCGTATCCGTCACTTCATTCGCCAGTACGGCCTCGTCGCGCATTGGGACGATGCCGAGCAGGTCTGCGCGATCGCCGTTCACCGCGCGATCCAGGCCTACGATCCGGAGAAGGCGCAGTTCACCACTTTCGTGAACTGGCAGATCCGCGGCGAGCTTCAGAGCCTGCGCTTCCGCCTCATGACCGATCAGCGTCCTTCCGCCAAGAAGGTCGAGGCGGTCACCGTGTCGCTCGATGCCATCGGCGTCGGCGAGGACGGGGAAGGTCAGTCGATCGTCGCCTCGATCGAGGACGAGGATGCCCTGGAACGCACGGAATCCGCAGCGTCGGACTATCTCGCGCGGCAGGCCATGGCCTCGCTTACCGACAGCTATGTCGAGCATCTGCGCAACATCGGTGTCGAGCGTATCCGTCGCAAGGCCCAGCCGAAGAAGGCGCCGCGCGCCGAGGCCGGTGCCCGCCGTTCGGTCTGGCGCAGCGGCAAGGCCGCGCTCGATCCGGTCGAACTGGCCGAGCTGGAAGAACGCCTCGAACACAACCGCAAGGTCGTGGAAGGGCGCCTCTTCGAGATCGCCGCGCTCGAAGTGGCCGACGACGAGAGCAGCGTTGCCAAGGAACGCGTCCGGCAGATCGCCAAGCGTGCCGCCAAGACCATGAGCGACCTTGCCGGAGCCGATCCGCGCTTCACGATGATGGCCGAGTACCGCGAGGCGATGCTGGCGCCGGTCGCGGCGCATTGAGGGATTTTGCGGCAGCGACCGGGCAGGTGCCGGAACCCTGCCCGGCCTCTTTTTCGGGTTCCTTCGAAAGGGTGATAAAAATTCGACGGACCTGATGATATAACTCTCTTCCGGACGGTTAGCGGCTCCGATGCTCTCCTATAATGAGCCGCAACCAAGGGAGATTTCGATGCATTCCAGCCTCGTCGATCCGGTCCGTCAGGGCCGGATTTTCTATATACGATCCGCGCGGATCCGGACGCTCATGGGTATGCTTGGCGGCAGCCTGCTGGTGGCCGGGCATGGCGGCGAGGCGCATGCGGCGGGTATGCTCGAAACGGCGCTGGGCTCGCCGGAAGGGCTTACGATCAAAGGCGAAGTTCGCAGCCGCGTCGAGGGGATCGACGGTCAGTTCCGGCCGAGGGTCGCGGAGGACGACGCGATGTTCTCGCTGAAGACGACCCTGCAGGTGGAATATGACGGCGGTCCCTGGCGGGTCGGCGGCGAACTCTGGGACGCCCGCGCCTATGGAGAGAAGTCGAATTCCTCCGCCGGGACCGGTGAAGTCGATGCCCTCGAAATGGTCCAGGCCTATGTCGGCGTGGATATTCCCCTGTCCGGGGGCACGAAAGCGCGGCTGACGGCGGGGCGCTTCACGATGAACCTCGGCTCGCGACGCCTTGTCGCGCGTCAGGCTTTCCGCAATTCGACCAATGCCTTCACCGGCGTCAATGCCCAGTGGAAGAGCCGGGCGGGTGACCAGCTGACCCTGCTTTGGGCGATGCCGCATATCCGCCTTCCCGACGATATCGAGGGCATCCACGACAATTCCGTCCGCTGGGATACCGAGACCAGCGATCTCCAGTTCTTCGGTGCCTCGCTCACCAAGGCCCATGTCTTCGGCGGCTCGCTGGAACTCTACGGCTATGGTCTTGCCGAGCGCGACAGTGCGGACCGGCCGACTCGCAATCGCCACATCTTCACGCCGGGGCTGCGGGCGTTTCGTGCCCCGAAGGCCGGCCGCCTGGATTACGACGTCGATGGGGCCTACCAGTTCGGGCGCACGCGAGCCACCACGGCGCCGTCGGACAGGACCGACCTCGACGTGTCGGCCTACCTGATCCACGCCGAAGCGGGACGTACCTTTGCCGGAGGCTGGCAACCGCGCCTCTCGCTGGACTTCGACATGGCCAGCGGCGACCGTGCCAAGGCCGGAACCTACAACCGGTTCGACACCCTGTTCGGTGCCCGTCGCTTCGATTTCGGACCGACCGGACTGTACGGCGCGATCGGTCGCTTCAACACTATTTCGGGCGGCGCACGACTGGAGGTCAAACCGAACGGCAAGTCCGACGTGATGGTGATGTACCGGGCGCTCTGGCTGGATTCGAAGACAGACAGTTTCTCCAGCACCGGCGTGCGGGATGCTTCCGGCCGCAGCGGCAGCTTCGCCGGGAACCAGTTCGAGGCACGCTACCGTCGCACGCTCATTCCCGAAGTGCTGCGGGTGGATACCGGCGTGGCCTACCTGGCCAAGGGGCACTTCCTCAAGGACGCACCCAACGCGCCGCAGACCGGCGACACGAAGTACGGCTACATCGACCTGTACTTCGACTTCTAGATCACGTCCTGCCCGTCCGGCTGCTTCCCAGCCGGGCGGGTCAGTCCATCGGCACCAGTCCCGCCGCGAAGGCGATACGCAGCACTTCGGACAGGCTGCGGACCTGGAGCTTTTCCATCAGCTTGGCGCGGTAAATCTCTACCGTGCGCGGGCTGATGTCGAGCGCATGGGCGATGATCTTGTTCGATTGACCGTCGATCAGCCCCTTGAGCACATCCAGTTCGCGCGGGGAGAGCTGTTCGAGCAGCGAGACGGCCTTCTCCTTGCGGCGTTCCTCCGCCGTCGAGACGGCCTGTTGCAGGAAGGCGGATTCCACCGCGCTCATCAGCTTGTGGTGGTCGCAGGGCTTCTCGATGAAATCGACCGCGCCCAGCTTCATGGCCTGGACCGCCACGGAAACGTCGCCTTCCCCGGTGAGCACGATCGGCACGAAGCGCGTCGGCCGCCCGCCTACCGTACTCAGGACCTGAAGGCCCGAAGTACCCGGCATGTGCAGGTCCAGCAGCAGGCAGCCGGGCTCCAGCAGCGAGGCCGCTTCCAGGAAGGTGTCGCCGGAATCGAAGCAGGTGATCCTGCTGTCTCCGATCATCGCCAGCAGATATTCGAGCGAAGTGCGAACGGCCAGGTCGTCGTCGACAATGTAGATGCGTCGGGAAGTCATCCGGCCTTCTGCTCCAGGTCGGTGTAAGCGGGAAGTGTGAACTCGATTGCAGCGCCTCCTTCGGAAGGATTGTGCATCGAAAAGCGCCCGCCATGCGCTTCTACGATACGACGGCTGATCGATAGGCCGAGCCCCATGCCATTGGGCTTGGTCGAGGTAAAGGCCTCGAAGTGTTTGCCGAGAATCGCATCGGGCAGCCCCGGACCGTTGTCGAGCACGCGGACCGTGACGTGATCGTCATTCGTCTGGCGGGTCGAGATGGTGATTTCCGGCTGCCTGTCGTTGATGCCCCCGAGTGCGTCGAAGGCGTTGTTGAGGATGTTAACCAACACCTGCTGTATTTGAATGCGATCGGCAAGGACCGAAGGTGATGCGATCCCCGGACAATAATGCAGTCGTACGCCGGGAGCGCGGCTGCGCGAGCGGGCCAGTTGCAGGGTTTCGGCGATCACGTCGTCCAGCGGCTCGGCCCGGATCTCGAGTTCGCCCTTGGAAACAAACGCGCGCATACGGCGGATGATCGCCCCGGCGCGGAGGACTTCCTGCCGGGCGAGATCGAGCATGCGGCGCAGTTGTTCGGATCCGTTTTCCCGCGCCATCACGAGATCCATGGCGCCGAGAAGGTTGGCGGTGGCGGTCAGCGGCTGATTGAGCTCGTGCGCGAGACCGGCGCCCATCTCGCCCATGGCGCTGACGCGGGAGGCGTGAAGGAACTGTTCGCGCAGCTCGGCCATGCGCGCCTGGGTGGCCAGCTGCTCGCGCATGTTGCGCACGAAGGCGATGGCGATCCGCTCGTTTCCAATGTTCGCGGCACCGATGGCGATTTCCACCGGCAGTTCGTTGCCGTTGCGGTCGAGACCGGCGGTGATATGGGTATCGGTCGAGGGGCCGCTGCCGGATGACTTCGGGTCCGGGGAGGGGCGGACGTATCGTGGCAGAAGCATCCGCACGTCCTTGCCCAGCACTTCCTCTGCGCGGTAGCTGAACAATGTCTCCGCCGTGGCCGAGAACGAGCGGATGTGGCAGCGCTGGTCGATGGTGATCATCGCCTCGGGGACGGTTTCCAGGATCGAGCGAAGCTCGGAATCGCGGGACTTCAGCAGTTCCGCATGCTGCTCGCGCTGGGTCGCGTCCATGACGATGCCAATGACCGAGACGTCGTCGGTGCCGGGGACGCGGTGGATATGGGCGGTGCCCTCGACGACGGATCGCGTTGCGGACTGGAGCGGGATCAGCCGGAACGTCTGGCTTTCGGGATGCCATGTATTCGGTGCCTCGGGCACTTCGAACGTGGTCCCGAAGGTGTCGCGCAAGTGCTGGAACCAGTCCTTGATGCCGCCCTGGAAGCTGCCGGGTTCGACGCGGAACAGGCGTTCGGCATGGCCGTGGAACACGAACCTGTCGGACGCGGACGACCATTCGAAGATGCCCAGCTCGTGCAGGTCGATCGCCAGCGAGAGGCGGGCATCGCTGGCGAGCAGGGCCTTCTCGGCCTGCTTGCGCGCGGTGATGTCGGTCATCGAATGGACCACCATCGGCGCAATATCGGGGCGGGGCTGGACTGCCTGGCAGCTGTGGAGCACGCGCATCTCGGTTCCGTCCCGGTGGCGGGTCGTCACTTCGCATTCGCGTCGGCGGCCATCCAGGAGGGCCTTGATCCCGTCTTCGGACAGCGCCGGCGTGCCGACCAGCGTTTGCTGGAGGCGGCCGTACGCCTGCTGCGCGGACCAGCCGTAGAGCCGCTCGCAGCCGGCCGTCCAGCGCAGGATATGGCCTTGAGCGTCGGTGATCGAGACCGGGGCGGCGTCCAGCGCGACATCGACCGCGCGGCGGGCGCTGGTCTCTCTGGCAATACGCATCCAGGCCCAGGCGATAAGCCCGCAAGACAGCGCAACTTGCGCTGCCGTCTGGACGATTTCGATCATCTCAGGAGAGGCGATGCCCGAATGGACAGCCTTGAAGTGCGCGAGCGCGGACACGACCGGCACAGCTACGCAGACCGTGAGGCAGGTCTGGATCGTGCCGGATCCGAAGCCGGATTCCGCCTTGCGGGGCCAGGCATATTGCCGTCGCAGCGCGATGATGGCCAGCGCAAGGAGGCAGATGGCAAGGGCCGAGGGCACGGACATCAGCGCATGGTGTCTCTGCGGTGCGGGCGTGCTGATCCCAAGCGGGGCGAGCGTCCCGGATATGGCTGCAGTCGCGAAGGCCACGCAGGCGCAGGGAACGGTAAGGCGACGGAGCAGGCGGCGGCCCGAGCCTACCGCGAATACGGCGATGGACAGTAGCACGATCCCGACAGCCGGGAAGACGCTGGGGCGAGCGGTGTCCGATCGTGGCAGGTCAAGGATGGCGCGTGGCCACAGCAGCAGGTCGATTCCGAGCGAGCGGCCGGAAACCTGTTCGACGAGGCCGCAGAGACCGATCAGCAGCGGCAGTGCAAGCATCCAGCGTGCGGCGCGGTAGGTCGGCCAGCCCGGCGATCCGGCCAGCAGCACGCCCGCGCCGATGGCGGCGCAGCACAGGGCGGTGAGCGGCTGCATCAGCAACAGGGAACTGCCGCCGCCGGCAAGCCGGGGCATGTCCAGAAACCATCCGCACAGAACGATGGCGCAGACAAGGCACGCCGCGGCGACGAGGGCTGGAACGGCCGGGTCAACCCTGCCGGGAAGCGGCCCGCCCAAGCGCTGCGGCGGTGGATTCAGTTCCTGCATTCCGACCCGCTTATTGCGCCTAGCTTTTATAGCTTCAAGGCGACGGGGCCATTAGACCTTTGTGTATGTTTGTAAATAGACGTGCCGGACAGCGATCTGCGCATTTTCCGCGAACGATGATAAACGTCTGATAATACTTTATAAAAAAGCTTTTGCTGCACTCTAAGGGATTTCCCTTAGTTGCTGCTTGCATTCTCGTTGGCAAGCCCTTCGATAATCGCGCGATTTACGACTATCAAGTCGTCGATCGTATCATGTCCGGTAATGACCTCGGACGTGTACTTATCCACCCACATTCCGATCGAAATGATCCTGGCGCGCAAGTCGTCAGGCAACTGATTGCCCTGCGTTGCGCACATCGAGGAAAACGTGGACCAGGCCAGGCGGTTGCGATGGAGGGCCGGCGCCAACTGGGCGCCGCGCAGACCGGCATCGCGCGCGGCGATCATTTCGCCGGTGATCTGGCTCATCAGCCGATATTCGTTCCGGCGGGGAGTCGCGGCGATCTGTTGCACGCGTTGATAGGCATTGAGTGACATGATGGCTCCAGCAAGGACGTCCGCCTCTCTTATAGGATGGAAGTAGCCGGAGCGGTCGCGGGGGTTGCGCTTTGCGATGACCGACAGAAGACCGTCACGGAAAATCCATCGTCCGGCACCGGCTCCGCCCCAAGCATCCTATAACTAACGCAGGGCTTCGGCCCGCTAACCTTTTGCGGCCATCAATCGCGGATCTTCTTCATGCTCAACGCCATCGGCCTTGTCGTCATCCTGCTGTGCGTCTTCGGCAGCTTCCTGATGTCGGGCGGCAACATAATGGTCATCGCCCATGCCCTCCCACACGAAATGCTGGCGATCGCCGGCGCCGCGGTAGGGGCGTTCATCCTCGGCAACTCGATGACTACGGTCAAGAAGACCTGGGGCGGAATCCAGCGCGTCTTCAAGGGCGGCCGCTGGACCGAGGTCGATTTTCGCGACCTGCTGGCGCTGCTCTTCACCCTGCTCGCCACGTTCCGCAAGGAAGGTGCGAACTCGATCGAGAAGCATCTCGACGCCCCCGAGGAAAGCCCCATCTTCACGCGCTACCCGCGCCTACTGGAAGACCAGGGTCTGGTCGAATTCACCTGCGACTACTTGCGGATGATGACCGTGAACTTCGAGGACCCGCACCAGCTGGCCGAGGCCATGGAAGGCGATATCGAGCGCCACCATGCCGAGGAAATGGCGCCGCAGCTCGCGCTCCAGATGATGGCCGACGGCCTGCCCGCACTGGGCATCGTCGCCGCCGTTC
>PJTY01000285.1_pt1 | contig 29878 bp, 25 predicted proteins | sample 1512121 | NCBI WGS metagenome assembly PJTY01 (sample SAMN08177680, study PRJNA422409) | Soil metagenome, whole genome shotgun sequencing project. | isolation source: Soil enriched (2) on filter paper: alkali lignin treatment | place: USA: Madison | collected 2015-01-15 | reverse complement strand
GGCCAGACTGTTTCCTTCGTCGCCGAGCGCGGCCAGAAGGGCATGCAGGCTGCACAGGTTCGTCCGGAGTAATTCGGATAGCTGTAAAAAAACCCGCCCTTGTGGCGGGTTTTTTTATGGGTGATGCATCATCTGAGTGGGGCGGGATTGCCTGCGAAACCGACTGTAGGGTGAATGGCACGGGCTTTGCCCGTGTTCGCGGGTGAACCCGCTCCTACAAGGCGACCGCGCAGGCTTTTCACATTTTGCGCAAGGCAGTTGCCCCCGCGTGCATCAACCGCAGTTGACGCGGGTTACCCTACCCTGCTCGTCCACGTTCAGGTTCAAGCGCTCGGAGCGGTACTCCAGGGTGACCACGTCGTGCGGCTTGAGAATGCGCGCCATCTGCGAGCCGCTGGCCTTGCGTGCCTGCTCCAGCAATTCGGCGCTGGCCTGCTTGCCCAGGGCAAAGTCGGCACCACTGGCTTCGCAGCGGCCATCGTTGCCCGCTGGCGCGGCACCACCATCAGCATTGCCACCAGTGCTGCAACCCGCCAGGACAGCAGCCACAGCCAGAGTTGCCAGGTAAGCACGGGTACGGAACATGAAGCCTCCTAAATCGGTCCGGGAACTGTCTGATCCGACAGCTCCGCTCATCATTTGTTGCAAAACCGGTCAAGTCTGCCTGAACTGCAGCGGCGAGGCGAAAAGCAATCGTGACCGGATTTTGCACAACGTGCTGTATTTGCCATATGCTTAGCCCGCACGGTCACCGGCGCAAAGCCATGATTTGCTGCAAGAAGTGGAGCGCATCCCGCCTCCATCGAACACCAGGGTCAGGTGTTCCCCCTTCGTTCCGGGCCCCCAGCGAGAGCTTTTCATGAGCACCCACAGCATCGATGCCGATATCAAGGTCAAATGGGCCGAGGGCCAGAGCGCGTACAGCCCTGGCACACCGGAAGAGTTACTGTTGATCGCCATCGACCTGTTGGTGCGCGACAACGGTGCCGAGGCGGCACGCAGCTTCATCGACCAGGTATTCGAGCGCTACGCGCCGCACGCGGCTATTCCAATCGCGCCAGACGGTCACTGAGCAGGTTGAACAGCCCCTGGGCATCACCCTGCTCCACCCACAGCACATTCGCCGGCCGCTTGAGCACACCGTACCAGTCTGCAACTGTCTGGCCGAAAGTGGCCCCTTCGCGGCTGTCGATGCTCATGTGGATACGCCGGCCACTGAACAGCTCGGGCTTTAACAGGTAGGCGATGACGCTGGCGTCGTGCACAGGGCCGCCAGGTATGCCATACACGTCCATATCGTGGGTGATGTAGGCATTGAGGATATCCACCACGCGCTTGCTGGCCTGGTTGTTCACGGCCGCCAGTTGCTTCAGGCGGGCGTTACTGGTCAGCAGCTTGTGCGTGACGTCCAGCGGCAGGTAGGTCAGCTGTACGCCGCTGGCCAGCACCACTTCGGCGGCGTGCGGGTCGGCATAGAGGTTGAACTCCGCCACCGGGGTGATGTTGCCGCCGTTGAAATGGGCTCCCCCCATGACCACCACCTCTTTGATGCCGTTGACGATGCTCGGGCGCTGGATCAGCGCCAGGGCCAGGTTGGTCTGCGGGCCGAGCATGGCGACGGTGATGCTGTGCGGTTTGGCTGCGCTGAGGGTATCGACCAGGTATTGCACGGCATTGCCCTGGGCCAGAGGCGCTTTCGGCTCGTGCACCGGTACACCGGTGAGGCCTTCTTCGCCATGAACGTCGGCGGCGTAGATCGGCGTGCGCACCAATGGGCGGCCGGCACCGGCGTACACCGGGATGTCTTCACGCCCCGCCCATTCGCGGGCCAGGCGGGCATTGCGCGAGGTCTTGTCCAGGCGCACGTTGCCGGCCACGGTGGTGATGGCGCGGATATTGAGTTCGTTGGGCGAAGCCATGGCCAGAAACAGCGCGACCACGTCGTCCGCGCCGGGATCGGTGTCGATGATCAGGTCGATGGGTGCGGCCTGGAGGGTGGAGGCTGTGGCCATGAAGACGACTCCTTGTAGCAGGGACTTGAGCATGGATGGCACTCCTGTTGCCTATGAATCATGCGTTTACACAGCCCGGCGTCCTTTGTGGAAGCGGCTAGAAGGTGACGCCGGAGATGAGGGCGATGTTGCTATAGGGCTGGCACTCGCCTGTACGCACCACCGCACGGGCACTGCGCGACAGCACTTTGAAATCCTCATGGGTCAGCCATTCGCGCTTGCCCAGCTTGCCCTTCAGTCGCTCGATTTCGACCAGCGCGGGTGGCACCACTTTCTGCATTTCTTCGGCCAGCACGTGGCGCTCAACCTGCAATTCGCTCAGCACCACCCGCAGCACACTGGCGAAGTCCGGCAGGCCAGGCGTAATGGCCAGGTCGATCAGCTCGACACCCGGCGGCACCGGCAGCCCGGCATCGCCGATCACCAGGATATCGCCATGCCCCATGCCGGCAATGACTCGCGACAGGGCAACGTTCAGCAGCGGGGTTTTCTTCATGGCGTCAGCTCCGCCAGGTAGGGAATCGACGGCTGGGCACCGGCACGGGTAACCGACAATGCCGCGGCACGCTGGCCAAAGGCGATCGCCTCGCCCTCCTTCAGCCCACGCACCAGGGCGGCAGCAAAGCCACCAATGAAGGTATCGCCGGCAGCGGTGGTGTCCAGCGGTTGCACGCGCGGCGCCGGATAGTGCTGATGGCCTTGGGCAGTAACCAGCAAGGCACCTTGCGCACCCAAGGTGATGATCACTTTGCCTGCCCCCAGCTGCAGCAAGCGCTCACCTGCGCGCCGGGCACTGTCCTGGTCGGTCACCGCCACACCGGTCAAGGCTTCGGCCTCGCTTTCGTTAGGGGTAAGGTAATCGATATGCGCAAACCAGTCCGCTGGCAAGGGGCCGGTAGCGGGTGCCGGGTTCAGGATGACCTGCTTGCCCAGCTCACGCGCCCTGGCCAGTGTGCACGCCACAGTGTCAGTGGGCACTTCCAGCTGGCAGATGACCACCTCGGCGGCCTGCAGCAGTGCATCGAAACGCAGCACCGACTGCGGCGTCAGCAGGCCGTTGGCGCCGGGAATGATGACAATACAGTTCTGGCTGGCAGCATCCACCGTGATCAGCGCCACACCGCTGGACGTGCCCGGGCAGGTGCTGACACCCTGACAGTCGATACCCTCGACATACAAGGCCCGGTGCAGTTGCCGACCGTAATCATCATCCCCCACATTGCCGATCATCGCCACGCTGCCCCCCAGCCGCGCTACCGCCACCGCCTGGTTGGCACCCTTGCCGCCCGGCACCGTGAAAAAGCTATCGCCGGGGAGTGTTTCGCCGGCCCGTGGCAGGCGCTGGGCGCGGACCACCAGGTCCATGTTGAGGCTGCCGACCACCACAACCTTGGCATTCATGACGTTTCCTTAGCGTTAGCGGTATTCATTGAACAGGTCCGGGCGCGGCCCGGTGGATTCACGCAAGACGATACGCGGGGCGACGATACGCTGCTCCGCCGCGCCTTGCCGGGGCGTAGCGATACGCGTCAGCAGCAACGAGGCAGCGCTCTCGCCCAGCTCGCGGATCGACTGGCCCACGGTGGTCAGTGGTGGGTACACGTAGCGGCTCAGTTCGATGTCGTCGAAGCCGATCACCGACAGCTCGCCGGGTACGCTGATATTGCGTTCGGCGGCAGCGCGCAGCACACCAAAGCCGATCATGTCGTTGCCGGCAAAAATCGCCGAGGGCCGCTTGCCTTCCAGCACCTGCGCCGCTGCTGCATGGCCACCCGGGCTGGTGAAGTCGCAGTGCAGTACACGGCTGCCCAGCACAGGCGCACCGGCTTCGGCCATGGCACGGCGGAAGCCGCTCAGGCGCAGCTGGGTAACACCGGTTTCGGCGGGGCCGCCGATATAGGCGACGTCGCGATGGCCCAGCTCCAGCAGGTGCCGGGTGGCCAGGTACGCCCCCTGCTCGTGGTCAATGCGCACCAGGTCGGCATCGACGCCTTCCAGCTCACGGTCGACGATGACCATTGGCGTGCGCACACCGGCCAGGCTTTGCAGCAGGTCGTCGTCCTGGCCCACCGAGGCCACTACCAGGCCGTCGATGCGTTTTTCCAGCAGCACGCGCAGGTAGCTGCGCTGCTTCTGTGGGTTGTCGTCGGAGTTGCACAGGATCACGCAATAGCCGTTGCGCTCGCAGGCGTCTTCGATACCCCGCGCCAGCTCGGCGAAGTAAGGGTTGACGCTGTTGGGCACCAACAGGCCGATGGTGGCCGTACTGCGCGCCTTCAGCGAGCGCGCCACCGCACTGGGCACGTAATCCAGTTCGACAATGGCGGCTTCCACCTTCAGCCGCACCTGTTCGCTGACCGGACGGGTCTTGTTGAGTACATGGGACACGGTGGTGTAGGAAATACCCGCCAGTGCCGCGACGTCTTTGATAGTTGCCATGGTGTCAGTTCCGCCGGCCTGCGCGCCGGCTACGGTAAGTGTCGAGCACAACGGCGATGACGATCACCGCCCCGGTGATGATGCGTTTGGTCGGCTCGCTGGCGCCGATCTGCGCCAGCCCGGCGGCCAATACGGAAATGATCAGTACGCCAAAGAAGGTGCTGATGACCGAGCCACGCCCGCCCATCAGGCTGGTACCGCCGATCACGACGGCGGCAATGACCTGCAACTCCAGGCCAGACCCGGCGTTGGGGTCGGCGGCTTCCAGCCGCGAGATCTGGAACAGTGCGGCCAGGCCGGCGAGCAGGCCCATCAGGGCGAACACCAGCACTTTGTAAGGGCGCGGATCGATACCGGCCAGGCGCACGGCCTCTTCGTTGGTGCCGATACCGATCAGGTAACGGCCGAACACCGTGCGCGTCAGTACCAACTGGGCGAGCACGATCACCAGCAAGGCGATGATAAACGCTGGCGAAACACCAAAGGCGACCGGGTTGGAGAACCAGGCATAGGCGTCGCCGATATAGGCGGTGCGCGAGTCGGTGAACTGGTAGGCCAGGCCACGGGCCATCTCCAGCACACCAAGCGAGACGATGAACGACGGGATGCGCCAGGCCACGGTGACGCCACCGGTAATGCTGCCGGCCAATGCGGCCACGGCCATGCCCAGCAGCGCCGAGGGCAGCACGCCCCAGCCCCAGCCGAGTATCGCCACGCTCACCGTCGAGGCGGCCAGCGCCAGCACCGAGCCCACCGACAGGTCGATGCCGCCGATGATCAACACGAAGGTCATGCCCACCGCCAGCACCATCAGGTCCGGGATCTGGTTGGCCAGCGTGCTGAAGGTGCCATACGACCAGAAGTGGCTGCTGAGGAACGAGAACAGCACGATCATCGCCAGCAAGGCGCCAGCCAGGCCCAGGTAGGTGCCCAGGCCAAAGTAGGTACCGCTGCGGCGCACGGGGGCGGCTTCCTGGTTGTTGAGCGGGGTGGTTTTCATGCATCCATCCTGGGGGCTGCATCATGCAGCAGCGCGTCACGTTTCTGATAACCGGCGAAGGCGGCGGCAAGCAACTGGTCCTGGCTCCAATGATCACGCGCGAAGGTGTCGATCAGGCGGCCGGCGGACAGCACGGCGATGCGGTCGCAAATCAGCATCAGTTCGCGCAGGTCACTGGACACCACCACCAAGGCCTTGCCTTGGCGCGCCAGCTCGGCCAGCAGGCCATAAATGTCGAACTTGGCGCCCACATCGATGCCACGCGTGGGCTCGTCGAACAGCAGCACCTGGCAATCGCGCTCCAGCCAGCGGCCGATCACCACTTTTTGCTGGTTACCGCCAGACAGCTCACCCACCACCTGCTGCGCGCCGGCACTGCGAATGCGCATGGCCTGGATCTGGCGTTCGGCCAAGGCCTTTTCCGCTTCGCTATCGAGCACACCGGCGCGCGATACCGCGCCCAGGTTGCCCAACGCAATGTTGGCGCTGATCGACTGCGTCAACAGCAGGCCCTCGCCTTTGCGGTCTTCGGTTATCAGCGCGATACCGGCCCGCACTGCAGCCTTGGGCGAGTCGATGTTTACCGCCTGCGGCGGTTGGCCGAGCGCGATACCGCCGCTGTCGGCGCGATCGGCACCGTAGATCAGGCGCAACAGCTCGGTACGGCCGGCGCCGATCAGGCCGGAAATGCCAAAAATCTCCCCTGCCCTGACTTCGAACGACACCTCGCGCACCTTGTCGCCGCGGCACAACTTGTCGACCTTGAGCAGCGGTGCACCCATCTGCCGTCGGCCCAGGTCGATATGCTCGCCCAGCTCGCGGCCGACCATCAGGTTGACCAGCTCGGCGCTGCTGTAGCGCTGGATCGGCTCGTCGCACACCAGCTTGCCATCGCGCAGCACAACGATGCGTTGGGCTACCCGCTGCAACTCTTCCAGGCGATGCGAGATATAGACGATGGCCACGCCGCGCGCGCGCAGGCGCTCGATCTGGGTGAACAGCAACGCCACCTCGCGCGCAGTGAGCATGGCAGTGGGTTCGTCCAGGATCAGCACATGGCAGTCACCGATCAGGTTGCGGGCAATTTCGACCATTTGCTGATGGCCGATGCCCAGTTCACCGACAGGGGTGTCCGGGTCGATGGCGTCGAGCCCGACCCGAGCCATGGCGGCCGTTGCCAGCTGGCGCAGGCGCTTGTGGCTGATCCAGCCGAAACGGCTGGGCAGGTTGTCGAGAAACAGGTTTTCCGCCACGGTCAGCGTCGGCAGCAGGTTCAGCTCCTGCATGACCATGCGCACACCAAGGCGTTCGGCCTCGCTGCGGCTGCCGGGCGCGTAGGCCTGGCCACGGTAGGTCATGTGCCCGGTGGTGGGCACCTCCAGGCCGCTGATGAGCTTGGACAACGTACTCTTGCCTGCGCCGTTCTCGCCGGTCAGGGCCAGCACTTCACCGGCGCGCAGGCTCAGGCTGACCTCGCCGAGCACGGGCTGGGCGTAGGTCTTGCCCAGGCCGCTGGCGGCAAGCACCACTTCATTGGCCGATGCAGGCATGGCCGATTCTCCTGGCAGCATCAGGGCTTCTTGGTGATGAGTTCGACCGGGGTCTGGATGACGTTGTCGGCATCCACATCAGGCTTTTCGCCCTTGACCATTTTCAGCGCCGCCTGAATGCCATACACCGCCTGTTGGCTGGCGGCCTGGTCGAGGGTGGCAAGCACGCGTCCATCGGCAAGCATTGGCTTGATGGCTTTGATGTTGTCGTAGCCCACCACTTGCACCTGGCCGGCCTTGCCAGCGGCACGCACGGCGGACACAGCGCCCAGGGCCATGCTGTCGTTGCCGGCCAGCAAGGCCTTCAGGTCGGGGTATTCGTTGAGCATGGAGGCGGCGACGGCGTTGCCTTTGTCGATCTCCCAATTGCCGCTTTGTACCGAGACGATGTTCATCTGCGCTGCGTCCATGGCGTCCTTGAAGCCGGCGGTACGCTGCTGGGCATTGGTGGTGGTCGGCACGCCTTCGATAATGCCCACCTGGTCGCCGGCCTTGAGCTTCTGGCTGGCCAGGTAATCGCCAACCAGGCGGGCGCCCTTGCGGTTGTCGGGGCCGACGAAGGGAACGCTGATGCCTTTGCTCTTGAGCAAGTCAGGGTCCAGACGGTTGTCGATGTTGATCACCACCACGCCCTGGTCCATGGCCTTCTTCACCGCCGACACAAGTGCTTTCGAGTCAGCCGGGGCAATCACCAGCGCCTTGGCGCCGGCATTGACCATCTGCTCGACGATGCGGATCTGCTCGCCAGTGTCGGTCTCGTTCTTGATGCCGTTGGCGATCAGGTCGAACTCGTCGGCGTGGGTTTTCTGGTAGTCCTTGGCGCCGTCTTCCATGGTGCGGAAGAACTCGTTGGCCAGCGACTTCATGACAAGGGCGACCTTGGGCTTGTCTTCAGCGTGGGCAGCAGACAATGGCAAGGCGAGGCTAAGCGAGGAAATGACAGCGAGGGCCAGCAGACGACCGGGGAACGGCAGCTTCATGAACGATGACTCCGAATCTTGTGTTTTTTATCGGATCGCAAACGTTTGCGTTGACCAACTATGGTAACAGGACCGTTGTTTGTCAAATCCGTTTGGCTGTCGGAGGCCAATGTGCTGCCGGGGCCGATTATGCAGGCTTTTCCGAAAACCCGAACACCTTTTCCTTTTTTTGTTCGGAATTACGAATGCAATGCCACCGTTTGCAGGCGCGGCTCGGTGCAACACCACACATTGCCGGGGCTGCTACGCGGCCCCTTGCAACGCAAGGCCGCTCCAACCCAGGCAACGCGTGGTGCCTTGGTACGAAAAATGCCTATAGCCCTGCGCGACTCAATAACTATCTCACTAGGAAGCGAGAACAATAACGATGAATGCCGCACTCAAAACCTTCGCCCCCAGCGCACTCGCCCTGCTGCTGATCCTGCCATCCAGCGCCTCGGCCAAAGAAGCCGAAACCCAACAGAAGCTGGCCAACGTGGTCATCCTCGCCACCGGCGGCACCATTGCCGGCGCCGGCGCCAGCGCTGCCAACAGCGCCACTTACCAGGCTGCCAAGCTGGGCGTCGACAAGCTCATCGCCGGCGTGCCAGAACTGGCCGACATCGCCAATGTACGTGGCGAGCAAGTGATGCAGATCGCCTCCGAGAGCATCAGCAATGTTCACAGGTTTATTAGCAACGGACGGACATCGCTCTAGCCCTTCCGCCACAAGGGCTCCAGAAGAAAATGGCAATGTCCGTACCCTACCGCACGGCCGCCCCTGCCAGCATCCATACCTAATTGTTCCCCCAACCGGCTGCACGATTTGAGATCAATTCCCCTCAACCTTGGGACAGACGCCCTCTGCTTGCATCACAAAACTTCATATCTAAAGGCCCTCAACTTCGCAAAAACCTGACCAACCTTCCGATCAACTTAAGGCCATAGTGCGTAACAACTAGGAAGGCAGTTACCGCCGCCATCGCAGCCACCAGCCCAATGACCTTGGACCACTGCTCATCCAAACTAAATCCAGCAAGCTTCACTAGGGGTTGCATCAACTCTGGCGAGAGAGCCGCTGATGCAATGATGCCAAAAATTAGGGTGATGCGACGAGTGAACGCCTCAGATGCGATTTTCTCATCCAACTCTAAGGACTTCTTAATCGCCTCTACTTTCTTATGAAAAATTTTACTTATCATTGAGAGGTGAGTCCCCTGCTTAACCTCATCGATGTAGTCAGCAATTTCCCCATATTTGTATAGCGAGTACAATGACTCCTCAAAGCTCAACACCTGAAGCTCTATCCGGGTCACGTCCGTTGATTTTATGCAATCGTCCAGCGCCGACGAAGCGTACGCATAGAACACTATCATATAATGCGCTACTTCATTTAGGATTTGCGCATCTGAGATCAAGTTATCAAAGGTGTAGCCGTCATTTCGATCTATAAAACTCGAAACCTGGGATGAAGCCAACATCAGCGACACCGATTCTGAGTAAAAGTGATTGAAATCGTTAAAACACCTTAGATCCTTTAACTTTATAGATTGATCGTACGAAGCCCCAGATAGGCCGGCTCGGACCATGACACTGTTCACGAAGGATTTATGACCAGACCAATTTTCTTCCGCTCCGTCCTTCTGGCCTGTATGGCTAAGGATTCCAATCAAAGGCTTCCCATACCAGTACCTACCAACCGGAGGATCTGACTTACGGACAGCACGCCAATTTACTTCTGATTTTACTTTTCCACTGGCAAGTGACCGAGCCACCATTGACAGCACATTTCTTGCGACATCAGTCAAGGTTATTTGATCTGTATGCACAAGCTCATAAAGAGCTAATTCCTCTTCCAAAAAATCAATAGCAATGGCCGATTTCAGAGAAGAATCCATCATTTTCATAAATGTCTCTTTTTGAGCCATTCTCTCGAAATATGACAGCTGAGACATTTGACACTCGACTGATGCTTTATGTAATGCTTTATCGCAGAGGACTGACTCCAGATTCCGCAGCGATTTATTAACCTCCTCAAAAACAACCTCATCCGAAGTCAGATCTTCAAAGCCGAAGCCCCCTTCCAACACAATAGTAATAACACCTCCACTCGAAATCTTCAGATGTGGAAGGAAGAACTCATACTCTTCATCTCCCTCGGCCTGAATTGCCATAGGCCGAAGATAAACTCGCGCACTATCGCTTGGATAGCCAAACATCCCATTGAATAGCTTTCGCTCTGAAAGCAGCAAATTTAACGCCTTCAAGAACGACAACCTAACCGAGTCCTTGCCCTGATCATTCAAAAAATCTTGATGACCTGCAATGGTCATTCCTGTCCCTTGAATATTGCTTTTTATGGTTAATGCCTGAACCCTAACGCAAGCATTCTCTTTGAAATAAATCTTTCCTTTGTTGTCGAGCGCGAAGGCGAAAGCGTCGGATTGAACAAGGATTTTGCATGCCTCAGCAAGATTCAATGAGCAGTCAAGCCTAGAGGAATATAAGAATTTAGAGCACCCCGAATAAACCTCCTGCTCGTCGCGGTCGACTTTACAGGCTTCTGATTCGTAGGCTTCCGGAATCTCCATAAATCCTTCTCCTCATATTAAAATATCAAGATTGCATCGCAGAAGCATTTGAGCATCAACGCTAGCCACGACGACGCGCGTAATCTGCCAGCCGCAGATATTCCGCAGTCTCAGTGAGAGCCACCTGCGCTGTAGCGATCTCTTCTAGACAAGGCTGGAGATCAGGAGATGGCCAACCTTGGTCGTCCACTGCTGCTGCCAGAAGCCTGAGCGCGTCTTGCGGAAACTTTTTACAAAGCCCAGATTTGAGCAACTGTTGAACTGAGTAGTGCATGTGCTCACTAGGTACAAGCCAGTCGTAAATAGCTGCGAGCGCGGAGGGGAATTCGGTTCCCGCCGCGATAGACATCCTAAAGAGTGACTCAGCGATGGCCGGCGTCACTAGCTCTCGCGACTTTGGCCAAACATCTCTCCAGAAAGGCAGGATTCGATTTTGCCAATATTCTTCTCTCTGCTCCCCCGCCCCTTCTAAAGCCTGAGACATCGCCCTGGCTGACTCTTGCAACGCCTGCAAAGGGAGCGCGACGAAAGCCTGACGAAATTCATCTGCGCTATAGCCTTCCAGAGGGCCTAATGCAGCGTAGGTGAAAAAGGCTGCGAATTGCTGACCATGCTCTCCTAGGCTCTCATAGCGACGCGCTGTTTCGAGGAAATCAGCCTTAAATGCCAGGAGTAGAGGGCGGTACAACCGCGGTGACCATAGAAAACCTTCCCATGCCCTTCTGGCCTCAAAGGTGTTGATCGCCCAGCTGAAATGAGGAAGCAGATACTCTTTTGTCCAAGCCTGATCCACCCGGAACAGAGCAATGAGCCTGGATGCCAACAGAACCCTGCCGTGACGATACCTTTCGATCCGAGGGTCACATAGTTCTGTAAAAGGCTGGCGAACCTCGTCGGCGAGAAGATCATTATCACTTAGGGGATTTTTTTGCCAAATGTTAAGCAGCGCTTGGGTGATATGTCCGATGGGATGATTGATGGCTTCAGTGACCGGTTCGTCAAGTGGCTGGCCATTACTAGTCATGCCAGTATCAGCATTGAGAGGAAGGCTCATCACTCTCTGGCAGATTCTTAAAAAGACAGTATGGTCAGTAAGATTCGACTTTGATACGACATCAAGCCAACGCGTGAGGCTATGAATAACTTCAAAAATGACCTCATCCGGCATTGCTTCGACCCATGGAGCAACATAACGCCATGACTTTAGAACAATCTTTGATTCACTCCAGGCTTGGAATGCCTCTCGCCACCGATCTGCAAGCCACTGGCCCTCCTGAGCAAGCTCTCCCATTGCGGACAAACTATTGAGTATGTGCTTCTGGCAAACGTCCCTCCAGGTATCCTCATCAAAATACCCTTGGTCAGTTGGAGGACTTCTCAGCCATTCAACAAGCGCTGCTTTCTTATGAGGTGCAATCCTGATTACTCGGTTTTCCTGGTAGTCAGGATCCCCCGTACCACTCATCCAATGGGAAAATTCATCACTCTCATTTTCCGCCAGACGAAGGTAGGGGTAGCCAGCAGATAGCGCATCAAGTCGCTGCCAAGCTTGCGCTCCTAGAACAAGCCCACCTAATTGAAGCTTTGCAAGGGCTCTCCATACAGAGTGATCTACAAGCTGCTGAAATCGCTCATCTGTAATATCATCAATAAAATTGTCCCGCGGAGGGCCTAACAATAGTGCCGCTTCTAAATTAACTTGGGATGCTGCATGCAGATGACGACCTTGCAGGACTAGTAGTCGCAAAACCTCTCGACGCGTAGATATCTCCCACAACCACTTACCATTATCAACCAGCAACCATCCAGCCCACTCGTCCGCTGCAATAGTGTCGTCTTGGCTAGCAGCGAAGAAAGCCAAGCGCTTGAAGGTAGGATACGGCATTTCAAACCATCGCCGCGCCGCGTTAACCGCAGCTACTTTATTGATTACCTTAAGGGCAAGCCACGAATCCCGCAATAATTCAATGAGTACGACCCATTCCCGGAAACCTCGGTTTTGCCAATGAGGGGTTATAGATGGAAGATCCCAGTACGATCGATCCTCATCCGCTTCAGTATCCGCCAGCTCCTGTAAGAGGTCTAGAGCATCACGCAGGAGAAACTGGAAATCGTCAAAAAGGAGTGGTAATGCGGCCGTCCATTGTTCATGCGATGATTCAAGGAGTGTAGATCGCACATAGTCACAACTTAATGTCAACTCCCAATTAACGAGTTGGCGAAGATGGGTAGGTGAGGTATCAATTTCCTCTCTCAATCGAAAAGGCTTCGAGATAGAAACTACGGGTGACAATAGCTCACGTAGCTGTAGACGCAGGCTGGCGGTTAAACCATCTCGCTTGAGTCGGTCGGCCCAACTAAAAAGGTTTGGTTCTCGCCAAGGAGACTTGACTCTTTCGGCTAGGAACAGTCTCCATAGCTTTCGCATGAGAGGCCCTGGTACCCCCTTGGGAGAGCTTTTCCGAATCTCTTCTAGCTCAGCCGTTTTCCCTTCGTTCTCCAGCTTTGCTGTTAATCCTAGACGCTCCTCAATAAGAGATTCGAGCCGTTCGTGGACATTTCCGCCACGCGTCGTGAGCCAAAGCAGAAGCTCAGGATCATCGAGATGCCTCACGATCCAACGGCCAATCTGGAACATCACGTCATCCCAGTAGCCAGTCCGCCCTCCGACAAGCCCCATTGGGGCAGCCAACTGATAGGGGGTTGGTCTTTGAACAAGGCTGAAGCTGAGCTTAGGATCAGTCTCAGCATGAGCGGGAACCCCAAAGCGGCCCAGATCTGAGTGGCAATAGCGTGAATCAGTGAATGCGTCTAGTAACCAGTCCAGGGAGGGTGCGGGACTAAATTCCGCAAACCGACGAGCAGGAAAACCTGATTTGTCGGAGAGAGCCCAAAGCATTCGCCCCACAAAATCATCTTGCCGGGTACTAGCCGAGGGCCGGGATAGAGCATGGGTCGTCACGATGCGTTCTTTGCCAGTCGTGCCATCTCTGTATGTTTCTGACCAAGCTTTCAGGGTTTGATGCAGACCTCTATGCGAGTTCGCGCCTGGCAGAGTCTGGTAGAGAATCGGAGTGACCCCTTTAGCCTTCCATTCTGCCGTTTTCAGGCTTTCCTCACCCGGCTTACAGGACCCGAACGCCCATGCTTGCGGTGTCATCTCACCGAGCATCCTATCAGCAGCCAGTGCATCCATCATGTAGCGCAAAACCGGATCGCTCACGCTGTATCCGACGAAGCAAACCACGTAGTTACGGAATAGCTCACTTACAAATCGGGCGGCCCAGCGCTCTGTCAGGTAAGCAAGGCCGAAGTCTCCACTTGTGATGACCAGGCGATTGAGTTCAGAGGGGCTGATGACTTTTGGGAGCAATCCGTGAAGGTACACCACCCCATCCCAGCGGCTGTTTTTAGGAAGCGGGAGCATCGGTGCGGAGTATGTACTGAACTGCTGCTTGGTGCGTCGAGCAGCTGCGTCGAATACTCGATCAAAATTGGTGGTCACAAGGCGGAGCGCACCACTGCGGCTACGACCCAGACTCAGCAGCGCGGCATGTGTATCTGTTGCCCCTTTGAGTCGAAGGTTTGGCTTGAGAGCCCGAACCAACGCCTCTCGTACGGCACCCCGACCATTCGGTAAGCGCCTTTCAAGCAGATCCAACGTGGCATCGTATTGGTAGCTCTCGAATGCCTTCTGCTCTGCACTATCAAAGGTCGTGTGTGCTTCTTTATAGATAAGCTCCACCAAACCTTTGAAATCGAGAAGGCCTGCCGGGTATGAGATACCTGCGCCGCAGAAGAAAACCACCTTGCCCTCTTCGTGGGCTTGAAGCAGTTCGTCTGGAATATCTGGACCGTGTGTAACGAATTGCATCCCTGCGCCACCTCGTGCTTGATGGCGACAAGCCATCCCGCTTCGCTGTTTAGCACGGGCAGCGCCCTTTTTCCATCAATAGATCGGGGACAGCTCTCTCCAACATCACCGCAGTGAGATTACGACTTAGCGCCGCCTCCCCTCTCATTGACCGTCTTCCATTTGTGGTGATCCAGGCTCGATACGCTGATCGGACCTATGTAGACATCCAGCTGTTGACTCCGCTCTAGCAACGCAAGCTGAAGGTTCAGAACTTGCGATTTCAGTGCATCCCTTTCCGTCCGCAGTACGTCTATTTCAAGAAGTATTCTACGGTTCTCATCCCTTGCGCCTTTCAATTGCGACGATAGGGAACGATCAACGAAGGCCGGCAGCTCAGCTATCAGCTGATTATCGATCTCTATCTCATGCACCAGGGAGGGAAATCGAGACCTCTTTAGAGCCGAGGGGTCCTTTCCAGCTTCCCTTGCGATGTTAGCCAAGGTAGCAGGAGAACCGACGGGAATCCGAATCGGCTTGCCCTCCTTGATACGTTGCCAGGCGTCTCGATATTCTTGTTCAGCGCTGCGTCTCATGATTCAGTCCTGCAAAACCACATTAATCAATCGTTGGGTAAATCGGTGCTGAGCAGAAAGTGACTCCCGCCGAGGTCCATCCACTTTGTCGTCCTCCAACTGGATTTCGATCCAGTCATTAGTCTTCTGAATTTTGGGGAGATTTTGCTTACAAGCGAGGCCGGAGACGCACTGATCGCACCCCAATACATAATCAGCACTTCCCAGCTCACAGTGCTCCGAATTCAAACAGATCCCCATGATAGTCTCCTTAATGGAGAACAGCCCTTTCTTTGCCATGCCTACTAGCTGCTTTAAACTCTTCATTTCCATGAAGCTAGTGACACGTTCTTTATGAAGCGGACTGATTAATGACACGAAATCTGGTGACTTGAGTTCAACGGCATTCCGAGCCATGGCCTCATAGAAGTTACTGACGTATTCCTCAGCGACCTTCTGACTGACTGCTAAGTGCGAGCCGTTTCTTCCGTAGTACATACTCATACTTTGATAAAGATGCTTAAGCTGGTACTGCATGCTTTGAGGTGAGACAAGCCCTGACATGTGAGAATTAACCATTAGAGTGCGTCGAAATTGATGAAATGCGAAGCTCCAAGGTTCCCCTACAGCGAATCGCTCGACATCAAGACCAGGATTGATTTTGACTGCCTCGTCAAAATCTTCCTCGGTGATGACCGTACTGCCAAGTGGAAAGAAGTTCGGGCATTGCTGTTCGATAGTAGCAGCGGCCATAGCGCGCCTAATACCAGTCGCGTCGCTACCATCCTCGCTATAGTGACCTCCCCAAGGTTCATATGCCCGCATAATGAGATAGGGGTTTTTCAGCTCCGAGGGATCGTGCTTAATACCACGTGCAACCGCACACTTCATCCTGATCCTAGCTACAGAGGCCATCGCCTTTACCACTTTCTCTGTGTCTTGGCACGTCACCCACAAAGCCTCAGGGTCCTGAATTGTTTTCGTAGTAGGCCCTTGCAGAAAATAAGCAGGACCATCATCAGTATCCTCAGTAATGAAGCAATCAGACCGAAGATTGTTGATCTCTTCTTTCCTCATTGCACTCAAACTTGCAATGCATGTAGCTCCGACGAGAGCAATAGCGCCGAAAAACCTCGATAGAACGCCAACTTTCAGGCTCTCGAATGTTTTCCCTGGCCCACACATCCACTTCTTCAAAACATCCTCAACTCCGTGCTTTCGCGCAGAGGACGCGAAGGTTCCATGATAGATCAAATAATTTAAAGTCGCCGAGCGCTTGGAGTATGGACTATTCAACCTTATAAGATCCCCCCAGGTCGTGGGAGCATCATTATTGAACAAATACCCTTCCCAGGCCTCCTCAAAAAGCCGCTCAAACTTTCGCGAGTGCGCAAGGTAGTCATTCACAAGCTCCATCGAGCGTTCGAGATGCAGGTTACTGATGCGCTTTGGGATGTAAGGGGTTTGATTTGACTTTAAGTTTTTGAGTGCTACGTGCAAATCAGCGATCTGCTTCAAGTTCAAAATCATGAAGCCTAAGGTATCCCGATGATCATAAATCGTTCTCAACACCTTGACTAGGTGATGCACCTTGTCAGAGCAAGCAACGATTAACTTATCAACCAATTCAGGGAATTTATGAATATCAGTTACGGAGACCCCCAAATCATTACACACGACGAAAACTTTTTTCAGTGCACCGTAGCGAGTAAAGAGAGTACTGGGTTTTATGGATTCAGGGCTGCACCACATCATGAAAGCCATAATACACCTGAAGTGAAACGACTCCTGCTCGCTCGACCAGGACTCAGCCCTAGACGTCGACAGCTGTCCAAAGTTGAACGCACAAATTCGTCCACACCAGTAAGTCATCGGCCAACGATCATCGCCGAAACGCGCTAAAACTTTACCTTCCGGATCAATACATACGGGAAAATCATCCCGAGGGGGAAACTGTGTCAGCTCATAGTTTTTTGCTCTAGTGGGCGGATTCTCCATAACCAATTTCAGTCGCATATTAGTTGCTTTCAATGTAGCACCTCGATCATCCCACGGAAGTAATGGTGAAAGTCCAGCTCGGTTATGCGTAATCTTGCCTCTGCTCCCCAATCACTGCACTCCTCATCTTGCGCCTCAAACTCATTTATCAATGCGTCCAGACGATCGACGATTGCTTTCTGGGGTGAACCCTCTGCTCGTTTATTGAGTGGTAGCCTCGCCAACTCTGCACTCTTCAAATAGTGATAACTGGCCATGGACCAGATATAGTCTAGAGAGCGAACTCCCTGATAATGCTCACAGAAAAGGCAACCCGCGGGATTAATGCAATCCGGGTTGATTGGCGCAGTATCTTTGATGGCGACTAGCTTGACTTCCGATGAACATCTTCCATTAGCGACAGAATCTCGCACGGTTTTCATGTGCGCAAAAAGCCCCGAAAACTCTCTTGTAGCTATACTATGGTTTGGAGCAATATAACTCTTAAACATAGTCTCAGTGGTATGCTGCGCCACTAGGGCTGAGAGAATTGGATCATGTGTTTCTCGCAACATCCAATTAACACGCCTACTTCGTAACGACCTGAGATCAATGCACTTTTTGCCGACTGCTGAAAAGAGCTTCTTCATTCGCGCCTGACTATAAGCATCTGCGCGCTTCTTGGAATTAGTTTTTACGAATGGGAAAAGATACTCGCACCCATCTGGGAAAAGCTTTCTTATGAAGGCAAGATACTCATCGAATACCTCTCGATACTCCTTGTAGATATAAAATTCGACATCACCCTTACGCCTTTCCTTGTATGCGGTAACTCTGTAATCCCCTTCCCAAGACGAGTAGCGATAGTCCGCCATGGGTAGATCATAGGCGTCACTTACGTTCATGCCCGTCTGCGCAACAAAAAAATTAAACTCGGCATCAATTCGCAAATTTACCAAGCAACTTCTCGTTCTCAGAGTTCCATTCAGACGATTCTCCTCACGCTGGTTGGCCGTGGCCTTTACGTTGTGAGGATTGCGGCCTTCGGCGCTAAGCAGCGTATCTGGGGTTTTTAACCTAGCCCAGTGCTCTACCAAAGCCCCATCTGTAAAGTAAACTTGCAAAGGAAGTTCACCAAAACAAGCCTCATAACTGAAACTATCGATGACATCGAGTAAATCGGCACCGTACTGAAATCCAGCATTGATACTACCCGTATCGTTTTTCGCTCTAGCTATGAGCCCACGGCGCTTTAGGCTAGTGTAATTAAACGATGACTTTAATGAACGCGAACTCAACTCAAGCATGCTTTCAATGACACGCACCAAGACCCGATCTACAGTATATGCAGAATAGGTACCCACCTTACGATTATTGATATCGATATCATAGGCTTTGTCGTAGCTGTATTTTTCGTAAAGCTCGCAGACATTCTCTACCGTTATATCAGCACCCAAGGTGTCATAGTGTGAATATAGAACCTTGAACGCGGTGATATCTCGCTTAGTTGTCCATTCACTGTAGCCGTTGTCCAGCCGCCTTACTATATAGCCATGAAGAAGCCGAACCAATTCAAGCCTCGAAGCTTTAAGAGCACCTAACAAACCCGAGTTGATCTGTTTTTCGACAGTAAATCCGTGAGCCGCACTACCGCCACAATACAGCAAAGCTCGAAGACTTGGCGGGGCAGTAAATCTGTCACCCACACAGTGCTCGAAACCGAGATCAAATTCGCCTAGTAATTGCATCACCATTTGACTCGCAACTCTTTACTTCGACGAGTAAATTCATTTGACCAGGAGGCTTTGGCCTTGTGATCTTGAACAAATTTGATGTACGTCATAGTAGTCTGCTCATGCACATGCAACATGAGCCCCTTAAGCGTTCCAATAACCGACATCAAAGAGACATCGGGCCTGTCCAAATTATCCAATACAAACTGAGTACCAAAAGTCGCGCGCGCCTGGTGAAATTTAAATTCAAGCTTTCGCCCCCGCCTAAGAGATATGCGTCTCAGCCTTGCAATATCAACATTCACTGTATTGCTACTATCACCACCCTTCCGACAATAAGATCGCCCGTTCATGTTGAGAAACACGAGTCTCCTGTCATCAATACGTGCCTTACCGACCCTGAGCAGCCGACGCATTGACCCAATATATGAGTTCACAAGTTTATAAAGATGAACTGGAATCGCTACCTGTCCAGTAACGCCAAATTTCGTTGCTACTGGTGCGTACTTCACCCCAGGCCCAATGGATAGGTAATATGATTTCCCATCTTCGGCTAGCTTCGCATGTTTGAAGGTGAGCAACTTAAGATCGGAGATCGAGCCAATTCTCATACCAGTATAGAAGCCGAGCGCCAACATGAGGTATATCTCAGGTGACGAACACTCAAATGCCAAGTCGAGAACATAACTCTGAGTCTCCATATCTAAAGGTATCAATCCGCCCTCGACCGTGCTCCCAAGGGAGCCCGCAGATTTAATACGTAGATCCTGCAAACCATTTTCAATCGTCCGTTTGAGCCCAGAGAAGCTCTCAACTTTTGCGGCCAAAGTTAAATCCTCGAAAAACTCGCTTTTAGAAGTAAAAAAATTAGACTCATGAACCCACTTGTAAAGCTGGATTGCGGCCCGCATACATTTCTTCGCTGTTTTTACTTTAATCTCGCCCCGACGTATACGCCCTGTAAGATCGCCATGATATCGAAACAGAACCCGCTCTTCTTTCGCATTGGGAAAATAGAACCATGGCAAATTGACGCGCGAAAGAAAGTCCGCAAGATCTCTTAATGCATACATTGAACTCACAAGTGTCGTTTTCTTCTTCCCTCCATTAGCAATACTGTGACGCTGCGATGCCGCCCACAAATTAGCAACATCCCACGACTCTCCAGCCGATAGATAGACTTGCGGAAAGCCATCAATCACGCTTGTGCTTTGATTGGGTACTGGAAACGGCTGTCCTACAAGATCAGTCGTAGTAATCCCGCACACCAAAATCCTTTCTGGAGAGTAATCAATAAACTCAAGTGAAGACATTAGAAGATAGCTGAATAGCCAGACGGACAGAAATAAGATCACGAACCCGACAAGTTGTCCAGCTAGTAAAAACAGTGCAACCAACAAATAATAAAGCAATAAGATAAAGAGATAGATTTTGCTTAGGTACTCTTCATACCATTACAAAAACAGCACACCCCACGAATAGTAAGGCATGCAAAGAAATGTCATCAAATTGCTCTTAACTGAAAAATAGCATTACAGTTTTAGGGAAACGCTGAATTTCAGCCTCAAAAAAAATCAAAAATGGGGGCGCGGATTAGACAAATGGACCTCGGTGGCCACACCAAAGGTCGCTGCCAGCATGCGTTTAACGTTAGCTCAGCCTCTGAAAGCAGCTAGGGCGAAGCCGTAGCGGCTTCGGCACCTCGTCCACTTGATGACGGACTTCTTTCCTAAAGTAGATAAGCCTGCTCTTGAGTATCGAGTGACCTGTAAACCTCGCCCAGGCGCTCATTAACATCCGCGAATAGGACACCCGCCTCCCTCAACCTGGCCTCAGCAGTGTGGTGGTTCCGCGTGTGTATAGCATCAGAGCAGAGTGCTGTGAGCTTGGTCACCTCCTCGCGCAGAGCGTCATCATGCACCCGCACACGATAAAGGCCTACTTGGCGAAACGCCGCCAATGATCGCTCCGCGATCTCGTCTGACACCTGCTCCTTTCCCCACTCTCCAACACGCCGTGCATTGAGGTTTTCTTCGAGATTGAGGAGGGTGCTAGATCGCATTAGCTCTACTAGTGACTCTTGAAGCTGAGGCAATAGAACCCGTTGCGTTTCGATACGCTGCATCAAGAAGGTTTCTTGCCGTTTCTCAAGCCGAACTCGCTTTTCTCGTGCCTCTTGGCGCTTTTCATTGCAGAGATCGAAGATTGCTTTTAGCAGCGCACCGGCTACGAGTGTTACGACGGGAAACCACACGTTAGGGGTAAATTCGCCCATAAGAATCCTTAAACCACAACGGCTTTACTATCCTTTTATTGATCACTATAATTAGATCAGCATCAATCTAACTTCGTCTGTCGCGAAACCTCCAATTATTGATTAACGCCTCCGCCATTTTCCTATCAACCAGTGGCGGTGAATGAGGCCTTGCTGTAATCAATAATCGTAGCGCTTCCGGAGAAATGCAGTCGTACGCGAATTCCACATTTACCCCATACCCTTTTAATTCCCGCTTCATGGCTGCAACCACGTTGGAACAGCCGGCGCAAATGTATTTGATTTCATTCCACGCAGTGCTAAACCTAGTAGGAGTATGGGTGTGGAAGCTGATCTTTCCATCCGAAAAACTCACAGTCTCGTACTTGGATCGCCCGCATGTCGGGCACCTCCAATCCTCGGGAAGCGCCCCCCACATCCGAGCACTCCCAGGGAACGAGTCTATCATCGCCAAAAAGTTTACCGGAGGTTTGCCTCGCGCAGGTTGTATCTCCGTACGCCACCGACTGTAATTTGATACGTGCTTAATGGCCGCGGACGTCATTTCACGGAACAGCGCCTCGCCGCTGACGAACTCCAGCCCATTATAGTTGCTATAGCCATTAGACAAAGTAGGCTCTGGAACAATATCACCGTTATATCTCTCGAACCAGTAGTCCTGCAACACAGCAGCTTTCGCGACCTCGTGCACCAACTTCATTCGAGCAAAGTAAGCTTGACGAATTAACGCCCAAGCAGCCAATACTTTACCTTCATCAACCAAATGCGATGAATTCGAACTTATGACAATGAACTTACAGATCTGACTTATAGAAAATGAATGAAACCTTATTCGCCCATCAATTTCAGAGACCAGTTTTTTTGCAGCTGCATCAGCATTATTACAGTCTTCACAAATCAAGACTGGAGCGTATGCCGAAAAAGCAGGCGCCATACGCTCGATAAGCGCAAGTCCGGTGTTAGTAGCTTTATGAGAACCGCTGTCGACGAACACTTTATGAAATGCCGCCTCTAGGGCATCTGTCATATGGTCGTGATGAACAACTAATTTAGCGAGTATCTGCCCCTTGCTACCCACCCTAGCTATTTCAAACTTATTTCTTCGGCAGCACGGACATACCCAGGATTGAGCTGTTTCAATCCAGTTCCGGTTCATTTCAAATAGCTTACCACCATGGTGAGCTTGAATTTTACACGATAAAGGCGAACTAATGCCGTCAATCGAATCTATCGAACCATCGTTAATGCCTTCTATCGCCAGCCGCAGCGCTGTTTGCCGTCTTTCATCATATAGCTCTGGACTGACCCTGTGCTGCCTTGCCCAAATTGCAAGAGAATATTTAGGGCTGGCCCTACCGGAACTCAGCTCATTTACCTTTGGCTTGCCGTGATCAGTCACACATCCTCCCGTGTACCTTGACATATCCGTCATGGCAACACGACAGTATCAGACACGACAAGCAAATGGAAAGGCCAACTCTCCGTAAAGGCAACTAATGTTAGCGAAGTGCGCATGGTAAACCTTTGGTGAGATCAACCAAAGCATTCAGCAAAAGCAATTCCCACTACGTTTATCTATTATATTGCCGAACCCCCTTCCCGGCTTGCCACCTTCAACCCCATGGTAGCAACAACGCGTTTCCGGAAATGCGCCCCTACCGACCCTTTATATACATCACGACAGTCCATTATCTGAAGCCATTTATAAATAACTTTATGAAGATCATCAAAACTTATGTGATCACCTTTTCTTAATCTGCTGGGGAATAAATATTCGCCTGATTCAAGCTGGCCCTCCGTCACCCAAGCAATCGGAACGTCAACTGAATAATTCGCAACATGACCGTAGCTGGTCTTTGCTTGCATTACATCCGCGACTGCCACCCCCCCCATTAAACCTCAAACGAGCTGAAACAACCTCTATTGGACGAAGCCCCAGTGACACTAGATTGAATAACACCTTTTCCTTGTTAGAACCTTGAGAATCCAAGTGGCTTCTTAGCTTAGAAAGCTGAAGCTCAGTAAACGGCTCAGGTATCGGATTAAGGTAACCCTGACGTTGGTTCATGACACAGCCTCGCTATTACCACCCTTTAAAGGTACGAAGCCTATCATTCACAGGCCGAAACACCATACTAAATAATATTCTAATTCTCGATGAACCTGGCCTGCTTAATGCTTGCTTAAATACGACTGTCACGACATCAATACATAAAGCTTTATTATGCAACCCTAAGACCACCTAGACGTGAACAACATTACGCTCCGAATAAAACTAACTATTTAAACGAACCAATTTTGAGCACCAGCGGAAGCAGGGTCAAAATTCGTAAACGCCTGAATTCTCAAGCTCACCCGCGAAAGCACCAAGCAAGTAACAATGCGCATGCATTACTCAACTGACCAAATTCAATATTTACAACCAATTATGTACAGAACCATAACAAAACTGTCAGATAGTAAAAAATAAGAGTGGCTACTTAAGGGCCAGAGCGGTCTTGGTTTAGAAATATTTGCTTCGCAAAAGTGAACCAGAGGGGGCGCAGGTAGAAGAATGCTTCTCCAGTTTGCCCCCCTCATTACTTCAGCGTTTCACCCAAGACTCCACGACGTCGCTACCGTGCTCCTGCTTCCACTCCTTCAGAAGGCGGTGGTTGCCCCCCTTCGTCTCGATAACCTCACCATTGTGAGGGTTCTTGTATACCTTGACCTCTCGGGCCTTGCGCTGGGTAGCCTTAGGCCCCTTGACACCGGTAGTCCGACGAGCTGCTTGAGGATCCAAAACATTGATTACGTCACGCAGGCTATAGCCGTAGCTTTCAAGCAAAGAACGCAGCTTTTTCTCAAATTCGATTTCTTTCTTCAGGCCGGCGTCATTTTTCAGATTTTCCAACTCAGCCAGCTGAGCGGCCAAGTTGCGCTCAAGCTCCCGAAACTCTGCAAGTCGAGACATTAAAATTTATCCTCTAGATGAATGCTAAACCAGCATGGTAGTCGTTTTATTGCTCTGCTGCACGCTCGTTCCTACTGCTTTTGACCGACTGGTAGATGCCGCAAGAGATGCGTGCTCCCTCTTCAAAGCCTTCTCACAACTCGCGGGAAGCTCCGCCCAAACGTTAAGGGCAATTGACGCGGGAACGCGTGTCTACTCCCCCGCCATTTTCGGAAAACCGAACGTAATCCTTCTGAATGTTCGAGGCTCCGATTAGGCGCGTCGTTCCATTTCACCCCGATGCGTGACAAGGTGCCGCTGGATAGGGGTGGTCTACAATTTTGTTGCCCAATGCAGGCACTGGTACGAAACCTGCGTTGTGATTCGCGCAACACAGCAACCAATCTCATCTGGAAGAGAGACAAAACAATGAATGCTGCTTTGAAAACCTTCGCACCCAGCGCATTGGCGCTGCTGCTTATCCTGCCAACCGCGGCTTCCGCCAAAGAAGCTGAAACCCAGCAGAAGCTGGCCAACGTCGTTCTCCTCGCCACTGGCGGTACCATTGCCGGCGCGGGTGCCAGCGCTGCCAACAGCGCCACCTACCAGGCCGCTAAGCTTGGCGTCGACAAACTCATTGCCGGCGTGCCGGAGCTAGCGGACCTCGCCAATGTCCGCGGTGAGCAGGTGATGCAAATCGCGTCTGAGAGTATTACGAACGAAGACTTGTTGAAGCTTGCTAAGCGCGTCTCTGAATTGGCCGACAGCAACGACGTCGACGGTATCGTCGTAACCCACGGTACCGACACCCTGGAGGAGACCGCCTACTTCCTCAACCTAGTGGAGAAGACTGACAAGCCGATCGTCGTGGTTGGTTCGATGCGTCCAGGTACTGCCATGTCCGCAGACGGAATGCTCAACCTTTACAACGCCGTGGCCGTTGCCAGCGATAAGCAGTCCCGCGGCAAGGGCGTGCTAGTAACAATGAATGATGAAATTCAGTCAGGCCGTGACGTGAGCAAGTCGGTCAACATCAAGACCGAGGCGTTCAAGAGCGCCTGGGGCCCGATGGGGATGGTGGTGGAAGGTAAATCCTACTGGTTCCGTCTCCCGGCCAAGCGCCACACGACTAATTCAGAATTCGACATCAAGCAGATCAGCGCACTGCCCCAGGTCGACATCGCCTACAGCTATGGCAATGTGAGCGACACTGCGTATAAAGCATTGGCTCAAAGCGGCGCTAAGGCGATTATTCATGCAGGCACCGGCAACGGCTCCGTATCATCTCGGGTCGTGCCCGCCTTGCAAGAACTACACAAGAACGGTGTACAGATCATTCGCTCGTCCCACGTAAACCAGGGTGGTTTCGTGCTTCGCAACGCAGAGCAGCCAGACGACAAATACGACTGGGTGGTGGCGCATGACTTAAATCCGCAGAAGGCGCGGATCCTGGCTATGGTCGCGATGACGAAAACCCAAGACAGCAAAGAACTGCAACGAATCTTCTGGGAATATTGATTACTGATGGGTAGGCCGGCGCATACCTCAGCGCCGGCCGCTCAAGGTATTGAGCTAGGCTTCACCCTCAGCTCTCTTCCATCTAGGGTGACGGCAGCAACTGCGCAATCCCGTCTTACTGCTAGATCACGGGGGCTGGTCAAGAAACCGATTTTCAAACGGCTGTATCAGGATACGTTGAAGAAAGTCACCCAGAGTCTCGGCGGATCGGTCACGTCGTCAGGGTCAGCTATCGACCCAAACCGGCCCTTCGCAATGGGCCGCAATGGGCAAACGCTGCGAGTCACGGACGCTGCCTTCGACCCAGCGCAATCCTTCATCACGTTCGACTACAGCTGACGGGGATCGGTGAATTCCTTAACGCCTGCGTCAGCGTACCGTTGTACCCAGACCAGCTGGATACCGCAAAAACCTGTTCGCTGTTAACGGAACTCGAAAGCGGTTTACGGCTATCCGTTAAAAGCGAAGAGCCAGAAGTACCAGACCTATCAGCGCTTGGTATAGAACATATTTCGCCGCGCAGTTGGAACGTCTTACTGGCCGCTGAAAGATGGCAGCGTGGCAGCCGACAGCGACGCGTCGATATCGAAGTGATAGTGCGCTCTTGCGCTACATTGACGCCCTGGCAGCTCCTGATTCGTGAACGGCATGAGAGCATCCCAATGCTAGGCAACTTGACGCTGCTTAACTTCAGCGTCAATAGGACGGCCCAACACTGCGATTTCGCGGCGAAACGCGACAAGCTGATGCCAATGCTGGCCTTGGTCTCAATGTCCCACTGATTGCTAGCTCTGCGTGGGACGAAGCCGCGATTTCAGCCAGAATCCATGCCCTCGCCAAAATAGCATTGACGATCTGTCCTAAGAACGAATGATGACCTCCCACCCAGCACAGCAGATGGGTCTATTCACGCTCCAGACTACGAGCATCTGCGGTGACCGCCTCCACAACCCCCGCCAGCTCCCGTACTAGGTCAGGCTCGAAGCGCTCCAGGTAAGCTGCGATAGTCTGATTGCGCAGCATGCGAGACACATAGCCCTTGGCAACCACGAGTACCAGCATGGTTTCGCCAAGGGTGTCTTCCACCAACCGGTAGTCGTGGTAGAGCTTTTCCATCTCCCGCTCCATGCGTGCAATGTCTTCAGCAGTCACGCCCTCACTGACTTTCTTTGCCTCGACCAGCTGTTCAGGACGCGTTGCGGCCAAGACCATTTCGGCGTAGCGGCCAGTAAAACAGTTAGCGGACATCATCATCTCGACTAATTCGATCTGGCGCATAGGCTTCATCTTGCGCAGCACACGAAAGACCGCCTGACTGACCATTCGCGTTTTCAGCATCTCAGCGACTTCCGGCGCAATTCCCCGCAGCAAACGCTGGCGCTCGCGGATGTGTCCAACGTTGACGCTCAAGACTTCGGCAATCCGCTCGGCGGTCGTTCCTTTGCGAATGGCCTCCAGAATCATCTTGTGCTCTTGAATTGGGGTAAGTCGGTTGATCTGCCGGTTGTAGGTGAAGCCTTCGTCATCTGTCGCCAACAGACACAACGCGTCTTTTGCACCCAACTGTACGAGCGCAGCTAGTCGCAAATGACCATCCAACAACAGATAACGGGGCTCCTCTCCTGCCCCGTGAACCGGCTCGGGATGCACCGCAAGCGGTTCAACCACCCCCAGCTCACGGATGGAAGCTAGGATCGCCGCATACTTGACGGAGGTCAGCATATCGTGGGTGACTTGGCGAGAGGGCAAGATCAGCGATAGGCGGACAGTAATTAGATCAGGCTCAAAGGCACGCTTGACGACAGTCATGCGTCCCCCTGAATACGCTCGGCCAATACCTGCGGCATATCATCAATGCCTTCGCTGCGTAACATTGAGCGAAAAAATTCATCGGCTAGTAACCGACGCAATGCGGTCACGACGAAGAGCAATCGTTGCTCACTGATATCGGCCTTCTTCACCATCAGGCGCTGACGGCGCACCTCAGTCTGATAGGCGGTTAGCAACTGGCGGGGAGTGGTCATGCGCTCGCCTCCCTGATGCTTACCATAATCTTTCCCTAGAACCCGTCGACGGTCGATCAGACGGCGCACCTTGATGAGTTCATCCCCTTTCAACAGCCCACTTTCATAGGCCTCGACCATGGCGGCCTGGACCTGGGCATCGTCGGACCGTGCCACATGGATCGCGACTTTAATCGGTAGCCAGCCCTTTTCGACGGCAGCGATCAAACGCTCCTCTCCTTGCCGCAACAGGATCAGAATCCCGCCGACATAGGCACGGTTCAAGCAGGTTTTCTGGGCAATCTGCCTGATGGAGTAACCACGCTCGTGCAGTACGTTGATCGCCATCAGCAAGTCGCGGTTCGAATGCTTGCGTCGCGCCAGATTCTCCACCAAGCTGATGAGATAGCGGTCCGCCTCAGCCGCCGTCACCACGACCGCCGGAATGGCCGACTCCCCCAAGACCTTGAAGGCTTCGAAGCGCCCCTGCCCACAAATAAGGTCGAAACTCGAACCATTACGCGTCACCGTGATAGGTCGTTTCAACCCCAGACTCGCAATGTTTTCCACCAGGCGTGCAAACACTTGTTGATTGCGACTACGCGGGTTGAGCACGCGAATATCCGCGAGTGGGATCTGCGCAATAGGCGCTGCCTGCGCCACATGAAGTGCAAGATGCTCTCCCGATGTGGCCATTACGCAGCGCTCCCCAGGGGTATACGTCGACTCAGGTCCGCCAGGATATCCAAGCTGTCGAATCGGTAAAGTTCCAGTTCGCGCGGATTAGTATCTCCCAGACGCAGGTGAGGTGCCGCCAAATCGATCATGGGAAAGAGGTAGTAATCAAGCACTTCCTGCTCACCTGGGAGCATGCGAACAGCGACCGTCAGGTCCGGTAATAAACCGAAGTCGAAGCGTAGCTGCCAACGTCTGCGCGGCGACTCTGAGCATTGACAGCGGCACAGCACCACCGAGATCGAGAACTCATCATTAACCCAAACCAGTTGGGTCTGGGGGTCGACCGAGATGCGTCCACCGACAAGACGAATGCGCTCCTGCGTGTCGACCAAGATCTGCGGGTACAGCTCTCGCAGCCGGCGATTCGCCTCCAGAAAGCTGTAGTCCCGTGCGGGTGAATAACCAATCAGGCTGTAGCTGCGTAGCAAACTACCAAAGCGCTGGCGATAACAACTGCTGGATGGGCAATCCTCTTGCTCATCAATGATCAAACCAGACAGACAACCTCGCTCCGCAAATAGTTGCTTCAGCGTGGCCAGCATTTGCTCATCAGTCCAGTGCCGTGACCGCGCACGGATGATGGCCTGCGCCGCTAGAAACAAGGCGTGGTCGACCACTGAGGAGAAGGCACCGTCCGCCCGCACCAACTGATCAACTGGATTAGGTGTACGGGGCTGTTTCAGCTTGCCAGACGTGCGATTCCATACGTTGTTACCGATGTACTTTTCGTTGATCAGGACCTGATGCACTACGCCCCGTGTCCAGGGCCGCTGGAAGTCTGTTAGCAGGCCACGCCGATTCAGTTGCGTTGCAATTTCAGCTTCGGTTCGACCTTCCCTGACAAAGGCCTGGTAAATGTCTTGAACGACCTGTTGTTCGGATTCAGGACCTGGAGTGAGGATCACCCGATCCGTCTGAAGGCTTTTGTACTCTCCCCGACCCAAGATTGCTTTAGGCTGCCCAGTCTGATCTATAAGTTGACGACGCAATCCATAGCCAGCCGGGCCTCCTTGTCGGTAGCCCAACTCGATCAGGCGCGACTGCCCCGCAAATACCTTGACGGACAGTTCACGACTGTACTCACCGGCCATCATGCGCTTAACACTCTTGATAATGCTGGAGACCGGTGAGCCATCGTTAACGAACTGTTCGGCGCAGTATTCGACCCTGACACCCGCCTGCCGACATCGTACTTCGTAGCTGGCGCTCACATCAGGGTCCTGAAAGCGCCCCCAGCGACTTACGTCATAGACCAGAACCACAGAGAACTCGGACTGACCCGCGTCAACGTCTCGAAGTAGCTGCTGAAGAGCTTCCCGACCATCCAGGCTCAAGCCACTTTTCCCTGCATCGGTGTACACCCGGACGATCTCCAGCTCATGCGCCGCCGCATAAACGCGAATCGCATCTAGCTGGTTCTCAGTGGAGTACTGCTGGTGTTCCGTCGACATCCGGACGTAGGCAGCGGCTCTATTGCTGCCCTCTGCCAGGGATAGCTGTGCTCGTCTCATTTGTTGATCGATGCCCCCTCAGCGGCTTGGGGTCTACACCCATGCCAAGCCGTAGATTGCACTACGCCTACCGGCCTTCGTCAGATGCGCCACAAACGAATATAAATAGGAGCCACAGAAAAATGATCGCGAAAATGGGCAATCCTTTTCCAATCAATGCAGAAATCTACGCCGGCGCCGTAGCCGCTGCCTTACGTACCGAATTAGGCACG
>PJTY01000283.1_pt1 | contig 30067 bp, 25 predicted proteins | sample 1512121 | NCBI WGS metagenome assembly PJTY01 (sample SAMN08177680, study PRJNA422409) | Soil metagenome, whole genome shotgun sequencing project. | isolation source: Soil enriched (2) on filter paper: alkali lignin treatment | place: USA: Madison | collected 2015-01-15 | reverse complement strand
CCTGGAAGTGTGGTTCACCTTCCTGATCGAGCACTTGTGGGACAAGCGCCGGATCATGGAAATCTACCTGAACGTCGCGGAGACCGGCATCGGCACTTACGGCGTGGAAGCGGGCGCCCAGCGCTATTGGGGCCAGTCGGCCTCGAACCTGACGACGATCGAGGCAGGCCGCATGGCCGCAGCCCTGCCCAGCCCCAAGACCCGCAGCGTGAAGAGCCCCTCCGGCTTCACCCGCCGCTACGGCAACACGATCGCCGCCCGCATCGGCACCGTGAAGACCCAAGGCCTCGATTCCTGCGTCTACGACTGACCAGACTTAGCCCCGGCTGCGCGCGGGCTTACCGGAGAGATTGAGCGCGATCGCCTCGCGAATCAGCGCCGTCAGAGCTACCTCGTCCACGGCGTCGCTCTCATGGAAATCGATGGCGCGGCGCTGATTGCCGTCGAGGCTGGCGTTGAAGAGCCCGGCCGGATCGTCCAGCGCCGCGCCCTTGGCGAAAGTCATCTTCACCGCGGCCTTGTAAGTCTCGCCGGTGCAGATCATGCCGCCGCGATACCACACCGGCACTCCGCGCCACTTCCAGTCCTCGGTGATCTCCGGATCGGCTGCGAGGATCACCCCGCGCAACCGCGCCAGCATCACGCCCCGCCAGTCGCCGAGTTCGGCAATGCGGGCATCGATGCGCTGCGATGGTTTTGGCTCAGTCATTACCGCTCCTCCTATTTTTAAGAGAAAGCATCGCACGGCAAACGGGCAAAGAAAAAGGGAGGAAGCTTTCGCTTCCTCCCTTTTCTGTTCCCGAAATCGGAAGCGATCTTAGAAGCCGAAGCTGACCGAACCGATGAACGTGCGCGGGGTGCCGATGAAGGCGTTGGGCACGTTGGTCTGCGAGGTGCCTGCACCGTCGAAGCCGCCGACATAGAGCTTGTCGAACAGGTTGACGACGTTGAGCTGCAGGAAGGTGCGCTCGCCCAGGCCGATGAAGTCCAGCTTCACCTTCGCGTCGAGGTCGACGAGGGTATAGGCTGGCGTCTTCTTGCCATAGATCTGCGTCGTACCGCTCAGGATCGGCAGGTTCTGGTCGTTCACGTAGCGCGGACCGGTGCGCTTGACCTGCACGCCGAGTTCGACGGGACCGAGGTGACCTTGGGCGCGGGTGCCCAGGGTGTAGACCGGAGCACCGGCTTCGCGCTTGCCCTTGGTGAGGGCATAGAGCGGGTTGCCATTGGCATCCGTGTCGATTTCGACGTTCTCCTTGATCTTCGACTTCAGGTACGAACCGAAGACGTAGAGCGAGAACTCGGGGATCGGCTGCACGGCGAAGCTGCCGTCGACACCGTACTTGTCCACGCGGCCAAGGTTACGGTAGATCGTGACGTCGAGTTCACGATCGAACGCCGAAGCCAGACGGTTGCTGTAACGGGTATACCAGCCGGTAAGCGAGGCCTGGATAATGCCCGAAGTGTAACGAACACCAAGGTCGAAGTTGTCGGTAGTTTCCGGCTTCGGGTTGGCCGCATCCTGGTCACGCGCATACCAGAACGACTGGTAGAGGTTGTCCGTACCGGGGACCTGCACGCCCTTCGAGTAGTTGAAGAACAGGCTGGCGTTGTCGGTGGCGTCAAACACGACACCGGCGGTCGGCAGGACCTTGTTGTAGTTCAGGACACGATGCTGCGGCAGCTTGTAAGTGGGGTTGGCCGCCGCGTAAACGGCCTGGTCGGCGCTGTTCGTGGTGAAGCAGTCGACGAAACCGCCCGAGCTGGTGGCGAGGCAATTGTTCGTCAGGTTCCGCTTGAAGAACGGCGCGCGGACACCAGCGTTCAGGTGGATGCGGTCGTTCATGAAGTCGCCGGTGTATTCACCAGAAACCTGGTGCAGGATCGCGTAAGACAGGCGATCGCGCTTCTGCAGGATGTTTCCATCAGCATCGGCCAGGGCGTTGTCCGAGAACACGTCCGAACCGAAGCCATTCGGCTTGAGCAGGCTGGTTTCACCGGTCTGGCGATGACGGCCGCGGTCGTACGAGTAGGCGACGCGTACGCGGTTGGAGTCGTTGATGTCGTAGCGCAGCGAGGCGATGACACCGATGCGCCAGGTTTCAGTGTTGCTCGGAGCAAGAATGCGAACCTTGTCCAGCGTGTCGCCGTCACCATTGAGATCAACACCGCCGAAGTACGGAGCACCGCCAATGTAGCCCGAGATCGGGGTCGTGATCGGGAACTTCGTGCCGGCAGCGATCTGAGCCGCAGTAGCAGTCTGAGTGTAACCGCCCTCATTCGCAACCACAGTGCCGCCGCCGTTGGCCTTGGTGTACTGGATGCTCGGATCGACGTTCAGCGTCAGCTTATCGCTAAGCGTGAAGCGCGAGTTGATGCGGATATTACCCGTGTTGGACGGGTTGAAACGGTAATCGTAAAGCGAGCCGCAGCTGCTGGCCGCGTCCGCAACGCCGGTCACGCCATCGGGGGTCTGGCAGTCGGCAATCTTGTAGAAGCGTTCCTTCTTCGTCAGCGGGAAGCGGTTGCTCGAATCCGGGCCGACCACGCGAGCCGGATCGGTACGCAGCGGAGTCGAACCGAAGAAGTTGTTGCGGTTACGGTTCCAGTGGCCGGCAACCGAGATGAAGTCGCCGTTGTCGCCGATCGGCTGATAGATCTTGCCGTTGAACTGGGTCTTGTCGATCTTGCCGATGCCGCCGTAGACCGTGTTATTGACAGCCTTCGAAGCCGAGAAGAACGCCTTGGTGCCGCTCGAGTTCAGCACGCCGGTGTCAACTTCGCCGAACATGCGGAAGAATCCGAAGTCACCAGCCGAACCCAGCATGCGAACGCCGAAGTCGTCATAGGGGTTGCGGGTACGGATGTTGACGGTCGAGCCCGAAGCAGCGGCGGTCGGCGAGTCGACGTCGGTGGTGCCGAGGTTGACGTTGACCTGCTCGATGATTTCGGGGTCGATCTGCTGGTTCGAGTAGAGCGAATAGCCGCCCGTGTCGTTCAGCGGAATGCCATCGACGGTCTGCGAGATGCGCGAGTCGTCGAAGCCGCGAATGGTCAGCGTGCCGCCCGCCGAACCGAAAGCGTCGTTGTTCTGGAAGCTGACGCCCGGCATCAGGTTGATGGTGTCATTGATCGTCTGACCCGGAACCTGAGTCTGGATGATATCCTGCGTCAGGACCTGCTTGGCCTTCGAGGTGTTCGGCAGCTTGACGCCGGCAACACCGCTCTGCGTCTGACCGGTAACGACGATCGCGCCTTCTTCGAATTCGACGGCGCCGGTCGACTGCGCGAAGGCCGGGACGGCCAGGAACGCTGCGCCGACGGCGAGCGAGCTGGTCGCGGTGGAGAGAATGGTTTGAAACTTCATCTTAGCCCCCTGGGAAACTTCAGGTTGGTTGAAACCGAATACGGAAGAGATTGCCCCGCCGCGAGTTTGCTGCGGCTGCTAAGAGCAGTGCAATATGACAATCCTCTGACACACGGGATTCATTTCCGATCTCGACCGCGCAATTTTCTGTCGCAAATTTCGGGCACATATGGGTTATAGCCAATTTTCCTGAGATTTCGGCCATTTATGCGCCAATATGACAATATCGGGTGAGGCATAAATGTCACGCGATGAGACTTACCCGCCTCAGCCCCAGGAGGACGCCCAGCATGTAATGATACGTCATCGCTTGCTGTTAAGGTCCGGCGCATGCGATGAAATTGCCATGGGCGTCGCACACCAGCATCATCATGGCCACTCCGATCACGGACATGGCAAAGGTCATTCGCACGGGCATGGCCATGGGCACTCGCATGGCCATCATCACCACGGCCCGCCCCCTTCCGGCGACGTCGGCAAGGCCTTCGCAATTGCGGTAGGGCTCAACGTCGTCTTCGTCGTGGCGGAGGCCGCGGCCGGGTTCTTCAGCGGCTCCATGGCGCTTCTCGCTGATGCGGGACACAACCTCTCGGACGTGCTTTCGCTGCTGCTGGCCTGGGCCGCCAGCGTGCTCGCCGCGCGGCCGCCGTCGGAGCGCTTCACTTACGGCCTGAAGAGTTCCTCCATTCTCGCAGCGATTGCCAATGCCGCGCTGCTCTGGGTCGCCATCGGGGCGATCCTGGTCGAGACGGTCCGCCGTTTCGCGGAGCCTGCGCCGGTCATGGGCACGACCATGATCGCTGTTGCCGCGCTCGGCATCGCGGTGAACGCGCTGTCGGCCCTTCTCTTCGCCAAGGGCAGCAAGTCCGACCTCAACTTGCGCGCCGCCTTCGTTCACCTGATGGCCGATGCCGCCGTGTCCGCGGGCGTGGTGATCGCCGGTATCGTCATTCTGTTCACCGGCTGGCAGATCGTCGACCCGATCGCCTCGCTGGTCATCACCGCCGTCATCGCCTGGTCGAGCTGGGGACTGCTGCGCGAGTCGCTGACGATGGGCATGATGGCCGTACCCGAAAGCATCGACATCGCTGCCGTGCGCGCCTTCCTCGAAAGCCGGCCCGGCGTCACCCGCGTCCACGACCTGCACGTCTGGCCGATGAGCACCACCGAGACGGCGCTGACCGCCCACCTCGTCATGCCCGGTGCCGACCGGGGCGACGGTTTCCTGCAAGAACTGGCGCACGATCTGGAGCATCGCTTCGGTATCGGCCATCCGACCGTCCAGATCGAAACCGACGCCGAGTCGCCCTGTGCGCTGGAAAGCGAAGCCGTCGTCTAGATCCGTTCCGATCCAGAGCGGTGAGTAGCCGCTCTGGATTGCGTTACTTCAAATAAGAAAAGGCCCGCCCGGACGAACCGGACGGGCCTTTTTCATGGTCCGAACTCAGATACCTCAGGCGGCGGCTTCAGCCTTGTCGCCCTTGAGCACCCGGACGGGCTCCTTGCGGCCCTCGACCACTTCCTTGTCGACCACGACTTCGGCGATATCGCCTTCGGTCGGCAGGTCGAACATGGTGTCGAGCAGCAGGCCTTCCACGATCGAACGCAGGCCGCGCGCGCCGGTCTTGCGGTCGATGGCCTTCTGGGCGATCGCCTCAAGGGCCTCATCCGTGAAGGTCAGTTCGACGTCTTCGAGATCGAAGAGCTTCGCATACTGCTTGATCAGCGCGTTCTTCGGCTCGCGTAGGATCTTGACCAGCGCCTCGATGTCGAGGTCGTTGAGGGTCGCGATCACCGGCAAACGACCGACGAATTCGGGGATCAGGCCGAACTTGAGCAGATCTTCCGGCTCCGCCTTCTGGAGCAGTTCGCCCACGCGGCGCTTGTCCGGATCGGCGACATGCGCGCCGAAGCCGATCGAACGCTTCTGGAGGCGGTCGGCGATGATCTTCTCAAGGCCCGCGAAAGCGCCACCGCAGATGAACAGGATGTTGGTCGTGTCCACCTGCAGGAATTCCTGCTGCGGGTGCTTGCGGCCGCCCTGCGGCGGAACCGAGGCCGTGGTGCCTTCCATCAGCTTCAGCAGCGCCTGCTGCACGCCCTCGCCCGAAACGTCGCGCGTGATCGACGGATTTTCGGCCTTGCGGCTGATCTTGTCGATCTCGTCGATGTAGACGATGCCATGCTGCGCCTTCTCGACGTTGTAGTCGGAAGCCTGGAGCAGCTTGAGGATGATGTTCTCCACGTCCTCGCCCACGTAACCGGCTTCGGTCAGCGTGGTGGCGTCGGCCATGGTGAAGGGCACATCGAAGGTCTTGGCGAGAGTCTGCGCGAGCAGCGTCTTGCCCGAACCCGTGGGACCGACGAGCAGGATGTTCGACTTGGAGAGTTCCACGTCGCCCTGCTTGCCGCTGTGCTTCAGCCGCTTGTAGTGGTTGTGCACCGCCACCGACAGAACGCGCTTGGCGCGCTCCTGCCCAATCACGTAGTCGTTAAGCGTCTCGCAGATTTCGCGGGGAGACGGCACGCCGCCGTCCTTCTTGCCCGCGATCCCGGCCTTGGTCTCTTCGCGAATGATGTCGTTGCAAAGCTCGACGCATTCGTCGCAGATGAAGACCGTGGGTCCCGCGATCAGCTTGCGCACTTCGTGCTGCGACTTGCCGCAGAAGCTGCAGTAGAGGGTGCTTTTCGCGTCAGATCCGCTCAATTTCGTCATTTTCCGTCTTTAGGCCCATTCGAGGCGACTCGTCGAGTCTACCTTGGACGAGGCCGGTTTTGCAATCCTGAGACCGATATGGGTATCCCCGCAACCGTTGCAAAGGACTGAAGGCGGGAACTCCGGAAGAGTCCCCACCTTGCGGTCATGCTCAGGCTTCGGTCGGCTTGTCGCCGTCAGGGCGGGTTTCGAAGACCTTGTCGACGAGGCCGAACGCCAGCGCTTCCTCGGCTTCGAGGAAGGTGTCGCGGTCCATCGCCTTCTCGATCTCGTCGAGCGACTTGCCGGTGTACTTCACGTAGAGATCGTTGAGACGCTTGCGCATCCGCAGGATCTCGCGCGCCTGGATCTCGATGTCCGACGCCATGCCCTGGGCGCCGCCCGAAGGCTGGTGCACCATGATGCGGGCATTCGGCAGCGCGATGCGCATGCCCGGTTCGCCGGCGGCGAGCAGGAAGCTGCCCATCGAGGCGGCCTGGCCGATGCATACGGTCGAGACGCGCGGCTTGATGTACTGCATGGTGTCGTGGATGGCCATGCCGGCCGTCACCACGCCGCCCGGCGAGTTGATGTACATCGAGATGTCCTTCGAGGGATTTTCCGACTCGAGGAACAGGAGCTGCGCGACGATCAGCGAGGCCATGTGGTCCTCGACCTGGCCGGTCACGAAGACGATGCGCTCGCGCAGGAGGCGCGAATAGATGTCGAAGCTGCGCTCACCGCGGCTGGTCTGCTCGACGACCATCGGCACCAGCGCGCCGGTCACGGGATCGGTAGTGAACTTTCCTTGGGCGCCCGAAGCGCCAAACAGGTCGAGCATGGGAGTCCTCTTCTGGTTTGGACCGCCTATGTCGCGTGCCCTTCGCCGATGTTCAAGGGCTTTAACGATCTAACGCGGATGGACTTGGGATAACCTCGCCCCATAGCCGGTACGAAAACGGCCCGGCGCATTGTTGCACCGGGCCGCTTCGTGACGATCAGGTCCCGTGAAGGAGATCAGTCCTTCTTGGCGGCAGCCTTCTTGGCCGGAGCCTTCTTGGCAGGCTTGGCTTCAGCCTCGCCCTCGGCAGCGTCGTCCTTCTTGGCGGCGGCCTTCTTGGCGGGAGCCTTCTTCGGCTTTTCCTCGGCAGCAGCTTCTTCGGCCGGAGCCTCGGCAGCGTCTTCCTTCTTGGCGGCAGCCTTCTTCGCCGGAGCCTTCTTGGCCGGCTTCTTGGCTTCCACCTTGTCGCCGTCGGTGTCGGCTTCGATGGCGGCCTGCAGTTCGTCGCGGGTCACTTCACGCTCGGTGACTTCGGCCTTCTCGATCAGGAAATCGACGACCTTGTCCTCGTAGAGCGGCGCGCGCAGCTGAGCGGCCATCATCGGGTCCTGCTGGACATATTCGAAGAAGCGCTGGCGGTCTTCCGGACGGTACTGCTGAGCGGCCTGCGAGACCAGCATCTGCATTTCCTGCGCGGTGACTTCGACGCCGTTCGACTGGCCGATTTCCGACAGGAGCAGGCCCAGGCGCACGCGGCGCTCGGCGATCTTGCGGTAGTCGTCCTTCTCGGCCTCGATCTCGGCGAGCGCAGCGGCGGGATCTTCCTCGTGGCTGGCTTCGTGGGTCAGCTGCTGCCAGATCTGCGAGAATTCGGCTTCCACCATGGTCGGCGGAACGTCGAAGTCATGACCGGCGGCGAGCTGGTCGAGCAGCTGGCGCTTCATCGCGGTGCGGGTCAGGCCGGCAGTTTCCTGCTCGAGCTGGCCCTTGAGCAGGCCCTGGAGCTGTTCGAGGCTTTCGAGGCCCAGTTCCTTGGCGAAATCATCGTCGATCTGCGATTCGGCCGGAGCCTTCACTTCGTGCGCGACGATGTCGAAGGTGGTTTCCTTGCCGGCGAGGTTCGCAGCCTGGTAGTCTTCGGGGAAGGTCACGGTGATGACGCGCTCTTCACCGGCCTTGATGCCGACGAGCTGCTCTTCGAAACCGGGGATGAAGCGGTTCGAACCGATCACCAGCGGAGCCTTCTCGGCCTTGCCGCCGTCGAACTCGACACCGTCGAGCTTGCCGGTGAAGTCGATGATGACCTGGTCGCCGTCGGCAGCCGCGCCGTCCTTGGTCTCGAAGCGCTGCTGCTGCGAAGCGATGCGCTCCACGGCTTCGGTCACGGCGTCTTCAGCCACGGGCACGATCAGCTTTTCGAGCTTCAGGCCGTCAAGCGAGGGGGCGGCGATCGTCGGCAGCACTTCGAGGCTGACGGTCAGCTCGGCGTCCTTGCCCTGCTCGTAACCTTCGCCAAGGGCGACGTCGGGGTTCATCGCGGGGCGCAGGGCGTGATCGGCGACCAGCTTGTCCATGGCTTCGCGGATCGTGGCGTTCAGCGCGTCCTGGTGGATCGCTTCGCCGTGCATCTTCTTGACGAGGTTGGCAGGAACCTTACCGGCGCGGAAGCCGGGCATCTTCACCTGCGGAGCGATCTTCTTGATCTCGCCTTCGACGCGGGCGGTGATGGTCGTGGCCGGAATGGTCACCGTGTAGGCGCGCTTCAGGCCTTCGTTGGTGGTTTCGACGATCTGCATTTCAAATGCCTTCCTGTGCAATTCAACGGGCCTTACGGGGCCAATTCTCGCGGCTCATCCCCCCCAGGGCGGCGTAATGGTGCGGGCGAAGGGACTCGAACCCCCACATCTTTCGATACTGGTACCTAAAACCAGCGCGTCTACCATTCCGCCACGCCCGCAAAGATCGAAGCCTGAAACTCAAGGGACGTGCCCTTATAAGGACACGCGGAAAAGGGCAAGCGCCGCGAGTCGCGTGGATGCAACTAGTGCCGCACTTCCGGGTTAACTTGGTGGAAGACCCTGCAACCACCAGAGAGGCGAACATGGCCACCCAGCCTGCCGACAACCCCGGCGACACGCCGCCCGAGACCCCGGTGCCCCCCGCCGATCCAGGCGAACCCACCGCTCCCACCGAAATCCCCGAGACCGGCCCGGATTTCGACCGGCCCGAAACCGGCCCGATTGAAATGCCGCCCCCGGATTGAGCTTTCCGGAAGGAACGTTCAGCGCCGCCGCCCGAAAGGACCGCGGCGCTTTTTCGTTTAAGATCAGTTCGCTCCGAAGAACTGCGCCACCCGCTCCAGCATGGACAACTGCCGCGCCGTCACCGTCTGGCTGCGTCCCGGAACCACCGGGCATTCGAGGCAATAGGCCTGCGCGCCGCGGGTCGTGAACATCCCGCCAACCTGCTCGGCCACCTGGGCGAACTGCTGCTGACGACGCAGGGTCACGAAGCTGGCGAAATCGAAGGCCGAGGTGGATTCGCTGGCGGAATCCGATGTCAGCCCGCCCAGGAATTTCGAGAACGAATCCTCGTCTTCCTTCAGGTAGACCGCCTGCCACTTGCCGTTGCCGACGCCGCCGAGACGGGCCGCTTCGGCCAGCGCCGCGTCGAGATCGCCGATCTTGTCCACCAGGCCGATGCGCTGGGCTTCCTGGCCCGGCCAGACCCGGCCCTGCGCGATCGAATCGAGCTTCTCCGGCGTCATCTTGCGCGCGGCGGCGGAGAGACCGACGAACTTGCGGTAGGTGTTTTCGATGGAGGCCTGAAGCATGCCCTCGACCTCGGGCGAGAAGCCGCCGAGAATGTCGGGCTGGCCGGAAAGCGCCGTCGTCTTCACCCCGTCGCTGGTGACGCCGTAATCGCCCAGCGTCTTCTCGAAGCTGGGAATTACCGCGAAGACGCCGATCGAGCCGGTGATCGTCTCGGGCTGCGCGAAGACCTGCTCGCCCGGCGTCGAGACCCAGTAACCGCCGCTCGCCGCCACATTGCCCATCGAGACCACGATCGGGATCTTGCGGTCTTTGTAGCGCACGATGGCGCGGCGGATGCGCTCGGCCGCCATGGCCGAACCGCCCGGCGAATCGACCCGCACGACCAGCGCCTTGAAGCCCTGGTCGATATTCTCGTCCAGCAGTTCGGCGATGCGGTCGCCGCCCGCCTTGCCGGGACCGGCATCGCCGTCGACGATCTCGCCCGCCACAGTGACGACGCCGATCTTCGCGCCCTCGGCCTTTTCGGGGTTGGCGGCGAGCCAGGCGGCGAGGCGATTGGCCTTGTACGGCAGGTCGCCGGTGCCCTTGGCTGCCTCGTTCTTGCCCGCGATCGCGGCGATGCGGTTCTGGAATTCGGTACGGTCGCCGATACGGTCGACGAGACCTGCAGCCTTGGCACCTTCGGCAAAGTCGCCGCCCGCAGCCTTGGACCAGGCGACCGGATCGCCGGTCATCCGGTCGAGACCGGCCTTGGGCCGCGCCCGGGCGATATCGGCCTTGTAGCCGCTCCAGAGCGCGCCGTAGATGTCTTCATAGGCCTCGCGCGCGGCGGGAGACATGTCATTGCGCAGATAAGGCTCGACGAAGCTCTTGTAGGTACCCGCGCGGTAGACGTGGGCATTGACCTTGAAGCGATCGAGCAGGCCCTTGAAATAGACCTGGTTGCCGCCCGGTCCCGCCACGAAGGCCCCGCCCATCGGATCGACCCAGACCTCGCTGGCGTGAGAGGCCAGCTGCACGCCGTCGTCGGCATAGGCATTGGCGAAAGTCAGCACCGGCTTTCCCGCCTTGCGCACGGCATCGAGCGCCTTGCCGATCTCCTGGATGTGGGCCATGCCGCCGCCAAGGAAGCGCGACAGGTCGAGCACGACGACCTTGATCCGCGAATCCGTCGCCGCGAGGCGCAGCGCGCGTTCGATGTCCCGCGCCTGGTACTCGCCCGCCGGGGTTTCCGCACTCATCAGCAGCTTGAGCGGATCGACCTTGCTCTTCTCCTCGACGATGTTGCCGTCGAGATCGAGCAGCAGCGCGCCGTCCACGATCTTGCCCGGCGCGGGCCGCGAAGACAGCGCGGCATAGAGCAGTGCGAAGAACAACAGCAGGAAAATCAGGGCCAGGGCGTCTTTCACACCCACCAGCAGGTTCCAGATCTTGCGCGCGAACGTCATGAATTCACCAGCCTTTCAACGTCTAGCCATAACGTCCTAATTCCCGCGCTGCCAGTGCGGGAGAGGTGGACGGTGCAAGAGATGCTCGCGGAAGGTCAAAATACACCTTGAGCCGACTCCGCCCCGTGCCTAAGGCCTTGTCTTCGATGACAGCTCCAGAATTCATATATCCGGAAGGCTCCGCAGCCTTCCCGCATCGCAGCCTCGTGGGCATCGGCGGCCTGGCCCCGCACGAGATCATGTTCCTCCTCGACGAGGCCCAGCAATGGGTGGAGCTGAACCGCGGCACGCAGAAGCGCCGCGACCTGCTCTCGGGCCTGACGATCATCAACGCCTTCTTCGAGAACTCGACGCGCACGCTGCTGAGCTTCGAGATCGCCGGCAAGCGCCTCGGCGCCGATGTGGTGAACATGGCCGTCGCCACGTCCAGCGTGAAGAAGGGCGAGACCCTGATCGACACGGCGATGACGCTCAACGCCATGCGCGCCGACGCCATCGTCATCCGCCATGCCAGCTCGGGCGCGGTGCACCTGATCTCGAACCTCGTCGACTGCCCGGTGCTCAATGCCGGTGACGGCCAGCACGAGCACCCGACCCAGGCCCTGCTCGACGCGCTGACGATCCGCCAGAACAAGCGTGCCTTCAATGGCCTGCGCGTCACCATCTGCGGCGACATCCTGCACAGCCGCGTCGCCCGTTCGAACATCCTCGCGCTCAACTCGCTGGGCGCCGAAGTGCGCGTCTGCGCGCCGCCCGCGCTGCTGCCCGCCGATATCGAGCGGATGAACGTGCAGGTCTTCCACGACTTCGACGCCGCCCTGAAGAACGCCGACGTGGTGATGATGCTGCGCCTCCAGCTCGAACGCATGGAAGGCCAGTTCATCCCCTCGCCGCGCGAATATCGCCACCTCTACGGCCTCTCGCTGGAGCGCCTTGCCAAAGCCGAAAGCAATGCCCTCGTCATGCACCCCGGCCCGATGAACCGCGGCATCGAGATCGACAGCAATGTCGCCGACCTCGTCGGCCGCTCGCAGATCAACACCCAGGTCGAAATGGGCGTCGCCATGCGCATGGCCTGCCTGGAAGTGCTGACCCGAAGAGCGCGCGGCGTGGAGGGTTGGGCATGAGCAACAACGCCCCGCTGACCGTCACTGGCGGCAAACTGGTCCTCCCCGACGGCACCATCGCCCCCGGCGCGCTGCGCAGCGAAGGCGGCTTCATCACCGCCCTCGGCGCCGATGTCGCCCCCCAGCCCGGCGATGAGGTCCACGACGCGCGCGGCAAGCTGATCGCACCCGGCCTCGTCGACATCGGCGTCTTCGCCATCGACAAGCCCGCCTTCCACTTCGGCGGCGTGACCCGCGCCGCGCTGATGCCGGACCAGAACCCGCCGCTCGACGTCCCCGCGCGCGTCCGTTTCGCGGCCCAGTCGGGCAAGCCGGACCTCTGGGTCCACCCGCTTGCCGCCGCCACGCAGAACCTCGAAGGCAAGGCCCTCGCCGAGATCGCACTGATGCGCGATGCGGGCGCCAAGGCGGTGACCACCGGCCGCCAGTGGATCGGCGATTCGGGCACCATGCTCCGCCTGCTCCAGTACACCGGCATGCTCGGCATGGTCGTGCTGACCCATCCCGAGGATGCCGGAATCACCGGCAAGGCCGTCGCCACTTCCGGCGAAATGGCCACCCGCCTCGGCCTGCCCTCCGCGCCCGCCGAAGCCGAAGCCCTCGCCATCTCGCGCGACATCGCCCTCGCCGAACTGGCAGGCGCAGCCATCCACTTCCGCAAGGTCACGACCGCCAAGGGCCTGGACCTCGTGCGCCGCGCCAAGGATCGCGGGTTGAAGGTCACGGCAGGCGTCACGCCCGCCTACTTCATGCTCTCGGACCTCGCCCTGGCGGGCTTCCGCACCTTCGCCCACCTCTCCCCGCCGCTGCGCTCTGAAGACGACCGCAAGGCCGTGATCGCCGCCGTCGGCGACGGCACCATCGACGTCATCGCCTCCGGCCACGACCCGCGCGGCCCCGAGGACAAACGCCTGCCCTTCGCGGACTCCGCCCCGGGCATGGCGGGCGCCGAAACGCTGCTGCCGCTGACGATGAACCTCGTGCGCGACGGCGTGATCTCGCTCTCGCGCGCGTTCGAACTGCTCGCGACCAACCCGGCGCGGCTGCTCGGCGTCAATGCGGGCAAGCTCGAAGTCGGGGCCGAAGCGGATATCGCAGTGATCGACGCCGATCGGCCTTGGATCGTCGATTCGGACAAGATGGCGGCTGCGGCCGGGAACACGCCGTTCGATAAGCAGCCCGTGCAGGGCCGCGTGCTGGCGCTGTTCAAGGGCGGCGTGGCGGTTAAGGCCAAGTAAGAGAAGGGATAAAGCAGGGGAGCATAGCCCCCCTGCACCCCCAATACCGTCTAGATCACGCGGACCAACCGCGTCGTGCGCCCATGGTAGCGTCGGGAGACTGAATGGCTGCGCTGCAAGGAGTGCGCTACAGATAGGTAGCGCACGACGTCGACATTCCGAGGGTCTGGGGGATCATCCCCCAGGACTTTCACTTTTTTAACTTCCCCAAAACAAAAAAAGACGGCCCCTGTCCGAAGACAGGAGCCGTTTAGTTCACATGGAACTCAAGTGCGAGGCAACGACCTCGCGGAAACTTCAAAGCTCGGCGCGGCGGGTCTGGCTCATCCGGACACTGCCGGGCAGAGGACGCTGCTGCGCGTAGGCGAGGCAGGGATTGCCGCCCTGCCGCACGCTGGAGCACACCGACTGCGCCGTGCGCTGGTCGAACCCGCCCGCCGCGACGCGGTAGTAGGTAAGGCCGTTCACTTTCGCTTCGGTAATGCGCAGATCATGCCCCTTTAGCGCCGGATTGCGCGACTGGAAAATACCCCAGGCCTTTTTCGCACCATCCATTGTCCGGAAAGAGCCGAGCTGGACGAGATGCGTACCCGAAACGGCAGTCTTGGCCGGAACCGGTAGAGCGCGAGTCGCGACGGCCACCTTGGGCGTCACAGGCTTCGACATCGGACGTGCGGCGGCCACCCGCACAGGCACGGAAGGCGGTGGCGCGGGCGCCTCGTCCTGCGGCTGATAGGCACCCCAGAAGCTTTCACCGCTCTGCACCGGCGGCAATTCGGCCTCAGGCGCCCGAGCTTCAGCCTTCGCGAGAACTTCGGCCTTGGCGAACTGCGGCGCGGTAGCGGGAGCGTTCAGCGCAAGCATCGCGGGCTGGCCGGGATCGGCGCGCAGCGGCGCACCGATCAGCCCGGCAATCCGGGCGCGCGACTGGTCGGGGCGGGCTGCTTTCGCCCACTCACCGAGGCGCGAATCGAGCTGGTCGGCGGGAACGTCCTGCGAGGCGATCAGCCGCGCCTCGCGCCAGCGCCCGTCGAGAGCATAGGCATAGGCGAGGTTCTGGCGCGCCTTGGGCGTATTCTCGCCGCCGCGCACCACGTCGGTCAGGACGTCCACACCCACGGCAGGTCGTCCGGCAAGGGCTACGGCAAGGCCATAGTCGCTGGCGGGAATCTGGTTCTGGAAGCGCTGGAGCACAGCCATGGCCTCCGCTCCGCGACCGGCGCCGATATAGGCAAGTGCCGTGCTGAGGCCGGTACGCGGGTTCTGGTCACCCAGCGAGATGGCATCCTCGAAAGTCGTCGCAGCCGAATCGAAGCGTCCGGCCGCAAGATAGGCCTGGGCAAGCGCGGCGCGGGCCGAGGCATCGCGCGGCGAGCGGGCGACGCGCTGTTCGGCACGGGCAAGGTCCTTGTCGGCCGGCTTTGCATGGGAAGGTTCGCCGGGAGCCGCCGAAGATCCAGCGCGGGCGAAAGGCGCCTGTCCGGCACAGCTCACCAGCAGCACGGCGCCCATGGCGGTACAGATCGCGAAAGCCGCATTGCGGGGGCGGGAATGCTTCTTCATCGTCATGCCCCTGCGATCCGGCGCCCGAAGCCACCGACCGGACGCGGTGCGCCCGGCATGACGGGCTGGCCGGTCAGGCCCGGTGCCGAAAACACGGTGCGACGGAAATTGCGTTCGAGCCGGTCGGAGACGTAGCTCCACAATGCCGTGACTTCCTGCGCGGAGCGGCCGTTCGGATCGACTTCCATGACGGTGCGGCCGTCGATCATCGAAGCGGCGAAATCGGTGCGCTGGTGCAACGTGACCGGCGCGACCGTGCCGTGCTGCGAAAGCGCAACGGCCGCCTCGGCGGTGATGCGCGCCTTGGGCGTCGCCGCATTGACCACGAAGATCAGCGGCTTGCCCGCACGCTCGCAGAGATCGACGGTGGCGCCCACGGCGCGCAAGTCGTGCGGGCTGGGGCGGGTCGGCACGACGATCAGTTCGGCAACCGAGATCACGCTCTGGATCGCCATGGTGATTGCGGGCGGCGTGTCGATGACCGCCAGCTTGAAGCCCTGCTGGCGGAGCACCTGCAAATCATTGGCGAGGCGGGCCACGGTGGTCTGGGCGAATGCGGGATATTCGGCCTCGCGCTCGTTCCACCAGTCGGCGAGCGAGCCTTGTGGATCGATGTCGATCAGCACGACCGGCCCGGCACCGGCGCGCTGCGCCTGCACGGCGAGGTGACCGGAGAGCGTGGTCTTGCCCGAACCACCTTTCTGCGATGCCAATGCCAGTACGCGCAAAGCCGTTACCCCCTGAGCGCCGCAGAAAAATCGGCGCCTCACAAGAGGCTGGATCGCAGATCGTTCCTAATTTAGGGTTAACCCCGGACGCCGTTTCCAGCAGGATCGGTCGCTCTTCATAGCCTCGGAATTAACGCGATTTTCGCTCTTCCCCGGCCATTCTGTGACTCACCAGAGTATTCCGGCAGGAACTTTCGCTTCCATCGCCGGACCCGAACCAGGAATCAGAGGCCGGCCGACGTGCGGAAAAATCGACACTCCCTTTCGCTGGGTCTCGTACCCCTTGCCTTCGCCGTCAGCCTCGCCGCCGCTCCCGTACTCGCGGACGTGAAGGCCGGGGTGGATGCCTGGACCGCAGGCAACTACGCCGCCGCCGTGCAGCAGTGGAGGCCGCTGGCGGACAAGGGCGATGCCGACGCCCAGTTCAATCTCGCCCAGGCCTACAAGCTGGGGCGCGGGGTGCCGACCGATCTCGCCAAGGCCGAGGATCTTTACGGCAAGGCCGCCGCGCAGGGCCATGTCCAGGCCTCGGACACGTACGGCCTGATGCTGTTCCAACGCGGCGAGCGAGGCAGGGCCATGCCCTATATCCGCAGCTCCGCCGCGCGCGGCGATGCGCGGGCCGAGTACATTCTCGGCCTGGCCTATTTCAACGGCGACATCGTGGAAAAGGACTGGGTCCGCGCCTATGCCCTCGTCGGCATGGCGCAGCGCGCGGGTCTGGTACAGGCCACCGGCGCGCTCGCCCAGATGGACGAGCATGTGCCGCTGGAAGACCGCCAGAAGAGCGTCGCCCTCGCCGCCCAGCTTACCGCGCAAGCCGACGCGACCCGCGTAAGCGAGGCGACCGGCGCGGAACTCGGTACTGTGCCCCGCGCCGTGGCGGCACCGCGAGTCGCCGCAGCACCTGAAAGCCCAGCCCGCGCGGGCGCCGACTACACCCTGCCCGCGATCGCTCGCCCTGCGCCTCCGGCAAAAGCGGCGCCGAAAATCGCCGTCGCCCCGCCTGCCCCGAAGCCGGCACCGAAAGCCCCGCCCCGCCCTGCTCCGGTCGCCGCGAGCGGCGGCGTGTGGCGACTCCAGCTCGGAGCCTTTGGCGTTCCGGGCAATGCCGAGAAACTCTGGGCATCCCTGGCGAAGCGCCCGGAAATGACCGGCGCCAAACGCCAGCTCGTTCCCGCCGGAAAGCTCACCAAGCTCTATGCCGCCGGATTCGCGAGCAAGGCGCAGGCGGACAAGGCCTGCGGCGTGTTGAAGGCCTCAGGCCATGAATGCATCGTCACCTCGTAGCTTTCGAAGGTCTCCGCCGGTCGTCGTGGACGAGACACGCCTGATCGCTTACTCTCCCGCGAAGGGAGACAGGGAATGCTGGAAGCGATCACGGGCGAGAACGCCCGGACGACTATGCATGCGTCGACGTCATGGCGGCCACCCGATGCGGGAGGACGACTGGCAACGCTCGACCTCATACGCGGCGTGGCCGTGCTGGGGATCCTCGCGATCAACATATCCGGGTTCGCCGGGCCGAGCCTGGGCGCACTGACGCCGGACTTTCCCGCCCCCGCCACCCTGCCCGACGAGGCGGCCTGGGCTTTCGGCTTCCTGTTCTTCGAAGGCAAGATGCGCGCACTCTTCGCCATCCTGTTCGGCGCGGGCATCGCGCTCCAGTGCGAGCGCATGGACGCCGCCGGGCAGGATGGGGACCTGCTGCAATTCCGCCGCCTCTGCTGGCTGATGGTCTTCGGAACGCTCCACTACCTGCTGCTGTGGTGGGGCGATATCCTGTTCGTCTACGGCTGCTGCGGCATCGCTGTGCTGTTCGTGCGGCGCCTGCCCTTCCCCGTGCTGCTGGGCCTGGCGGCAGGGGTGATCGTCACCGCGACGGTAGTGGACTTGTGGTCCATGCTCCCGCTGGTCCGCGCGGAAGAAGCGGTGCGACTCGGCACGGCGAGCGCGGCTCAGCATCAGGAGGTGCTAGCCCGCCTTGATCTCTACCACGCCAACACGGCGGCGCAGGCGCAACTCTACCACGGGAGTTTTCTCGACATCGCCCTGTCGAAACTGCGCGGCGATCCGTTCTGGCTCTTCACCATGACCGCCCATGCCTGGAGCGAAGTCCTGCCGCTCATGCTGCTCGGCGTGGTCCTGCTGCGGAGCGGCTTCTTCACCGGAACCTGGCCCGAATGCTGGATGCGGCGCCTGAGGATCGGCGCGACCTCCTCCGGCCTTGCGCTCACTGCTCTGGTGCTCGTCTGGGCCTGGCCGCGCCATTTCCCGCCGATCGCCATGGCCATGCTGCTCGGCGAAGCGCTATGGCCCGCGCACCTGCTGACGGCGCTGGGTTACGCCGCCCTGCTCGTATGGGGCACCCCGCGCCTGATCGGGACCCGCCCCGGCATGCGGATCGTCGCGGCGGGCCGCGTGGCCTTCACCAACTACATCGCCACCAGCCTGCTCATGTGCTGCCTGTTCTACGGCTGGGGCCTGAACCTGTTCGGCAAGGTCGGGCCGGCCGGGCAATGGACTTTCGTCGTTATCGGCTGGATCATGATGCTGGCCTGGAGCGAGGCCTGGCTGAGTCGCTATCGCAGAGGGCCGCTCGAACTGCTCTGGCGCTGCCTGACCCTGCAAAAACGCCCGAAAAACCGGCGTTCGACAGCGGCTTGAAAGAAAAAACAACAACGCTATTGCGATCCATTTGCATTTGCATATGATGGTGCCCAAGAGGATCGCACCATGTACGTTTGTATCTGCAATGCCATTCGTGAGACCGACCTGCGCACCGTCGCCCGCTGCTGCCGCGGCGATGCGACAGCGCTCTACGGCGCTCTCGGACACGCCCCGCAGTGCGGACAGTGCCTAGACGATGCCGAAGACATTATCGCCGAGGAATCGGCAAGCGCCAACGCGCCGCTGAGCGCAGCAGCCTGACCCTGCAACAAGGCGGGTTACACCTGGCTTCGGCCGGGTGTTTTCGCGCGCCCGCTTGCCTTGTACTCCCGAAAGGGCCATAAACCCGCCCGAACAGATTCAGGAGCTTTCCCATGAAGGGCGACCAGCAGGTCATCGATTTTCTCAACAAGGCGCTCTTCAACGAGCTGACCGCGATCAACCAGTACTGGCTGCACTACCGCATGCTGGACAACTGGGGCATCAAGAAGCTCGCCGAATATGAGCGTCATGAATCGATCGACGAGATGAAGCACGCCGACGTGCTGGCCGACCGCATTCTCTACCTCGACGGCCTTCCCAACTTCCAGGCCCTCGGCAAGCTGCGCATCGGCGAAAGCGTCGAGGAAATCCTGAAGGCCGACCTCGCGCTCGAACACGACGCGATCCCCCTGCTCAAGGACGCGATCGCCCACTGCGAAACCGTGCGTGACTTCGTCAGCCGCGAAATCTTCGCCCGCATCCTCGAAAGCGAGGAAGAGCACGTCGACTTCCTCGAAAAGCAGTTCGACATGATCGCCCGCATGGGCATCCAGAACTACTGCCAGCTCCAGAGCAAGCCGGCGGGCGAGGGAGAGTAAGTCCGGACGGCGCGCGGAAAGGCATCCTCTGGCATGGACTTTCTCGCGCGCCTCGGCCTTTCGATACCCCTGATACAGGCGCCGATGGCGGGCACCTCGACGCCCGCCCTCGCCGCCGAAGTCTGCAATGCCGGTGCACTCGGCTCGCTCGCGCTCGGCGCCATCGGCCCCGACGAGGCCCGGCGTCAGATCGCCGAACTGCGCAGCCTCACTGCCCGGCCCTTCAATCTCAACCTCTTCGTGCACGCAGCGCCGCGCCTCGATCCCGAGGGCGAAGCGGCATGGCTGGACGCGCTCGCGCCGATCTTCGCCGAGTATGATGCCCAGCCCCCCGCCGCGCTGGAGACGATCTATCAGAGCTTCGCCGATAATGCGGCCATGCTCGATGTCGTGCTCGAAGCGAAACCCGCCGTCGTCAGCTTTCACTTCGGCCTGCCGGGCGCGAAAACAATCGCAGCGCTCAAGCAGGCGGGTTGCCTGCTCCTCGGCAGCGTCACCGGTCTGGCCGAAGCGGAGCTTTCGCTGGCGGCGGGCATCGACGTCGTCGTCGCGCAAGGCTGGGAAGCGGGCGGCCATCGCGGCATGTTCGATCCCGATGCGCGGGACGACCGGCTCGGCACTTTCGCGCTCACCCGCCTGCTGACCCGCTGGGGCAAGCAGCCGGTGATTGCAGCGGGCGGCATCATGGACGGCGCCGGTATCCGCGCGGCGCTCGATCTCGGTGCAGTCGCGGCGCAGCTCGGCACCGCCTTCGTCGCCTGTCCCGAAACCCATGCCGACGCCGGTTATCGCGCCCTGCTCGCCTCCGACGCGGCGCAGCACACGGTAATGACCCGCGCCATTTCTGGCCGTCCGGCGCGCTGCCTGGCCAATCGTTTCACGCAGCTCGGCGAACGACCGGACTTGCCGCCCGTCCCCGCCTATCCGCGCACCTACCACGCCGGAAAAGCGCTCAATGCCGCCGCCAAGGCGCGGGGCGAGGCGCTCTACGGCGCGCAATGGGCGGGACAGGGCGCGCCGCTGTCCCGCGCGATGCCGGCGGCGGAGCTGGTCGCCCTGCTCGCCGCCGAACTTTCGCTTACTTAGCGTCCGCTGCCGGAGCCGTCTTGTCGGTCCGGTACTTGTCGAACCAGGCCAGGATCGCCGAAGCCTTCGCTGCCGACTGCGAGGGCCGCGCGGCAATGCCGCCGTGGCTCGCCCCCGGTACTTTGACCAGCGCCGTCGGAACGCCGCGAATCTGAAGCGCCGCATAATACTGCTCGGCCTCGCTGACCGGGGTGCGGAAGTCGTCCGATCCCACCACTACCATCGTCGGAGTCTTGACGTTGCCGACGAGGCTCAGCGGCGAGCGGCGCCAGTATTCCATGGGATCCTCCCAAGGCTTCTTGTCGAACCAGTAGCGCGAGGTGAACGGCGTGGCGTCCATCGTCAGCGCCTCGCTGATCCAGTTGATCACCGGCTTCTGCGTCACTGCCGCCTTGAAGCGGTCGTTCTTGCCGACGATCCACGCCGTCAGCACACCGCCGCCCGAACCGCCGGTGACGAAAAGGTTGTTGGGGTCGGCCACCCCGTCGGCGATCGCGGCGTCGACCGAGGCCATCAGGTCGTCGTAATCGGTGCCGGGATAGGCGCGGTCGATGAGGTTGGCGAATTCCTCGCCGTAGGACGTGCTGCCGCGCGGGTTCGTATAAAGCACCGCATAGCCATGCGCCGCGTAGAGCTGGTAGTCGGTGGCGAAGCCCGGCGCATAGGCGGTGTTCGGCCCGCCGTGGATTTCGAGGATCAGCGGCGCCTTCTGGCCTGGCGCAAGGCCCGGCGGCGTCACCAGCCAGGCGTCGATCGAGCGACCGTCCGGCGCCGTCACTGCCAGCTTGCGCACCGGTGCCAGAGCCTTGGCGTCGAGCCAGGTGCCGTTGAGGTCGGTCAGCTTGCGGCCAGCCCCACCATTACTCACCCAAAGGTCGGCGGGACGCTGCGTGGTCCCCGAAGTATAGGCCACGCGCCCGTTCTTCGAGACGCTGAAAGCGCCGCCGGTGTAGGGGCGGTCGAAATGGTCGCCGGGGCTGAGACCCTCGACCACGTTCTTCAGCGCGCCGTCGAGGCCGACGCGGGCCACGTAAGTCTTCGCGTGATCGTCGTACTGCACCATGATCGCCGCGTTGCCCGCCCAGTCGAGCGCGTCGATCGAGTGGTCGAAGCCCTTGGTCAGCAGCCGCGAACCCGAACCGTCGCTGTTCATGACGTAGAGGTCGGAATTCTCGTAGGAACGGTTCACGTCGTCATAGCCGAGGTAGGCGATGTGCTTGCCGTCGGGCGAGACTTTCGCGCCGGAATCCGGACCGTTGCGCGAGGTCAGCGCCGTCACCCCGCCGCTGGCGAGGTCGAGCGCGTAGACTTCGGAATTGTTGATGTCGCGCTGCCAGTTCTCGTGGCGGTTGGCGCTGAACACGATGCGCTTGCCGTCCGGCGTCCAGGACAGCGGGCCGCCGTCGTCGAAATCGCCGAACGTCAGCTGGCGCGGGGCGCCGCCTTCGGCGGACACCAGGAAGATGTGGTCGTAGCCCGGCTGCGCATAGCCGCCGCCGTCGAAGCGATAAGTTACGCGATCGATCACCTGGAGAGGCTCGGCCCACTGCGCGCCTTCGGGACGGTTCGAGGGCTGCGAACCCATCTTGAGGCCCTCGCCCGGAACCCGCATGGTATAGGCGATCTGGCGACCGTCCGGCGACCACGAGAGACTGCCCGGGCTGTCGGGCAGGCCCGTCACCTTGACCTTGGCGCCGCCGTCCAGCCAGAGCACATAGAGCTGCGGCGCGCCGCTGCCGTCACTGGAAACGAAAGCCAGGCGCTTGCCGTCCGGCGACCAGCGCGGTGAGAAATGCGCGCCTGCGCCGGTGACCAACGGGTGCTGCACGCCGCTTGCCGCATCGACCAACCAGATCGAGGGCACGACCTTGTCGGTCATCACGTCGGCGGCGGCGCGCACGTAGGCGATGCGGCTGCCGTCCGGCGAGATCTGGGGATCGGTTACGCCCGAGAGCTTGAACAGGTCGTCGGGCGTGAAGCCGCGCTCCGGTCCCTTGGCGGCAGGCGGCGCATCGGCAGCCAGCGCGGGAGAGAGCGGAACGACGGCGCAGGACAGCGCGAGAACGGCCATATAAGAGGCCAGGCGGGGAGCCAGGTTACTGGGCAAAATGGGAAACTCCTGCTCGAAAGGCGGATGGCTCTGTCTTGCCCAGACTTCCTGAAAAATCCAGACTTCGTGAAAAATCCCGTCACTTCGGCCAGCGGCCTTGCCCAAGGCGAAATCATGCTAAGACGCGAGGCATGGAGCAACCCGAACGCCCCCCCTACACCATCGAGGACTACGGTTTCGGTGTCCTCGTCATTCTCGTCACCGCCGCATTCGCCTGGCTGCTGCTGCCCTATTTCGGCGCCGTGCTCTGGGGCGTGGTCGCCGCGATCCTGTTCCAGCCGCTGACAGCGAAGCTCGCGAATGCCCTCGGCGGCCGCAAGAGCCTCGCGGCGGGCATCATGCTGCTGGCGCTGCTGGCCCTGTTCATCATCCCCACCATCCTGCTGGGCGTCAGCCTCGTGCAGGAAGTCTCGAACATCTACGAGCGGGTGCGGGACGGTCAGATCGACATTCCGCATATGCTGGAGCAACTCCGCACCGCCGTGCCGGAATCGCTGGAGCGCCTGATCGACCGCTACGGTCTTGCCGATTTCGAGAACCTGCGGCGCCAGTTCGGTGCCGGCATCGCCAACGGCCTGCAAGGCCTAGCCGCGCGCCTGCTCTCGGTCGGCCAGGGCGCCTTGAGCTTCCTCGCGGCGCTGGGCGTGATGCTTTACCTCACCTTCTTCCTGCTCCGCGACGGCGACCGTTATGGCCGGCTGATCCGCGACGCCATGCCGCTGCGCCCGCACTTGCGCGACCGGCTGGTGGCCAACTTCGTCATCGTCGTGCGCGCGACGATGAAGGGCACGGTGGTCGTGGCCGTGGCGCAGGGGCTGGTCGGCGGGATCATCTTCTCGCTGCTGGGCATCCAGGGCTCACTGCTCTGGGGCGTGATGATGGGCTTCTTCTCGCTGCTCCCCGCCGTCGGCACCGGCCTCGTCTGGGTGCCGATGTCCGCCTATCTGCTGGCGACCGGACATATGTGGCAGGGCGCGATACTGGCGTTCTGCGGCCTGTTCGTGATCGGCATGATCGACAACATCCTGCGCCCGATTCTGGTCGGCCGCGACACCCGCATGCCCGACTTCGTGGTGCTGATCGCGACGCTCGCGGGGCTCCAGATCTTCGGCCTCAACGGCTTCATCGTCGGTCCGGTGATCGCCGCCCTCTTCATCGCGGTCTGGACGCTGATGCGCGAGATCAAGAACAGCGACGGGATGCTGGAACCCGATGCCATCGAGGTGGAGGAACGGCGCGCCGAAGGGCCGATGTCGGACGCGGAAACCGCGGCGCATCCGTCCTGAAACGAAAAGGGCCGCCGGAGACGATCTCCGACGGCCCTCTTGTTACTTGGCGAAGGGGTTCTTCGGCATCCGCAAGTTGAGCCGGATCGGCACCGCCTCGAAGCCCAGTTCACGGCGCATGCCGTTGATCAGGTAGCGACGGTAGCTTTCCGGCAGCAAGTCGAGACGCGTACCGAACAGCACGAAGCCCGGCGGGCGGGTCTTGGCCTGGGTGATGTAGCGCAGCTTGATGCGCTTGCCGCCCGGCGCCGGCGGCGGATTGGCCGAAAGCGCATCGTCGAACCAGCGGTTGAGCGCGGCGGTCGGCACGCGCTTGCTCCAGGCTTCACGGATCGAGAAGCCGGTGGCGATCAGATCGTCGATGCCCTTGCCGGTCCGCGCCGAAACCGCCAGCAGCGGCACGCCGCGCACTTGCGCGAGGCCCTCGTCGAGCGCGCCGCGAATGCCGTTGAAGAGCCCGGACGGCCCTTCCGCCACGTCCCACTTGTTGATCGCAATGATCAGCGCGCGGCCTTCTTCCAGCACCTTCGAGGCGATCGTCAGATCCTGATGCTCCAGCCCGCGCGTCGCATCGAGCAGCAGCACGACCACTTCCGCGAAGTCGATCGCATGGCGCGCGTCGGCCACGGCCATGCGCTCCAGCTTCTCGGTCACGTTCGCGCGTTTGCGCATGCCCGCGGTGTCGATCAGGCTGACCTGGCGGACTTCCTGCGTCTTGGGATCGGTCCATTCCCAGTCGACCGTGATCGAATCGCGGGTAATGCCCGCTTCCGGTCCGGTGAGCAGGCGGTCCTCGCCAAGGATACGGTTGATGAGGGTGGACTTGCCCGCATTCGGACGACCGACGACCGCCAGCTTGAGCGGACGGCGCAGCAGCGCTTCCTCGTCCTCTTCCTCGGGGAACTCCGGCTCTTCGGGCTGGAGCGGTTCGAGGTGCGGCAGCAGCGATTCGAACAGGTCGGCAATGCCGACGCCGTGCTCGGCGGAGAAGGTGATCGGATCGCCGAGGCCCAGCGAATAGGCTTCGAGTACACCGCCCTCGCCCGCGCGGCCTTCGGCCTTGTTGGCCAGCACGATCACCGGCACCGTCGAGGCGCGCAGCCACTGGCCGATTTCCTCGTCGAGCGGGGTCAGGCCCGCGCGCGCGTCGACCACGAACAGCGCCACATCGGCGGTTTCCAGCGCCGCTTCGGTCTGCTTGCGCATGCGGCCGGGCAGCGTCTGGTCCTCGTCGTCTTCCCAACCTGCGGTATCGACGATCTGGAATTTCAGGCCGAGCAGTTCGGCGTCGCCGAAGCGGCGGTCACGCGTGACGCCGGGCTGATCGTCGACGAGCGCGAGCTTCTTGCCGACGAGCCGGTTGAACAGCGTGGACTTGCCGACGTTCGGTCGGCCGATGATGATCACCTGGGGTAGCATAAATAACTCTATAAGGGATTCCGGCCCCTAGACGAATTCCGCGCAAATGGGAATGTTCGCATTTCCGCGCCGGAACACGGCCTTGTTCGGGAACAAATTCCTACTTCGCGATTAACCATCCCCTGAAGGATTCCCACAAGCAGACAGGGCCGAATTGAGGGGCATGAAGGGTTACCGGATCGCAATCATGCTGGGACTGGCCGGGGCGACGATGTCGCCTGCCAGCGCCCGTTCCGCCATCGACGACGCGCTTGCCGCCATGGATGACGATCGTCCGGCCGCTGCAAAGGGCCCGGATTACCTCGAATGCGTGCCCTATGCCCGGCAGCTTTCGGGCATCCAGATCTTCGGCGATGCGCATACCTGGTGGAAACAGGCCTCGGGCCGCTACGCCACCGGCCATGCGCCGCGCGTCGGCGCGGTCATGGCGATGGAGCCTTACGCGAATTCGCAGCTCGGCCATGTCGCCACTGTCAGTAAAGTGGTCGATTCGCGCACGATCCTGGTCAGCCATGCCAACTGGTCGCCGATCGAGGGGCAGCGCGGAAGGGTCGAGAAAAACGTCACCGTGCTCGACGTCTCCCCCGCCAACGACTGGAGCGAAGTGCGGGTCTGGTACGAGCCGATCCACAACCTCGGCAATACGCACTGGCCGGTCTCGGGCTTCATCTACAACGACAAGCCCGGCAAGACGGCAACGGTTGCGGCGGCCAGGAAAAAGGGCCGCCGAAGCGACCCCATCGGCGACATCATCGCCGGAGCTTACTGAACGATAGCCAGAGCTTACTGAACAGTCGCCAACCCCGTCACCCTGAACTTGTTTCAGGGTCCATCTCGCCGCTCAGACGTCCGGTTGAGGTTCACAGATGGACCCTGAAACAAGTTCAGGGTGACGATGTGGTTAAAAGCGTATCTCGCGTCATTGGCCCAAAAACAGGCCGAATGACGCCGAGACTATCAGATCTTCGCGACGGGCGCGTCCTCGCCGAGGTCTTCGTACCAGGCCTCGACCGGCCCCTGGAGCTTGACGGTCAGCGGATTGCCCTTGCGATCCAGCGTCTTGCCGGCCTGAACGCGCACCCAGCCTTCGGAAATGCAATATTCCTCGACATTGGTGCGCACGGTGCCCTTGAAGCGGATGCCCACGCCGCGCTTCAGCTTGTCCTCATCGAAGAACGGGCTCTTCGGGTTGATGGCGAGGTGATCGGGTGGCACGTCCGCGCCGGTTTTGGTCTCTTCGGTCATGCCCACGCGATTTAATTGCAGATGGGCGCTTGTCAATTCGATCCGACTCATCTAGAGGCGCGCTTCCCCGACGGACACGCTCCGATCGATGGGCGCGTAGCTCAGTGGTAGAGCACACCCTTCACACGGGTGGGGTCGCAGGTTCAATCCCTGCCGCGCCCACCATTCCTCTTCAGGAATGGTGCATAAGGCCGGAACTTTCTTTCCGACATTTTCCCCAAGATCACCGTTCATCGCAGGCCCAACCGCAGCCTCGAATCTTGCGCCTCCCGGCCTGAGACGGCATAGCGCGCGCCATGCACGATATCCGCCTTATCCGCGAGAATCCCGAAGGATTCGACGCCGGCCTCGCCCGCCGTGGGGTTGCCCCCGTGGCCGCCGACATCCTCGCCCTCGACGAGCAGCGCCGCTCGGTCGCGACGCGCATGCAGGAAGGGCAGAATCGCCGCAACGAAGCCTCGAAGGCAATCGGCAAGGCCATGGGCCAGGGCGACACCGCCACCGCCGAAGCGCTCAAGGCCGAAGTAGCCCAGCTCAAGGACACCCTCCCCGCGCTCGAAGCCGAGGAGAAGGACCTCTCCGCGCAGCTTCACAATGCGCTGGCGGGCCTGCCCAACATTCCGGTCGCCGAAGTGCCCGACGGCGCCGACGAGACCGAGAACGTCGAAGTCGCCAAGTGGGGCACGCCCGGCACCTTCGCGTTCGAGCCCAAGGAACATGCCGACCTCGGCCCGGCGCTCGGCCTCGATTTCGAGACCGGCGCGAAGATCTCCGGCGCGCGGTTCACGTTCCTGAAGGGCCAGATGGCGCGCCTGCACCGTGCGCTGGCGCAGTTCATGCTCGACACCCAGACCTCCACCAACGGCTACATGGAATGCATCGTGCCGCTGCTGGTGAAGGACGAGGCCGTGTTCGGCACCGGCCAGCTTCCCAAGTTCGCGGAAGACCTGTTCAGGACCACCGACGGCCGCTGGCTGATCCCCACCGCCGAGGTCTCGCTGACCAACGCCGTGCAGGACGAAATCGTCGATCTCGAAGCCCTGCCGCTGCGCATGACCGCCCTCACTCCCTGCTTCCGCTCGGAAGCGGGCGCGGCGGGCCGCGACACGCGCGGGTTCATCCGCCAGCACCAGTTCGAAAAGGTCGAACTCGTCACTGTCTGCCCGCCCGAGCAATCGGAAGCCGAGCACGAGAAGATGGTCGCCGCCGCCGTATCGATCCTTCAGGCGCTGGAGCTGCCCTATCGCAAGGTGCTGCTCTGCTCGGGTGACATGGGCGCGACCGCACGCAAGACTTTCGACCTCGAAGTCTGGCTGCCGGGTCAGGCCGCCTACCGCGAGATCAGCTCGATCTCGAACTGCGGCGACTATCAGGCCCGCCGCATGAACGCGCGCTTCAAGCCGGAAGGCTCGAAGAAGACCGAGTTCCTGCACACCCTCAACGGCTCGGGCCTCGCGGTCGGCCGCACCCTCGTCGCCGTGCTGGAGAACTACCAGCAGGAGGACGGCTCGGTGCTGGTGCCCGAAGCGCTCAAGCCCTGGATGGGCGGGATCGAGAAGCTGGAGCCTTGCTTCTGAAGGGGCTTCGACAGGCTCAGCCTGAGCGGGGTTGAGGGGGAATTCCTCCAATCCTATTCCGTCTGAGCCACCCCTTTCCGCTCATCCTGAGCTTGTCGAAGGATGAATAGGCCAATGCCCGGCCAAGTTAGAGAGACATCATGCGTATCCTGCTCACCAACGACGACGGCATCAACGCCCCCGGCCTCTACGTCCTAGAAAAGATCGCCGCGCAGCTTTCGGACGACATCTGGATCTGCGCGCCGAGCGAGGAACAGTCCGGCGCCGGCCACTCGCTGACGCTCGGCCGCCCGGTGCGGATGCGCGAGCACGCACCCAAGCGCTTCTCGGTAACCGGCACGCCCACCGATTCGGTGACGCTCGGCATCAAGAAGGCCATGCCCGGACCGCCCGACCTGATCCTCTCCGGGGTCAATCGCGGCGCCAATCTCGGCGACGACGTGACCTATTCGGGCACCGTCTCCGCCGCGATGGAAGGCGCGCTGGCGGGTATCCGCTCGATCGCGCTGAGCCAAGTCTATGCAGGCGAAGGCCATGGCGACAACGTCAGCTTCTCGGCTGCCGAGGAATGGGGCGCCAAAGTGCTGAAACCCCTGCTCGACGCGCCTTTCGCGCCGCGCACGCTGGTCAACGTGAACTTTCCGCCGGTGGCCGCTGCCGAGGTCAAGGGCATCCGCGTCGTCCGTCAGGGCTTCCATGACTATGCACGCGGCTCGGTGGTCGAAGGCATGGACCCGCGCGGGTTCCCCTACTACTGGTTCGGCCTCCACGGCATCGAGCAGACGCCGGGCCACAGGACCGACCTCGAAGCGATTGCCGAGGGCTACATCTCGGTGACGCCGCTCCAGCTCGACCTCACGCACGACGCCTCGCTGGCCGAGATCGCGAGCCGTTTCGAGGCATGATGCACAAGCCTGTCCTTCTGCTGGCGGCGCTCGCCCTGCCGCTGGCGCCTGCTGCCGCTGCGCCGCCGAGTGCCGGGCAGCAGGCTGAAGCCGTGCATGTCGTCAAGGCGGGCGAGACGCTGAACGGCATCGCCAACCGCGCGGGCGTTTCGTCCGAAACGCTGGCGAAGGCGAACGGGCTGAAGGCGCCTTATGTCGTCAAGCTCGGCCAGAAGCTGACGATTCCGCGCGCCAAGGCGGCACCGGCAAAGGCTCCGGCGAAAGTTCCGGTTAAGCAGCCCGATCCCGCCGCCCCGGCACGAAAGGCCGCTGCTGCTGCAAACTCGACCGCCAAGGCCGCCATCGCCGCTGCCGGATCGCCGGAGCAGGCCAGATCTCCTGAACAGGAAAGCGTCCACGTCGTCCAGCCCGGCGAGACCCTCGGCAGCATCGCGCTGGCGGCCAAGGTCCCGCGCGTGCTGATCGCCGAGGCCAACGGCTTGCAGCCCCCCTACAACGTGCGCCTCGGCCAAAAGCTGCACATCCCCCGCACCCGCCGCCACACGGTGAAGGCGGGCGATACCGGCTTCTCGATCTCCTACAAATACGCCGTCCCGTGGGAGCAGATCGCCCTCGCCAACGGTCTCGACGCAGGCGCGCCGGTGAAGCCGGGACAGGCGCTGCTGATCCCGACGCTGCTCGATCCGCCCGCGACGAGCGCCGGCCCTGCCCCCGCCCCTGCAACGCCGGTGGACGTGCCCCCTCCCCCGGCGGCCCGGTCAAAGCGCTTCGCATGGCCGGTGAACGGCCCCGTCCGCCGAGGCTTCGCTAGCGGTACGAACAACCACGACGGCATCGACATCAAGGCGCCCGAAGGCACCATGGTCCGCGCCGCCGCTGCCGGAACCGTGCGATTCGCCGGGATGGAGAAGGAGCAGTTCGGCAACCTCGTCGTGCTCGATCACGGCGACGGATGGTTCACCGCCTATGCCTTCCTCAGCCGCGTGACCGTCAAGGACGGCGCGAAAGTGGCGGCCGGGGAACGGGTCGGCCTCGTCGGCCACACCGGCCTCGCCAAGGGCAACGAACTGCACTTCGAAGTCCGGCGGGACGGCAAGCCGGTGGATCCTCTGGACGACTTGCCGAAGGCGCCTTGAGAGTCGTTTGAATTTTGGCGGCACCGGCCCTCTCCCCCACCCGGGAGATCGG
>PJTY01000279.1_pt1 | contig 30614 bp, 27 predicted proteins | sample 1512121 | NCBI WGS metagenome assembly PJTY01 (sample SAMN08177680, study PRJNA422409) | Soil metagenome, whole genome shotgun sequencing project. | isolation source: Soil enriched (2) on filter paper: alkali lignin treatment | place: USA: Madison | collected 2015-01-15 | reverse complement strand
TAGCTGAAAAAGCTAAAGGCGCATTAGCTGCATAAGCTTAGAGATTCAAAAGAAGGCCGCTTTTTAGCGGTCTTTTTTATGCTTTATTCTTTACTTTCTGGACCATATCATTAGAAAAATAATCACACCAAAGGTAATCACTATGAATTTGGCGAATTCATAATGGTTAACCAACCAGAACACCCCGTAGAGTAGCCCAATGACAACCGCTAAAAAGAAGATAAGATAAAGTGTCGAGGCTGTAACAGATGTTGGTTTTTCTTCTGTAGAGCTATCACTGTTTAGTTCATTATTCGTTTCACTATTAATTTGGGGTGTATGTTGCAGTGCGTGTGGTGGAATATAGGAAAAATCTTCATTGACATATGCTTTCTCATAGCTATTTGCACTATGTGAAACTAAGCTGATGAATGCATTGTTTAAATCCTCTTGGAAAAGATCTATTTTTATAGAATTTTGATCAATAATATCAGCATGAAATGATCTTGATGTTAGCGCCATTGCTACTTCAGTTCCAATTTGGTCTTGTAAGTCACCGAGTTTATTTATCCAAGAAAATGCCAGATTGAATTCCGGACTCGGCTCATCAAGAAAAGGATAATCGCTTATTTCATTTTTTAAAAATAAGTTATTGGTTAATAGTAGGCTTTTATCTTGTTTAAAATTAAATGGGCTATCTAAAAATCTACTTTGAAAATCCTCATGTAAGTTTTTCCAATTCAGATTTTTGTTGAACGTATCAACAATTTGGAGTTGTTTTTGATCTAATCTGATGAGAGTAAATAATAGGTATTTATTATAGCTTTGAGAGGATGCAAAACCATGAAATTCACGAGGATCTGTAGACATCGAGAACTTCTTTACTTTTTCTGCATGTACTTTAACTAAAGCAAAATTTTGATCTCTTCCCAAGAAGACGGTTACAGGATAATTGCTTGTATCAAAAACGAATTGTTTAAAATGCTGGGTAAACTCAGGAAAGAGTAGGTCTGAGGGAATGAGCTGGCAACGCTGAATTTGTTGATCTCTGAGATCGGCAATTAAGTGTGAAATGGAATCATAGAGTAATTCATTGGTTTCTAAATCACGTACCAGAAATAGATCATGAGTTATATCGCACCATTTATGTTCGATCTTATATTCAGCAATTTTATGGTCAAAATAGCGCTGAGCATTATGTTGTAAACCTAATATAAACTTCCAGTAATTCTCGGTCATGGTTTTATAAATACTATTATTGATGAGAAGTTAAGTTGATAATCATAGCTGAAATTATCTATGGATTAAAACGTGCGCAGACAATATCACTTTAGACAAGTGGGTCAAGATACTTATATTTGGGATGTACATCATCTGGTTGAGCTAACCAAAAATTTTGTGATCAAGAAAGTTGCACTTTCTGATATTCGAGAACTCAATGAAGCTTATTGGTTTCCAGATCAATTTCCGACGACAGAGCAAATCATAGAACATTTTCAATTGATGCAAGACGCCGATCTGAGTTATCCCATTATTTTATGTGCCGAAGGTCGGGTCATGGATGGCATGCATCGTGTTGCCAAAGCAAGTTTATTGAAACATAGCCATATTCTTGCCGTGCAATTTGAACAAACGCCTGAACCCGATTTTATCAATGTGGATGAAGAGGATCTGGATTATGATGATTAAATCAATCTTTTGATTTAATTCAAGATTACATAACCCAAACATGTTGCAATAGACTTTTCTCCCTGAATCTTTTTACAGTAAAGAAAACAAGATCGGGATAAAAAGTATGCGAGTGAGTGTAGAAGGTTTAGAACAAGGTGCGATTGAGACAGAATTAAGTATCTTGCCTAGAAAAGGCGAAACTATCCGGATCTTCTATGGTCCTGATGCTGAAGTAGAGGGTGAAATTGAAAATATCCATCACATCGTCAATCAGCATGATGGCGGGCATAAAGTTGTTATCAAAATCAGGCCAACTTTTTAAATTGATAAAAACCTAGATCAAGTGATCTAGGTTTTTTTATTTAGTCTATCGCTATAAGCCAAAATAATACGCACACACGCAGATGATAAGGGTGAGTAGAATCAATTTGATCACACCTGAAGCACCAACTTTGTGATGTTGCTGGGTATTGTTAAGTCGTTGTGGAATTTCCATGGTCCGGTCGATGATTTCGGGTTCTTCCGCTGTCAATTGAGCGCTTTGATAATGATTGGCGGTTTTCACAATCAATTTGGCAAATAGGTCATCCGCTTTTTGCAAAAAGTTGCGCACGTTAATTTGCTCTTCGGGGCTAAGCAATTCGCCAGCCGCAGTGTAAGGATGCTTCTTTTGCTGTTCTAAATAATCCACTAATGCTTGGGTGCGATGTAATAAGCGGTGTGCACAGTCAGCTGGATAGTCGGTTGGGATTAAAGCCAGTTGCTGACTTGAAAGGTCTTCTGGATCGACTTCATAACCGTAAAAAGGAAAGTCCTGCTGTTCAGGTTCTATAAAGTTGTCCGCATATTTGCTATCAAATAATTCTCTTTCCAGAAAAATAGCAACTTCATTCCAGTTCACTTTTTTGAGATCTGCATCGATTTTCTTGGCGAACTTATCATTTAACTCGTAACGCCAAAGATCTTCTTGACGTAGCGTTGCTTGCTGAGAGGCGGGTGTTTGAAATTCACTATCACTATTGTCCCATTCGGCAAGCTCATGTCCACAGATCCAGGCCGTTTTTTTGTTGGCTTGATGGCTTACGATAAAATGTGCAAAGGGAAGCAGTTCAACATTGGCATTCGGATTCTGTTCGTCATTGAGTAGGCTAGATAAATGTAGACTCAGCTTTTTTACGCCTTGTTTTTTTAAGCCTTCAAGCCAGATCTGGAAATGTTGAGCCAGTAGATGCTGTGACATTAAATCTCTGAAGATCAGACGATTTTGATTAAAAACCGGGTGTTCAATCCAGCGACTGAAATTGAGATTTCCTGCAAGGTATTCATTGCCATAGGTGACAAGGGCAAGCTGCTGTTTCCAGATTTGATCAAGCGCCATCGTTATTCTTTCTCATTGACGATATCTGTATCTTATCCATTTTATTTTAATTATTGATCATTTTTTTCAAAAATTAATCGGCCTGTTTCATTCTCCTGTGCTTTTATCCCCAACTTGCTGCACAAAAAAACAGAAGATTTAAAGCTGGGTTTTGCTTCATAAAATGGATGAAAAGCTGATAAACTATAGCGTTTTCTTATATTTCTATATTTTGTTGCTTTGAGAGTTACTATGTCACTGGAAGCCCTGACCACTGAAGCGCTTGCTGCCATTGCAGCGGCTCAAGACCTTGCTGCACTCGACCAAGTACGTGTGCAATTTACAGGGAAAAAAAGCCAGCTTGCAGAGCAGTCGAAAGCACTTGGAAAGATGGATCCTGAAGAACGAAAAGTACAAGGTGCTGCCATCCATGCTGTTCGTGAAGCAATCAATAGCGCTTTGACCGAGCGTCAACAGTCATTACAACAAGCGGAACTTGCAAAGAAACTGGCAAGTGAAACCATTGATATTACCTTGCCAGGCCGCGGTCAGCGCATGGGCAGTATTCATCCTGTTACTCAGGTTCAGGAACGTATTTGCCAGTTCTTTACCAAAGCAGGTTTCCAGGTTGCGCATGGTCCTGAGGTTGAAGATGACTATCACAACTTTGAAGCCTTAAATATTCCTGGGCATCACCCGGCACGTGCCATGCACGATACCTTCTATTTCGATGCAACACATTTATTGCGTACCCATACTTCGGGTGTTCAAATCCGTACCATGGAAACCAGTCAGCCACCGATTCGTATTGTGTGCCCAGGCCGTGTTTACCGTTGTGACTCGGATCAAACCCATTCGCCGATGTTCCATCAGATCGAAGGTTTATATGTTGCAGAGAACACCAGCTTTGCCGAGTTAAAAGGTTTGTTAATTAACTTACTCAATGAATTCTTTGAAAAAGATTTGAAAGTACGTTTCCGTCCGTCTTATTTCCCATTCACAGAGCCAAGTGCCGAAGTGGATATCATGGATGAGCGTGGTCGTTGGTTAGAGGTTTTAGGTTGTGGCATGGTACATCCAAATGTACTTCGTGCTGCAGGCATTGATCCTGATAAATACAAAGGTTTTGCCTTTGGTTTAGGAGTAGAGCGTTTTGCAATGTTGCGTTATGGCATCAATGATTTGCGTATGTTCTATCAAAATGATGTGCGTTTCTTACGCCAGTTTGCCTAGACAGATTTGGACCTCTCCCTAACCTCTCCTAAAAGGAGGGGGAACAAAAGTAGATTTATAGGTTTTTAATAAAATGAAAATTAGTGAAAATTGGTTACGCACCTGGGTCAATCCAGCAATTGATAGCGATACATTATCTGATCAGTTAACCATGCTTGGTCTGGAAGTGGATGATTTGGCACCTGTGGCGAAACCCTTTACTGGTGTGGTTGTGGGTGAAGTGCTCACGGTTGAACAGCATCCAGATGCAGATCGTTTACGTGTGACCACGGTGAATATTGGTTCAGGTGAGCCATTACAAATCGTTTGTGGTGCACCGAATGTCCGCGTGGGCATGAAAGCGCCTGTTGCCACTGTTGGGGCGGTTTTGCCAGGTGATTTTAAAATTAAAAAAGGCAAACTGCGTGGTGTTGAATCACATGGCATGTTATGCGGTGCTTCTGAAATTGATTTAGAAGACAAGATTGACGGTTTATTGGAATTACCGGCTGATGCGCCAGTGGGGATCAATATCCGTGAATATTTAAAACTTGATGACAATGTGATTGATATCAGTATTACCCCAAACCGTGGTGACTGTTTCAGTATCCGTGGTATTGCACGTGAAATTGCAGTCATCAATCAGTTAAAGATGAATGAACCTGAAATTCAGCCTGTTCCTGCAACCATCACTGATGAAAAAGCGGTGACGATCACGACTGAAGGTACGCCACGTTATTTGGGGCGTATTGTTAAAAATGTCAATGTCAAAGCAGCAACACCAGACTGGATGGAGCAGGCATTAGCACGTTCAGGAATTCGTACACATAGCATTCTGGTGGATATTACTAACTACGTATTACTTGAGTTAGGTCAACCAATGCATGCTTTTGATTTGACGAAAATCGAAGGTTCAATTCACGTTCGTCAAGCGCAGCCTAAAGAAAAATTGATGTTGCTCAATGATCAGGAAGTTGAGCTGCAAGATGACATCATGGTGATTGCTGATGATCAGAAAGCCTTGGCCATTGCCGGTATCATGGGCGGTCTGGACTCATCGGTTACTGATGATACGCAAGATATCTTCCTTGAAAGCGCTTTCTTTGCGCCGTTAGCGATTGCTGGCCGTGCACGTCGCTTTGGCTTGCATACCGATTCATCTCAACGTTATGAACGTGGGGTTGATTTTGAATTGCCAATCATTGCCATGCACCGTGCTTCTGAATTGATTCAGGCCTTTGCTGGTGGTGAGTTTGGTCCGATCACGATTGCTGAGCAAGCGGCTTTATTGCCAAAACGTGAAGCAATTGTATTGCAACAGGGGCAAGTCGATCAGTTACTTGGATATCAGGTGGCAGGTGATTTTATTGTTGATGCATTAACGCGTCTGGGTTGTGTGGTAACCGCAATTGCTGAAGGTGAGTGGAGTGTGGTCCCACCTTCGCATCGTTATGATATGGCGATTTATCAAGACTTGATTGAAGAAGTGGTACGTATCCATGGTTATGACAATATTCAAATCAGTTTGCCAAAAATTGATGTCAAGTTAGAGAAATATCAAGACCGTTTTGAAATTACGCAATTACGTCAAACGATTGCAACATTGGGCTATCAAGAAGCGATCAGCTTTAGCTTTGCCGATGCAAAACTGGAAAAGCAGCTGAATCCAGCGGTACAGCCATTGATGCTGGCAAACCCGATTTCAAGTGATCTGGCTGCGATGCGCAGTACCTTGTTATCGAGCCTGATTCCTTGTGTACAGTACAACCTAAACCGTCAACAGCAGCGTGTACGTTTCTTTGAGTTAGGTTTGCGTTTTGACTATCAGAATGCCCAAAGTATTCATGACCTTAAACAGATCCCGACGTTGGCCTTGATTGCGGTTGGTCCACGTACGCCTGAATCCTGGCACGCCAAACCTCAGGCCATGGATTTCTTTGACTTTAAAGGTGAGGTTGAAGAGATTCTGGCAGCAGGCCGTCTTGGGGTTGAGTTTGCCCGTAGTGAACGTGCATGGTTACATCCAGGGCAGTCTGCGGAAATTTTAGTCGCTGGTCAATCGATTGGATATCTCGGTCGTTTGCATCCATCACTGGAAAGTGAACTCGATTTGGGCACGACTTGGGTGGCAGAACTGGATCAGCAGGCTGTTTTGCAATCTTATGTATCTAATTTTACAGAATTATCACGTTTTCCATCGGTTAGACGTGATATTGCGCTTTTAATCTCTGATAATATTGAGGTAAGAGATATTCAGCGGTTAATTGAGCAAACTGGTGGAGAGTTACTCGACTCGACATGGTTGTTCGATGTGTATACGGGGCAAGGAGTTGAACAAGGCAAACGCTCTCTCGCTTTTGCAGTGTTATGGCAACATCCAACTCGTACGCTTGAAGATGCTGAAATTAAATCTGGTATGGATAACATTATTCAAGTGTTGGAAGACACTTACCAAGCGACATTGAGGGCCTCATGACAGCATTAACAAAAGCAGATATGGCGGACCATTTAAGTGAGCTGACTAGCTTAAATCGCCGCGAAGCAAAACAAATGGTCGAGTTATTTTTTGACGAAATCAGCCAGGCATTGATTGCGGGTGAGCAGGTCAAACTTTCTGGGTTCGGTAATTTTGAGTTGCGTGACAAACGTGAACGTCCAGGACGTAATCCTAAGACGGGTGAAGAAATTCCGATTTCTGCCCGTCGTGTAGTAACGTTCCGAGCGGGTCAAAAATTTAGACAACGTGTTGGAAATGAGCAGATCGATTGATCTGCTTTTTTTATCTTTGTATTTTGTTTGAACTTTAAAATATTTAGGCATAAAAAAAAGAGAACCGATAGGTTCTCTTTTTTTCGATAATCTAAAACTAGATTATTGTGCAGCAGAAGCTGGAGCAGAAGCAGCAGCTGGAGCAGCTTCAGAAGCAGCAGTTGCTTCAACAGCAGCAGTAGTCGCTTCAGAAGCAGCAACAGTTGCTTCAGAAGCAGCAGCTACAGCTTCAGAAGCAGCAGCGTTAGCGTCAGCAGCTGGAGCTTCTTCTTTCTTAGAGCAACCAACGAAAGCTAAAGTAGTAGCAATAGCAGCAACAACAGCGAATTTTTTGAATAACATGGCATCACTCTCATAAAATTGTGAGATTAAAAAAAACCTTAAGTTAGTCTGTTTGTGCTTTTATTATTCCTAAACGCTTTAGGTAACAACGCAGGGAGCAGCCTAACTGGTCTGAGGCTATCCTATCAAAGCAATTCATGAATTACTACTGTTCTGTCCAACAAAACGACAAAAATGGGCAAAATTTGGCTGTTTTTTGATAGAAAATAACTATGGATTATAAATTTTAAATCGGTAAGTTGCGGAAATTAAATAAGTTATTTTATAAATATATAAATAAATCAATAGAATAGTGTTTTTAGTAACTTTTTTAAAAAAATGTAAATGTTATGTAAGTTTGTCAACCAAATAAAAAAAGCTACCATTGAGGTAGCTTTTTATTCGACTTTAGGTCGAGGCTTTTCTTTTCATCTGATCGAAGAAATCATCATTGGTTTTGGTTTCTTTCATACGATCCAGTAAGAATTCCATGGCCGCAAGCTCATCCATTGGGTGTAGGAGTTTACGCAGAATCCAGACTTTACGCAGATTTTCTTCGCTCATGAGGCGTTCTTCACGGCGAGTACCTGATTTCTTGATGTTCATTGCCGGGAATACACGTTTCTCTGCAATACGACGATCAAGCGTGATTTCCTGGTTACCTGTACCTTTGAATTCTTCGTAGATCACGTCATCCATCTTACTGCCAGTTTCAATCAACGCAGTTGAGATAATGGTGAGTGAACCACCTTCTTCAATATTACGTGCCGCACCAAAGAAACGTTTTGGACGTTCTAAAGCATGCGCATCCACACCACCAGTTAATACCTTACCTGAGGATGGAATCACGGTGTTGTAGGCACGGGCAAGACGGGTAATCGAATCGAGCAGAATCACTACATCTTTCTTGTGCTCAACCAGACGCTTGGCCTTTTCAATCACCATTTCGGCGACTTGCACATGGCGGGCAGGGGCTTCATCGAAGGTTGATGCCACAACTTCACCACGAACAGTACGTTCCATCTCGGTTACTTCTTCCGGACGTTCGTCAATCAGGAGCACGATCAAGAACACTTCCGGGTTGTTACGGACAATGGATTGCGCGATATTTTGCAATAACATTGTTTTACCCGCTTTCGGCGGTGCCACAATGATTGAACGTTGACCTTTACCAATCGGGGCAACCAGATCGACTACACGGGCAGTTAAGTCTTCAGTTGTACCATTCCCGAGTTCCATAATCAGTTGTTCGGTCGGGAAAAGTGGGGTCAAGTTTTCAAATAAAATCTTGTTGCGCGAATTTTCAGGGGTATCGTAGTTAATCTGGTTAACTTTTAATAGGGCAAAATAACGTTCACCTTCTTTCGGTGGACGAATTGTACCGGTAATGGTGTCACCGGTACGTAAGTTAAAGCGACGGATTTGTGATGGACTGACATAGATGTCATCTGGTCCAGCTAAATATGAACCAGCCGCAGAGCGTAGGAAGCCAAAACCATCAGAAAGAATTTCGAGAACACCATCACCAAAGATTTCTTCGCCATTCATGGCATGGCGCTTTAAAATGGCAAAAATAATATCTTGTTTACGGTTACGTGCCATGCCTTCAAGGCCCATAAACTCCGCAATCTTAATGAGTTCGCCAATGGGTTTTTTCTTGAGTTCAGTTAAGTTCATAAGTGGTCAGACAGAATGGAATAAGTGGAGGACTACGTTAGGGAAAGAATAAAAATCGACCGCATACATACATGCTGATGTAATTGTATTTACACAACCACAATTCAGTAGTCTGGTTCATTGTTTCAGAGAGAAATGTGAAAACAATTGTTTATTGCCGAGCGGCGATCTTATGTTTTGTGTCTTGTAAGAAGCGCAATGAAGTAGATTCCATTCAAAGCTTCTTGATCCAGAAATATAGATGAAATCAGGGGATTTGTCAATTTTTAACTGGAAATACACGATTCAGTTGAGCGTGTATTTCCAGTACTGACAATTCAACAGTCTTATTAGATGTTTTGGTCAATAAATGCTGCAAGTTTTGAACGTGGTGCTGCGCCAACCTGTTGAGCAACAACTTCACCATCTTTAAACATCAATAATGCTGGAATATTACGGATATTATATTTCACCGCAGTGTCTTCGCATGAAGTCACATCAACTTTAACGATTTTCACTTTACCCGCGTATTCGTTTGAAAGTTCTTCAAGAACAGGGGCAATTGCTTTACATGGTGCACACCAGCCAGCCCAGAAATCTACAAGTACAGGCGTTTCAGCATCTAAAACATCTGCTTGGAAGTTTTCATCAGTAGTATTAACAATAGTCGCAGACATAAGGTTGCTCCAAATTTAAGAAATAAAGTGCGAATTTAAACATCATCACGATGAATATTACATTGCCGCTTTATTCAATGTAAGGGTTTGTTCCGATTATTCAAGTTTGAAAATGAAAAGTCTAATGGATGCTCACGATGTTGATCATCGACTTCTACAATGATTTAGGCATGAAAAGCATAAATAGCTCACTTTTATTGATGAAAATGACTTTAAAATTGTAAGCATGTGAATTACTCTAATGCGTGAATTGAGCATGGGTTTATATGAATAATGTCTGATTTTCTGATTGATGAAGAATTACTTGCTGCGATTGATATGGGATCGAACAGTTTCCATCTAGCGATTGCTCGTGTTGATCATGGTGAAGTTAAGAAAGTCGCTTCAATGTCAGAAAAAGTTCAGTTAGCCGCCGGCCTGGATGAAAACAAGAATTTAACAGAAGCAGCACAACAGCGCGGACTGGCATGTCTAGCCCGTTTTGTCGGACGTTTGAGTTCGGTACAACCGAATCGTTTAAGAATCGTGGCGACCAATGCCTTGAGACAGGCAAAGAATGGTCATGAATTTATCCAGAAAGCAGCTGAAATTTTACCCAAACCGATTGAAATCATCGCAGGTCGTGAAGAAGCGCGTCTGATTTACTTGGGTGTTTCACATACCATGGCCAATGGCGGTCGCCGTCTGGTGGTGGACATTGGTGGTGGATCAACAGAATTTATTATCGGCGAAGAGTTTGAGCCACTGCATACCGAATCTTTACAGATGGGATGTGTGGCCTATAGCAAAACCTATTTCGCTGACGGCGAGATTACCAACAAGGCATTTGACAAGGCGGTTGTTGCAGCGCGTAAAGAGATGTCAGGCATTGCCAACACTTACAAATCTGTCGGTTGGGATACGGTTGTTGGTTCGAGTGGAACGATCAAGGCCTGTCGTCAGATTGCAGTCAATCTTGGGCTGAGCGACGAACAGGAAAACTTGACCCGTGATGGCCTGTATAAGTTAAAAGACCGGTTACTGAAATTTAAACATATCTCTGAAATTGATTTTGAAGGTCTACGTGAAGACCGCCGAGCAGTTTTGCCAGCTGGCCTTGCAATTTTATTCGCCATTTTTGAAGTTTTAGATATCGATAAATTGGCATATTCTGACGGTGCGTTACGTGAAGGGGTCATGTATGACTTACTTGGACGTTTCAAACATGAAGACATTCGTGACCGTAGTGTGCAAGCCTTAATGGGGCGTTACAATGCCGATCCGAAGCAGGCCGAGCGTGTCGTTAATACGGCTCAGCAATTGTTTGATGGCGTAGCACAAGCGCTGAATTTAACTACTGAAGACAGTGACTTACTGCGTCGTGCCGCTTATTTGCATGAAATTGGTCTGGCGATTAGTCATGGCGGTTATCATCGTCATGGTGCTTATTTATTGCAGCATTCCGACATCCCGGGTTTCTCGCAAATTGATCAAAACCATTTGTCTCATCTGGTTTCACATCACCGTCGCAAGTTGCGCGCAGATGCAAAAAATGACGTTTTAAAGGTCGGTGGCAGTCATTTACTTGATCTCTGTTTATTACTGCGTCTGGCGGTTTTGCTGAACCATAGTCGCAGTGATCAGATGCTTCCTGCCATTGAACTGAGTGTTGTAAATGATCAACAATGGCAACTAAGCGTATCTGGCGATGCTAAACAATGGCCTTTATTGGTTGCTGACCTGCATGATGAACAAGTGCAGTTCAAGCATTGGGACATTGAGTTAAATATTCAGTCAGACAAATTTGTTGATTAACCATATTATTATGGACCATTCTTGACTTATGAAAAATAAAGCGACTCAGTCCAAGGCTTGGGCTACGGTTCAAATTGCACGACATCCTGAACGTCCGCAATTTCTAGATTATGTCAGTGAAATCTTTACTGAATTTGATGCACTTCATGGTGACCGTTTATTTGGTGATGACGGTGCTATGATTGGTGGTCTGGCACGTTTTGACGGACAGCCCGTGATGGTGGTGGGGCAACATCGTGGTCGCAGTACCCGTGAAAAGTTACAACACAACTTCGGTATGTGTAATCCGGAAGGCTATCGTAAATCACAGCGTTTACTGGATATGGCTGAGCGTTTCAATTTACCTGTCTTTACTTTTGTGGATACCATGGGTGCTTATCCGGGTGTCGGAGCAGAAGAGCGCGGTCAGGCTGAAGCGATTGCAACCAGCTTGGCGCAACTTTCAAGCTTAAAAGTTCCTGTCATTGCCACTGTACTAGGTGAAGGCGGTTCAGGTGGCGCACTCGGTATTGGTGTCGCTGATCGTGTGATTATGCTGTCGCACAGTATCTATTCCGTGATTTCACCTGAAGGTTGTGCCTCTATTTTGTGGAAAACTGCAGATAAAGCGGCGCAAGCAAGTGAGGCACTGGCTTTAACCGCAGACAAGCTCAAAGCTTTGGGTATTGTGGAATATGTGGTGGATGAAGGTGAGGGTGCACATTTGCAACCTGAAAAAGTCATGCATGATTTGAAAGATGTGTTAAAACAAGCACTAGATGAATTGCAACCGATGGATGCCCAGGAACGATGCGACGCACGTTATCAACGTTTAATGAAGTTTGGCAGCAGCAATTTAGGCATCGCGTCTTAGCACAAACACAGCATTTTTCTGAACAAACCCGATTCCTGATCGGGTGTAGCGGCGGCATGGATTCCATGCTGTTGCTGTATCTGATGGCTGAACTTTTCCCAAATCAAATTCGCGCCATGTATGTTGATCACCAACTGCAAAGGTTAAGTGCTGGCTGGGGAATGTTCGTCCAACAACAAGCTGAAGCACTTAATATTCCCTCTATTCTGCAAAAAGTCACGGTTGAAACTGGCAATCTCGAGCAGCAAGCGCGACAGGCCCGTTATCAAGCTTATCAGCAGCACTTACAGTCTAATGAAATTCTTGTTTTAGCACACCATCAGCAAGATCAGGCTGAAACACTATTATTGCGTTTATTTTCTGGGGCGGGAGTCACTGGACTGGCTGCTATGCAACAGCTCGATATGCGCCAGGATATGACCATCTGGCGACCCTTTTTAGATTTGAGTCGAGAGCAGATTGAGCAGTGGTCACAACAACTGGCCTTGGACTATGTCACCGATCCCACCAATCACGATACCCATTATGATCGGGCATGGTGTCGGGAACAATTATGGCCGATGCTCGAACAGCGTTTTCCTAAAATGCAGTCGGCTGTGGCACGCAGCAGTTATCTGATGCAAGATGCAGCGGAAATCCTCAATGATGTGTTGCAACAAGACTGGCAAGATTGCGCAACAGATCGTGAACTGGATTTATCCCAACTGGTTCAATTCTCAACTGCGCGGCAACGGCAGCTTTTATCTGCCTGGATTAAAGGCACAGATCAATATCGTCCAAGTTACGCTATGGTACAGCGCCTGCAAAATGAGGTCATTCTGGCCAAAGCGGATGCGCAGGCAAGCTTGCATATTCACCCGCATTATTATGTGCGCTATCAGAAAAAAATATATCGTTTAAGCCATGATGAGCTGTATGCACAACAGCAGAAGTCGGTTGCCAATGTCGTACTACAACACTATGCAATTGGGCAAACTGTCGAGGTCGCAGCAGGGCGATTTAAAATCGAATCGCAGGCAATAGGGCTTTCTACACAACTGTTAGGACGTGAATTGAGCTTGCTTAAACGTCAGGGTGGAGAAAAAATCCATCTTTATGGGCGTGTTGGACATTGGCCTCTGAAAAAAGCCATTCAGGAAGCACAGATTTTGCCTTGGTTACGTCATACAATTCAAATATTAGTCGTGGATAATGTTATGCTTGGGGTCTTTAGCCCAAAAGGTTTTTGGTTGGCGCAATCTGAGTATGTAGAGCAAGGTGGTTGGCAACCAAGTTTAATTTCTGACTGTACTTTTCAGCAGTCTTTTTGATATGACGAGTAGGACATGGCGACAGCATTGAATAAAAATATTTGTTTTATTGGCGGCGGTAATATGGCCCAGGCCTTGATTGGTGGCTTACTTTCTCGTGGATTACCGACCACACGCATTACCGTTTCTGATCCTGTAGAGCAAATTCGTCACGTATTAGAAGAAAAAGGAATTCAGACTACGACCGAGAATGTTGACGCAATCAAGCATGCCGATGTCGTGGTGTTGGCGGTAAAACCGCAAGTACTGGCAACGGTATTACAACCATTAAAGGGCCTATTGTCAGATAAACTGGTAATCTCGATTATTGCAGGGGCTGAAATTCAGACCATTTCAGATTTGATCGGTGGCAGTCAGCGTATTGTCCGTGTTATGCCGAATACGCCAGCGCTGGTGCAGACGGGAGCCCATGGGATTTATGCGCCTGCAGCAGTTGATGCCCAAGACCGTGAATTGACCAGTCAGATTCTTGCAGCGACAGGTTTGACCCTCTGGGTAGAAAATGAAGCACAGATTGATGCAGTAACTGCAGTATCGGGTTCTGGTCCTGCATATTTCTTCTATTTGATGGAAAGCATGATTCGCGCTGGTAAAAACCTGGGGCTGGATGAAAAGGTTGCAACTGCATTAACCTTGCAAACCGCATTAGGTGCGGCACAAATGGCAATTACCAGTTCAAATTCTCCCGCAGAATTACGTAAAAATGTGACCTCTCCCAACGGCACAACCCAAGCAGCTTTAGAGGTGTTTGACCGTGCCCAGATTTCACAAAATATTCAAGCAGCGCTTGCAGCAGCTCAGAAGCGTAGCCAAGAGCTTGCGCAAGAGCTGAGTGACAAGACTAAATCGGTTTAAGTAGGATAAGACAATTATGGGTGCAAGTTCTGCGCTAATTTTTGGTGTTTTGATCAATGTTGCAATTTTATTGGTCTTTTTCCGTTTTTTAATGCAATTGGCGGCAGTGAGTCCATACAATCCGGTGGTGCTTTCGACAGTGAAAGCAACCAAGATTGTAGATATTTTTAGTCGTATTTTTCCAACAGTAGGTAAAGGTCGTGTCAATTTAGCGGCAGTAGCGTTGTTGCTGGTGCTATATTTACTGAAAATGTTCGGCCTGATGTATTTATCAGGGCAGATGCCACACAGCGCCGTGTATCTTGTGGTGACCACCTTTGTGACCATGATTCAGGACTTGATCCGTTTCTGTCGTTATTTGATTTTTGCCACCATTATTTTAAGTTGGGTGGTGATGTTTACCCAGTCACGCTCGCCGTATATCGAAGTGATTCAGGAGCTAGCTGAGCCTTTACTTGCACCTTTCCGTCGTATCATGCCGAATATGGGGATGATTGACCTTTCTCCAATTCTGGCATTTCTGGCACTGTATGTGGCTGAGATCCTGATGAATGAAGCAGCTAAAGTCCTGTTGACGGGCCTTTAAGCGAGTTTGATTCAATAAAAAATGGGCGTCATGCTCATTTTTTTATTTCTTGATCAAGCGTTGTCGTATGGCTCTATTTAAGGGATTGGAAAAGAAGTGCGCAATCAAGGCACCTAATCCAATGGCGAGGATAAGATAGAGTAATAATAACACCAGTTTAATATTACCTTCGGTCAGTACTGGTGTATAAAACAGTTTGAAAAAACCTAAAATAATCAGATGGAATAAATAAATTTCATAACTGTTCTTACCAATCTCTTGCAGCCACTTCAAGCGCTGGACCTGTATAACCTGCTCATTTGCGACATTCGCAAGAATGACGATCGCTGTTGCCAGTGCAAATAGACTGATTCCCCAGATACAGTTTTGTTTAATCGGGGCAGAAAAATAGATGATGAACATGGTCGCAATCGCCATATATTTCAGGACTAACCAGTTTTTGGCTTGCAGTTTCAGTTGCGGTGCTAGCAGCGCAGCCACACAGCCAAAGGCAATCCCGTCGAAACTAGAGAAGTAATGATAGAGGTACGCGCCACTTTCTTCACCATAGTGCAAAGATCTAAAATAGGGTGCAAATAGAATTAAGGCGAAACATGCCAATAGAAAGTAGGGTTTTCTCTTAAACAGCAGCGCGGTCAGCGGAAACAGCAAATAAAAGACTTCTTCCACAGATAATGACCATAACACGCCAAGCGCATAGTTGACCCAGCCATTTTCGATAATCAGCAGATTCATCCAGAAGGTCAGTGCTGCCAGATTGACGGTGGATTGAGCCACCACGATGCCATTTGGGGCTTGCGTCATAAAAGGCTTGAGCTCAAATGCACCGAGAAGATTGACCACACAAATCAGCAGAATCAGGGTCGGCATGATGCGTGCAAATCGTGATATATAAAAATCCCGGGTATTGATCTGCTGCAATGCTCCCCAACGCTTGATGGTATGGGAGGTGATGAGATAGCCGGAGATCACGAAAAACATGGTGACGCCGTAGTTACCATTGCGGGCTAAAAGCGTGGTGATGTTTTCGCCAAAAACCTGAAAGTTAATGGAAGTATCAAATAGTTTGTAAGGAATATTGAAGTGATGCAGTAACACCAGAAAGATTGAAATACAGCGTAATGAATCAATAGAGTGAAAACGCTTGAATTGGACTTGATTAAAGGACATGTTGCATTCCTTTCTCCTATACGAATTAATTGTTATCGGCTATTCTTTATTATTGTGTTCTTGTAGCGCAGGGGAGTTTATCCCCTGTCTGCAAGAAACATTTTGTTTTTGTGCACTCAGGCTCGCTTAATGCGCAGCATCCCAGTTTAGACCCTGTCCGACTTCCACCACAAATGGCACTGAAATTTCCAATACCGATTGCATCACTTCAGCAATTTGTTTGGAAAGCTCATCGGCGATTGCCACATCTGCTTCAAACACAAGTTCATCGTGGACCTGTAATAACAGCTTGGCTTGATCTTTCGGCAGCATTTTATCGACGGCGATCATGGCCAGCTTAATAATATCTGCCGCACTGCCTTGTAACGGGGCATTGATTGCTGCACGTTCAGCCGCCTGTTTGATCATCTTGTTGCTCGCCATAATGTCTGGCGTATACAAACGTCGACCTAAAATGGTTTCCACAAAGCCTTGCTCACGTGCGATCTGGCGGGTACGTTCCATATAATCCAGTACCCCTGGGTAGCGTTGGAAGTAACGCGCGATATAGCTACGTGATTCTTCACGGCTAAAGCCAAGCTGACGGGTTAAACCGAATTCAGACATCCCATAGAGTAGACCGAAGTTGACCGCTTTGGCCTGACGGCGTTGGTCATTGGTGACATCTTCAATAGCAATACCTAGTACTTCGGAAGCGGTACGACGGTGTACATCCTGACCTTGCTGGAAAGCATGCACCAACGCATCATCTTGCGAGAAATGCGCCATCAAACGCAATTCGATTTGCGAATAATCGGCAGCGAGTAACACGCGACCTTCAGGCGCAATAAAGGCTTTACGGATCTGACGACCAATCGGAGTACGGATTGGAATGTTTTGCAGGTTTGGATCGGTTGAAGACAAACGACCTGTCGCGGTTAAGGCTTGGTGATAGCTGGTATGCACACGGTGGGTTGCATCATTTGACTGCACAATCAGGCGATCGGTATAGGTATTTTTCAGTTTCGCCAAACCGCGATGTTCTAAAATCACTTCAGCCAATGGATGCTCAATTTTCTCAAGAATACTTTCACTGGTACTGTATTGACCGGTTGCCGTCTTCTTGCCACCTTTAAGTCCAAGCTTTTCAAACAGCACTTCACCGACCTGTTTTGGGGATGCGACATTAAACGCTTCACCTGCCAGCTCGGCTGCCTGTGCTTCAAGAGTCTGAATGGTTTCGGAAAACTCTACACTGAGCTGATCAAGGAAAGCGTGATCCAGTTTAATCCCATCTTCTTCCATGCCAGTGAGCACGCGTGCAACAGGCATCTCAATGTTATGTAGAATATTGACCAATTCCGGATGGGCTTTCAGTTTTGCTGCAAGCACTTCGTATAAGCGATAGGTAACATGCGCATCTTCAGCGGCATAATGCGCTGCCACTTCAAGCTCAATCTGGTTAAAGGTTTTCTGTTTGGCGCCTTTACCGGCAATCTGTTCAAAAGTCGTGGTCAAATGACTGAGATAAAGACGTGCAACATCATCCATGCCATGTCTGGTTGCTGCTGCATTCAATACATAAGACGCCAGCATGGTATCGAAATACCAGCCTTGAATGGTGATACCGTGATTGGCAAAGATGTGGGCATCATATTTTAAATGATGACCAATTTTCTTGACCTGTTCATTTTCAAGAATCGGTTTGATTTGGGCCAGAAGCTGTTCACGATTCAGTTGTTCTGGCGCACCTTCATAATCATGGGCAACCGGAACATAGTACGCATCATTGGCATCAAAGGCGACCGAGAACCCGACCAGCTCAGCAAAGCGGTAGTCTAGATTGGTAGTTTCAGTATCAATCGCAAAATGATCTGCTTGCTGCATACGTTGCAATAATGCATCCCAATCCTGCTGGCTCAACACGGTATGGTAGGTCGCTGTACCCAGTTGATCATCCTGACTCGACAGACTGGCATGATCTTCAATCACCACCTGTTCAGTCTTTTGTTCCGCTTTGGCAATGCTTTGTGCAGCCTGTTGATAAGCTGGGCTATTTGGGTTGTTGGGATGATCCAGCGACTGTAACTGGTTACGGAATTCAAGCTCGGTATACAGGTGACGTAACTGATCTACATTTGGATTGGTGAGTTTCAGGTCATGCCAGTCTAAAGCCAGATCAAGATCACACACAATACTTGCCAATTGATGGTCAATTTTGATGTTGTCTAGATTATCTTTAATGTTCTGGCTGATTTTGCCTTTCAACTGATCGGCATTGGCAATGATATTGCTCAAGGTGCCGTATTCATTTAACAACTTTGCTGCCGTTTTTGCACCCACGCCCGGCACACCCATGATGCCGTCAGACGCATCGCCCATCAGGGTCAGGTAATCAATGATCTGGTTGGGATGAACCCCAAATTTTTCAAAAACGCCCGCTTCATCTAAAACACGTTCTTTGAAGCTGTCTTCCAATTTGACGTGTTCGTTGACCAGCTGCGCCATGTCTTTGTCACCAGTCGAAATCAGGACATGGTGACCTTCCGAAAGCGCACGTTTGGTTAAAGTACCAATAATGTCATCCGCTTCCGCCCCTGGAAGGCTATACAACGGAATACCCTGTGCTCTGATCAAAGCATGTAAATAAGGAATTTGCTGAGACAACTCCTCAGGCATACTTGGTCGATCACCTTTATAGATCGGCGATAACTTATGACGGAAAGTCGGTTCTGGCGTATCGAAAATCACTGCCATATGAGTCGGTTGGGTACGACGCATCAATTTCTGGATTGCTGAAATTGCACCACGTATTGCATTGGTATGTAAGCCAGTAGACGTCGTTAATGGCGGTAAAGCGTGAAAAGCACGAAACAAGAAATAAGACCCGTCAACCAAGACAAAAGGTGGCATTGCGCAAATCCTAATTATAAATTAGTCGGTATTTTACGTGAAAAAGCGGTGGCTGTCTTATCTGAACTGGAATCTGTAGCAGGGGAACTGTGGTTTAAGATTTGCAGTATTTTGTATGTGAAAATACCTGCTTATGCAGTGATCAAGTAAGATACCAGCAATGAAGCTGTCATAATTGATATAAGTCTATGTATAAAAAAGACAAACAGGGAATAGTCGTTGTCCTGATTGCTTTGACGGTGTTGCTTGCTTGTGCGGTTGCATTCAAATGGCAGGCGACTGTTATTGCCGCGACGATCGGGCTGACCGTTGTTATTGTGCACATTCTGTCTGAGATTCATCAGCGTTTGCTACAACTTGAACAAGCAAGCGGGAATGGTTTTGTGCCGGATACAGGGATGGGTGTCCAGAAAATTGTGATTTATAGCGCGGCATTGGTGGCCCTGTTTGCCTATGCGAATACTTGGATGTGGCTGGCGGGCGGGGCTTTATTGGTGTTGCTATTGTGCCTGATCCAAACCATCAGTGCATTTCAAACCCGTTTATTGCATCTGGAACAGCATGCGATTCAACACCATCAGATTCAGGTCGAGCGCGCTGCTCAACCTCAGTCAACTCTGCTGGATCAGCAGCTTGAAAACACAACTACAGCTTCTTCTAATCCTATTGACTCTGTGCAGCATCCGGCATGGATGCAGCAAACAACTGAATCCGTTGCAGCACCAGTTGGGCAGACCTCGACGCCAGTGACTCAAGCCACCAAGCCGAATGCACTAAGTTGGTGGCAGCCCGCACTGGAATGGATGATACACGGCAATCCGATTCTGCGTGTCGCTGTTGCAGTACTCATGGTCGGTGTGGTTTTACTGTTACGTTTTGCCAGTGAACATTGGCAACTCAGTCTGGGTGTAAAACTGGGCTTTATTGCCAGTGCCGGTATCGCGACGACTGTGGCGGGGTATTGGCTGCAACGGAAAAATCAGCTCTTTGCCGTCGCGTTGCAAGGCGTAGGGCTGGCAGTAGTGTTCCTGACCTTGATTTTCTCTCATCATTTTGCCGTGATTGCCAGCTTAAGCACAGCCAGTATTTTATTTGTGATTTTATTATCGGCTACGGTTTATCTGAGTTTAAAGCAACACGCCCTGTATTTGGCCATGTTGGCCTTGACCATGGCTTATCTTGCACCGTTGGTGATTCCACAAAATCATCCGGATGTGATTTTTCTGTTTGGCTATTACTTTGTCATTAACTTGGCGGTGGCAGCGCTAAACTTTATTCAACCCTGGAAAATCCTGCATCAGATTGCGTTCTTTGCCACCATGTTTATTGGTGGTTCTAGCATCGGGGTGTATGCCAAGACGTCGCAGTTCGATACTTTGGATGTGATCCTGTGGTTACATATCGCTTTATTTATCTGGCTGAGTATCCGTTATAGCCAGTTAATGCTACGCGCTCAAAACCAGCAACCAACCGATCAGACCTCTGAGCGCTTACAGCCGATTCTGGATGTCGGCCTGATCTTTAGTGTGCCTGTGCTGGGCTTTTCCTTGCATGCTTATTTAATGCATAACTCGACCTCAGCACTGACATGGGGAGCCATTGCACTTGCCGCGACTTACATTGCCTTAAATCTCTGGATTAAACGCCAGTATCCGCAACTTTCAATTTTAGCCAAAAGCTTTTTTATCCTTGCGGTGGTATTCGTTGCATTAATTTTCCCACTGGCCAAAGGGGCGCACTGGACCTCAACCGGTTGGGTGATTCAGGGAACAGCATTAATTGTTTGGGGTGTCACTGAGCGATACCGTTTAAGTCGTTATGTGGGCGTCGCACTGGTCTTGCTCAGTTCGGTAGCACTGCTGTTTCAGGTCTGGTCAAATGATCATTTCCCGATTTTAAGCACCGCGATTTTTGCTTTAGCGCAATTTATTTCGGCTTTTTACTTGTTGCATTATCAGGAAGTCGAAAAATATTTCAGTGCGCGCATGCTCAGCGGCGTGTTTTTAGCACTAGGTTTATATTCTGGAGCGATTGCTGCGGTTGAATTGATGCAATGGCAACAACATGGGCTAAGTCCATATCTCGCGGTCGCAGCTATCTTGCTGGCTTTGTTTAGTCTGGCCGTACAGCTTAAATCTCGATTGCAATGGGGCAGTGTACAGCTCATCTTGTTGACTGGCTTATTAGCATTGCTCTACGTGGAAAGTTTTGCTCAAAATGTGTATTCGATTTGGCATTGGTCGAGTAGCTTAAACCAACTCAGCTTTGCTGTAGCGTCGATTGCCATGACCTTGATCCTGATGTTCTTGAGTGATAACAGATCTAAAGCATCGCTCATGCTGTGGTCGGCTTTGTTCTGGCTTAGCCTCGCCAGTATTGGATTGGCTATTTTTCCACTCATGCCGCTTGTTGCACTTGCGATTGTCCCTGCGATTTATAGTCTTTGGCAATTTATATCGAAGAACACCCAATTGCTGCATCAGGTTCCGATCTGGTGCTTAACCCTGTTCTGGTTGGTATTGGTCAGTCTGGATCCTTATTCTGCGCAGCAATATTATGTACTACCACTATTTAACCTGACCGATATTCTGTCTTTATTAATGTTCTTTGGCTTGATCTGGATGATTTATCATCATGATTTTAGTGCTGAACGGTCGATTGAATGGAGCTTCAAAGTCACCACGATTTTGATTGGGCTATTGGTGCTGAGTAGTGTGGTGGTGCGCGCCATGCATCATTATCTATGCACGCCATTTTGGGGCACAGCCATCTGGTCGAATGGTGATGTGCAACTGAGTTTGACGCTGCTGTGGGTGATTTTGGCGTTTATACTGATGACCTTTTCCAGTCGCCGTCACATTCGCCAAATCTGGTTTGTTGGTGCGGCTTTATTGGGCATTGTGGTGCTGAAGCTCCTGTTATTGGACTTATCGCAAAGTGGCACTTTAACCCGTGTGATTTCGTTTATTGGTTCGGGTGCGGTGATGCTGGTGATTGCTTATTTGGCACCGTTGCCACCTGCGCTAAGTGGAACAGAGAAAGAAAGCTAATTATCTTTCTTTCTCGTCTTTTTTCAGTTCTTTCTGATTGGCATATTGATCGATTTCATCATTTTCCAAAGGGAGAGGTCGATCAATCAGGCCCATTTTCGGCACAGGAATCTCGATTTCATTTTCCAGAAAGCCATTACGAATCCGTTCCTGCATTTCATCGCGGACTTTGAGTGAGTTTTCCTGACGGCACCACACTGCAAATAACAGCTCAATGGAAGACTCCCTGAACGCCGTTACCGTCACTGTTGCTTTCGGGTCATCCATCACCAGTGGATATTTCGCTGCAACATCTAACAGGACTTGGCGAACTTTGATGATATCTTCATGGAAATTAATCGCCAGCGTAATCGGGATCCGCCGTATCGGATATTTGGATAAGTTCATCACCGGTGTTCGAATCAGCTGTTCGTTCGGCAAGCGAATATAAACATTATCCAGCGTCAAAAGTTTGACTGAGAGTAAGTCAATTGAAATCACTTCACCTTCAATAGTTTGCCCCCGAATCAAGGTAATCTGAATGGTATCGCCGACTTCAAAGGAACCTTCGCCAATCAGGAACAAACCGCTGATCAAGTTGGTTGCTGAAGTCTGAGAAGCGAAACCCAAGGCCACGGTCAAGATCCCCGCTGCTCCGAGAAAGACACTCAGTTTAAAACCTGCTTCCCTTAAACTGGTCATGATGAACAGCAAGAAAATAAAGTAAAAAATACCTCGACGCCATAATAAGCGTTGATGGGCATTAAAACGGCTGCCAATGGTGCGGATAAAGGCATTGGATACCAGTCGCGCAATCAGGAAGCCGATAAAACATAAAATAATGGCGACCACGATTTCGCTGAGGCGCTCAAAATTAATGTTGGTAAAAACACTGGTCAGGCTGCCAGCAACATCTTTTGGAATATTTGAATTCGGCATGGCAACCCCTTAGAAAAATGAATCAAACATATTGAATAAGGTGCTACCTGGGGCTCGAGGGGGATGTACATAGGTGACTTCACCTGCCTGAGTCGGGGTTTTGTTTTCGATGCGAATACGTGCCGGATGATCGGTTCCTTCGTAATAGACCTTGATTTGCGAGGTCCATAAGCGTCCTGTACTTTCACTATAAAATAATGGCAGGGCAGGCACCGGTACATTCATACGGTCAAAACGCAATTGATGATGACTGGTATTGTGAAACTCAATTGGCGTGACTGCTCGGAAAGCACGTGGTTTTAGCAGATTCAAATCAATACGCCCGTCGACTGAGGTGGCGTAGCAAATCTCGCCATTTTGCGGGTCTTTACCAAACCAGGTGTCTTTCGGTTGAATCACGGGAATATCAAAAAGCGGCTCAGAAAGACCATCTACCAGACCAGCGATCCACAACGGCGTACTGATATATAAGGTGCCACGCTGACCCGCGGGAATATAAATCGGATCTACAGGACGAATCACCACCGAACGATCAGCCAGACGTGGCATCAGATGAAAGGTACTGTTGGTTTTATGGAACATGTAGCGTTCAATTTTTGCAGGGGGTGGCATGGCAAATTCGATATCGTTCAATATTCGCCATTGTTGTTCGTAGTCATACTGAAACTGAGGACGATGATATTCCAGCCGCCATTCTTTGATGCCACGAGTCAGACGAAAGAGCAATGAACCGAATTGCCAAGCTTTGGCCTGTTGAAGTTCGAATTGTTGTTCGCCCCACCATTTCAATGTATTGGAAGGCGGTGCTTCAAATTGATTATTTTGAGACAAGATGCAAAATTCCTTTGTGAGTATGCTAAACAGACTTCACGCTGTAATCTGCTTAGAGTACACTCAATACTTTCTCTTATCATTATTTGTGTGATGCAAATACTTAAACAAATACAAATTCCTTATAGTTTTGCGAAGCGACATGGCGTTTTATTGCGCTATGAAGGTGATCAAATTTTTATTGTACGGCGCAAGGACACTGCGCGTATTGCGTTGCAGGAAGCGCGTCGAATTTTGGGGAAATCTGCTCACGATCAATTGTGTAGTGATCAGGAATTTCATGCCTTACTCAGTTCCAGCTATGCAGGGGATACCGGCGAATCGCAACAGGTTGCAGCAGGGCTGGAAGATCATCCCGATTTATTGAGTCTGGCCGATCAGGTACCTGAAGCTGAAGACTTGATGGATCAGGAGGATGATGCACCGATTGTGCGCTTAATCAATGCCTTATTATCAGAAGCGATTCGGGTCAGTGCCTCGGATATTCATATCGAAGCCTTTGAGAAAAAACTGTCAGTACGTTTGCGCGTTGATGGCCAATTGCGTGAAATTGTTCAGCCGCGTCGTGAACTGGCGCCGCTGTTGGTCTCACGGATCAAGGTCATGGCAAAACTGGATATTGCCGAAAAGCGGGTCCCGCAAGATGGCCGTATTTCATTGCGTCTGGCTGGACGTGAAGTAGATGTCCGTGTTTCGACCTTACCTTCTTCGCATGGCGAGCGTGTGGTGATGCGTTTGCTGGACAAGCAGGCGGGGCGTCTCAACATGACCCATTTGGGCTTGATGAAAAATGACTACGAGCGTTTAACTCAACTGGTGCATCGTCCACATGGCATTATTCTGGTGACTGGCCCAACCGGTTCGGGTAAAACCACGACTTTGTATGCGGCATTGTCTGATCTGAATGACAATACCCGTAATATCCTGACTGCTGAAGATCCAATTGAATATCAACTGGAAGGCATTGGACAGACACAGGTCAATACCAAAGTGGATATGACCTTTGCGCGTGCCTTGAAGGCGATGTTACGTCAGGACCCTGATGTGGTGATGGTCGGTGAGATTCGGGATCTGGAAACTGCTGAAATTGCAGTTCAAGCTTCGTTAACGGGTCACTTGGTATTGTCTACCTTGCATACCAATACTGCGATTGGTGCGGTAACACGTTTAAAAGATATGGGAATCGAACCATTCCTTTTGGCCAGTTCTTTAATTGGGGTGATTGCCCAACGTCTGGTGCGTACCCTATGTCCGCATTGTGTCACATGGCGAGCGGCAGATGCTTTTGAGCGTCAGGTTTTTCAGCATCTTAAAGCAGATGAAGCTATGCAACTGCCTGAACCGAAGGGTTGCGAAAAGTGTTCACATGTGGGTTTTAGTGGTCGAACGGCTATTTATGAAATCGTGCCAGTCGATGAGTCGATGCGCCGTTTGATTCATGGCAATGCGGCTGAGTATGAACTGGAAAATCATGCACGCCGTCATGCAGCGTCCATCCGTGATGATGGTTTATTGAAAGTCCTAGCAGGTAAAACCACATTGGAAGAAGTACTTCGTGTCACCAATGAAGCTGTTGAAGAATAAATTTAGGCTTTGAAATAAAAACAGCATGCAGATCGCATGCTGTTTTTTTTATGATTGCTCAAATTATGCAGCAGTCACGATATTAAAATTCACATCAATATTGTTGCGGGTTGCATTTGAATACGGGCAAACGATATGTGCAGCAGCAACCAGTTGTTCTGCTTCCGCTTGTTCCATACCGATCAGATATACATTTAAAGTAACTTCAATCCCAAAACCTGTTGGAATGGGGCCAATACCGACTTCACCTTCTACATAGGCATCTTTGCTGATATTGAATTTATCACGGTTGGCAACAAACTTCATTGCTCCCAAGAAACAGGCTGAATAGCCGGCAGCAAACAGTTGCTCCGGATTGGTGACTTCGCCGCCCGCACCGCCCATTTCTTTAGGTACACCGAGTTTTACATCTAAGACACCGTCAGAAGAGGTTGCACGGCCATCTCGACCACCGGTTGCTTTTGCTTTCGCCCGATAAACCACTTTTTCTAATGACATGATAATGATCCCTGAATATTATTGAATGCAATTTGATCGTACTGATTCTGAAGCAAAATACAAGTCAGTAAACGTTGCCAATCTTGCCCTCTTTGGTTGTTATACGTGTAGGGTAAATGCCGGTTTATTGTCGGTGCCATGGTTGTTAGATGTGGGGAGTCTAGTTGTTGCCCGTTTAGTTTGAATAGGCCTATACGTAGGACGGGGCTGAACAGTGGGAAAATTTTATCGATTATAAAAAACAAAAGGCATAAGTAATCAAACTTATGCCAAGGCTAGAAATGTGTTCTGTTAATGAATTACCATAGATCAGCAATTTTTTTCATCAGACGGGCACGATAACGCGCTGTCGGGTTGCTGAGATTATTTTGCGCTTCAAGTTCGAAATGTTGCTGCCAGGCCTTGATCATTTCCAGCGTGGTACCTTTTTGTTTAATCACAGCAACATCTTCACGTTGAATATTATCCAGACGTTGACGGGCACCTTCTGGACCTGTTCCCCAGCCAATAATCCATTGACCAAACGCATTTAAGGATAAATTCTGCGGGGTAGACAAGATCGTTGCTGAAGTTGCCGATTCCTCGATATTTGCATCAACTGTCATTGCATGAAGTGATGCAGTGGTCCCCAAAAAAAACAAAGCAGCGATAAATCTAAACATGAATAAAGCTTAATAAGAATCAGTTGACGATGTTACATCATGCCTATCCCAAAATCATTCGACTTTGTTCGATCATGATCAAATAAATTGTATTAAATCATGAATCTAGAAAAGCTACATTGATAAAAATTGAACAATACGGTCAGTACATGTGCTGTTGCCGTTATTTTGTGCAAAACCGACATTGAAAATGTTGCGATTATGGCATTTTTAATAATTAATTAACTTGCGATGTTGCATCAGTGGCATAGAAGCACGTATAGCATTTTGTTCTTCAAGATCAAATGCACTGGTGATGAGACCATGACCTTCAGTCTCGATCATCTGAAGCAGCTTGCCACGACTATTGGTAATCCCGGCATGCCCCCAAGTTTGACGTTTGTCACCATGCCAGCCTTGCTGGGCAGCACCTAAAACATAACATTGGCTATCCATGGCCCGCGCTTGCAGTAGCAACTGCCAATGCATTTGACCCGTCGTATAGGTAAAGGCAGCAGGGGCGGTTAACATATTGGCGCCTTGCTGGCGCAGGGTTAAAGCCAGTTCCGGAAAACGTAAATCATAGCAGACCATCAGGCCGATATTACCAAAAGGTGTCTTGGCAACGATGACCTGATCACCCGGTTCAAAGAATTTAGATTCCTGATAACCGCCAACGGCATCACTGACTTGCACATCAAACAAGTGAATCTTGTCGTAGCGTGCTTCGGTACCTTCAGGACTGATACATAAACTGACTGTTCGAACCCGGCCATCCTGAATAATTGACCCATCTGGACGGAAAGGGCATGGGAGCGTGCCCGCAATAATCCAGATCTGATAGCGATGCGCCAGTTGCTCTAATCGTTGTTGGATACTCTCGAATTGCGCTGCGGTCTCACGCTGTTTACCCGCAGCAAAGCAGACGAAGTTTTCAGGAAAAACGATCAGTTCAGCTGCCTGAGCTTTACTCTGTTGAATTAATGATTCAATGACAACGAAATTGGCTTCGATATCATTTTGGGAGTTCATTTGTACAACAGAGAGTAAAGTCATATAGGCGCCGCGTTATCAGGTTTAATGATCAAGCGTTTTGTTTATGTGCATCGAGATTGAGGCAATCTTGTTCTTTTTGCAATTGTTTAACCAGAGGTTCAAACATATTCTGGTTATTTTCATTTAAACGCATCAGTGTTTTGTGTGCATCGAGCACAGTATTGAGCATGGCACTATGAGTGACATGTTCATCGGTAAGCTCTAACGTACATACACTCGGATCGCCACAGTAATTTAAAATCACAAATACCTGACCTAGCCCCATGCTGTTGGCCAAGGTGGTAATATCCGGATTTGTTGACAGCATGACTGCTTGGATCTGATGAACTTGCTTTAGCTTTAAACCCAGTTTTGCCAGAATGCCTAAAACGGTACTGTCAATAAAGGTGGTTTCAGTTAAGTCAACGATTGCACCAACAACATTTTGCTGTTGTTCAATTCGGTTGAGCAGTTTGTCTAGACTTATACAAGAGTGAGCACGCACTTCGCCAATAAGCTTGAAAATATGCGTTCCGTTCAAACTTGCATATTCAACATGACCTGTTGACATATAAATGCCATTTTCAGAGAAAGGATATAAAATTATCCCATAGTGATATTCCAGACACAAGTGGGTGGATGCCTGGATTTGGTTAAGTTGATGATATTTAAATTAATTCATTCGGCGAAGGCTGAGTATTGCAATGTCATCCGCGACATGGTCGGGTGCTTTAAAGGCATCATTTTGCAGGTGTTCGACCAGTTGATTAAACTGATCATTCAGGCCACCATCGAAAGGTTCAAGCGCACCATCCGAACACACAATGAACCGTGCCTGAGGGCTTAATACACAGCGATGCTCTTCAACTTCCAGTTCCTCGGTGAGCCCTAACGGAAAGCTACTGGTGGTTAAAATCTGTGGAGGCTGGTTCGGTTCAAAAATAATTGGAGGCGGGTAATGTCCTGCACTCGACCAGCGCACTTCATGAGTCGCCAGATTTAAAATACCAGCCACCATGGTGATGTGCTTTTCAATATTTTCTTGCACCAACATGGCATTGAGTTTCTGAATTAATTGTCCTGGTGTTTTTGAGCGGCCATGAAAGGCGGCCATCCACGAGGTTAATAGGCTACTGGTGACACCATGTCCTGATACATCTGCCAGATAGAACAGCACTTCTTCATCATTCAAACGCCAATAGTCATACCAGTCACCGGACAGATAGGCCGAAGGCTGAAAAAAAGATTCAAACTGGTAGTTCGGCAGCTCAATCGGGTTTGGTAACAAACGTTTTTGTAATTCAGCCGCCGAAGGTAAGTCACGGCTATCCTGATTACGTTTATATTGTGCATCGATCTTGAATAAAGAATGGATTGGATTCTTGGGTAAGCTATCCCAAATCCAGCCCGCCAAGGCTCCCAGTTCCCATGCTTGCGCCAAAGCCGCACCTTCATGTTCAAAGGCAAGTACCACTGTCGGCAACTTCCATTGATACTTTAAAAAATCTTGTACGTCGGCAATCGCAATAATGGTTTGATCATACAAGTCCAGATCATCAACTCGAATGATCTGCAAACTTGGTAACTCGGTTAAAGCTTGATCTAGGCAGGGTATGGCGCGTGTGGGTTGAATGAAATACATAGATGAATAGTCAATCCTTTGTATGATCATTTTTAATTCATCATAGATGAAAGATGACCTATAACTATAGTATTGCCAGAGTTTAAATTCCCTGACAATACATAAGTTTGTAAAACATTATTTTAATATGATCATTTTTCGTCAGAAGATGAGTCGTCAACATCATCTGCATCACCAACAAAAGAAACATCATCAGAGTCACCACGTTTCTCTGAAATCTGGAAAGCCTTACGCTGTAAATAGAAATCACGGATCATGGAATATTTATCACCTTTCAGGCTTTCTTCAATATCCAGAATTTGTGAACGTGCATCAACGGCTTGTAATACATTGGTAGACCAGTAAATCCCGTCTTGATCATCCAGTAAATATTTTTGTGGACGTCCGAAACTGTCGGCTGCCAAGCCAAAACCATCACGGAAAGTACTTGGGCCAAAGAAAGGCAACATCACATAAGGCCCAGAAGGGACACCGTAATAACCCAGCGTCACGCCAAAGCTTTCTTCTTCTGTGTCTAAGCCCAAACGACGCGCAGGATCAGCAAAACCTAAAGTGGTTAACGTATTTACCGTAAAACGACCTAAAGTTTTTGCTGCTCGGGTAGGGCGACCTTGAATGAGCTGATTCACCGCATTCCATGGCTCACCCAGGTTTTTACGGAACTGACGATAAGGGCTACGCACAGGTTCAGGAACTTTAGCCACATATTGAATCGCAACTGGCTTTAACAAGTTACGGTCTAACATGTCATTAAATGCGTAAATCTGACGATTCAATGGCTGTAAAGGATCTTTCACTGCATCTGGTTGTGCAGCGTTGGCATTTACTTTTAAATCATTCTTGGTGAGATGCTTTAAGTCTTTTATGGCTTGAATGGTGGAAACCTTTTGCTCAGGAGTAATCTGTGCTTGTGATGTCGCAGTTTGAGCAGCAGACTCAGTTGGAGTCTCTTGCGCAAATACTGATGAACACGCTCCAGCAGTTAACAACCCAAGCAAGATAAAATTCGAGTAATGCATATAAGTCCTTAATCGCTGTGAGAGCGAAATAATACAGTCATTAAAATGATTGCGTCACTTAACGCAAAACATAGATATCGAGAGTACAGTTTAATTGTTCTTATCGTATTAAAACAAATTCGGTCGAAAAATATAAGAAAAAATGTAATTTTGCTCTAAAAATATACACTCGATCAAATAAATCAAATAAATTTAAAAAAGGGTGTTGCATTGGTTAGGGAATGCTGTAGAATGCACATCCATCGGCGGTGATGCAGATAAAAACTTGTTGAGAAACAAGGATTTGGCTAAAAT
>PJTY01000278.1_pt1 | contig 30645 bp, 30 predicted proteins | sample 1512121 | NCBI WGS metagenome assembly PJTY01 (sample SAMN08177680, study PRJNA422409) | Soil metagenome, whole genome shotgun sequencing project. | isolation source: Soil enriched (2) on filter paper: alkali lignin treatment | place: USA: Madison | collected 2015-01-15 | reverse complement strand
CTCGATCGCAAGGTGGCGGACAAGCGCATCTTCCCTGCGCTCGACGTCGGCAAGTCGGGCACCCGCAAGGAAGAGCTGCTGGTTCCCAAGGACCAGCTCACCAAGATGTGGGTCCTGCGCCGTATCCTCATGCAGATGGGCACCGTCGATGCGATGGAGTTCCTGCTCGACAAGATGAAGGACTCGAAGACCAACGAGGACTTCTTCTCGACCATGAATCAGTAAGCGGAGATCGGGGGCTTGAGCATTCTTCAGACTCTGGTGGCCACATCCTCCTTGGGTGGCCCCGCCGAGATCTGGCAGCACATCGTCACCGATTTTTCGAACCTTGGGACGCCGGCAGCAATGTCGGCGTTCTTGCAGGTGCTGATGATCGACGTGGTGCTGGCAGGCGACAACGCCATCGTCGTCGGTGCTCTCGCCGCCGGACTCCCGGCCGACCAGCGCAAGAAGGTCATCGCCATCGGCGTGATCGCGGCGCTGGTCCTTCGCATCGGCTTCGCGCTGATGGTGACATGGCTGCTGGGAATCGTCGGCCTGATCTTCGCGGGCGGCCTGCTGCTGCTGTGGGTGGCATGGAAGATGTACCGTGAGCTTCATGCGGGCGTCCACTCTCCGGGCTCGCCCGAGATCGAAGGCGACGAGCACTCCGGCGTGAAGCCCGCCAAGAGCTTCCTCGGGGCGGCGATCTCGGTGGCGGTGGCGGATATCTCGATGTCGATCGACAACGTGCTCGGCGTGGCCGGTGCGGCGCGCGAGCATCCGGGAATCCTGATCGTCGGGCTGGTCTTTGCCGTGGCCCTCATGGGCGTGGCCGCGAATTTCATCGCCAAGTACATCGAGCGCTATCGCTGGATCGCCTGGGTCGGTCTCGCGGTGATCCTCTACGTGGCGGCGAAGATGATCTACGAAGGGTGGGTCGATCCGCAGCTAGGGATCGTCACTCTGATCTGATGGAAGAGGGCTCGGGTTTCCGGGCCCTTTTTCTTTTCAGCTAAGAAGTCCTGGGGCCCTTCGACAAGCTCAGGAGATCCCCCAGACCCTCGGAATGTCGTCGTTGCGCCCGACCTATCCGTATCGCGCTCCCTGCGGCGCAGCCAATCGACTCCCGACGCAGCCATGGGCGCTGAACGGATAGGTGGCGCGCCACGCAGACGGTAACGGGGTGCAGGGGTAATAACCCCTGCTCTTCCCCCTTAATCTCTTCAGGGAATCAATACCGTAGACCCGGTGGTAGCCCGAGACTCCAGCGCCCGGTGCGCCTCTGCGGCCTGTTCCAGCCTGAAGGTCTGCCCGATGTGCGGCTTGAGAATCCCCGCGGCGATCCGCTCGAACAGCTTCTTCGCGTTGGTCGCGAGTTGGTCCGGCGTCGCGATGTAGTCCGCAAGAGTCGGACGGGTAAGATAGATCGACCCTGCCTTCATCAGGTCGAGCGGCGGCAGCGGCGGTACGGGGCCGGAGGCATTGCCGTAAGTCACCATCAATCCGCGCCTGCGCAGCGAGGCAAGCGAGACGGACCACGAGGCTGCGCCGACGCCGTCGTAGACGACATGGCACATTTCGCCGCCGGTGATTTCTCGCACGGCTTCGGGAAGGTCGTTGAAGTCGCAGTGGAGCGAATGCTCGCCGGGGACCTGCGCGGCTTTCTCCGCGCTGCCGGAATGGGCGATGACGGTCACGCCGCGGTCGAGCAGCCAGGGGACCAGCAGCGAGCCGACGCCGCCCGCTGCCGAGTGTACCAGCGCGACGTGGCCCTTCTCGGCAGGGAAGGTGTCTTCGGCGAGGTAGCAGGCGGTCAGGCCCTTGAGCATCACGGCAGCGGCGATCTCCGGCGCGATGGCTTCGGGAATCCGCATGGCCTTGGTGGCTGCGATCAGGCGGTGGGTGGCGTAGGCGCCTCCGGCATGGGTGGTCCCCACAAGCTCGCCGATCGAGAATCCGCTCACGCCTTCACCCAGAGCGACGATCCGGCCGACGCTTTCAGATCCGAGGCTGATCGGCAGGGGATCGGCGTAGAGTCCCTTGCGGTAGTAGGTATCGATGAAGTTGAGTCCGACCGCTTCGGTTTCGATCAGCACTTCGCCGGGACCGGGGGAGGGGACCTCGAAGTCCTCGCGTTCGATCACCTCGGGCCCGCCGTGGGTCCGGGCGATCATTCGGTATCCGGTGGTCATTGTCTGAACGTCCTTGAATGTGCGGTCGTACGAATGGCCCGGCCGCGTCCGGAAGGCGCCGGCCGGGCTGCCTTGAATCAGCCGATGTGTTCCGCGAAGAATTGGGCGGTGCGCTGGTCGGCCAGTTCGGCACCGGCTTCGTCGCGGCGGGCGCCGATCTCGGCGGCGAAGCCGTGGTCGAGGCCTTCGTAGTCCCAGAGCGTGACGCGGGGATGGTCGTCGAGGCCATCGTGAATCGCCTTCTGTGCGGCGGCATCCACGAAGTGGTCGGCGGTGGGGATGTGCAGCATCAGGGGGCGGGCGATCGCGTGCTTTTCGCCCAGCATCTGATCGATCATCACGCCGTAGTAGCCGACCGAAGCGTCGATATCGGTGCGTGCGGCGACCATGTAGGCGATCTTGCCGCCCATGCAGAATCCGACGAGGCCGACCTTCGGCACGCCTTCCTCGCGGCGAATCCAGTGAATCACGGCTTCGAGATCGCGCATGCCGAGATCGAAGTCATGGGCCATCATGTGATCGAGGGCCTGCTGCATTTCCGCTTCGACATAGGGGCTGAGTTCGATGCCGGGCTTCTGGCGCCAGAACGAGTCGGGCGCAACCGCAAGGTAACCCTTGGCCGCCCAGCTGTCCGCCTTGCGGCGGATACCGGGATCGACGCCGAAGATTTCCTGCTGGACGATGATCGCGCCGCGCGGGGTGCCTTCGGGACGGGCGACATAGGCAGGGATCAGGCCGTCGCCGTCAAGCGTCGGGATTTCGGTATTGGTCATGGAAGTCTCCTGCGGGAATAGACCTGGAGCCTTCCGGCCCTGTCAGGCGTTGATTCAAGGTTAGGCACGGGCGATGGACTTTGCCACCGCCATGTGTAAGGCAGGACACAGAATTCCAGATGGGAGACCGGTGATGAAGGTCAATGTCGAGGTCGAATGCTCGCCTGAAGAAGCACGGCGGTTCCTCGGTCTGCCTGACGTCACCAAGGCGAACGACGTCTACGTCGATGCGCTGGCCAAGGCGATGCAGGGCGTGGGCAATTTCGACCAGCTTCAGGAACTCAGCAAGCAGGTCGCGCCGATGGGCCAGTTCGGGCTAAAGCTGTTCCAGCAGTTCCTCGAAAGCGGCGCCGCGATGGCGATGAGCGGGGCGATGAGTCCCAAGAAGGACTCCTGAATCCGGGCCGATAGGGGTTCACCTTAGGGCGGCTCTGGAGTAGCGCCCGGTCATGTCCGACACGATCTTCGCGCTTTCCAGCGGTTCTCCTCCTGCGGCCATCGGCGTCGTCCGCGTTAGCGGGCCTGCTGCCGGTGCCGCGCTCACAGCGCTTTCGGGAACGCTGCCGCAGCCGCGTCGGGCAAGCTATCGCGCGTTGCGGGCTACAGACGGTGCGGTGCTCGACCAGGCGCTCGTGCTCTGGTTCCCTGGACCAAATACCGCGACCGGAGAAGATCTTGCCGAGCTTCACCTCCATGGGGGCAGGGCAGTAGTTGCTGCTGTCGAGGCCGCGCTGCTCGATCTCGACGGCTTGCGCCGAGCGGAACCGGGCGAGTTCACCCGGCGGGCCTTCGCTCATGGCCGGATCGATCTCGCCGAGGCAGAGGGCCTGGCCGACTTGCTTTCCGCCGAAACCGAGCTTCAGCGTCGCAGCGCGCTTGCCATGGCGGGCGGCGCTTTCTCTCGGCAGGTCGAGCAGTGGCGGGACCGGGTACTTGTCGCTTCGGCGGCGGTCGAGGCCGTGCTCGATTTCGGTGACGAGGATGACGTTTCCGACTTGCCCTCGGATTTCCTGTCGCGGCTGACAGATCTTCGCGGCGAGCTTCAGGCATGGCTGTCTCGCCCTCGTGCCGAAGCGCTTCGCGAAGGTTTCCGCGTGGTGCTCGCCGGGCCGCCGAATGCGGGGAAGAGCACCTTGTTCAATGCCCTGGTCGAGGACGAGGCGGCGATCACCTCTCCTCTCGCAGGGACAACTCGCGACGTTCTCACGCGGGCGGTGTCGATCGGCGGAGTGCCTTTCCTGTTCGGCGATACGGCGGGACTGCGGGACGAGACGGGCGACGAGATCGAGGCCATCGGCATCTCCCGCGCCTTGGCGGAATTGAGCAAGGCCGATTTGGTGCTCTGGCTGGGACCGGAGGGTGAGGGGCCGGACGATGCCTGGGAAGTCGCGCCGCAGGCCGACGTGTTTCACGTGGAACACAAGGCGTCGCCCCGCCACCGGATATCGGCGGTTACCGGCGAAGGTCTCGACGCCTTGCGGAAGGACCTTATCGAGACGGCCTCTGTCGCCATGCCGAAGCCCGGGGAGGCCGCTCTCAACCGCAGGCAATATGCACTGATGGCAGAGGCAGAGCGGGCACTCGGCCATGCGACGCTGGAGCGCGACCCGCTTCTGGTTGCTGAAGCGCTGCGTCTGGCAAGGGTCGCTTTCGACGCCCTGATCGGAAGGGCCACGACGGAGGACATGCTCGACGCTCTGTTCGGCCGGTTTTGTATCGGCAAATAAGCACTGTTCCACGTGAAACATTTCGGACGACTTTGACGTGACTCGCTGCTTCGGGTAAGCGCGTCGTCCATGCATTCCTTTGACGTGATCGTGATCGGCGGCGGCCATGCCGGCTGCGAGGCGGCGGCGGTTGCCGCGCGCATGGGCGCGCGTGTCGGCCTCGTGAGTTTCGACCTCGACGCCGTTGGCGCCATGAGCTGTAATCCGGCCATCGGTGGTCTCGGCAAGGGCCATCTCGTGCGCGAGGTCGACGCTTTCGACGGTCTCATTGCCCGCGCGGCAGATGCTGCGGCGATTCATTATCGCATGCTCAATCGCTCGAAAGGCAGCGCCGTGCAGGGGCCGCGCGTCCAGGCGGACCGCAAGCTGTTCAAGGCGGCGATTCATCGTCTGCTCCAGCAGCAGGGCGATCTGACTCTGATCGCGGGCGAAGCGGCGGCTCTGGTGATCGAGCAGGGCAGGGTGGTCGGCATCGATCTGGCTGACGGAACCCGCCTCGATGCCCGCGCCGTGGTTCTCTGTACCGGTACCTTCCTGGGGGGGACTCTGTTTCGCGGCGAGGAGCGCCTGACCGGTGGCCGGATCGGCGAATCTTCCGCGCAGAAGCTGGCGAGTCAGATGCGCGAGGCGGCTCTGCCGATGGCCCGCCTCAAGACGGGTACACCGCCGCGCCTCGACGGCCGCACCATCGATTGGGGGCGGCTCGACGAGCAACCTTCCGACGGTGAGGACTGGACGATGTCGGCGATGGCGGAAGGTCGCGATGGCCGCCGCCGCGCGGTGCCGCAGGTGTTCTGCGCGATCACTCGCACCAATCCGCACACCCATGAGGTGATCCGCGAGAACCTCCATCGCTCGCCCCTGTTCACGGGCGCGATCGGAGCGTCGGGTCCGCGCTACTGTCCTTCGATCGAGGACAAGATTCACCGCTTCGCCGATCGCGACGGGCACCAGATCTTTCTCGAACCCGAAGGTCTCGACAACCCTCTGGTCTATCCGAACGGCGTGAGCACCTCGCTGCCCGCCGATGTGCAGCTTGCGATGCTGCGCACGATGGACGGGCTGGAGCGGGTGGAGATGGTCGTTCCCGGCTATGCCGTCGAATACGACCATATCGATCCCCGCGCGCTGCGCACCAGCCTGGAACTGCGCGACATGCCCGGCCTCTATTGCGCGGGGCAGATCAACGGCACGACCGGATACGAGGAAGCGGCGGCCCAGGGACTCGTCGCCGGCATGCATGCGGCGGCGGAGGTTCTCGGCCGTGCGGCACCGGGGCTGGATCGGGCCAACAGCTACATGGCGGTGATGATCGACGATCTCACCCTGCACGGCGTGAGTGAGCCCTATCGCATGCTGACGGCCCGCGCGGAATATCGCCTGCGCCTTCGTGCCAACAACGCCTCGACGCGTCTCACTCCGCTTGCCATCGAGATCGGCGCGGCGGGGGTAGAGCGCCGTGCCTGGTTCGAACGGCGACTTGGCGAACGGGCGGCGATCGATGCCGCTTTCGATACCTCGCTTTCGGGGCACGAACTGGCCCAGGCCGGTTTGCCGGTCCGCGCTGATGTCGGGCGTCTGCCTGTTCGCGAGTGGCTGCGTTTCGGCGGAGTCGACCTCGCCGGGCTATCCCCCTGGATCGACGCCGCCTTGCTCGACGATGCCGCGCTGGTCGAGGAGATGGTCGAGGACGCCGCCTATGCGCCCTATCTGGAGCGGCAGGAGCGCGAGTTGCGCGACTTGCGGGCCAGCAAGGGGCTGCCGCTGCCTGATGACTTTCCTTATGCCGAAATTCCCGGCCTCTCGCGCGAGATGGTCGAGCGGCTGAGCAAGGCCCGCCCCGCGAATCTCGCGGCGGCGGGACGGATTCCCGGAATTACTCCGGCAGCGCTGGCGGCGCTGCTGGTCCATGCCCGCAGGGAGGCGGCGTGATCACCACCGAAGACGAAGCACGCGAATGGTTGCGGGCACTGCCCGAATGCGATGAAGCCGCCTGGGTTCGGCTAGAGACGCTGATCGCGATGCTGGTCGAGGAAAACCGGCAGCAGAACCTGGTCTCGGCGGCAAGCCTGGAACAGGTCTGGCTGCGGCACATCGTCGATAGCGCGCAGCTCCTGCCCTATGTTCCACGTGAAACATCGAGTCCTTGGCTGGACCTCGGGACGGGTGCCGGGTTCCCCGGACTCGTCATCGCGGCGCTGCGGCCCGAGTGCGAAGTGGTCATGGTGGAATCGCGTAACCGGCGGATCGAATGGCTCGATCGCGCCCGCATCGCCATGGGCCTCGACAATGCGCGCGTTGCCGGCCAGCGTCTCGAACTGGTCGAGAGCTTCCCGGTCAGCGTGATTTCCGCGCGCGCTTTTGCGCCGCTGGAAAAACTTCTGACAATTTCCGCACGTTTTTCCACAAGCGACACGGTTTGGCTGTTGCCCAAAGGGCGTTCGGCAAAGCAAGAACTGGAAGACCTTCGCAAGTGGCGGCACATGTTCCACGTGGAACAGTCCCTGACGGACCCGCAGGCAGGCATCATTGTCGGCAAGCTGGCCGACAGGAAGGGTATGACCAAGTGATCCGTATCGCTATCGCCAACCAGAAGGGCGGAGTAGGGAAGACCACGAGCGCGATCAACATCGCGACGGCGCTTGCTGCCACGGGCTGGAAAACCCTGCTGATCGACATCGACCCGCAGGGCAATGCCTCGACGGGCATCGGCATCTCGGCTTCCGAACGCGATAACACGTCCTATGACGTGCTCGTGGACCGGGCGCGTGTCGCGGACTGCGTGATGCCGACCCGCATTCCCAACCTCGACCTGCTGGCCGCGACCGTCGATCTCTCCGGCGCGGAAGTGGAACTGGTCAATGCCGACGATCGCGCCAACCGCCTGCGCACCGCGCTGCGGAGCGATCTCGGCTACGACGTCTGCCTGATCGATTGCCCTCCCTCGCTTGGCCTCCTGACTCTCAATGCGCTGGCTGCGGCGGATACCCTGCTGGTGCCGCTCCAGTGCGAGTTCTTTGCGCTGGAAGGCCTTAGCCAGCTGCTCCAGACGGTGGAGCGGGTGCAGCAGCGGTTCAATCCCGACCTCGGGATCATCGGCATTGCTCTCACCATGTTCGACCGCCGCAACCGCCTGACCGACCAGGTCTCCGAGGATGTGCGGTCGGTTCTTGGACAGCTGGTCTTCGAAACCACCATTCCGCGCAACGTGCGCCTTTCCGAGGCGCCCAGCCATGGCGTGCCCGCCCTGATCTACGATCATGCCTGCGCGGGCAGCCGGGCTTATATGGCCTTGGCGCGCGAACTTATCACCCGATTGCCCGAAAAGAGGAAAGCGGCATGAACGACGAATCGATCGTCCGCATCAGCGTACCCCCCGCACTCGCTGCCGCCGCGGCTACCGGAACAGACAAAGCCACGCCTGCGTCTAAGCTCAAGTCGAAAGGCCTCGGTCGTGGGCTGGGCGCCTTGCTGGGCGAGACCCGCCGCGAAGAGCCGCTGGGTGCTCCCGGAAGTTCCGAGGGCCGGGGTCCGGCCTCGCGGGCCGGGGGACTTGCCGTTCTCGCCATTGCCGACATCACGCCGCACCCGGATCAGCCGCGCCGCATCTTCGACGAGGAAGCGCTGGAGGAACTGGCGGCCTCGATTGCCCATCGCGGCGTGATTCAGCCGATCATCGTGCGGCCGATGGACAACGGCCGCTATCAGCTCGTCGCCGGTGAACGCCGCTGGCGCGCCGCGCAGAAGGCGCAGCTCCACGAGATTCCGGCGCTCGTCCGTGAACTCACCGAGCGTGAGGTCATGGCACTGGCCCTGATCGAGAACCTCCAGCGCGAGGATCTCAATCCGATCGAGGAAGCACGAGCCTACAACCGCCTCGCGGAGTTCGAGGGCATGACCCAGGCTGAGATCGCCCGCATGGTCGACAAGAGCCGCAGCCATGTCGCCAACTTCCAGCGCTTGCTTGCGCTTCCGGACGGCGTGATCTCGATGGTGGAGAAGGGCAGCCTGTCCATGGGCCATGCCCGTGCGCTGATCGGCTGCGACGATGCCGAGGAGATCGCCGACGCTGCGATCAACAAGCAGATGTCGGTTCGCGAGGTCGAGAAGCTGGTGCGCAAGAAGGCACGCGGCGATGTCGCGCCGCGCCGCGCCCGCACGGCCCGCAGTGCCCATGAGGATGCCGATATCGTCGCCGTGCAGAGTCATCTCGAGGAGTTCCTCGGACTGCCGGTGAAGATCAACGCCGATGCCGATCCCAAGTCCGGCACGGTAACGATCCGCTACGGCACGCTCGATCAGCTCGACCTGATCTGCCAGCGCCTGACCGGTGGGGCGATCTAAATCGTTTCGAATTTCAGGAATTCATGCGGCGCTCGAATCTCGGTTCGGGCGCCGTTTTTCGTTGCTGCTACTGCGCGCTCTCGGAATCGACCGAGATATCCGCAGCTGCCGTCTGGCGGCGGGGGATCGAGCGGCGGGCAGGGCGAACGCCTGAGTCTTCGGCATAGGCGATAGGCTCGCCAGCGCTGTCGATGGCCTGGATGACGGGAATCGAGACCATGCGCTGGGTCGCTGCGTTATGATATTGCGCCGGATAGACGTAGGCATAACCTGGTGCGGCATAGCCTTGTACCGGCACCGCGACTTGGCCTTGCCGATAGCGGGTGAGGTAATCGTCCAGATAGGTTTCGCACTCGCCGTGGTTGCCTTGGCCTTCACGAACGGTTCCTGATCGCGGCCGGCTCGCAGCGACCGTCCGGTGACAGTCCGCCAGCCAGGCATCGCGTTGGGCGGGGTCGAATTCGTAGCGGATAGAGGGGGCGGCGGGGGGCGCTGAATATCCCTGCACATAATCCGCTCCCGCATCGTCAGCTGCGGCAGAAGCGGTCGATGCGCTTGCGCAGAAAGCCAGGGCGAGACTCGCGGTGCAGAGGTTGAAACGCATTCGCAGGGCCTTTTCACGGATTATGGGCATTAGCCGCGTCTGTTAACAAGACGTTTAGCACCATAACCCGCGAAAGGCCAAGGTTCCGGGACCGATCGGCGGTCCCGGAGAGAGACGGTCAGATCGATGCCGCGAGGATGGCGGCAAGAGCCTCGATACCGGCGGCATCCTCGGCATCGAAACGGTCGGCGACCGGGCTGTCGAGATCGATGACCGCCACGACCTTGCCGTCACGCAGCACTGGCACCACCAGCTCCGAACGGCTGTCGGCATCGCAGGCGATGTGGCCCGGGAAGGCGTGGACGTCCGGCACGACCTGAGTCTCGCCGCTCGCTGCCGCCGTGCCGCAGACGCCGCGGCCCATCGGAATGCGGATGCAGGCGGGCTTGCCGACGAAGGGACCGAGCACCAGCTCGTCCGCGACGTTGCGGTAGAATCCCGCCCAGTTGAGATTCGGCAGGAACTGCCAGATCAGCGCGGCCACGTTGGCCATGTTGGCCACGCCGTCGGGTTCTCCCTCGACGAGCGCCTTGGCGGCTGTGACGAGGTCTGCGTAGAGTTCGGGCTTGGGCTGGTCGCCCCGGGGAGCAAAGTCGTACATAGATGCTCCGATACTCCAAGTCCTTGTTGCCGCCTAGGCGGTAGCGTCTTATCTCAGGCGCATGCGCTCCATTCTCATCAAATCTGCCCTGGCTCTCGGTGCCGTCGTTCTCGTCGGTGCCGGTACGATCGCCTGGTCCCAGTATTCCAACACCTCCGATCTGCCGTTCGACGATACGGTGGGCAAGGATCCCAAGCTGGTCGAGCCGGACCCGCAGTGGCTCCCCAGCGTCAAGCTGGTCGAGACCGTGGGCTGGGCTGCCAACGAGGCGCCGAAGGCAGGGGAGGGGCTGGCTGTCGCCCGCTTCGCCGAAGGCCTCGATCATCCCCGCACGATGCTCACCCTGCCCAATGGCGACGTGCTGGTGGCGGAAACCAATGCCCCGGCCGGCAACAAGCCCAAGGGCCTGACCGGCATGGTGATGGGCTGGATGTTCAATAAAGTCGGTGCCGGAGAACCTTCGCCCGACAAGATCGTGCTGCTGCGCGACGCCGACGGAGACGGCAAGGCGGAGCAGCGCTTCGATTTCCGCACCGCCGACATGCATTCGCCCTCCGGCATGGCCTACCGCGACGGTAAGCTCTACATCGCCAACCACGACAAGGTTCTCGAATTCGCCTTCCAGCCCGGTGCGACCAAGCTGGACGGCAAGCCGCTGCGTACGATGATGGATCTGCCGCCCGCCGGTAATCACTGGATGCGTAACCTCCTGCTGAGCGAGGACGGCAAGCAGCTCTATGTGGCGGTCGGATCGGCCACCAATATCGCCGACGACGGCATGGAAGCCGAGACCGGCCGCGCCGCGATCTGGGAAATCGATGTCGACACCGCGCGCCGCCGCCAGTTCGCTGCGGGCATGCGCAATCCCAATGGCCTTGGCTGGAATCCTTCGACCGGCGAAATGTGGGCGACGGTGCAGGAGCGCGACATGCTCGGCCCCGATCTCGTGCCGGACTACCTGACCAACGTTCCGGTCGGCGCGCAGTACGGTTGGCCCTGGATCTACTGGAAGACGACGTTCGACGAGCGCGTCCAGTGGCCGATGCAGACCTACATGCTCGAATATACCCGTAAGCCCGAATACGCGATGGGCGCCCACGCCAGCACGCTGGGCATGGTCTTCGCGAACGGCGGCAACCGTATGGGCGCCAAGTTCGCGAACGGTGCTTTCGTGGCCCGCCACGGTTCCTGGAATCGTCGCCCGGCAGTTGGCTACGACGTGGTTTTCGTACCCTTCGACAAGAACGGTAATCCGCAGAACGGCAAGCCGATTCCGGTGCTCTCGGGCTTCCTGAAGGACGGCTCGCATACCCATGGCCGCCCGACCTGGCTCGCCTGGGACAAGAGCGGAAGCCTGCTCGTAAGCGACGATACCGCAGGCGTGGTCTGGCGCGTGCAGGCGCCGGGCGCTGTGCCCTCCGTCGCGATCAAGCCGGTGGTGACGGAGCACATGAAGCCGCTGGAGGAGATCAAGGATCCGACGATTCCGGGAGCCACCGGCAATCTGGAGGCCGGGTTCACCAAGGGGCCGGACAAGCTGCTGCCTACCGGGCACTGAGCGGAAGAGGGGACCTTCGGGTCCCCTTTTTTGTAGAACAAGGGAATGATTCTGGGGCCATCGCCCCAGACCCCGTTATTGTCGATGTTGCGCGCGCAGAGGCGTTGTGCGCTTCTTGCGGCGCAGCCACCATGTCTCCCGACGCAGCCATGGGCGCGGGGCGGCATTGGTCCGCGTGACCTAGACGGTAATGGGGGTGCAGGGGGGCTTTGCTCCCCTGCATGTTCTTTCCTTAGATTATCTTCCCCGCACGCCCCGCAACTTCGGTGACGTATTGCCACGCCACGCGGCCCGAGCGTGCCCCACGGCGGCGAGACCATTCCAGTGCGTCGTGCTCGTCGAAGGTCAGGCCGAACTGCTGCGTATAGCCCTCAATGATCGCGAGGTAGGAGGGCTGGTCGCAGTTGTGGAAGCCGATCGAGAGGCCGAAGCGGTCGGCCAGCGCGAGTCGGTCGTCCACCACGTCGCGGGCGTTGATGGGATCGTCCTGTTCCGACATCGAGCGCGAGACGATCGCCCGGCGGTTGGCGGTGACGGCGAGGCGGACGTTGTTCGGGCGGGCTTCGACGCCGCCTTCCAGCCAGGAGCGCAGCAGGCGCGGACCGGCGCCATCGTTTTCCTCGAAGCCCAGGTCGTCGATGAAGACCAGGAACTGGCGATCCACCTTGCCGAGCAGGGCGAAGAGGGCGGTGACGCCGTGCAGGGCTTCCTGTGCCACCTGCACGAGGGCGATGCGGCCGGGGTGAGCGGCCTGGGCGGCACGGATGGATGCGCGCATCACCGCGGACTTGCCCATGCCGCGCGACCCCCAGAGCAGCATGTCGTGCGCGGCATAGCCGGCGGCGAGGCGCTCGACATTGGCGACCACGCGCTCCTTCTGGGATTCGATGCCGCGTAGCAGGTCGAGCGGCGGGGCGAGCAGTTCGGGCACGCCGCGCGCCTCGCTGCCGGTCCAGACGTAGGCGGGGTGAGCCAGCCAATCGACTTGCGGCGCGGGGGCAGGCGCAAGGCGTTCGAGGGCTTCGGCAATGCGGCTGAGGACTTCGGTCTGGTCGGTCATGCTCTGGGTTCTTCGCTCGTTTGTGGAAGAAGGCTCGCACCTTTCCGGGGCCCTTGGGCGGGTAGCCCAAGGCTTCGCGCACCAGATGCTCGATAAACCGCCGCGCGGCCATCTTTTTTCGCCTGTGGCTGGGTATTGTTCCACGTGGAACGTTGGGGGCTGGGGGAGACCCGCATCCGGAAGCCCGGTGCGCGGTTTTTCTTGGCTTTCGGGTCTCTGGGCTATAGCGGCGAACTATGGAGCGCAACCTTGGACCCGAACTGCTGGCACCCGATCAGGACGGCGTGGCACGCGCTGCTGCGCTGCTGGGCCAGGGCAGGCTGGTCGCGGTGCCAACGGAAACCGTCTATGGCCTGATGGCACGTGCCGACCGCGATGAATCGGTCGCGGCGATCTATCGTGCCAAGGGGCGGCCCAGCTTCAATCCACTGATCGTCCATGTTGCCGATCTGGCGGCCGCACAGGAACTGGCGGTGCTGGACGAGCGCGCATTGTGTCTGGCGACAGCATTCTGGCCCGGCGCCCTGACCATGGTGCTGCCTTTGCGCGAAGGCGCTGCGGTGGCTCCGGCGGTGACGGCAGGGCTACCTACCGTGGCATTACGCTGCCCCGCTCATCCGCTGATGCGGGCCGTGATCGCAGACTCCGGACTGGCCCTAGCAGGGCCCTCCGCCAACCGCAGCGGGGGCGTGAGTCCGACGCAGGCCGAGCACGTCGTCGCTTCACTCGGGGCGAATGTCGATGCAGTCGTGGACGGTGGTGCTTGCGAAGCCGGTCTCGAGTCCACCATCGTCGCCTTGCGTGAGGACGGGCGCTGGCAGATTCTGCGACCCGGACCGATTTCGCGTGAGGCGATCCGGCAGGTACTCGGCACGGAGAACGACGCTGTAACGTCGCAGGCTATCGAGGCGCCGGGGCAGCTCGCCAGCCACTATGCACCGGGCAAGCCGGTCAGGCTGAACGCGGCGAGCGCGGATGCGGACGAATTCCACATCGGCTTCGGTGCAATTGCCGGGGATGCGAATCTGTCCGCTTCAGGCGATCTCGTCGAAGCGGCTTCGCGGCTCTACGCGTTGCTGCACGAAGGCGCGGCGGCGAGTCAGCTGCGCATTGCGGTTGCGCCGATTCCGATCGAGGGCGTCGGTGCGGCAATCAATGACAGGTTGAACCGGGCAGCAGCCTGAGTTCGAGCCTGCTGTTCAACGCCGCTGCGGAGCCGCTCCCGGCATCAGGTACTGCATCTGGGCGTAATCGTCGCGGGCCTTGTTGCAGGCCTCACGGTCGCCCCGGTCGCACTGGCGCAAGTGCTTCTGGTACTGGCGCTGCATCTTGCCCAGCTTCTCTTCCTGCTTGCGCATTTGACGACCGCGCTTTTCGTCGGCTTCGGACTGGCTGGTGGTCACAGCATCCACGGCCGACCCGGCAACGCGCACCGGGGCGGTCACGATCTTGCCGGCAGTGCTGAGGCAGCCGGAGAGCAGCAGAGCCGCTGCGGGGGCGAGGAGGGGCAGGGTGCGCTGAATCATCGTGCGCGACCCTCTCACGAAGCGACTGTCACCACAATGAATATCCCGCAAAACGAAAGGGGCCGCTTCCGGTGTGGAAGCGGCCCCCTTGCGTGCGAGGTGACGCTGCGTCTGATCAGACTGCTTCAGCGCTCTCGTAGTACTTCGGCGCGTACTCGTTGAGGATCGAGAGGATCTTCTTCAGAGCTGCCGGTTCATCGGTCTTTTCCATGGCCGCGAGTTCGCGGGCCAGACGTGAGGAAGCCGCTTCGAAGATCTGGCGCTCGGAGTAGCTCTGCTCCGGCTGATCGTCAGCGCGGAACAGGTCGCGGGTCACTTCGGCGATCGACACGAGGTCGCCCGAATTGATCTTCGCTTCGTATTCCTGGGCGCGGCGCGACCACATGGTGCGCTTCACCTTCGGCTTGCCCTTGAGCGTGTCGAGTGCTTCGCGCAGGGTCTTGTCCGACGACAGCTTGCGCATGCCGATCGATTCGACCTTGTTTACGGGAACGCGAAGAGTCATGCGCTCTTTCTCGAAGCGCAGCACGTAGAGGTCGAGCTGCATCCCGGCAATTTCCTGCTTCTGGAGCTCGATCACACGGCCTACGCCGTGCTTGGGATAAACGACGTAATCTCCAACATCGAAGGCATCGGCCCTGGTTGCCATGTATCGTCCTTTCACCTGCAGGATTCGCTGCCATACTTACGGTGAGAGACAACCGGGTGGATGCGACTTGAAAACGCAAAAGCGCTTTCGCCGCCCGGTCAGATACCTCTCCCAGCCGTTTGCTTTCGAACCCTGCCTCGCAATGCAAATGCTGCCAGACGGGCAGAAGGCCCGGGCAGTTGCTGGATTATATAGCATCGATGTGACAAAATTACCAGAGGCGAGCGGACGGTTAACCGTCGCTCGCCTCAAGGTCTGTCGGGGCGGGGCGAAAAGGCCCGCCAAGTCCCTCATTCACTGGGGAAAGCAGGTTCCCCAGGCGAGGTTGCAGTGCAGCAATCAGTCGCCTTCGCCGGGCTCGGGCGAGAAATATTTTTCGAGCTTGCCTTCTTCGCCGCGCATCGCGTCGGCGTCTTCCGGCGCATCCTTCTTGGTCGTGAGGTTGGGCCATTCCGCCGAATACTTGGCGTTCAGCTCCAGCCACTGCTCCAGGCCGCTCTCGGTGTCGGGCAGGATCGCCTCGGCCGGGCATTCCGGCTCGCAGACGCCGCAATCGATGCACTCGCTGGGGTTGATGACGAGCATGTTCTCGCCCTCGTAGAAGCAGTCCACCGGACAGACTTCGACGCAATCCATGTACTTGCACCGGATGCAATTGTCGGTGACGACATAGGTCATGGCTGCGTATTCCTCTTAGAAGGCCTCGTTTCGGTTGGCCGCTGCTATGGGAACATCTGCCCCCGCGTCAAGCACTCTATAGCAGGCTTGGGCTTCGGGAGCCGGTCCGCGGCGGTCTGGAAGGGATAGGATTTCTATCACCCGGACGCCTCCAGCTGTCGGCACGGTCAGAATATCTCCGACGGCGACCTTCTGATGGGCGCGTTCCACCCGGCGACCGTTGAGCCGAATGTGGCCTTCTTCCGCCATGGTCTGGGCGAGGGGCCGCGTTTTGACGAGACGCAGGAACCAGAGAAGCTTGTCGATCCTCATGCCTGTCCCGCTCCTCCCTTTCTATCTGCCGAGCAACTCGCCGAGCGCCGCAAAGGCGCTGTCGCTGCGCTTCGGGGCTGGGGTGGTGACTTCGGCCTCGCGTTCGCGCTGCGGCGGGCGCCAGCGCCACCGCACCGGGGCGGGGGCACCATGCGCGCCTTCGGGAAGCGGACGCGGCATCATCGCCTGGAAGCCGCCGAAGCGCAGCAGGCGGGCGTAGCTGGCGGTGGTCAGGCCCATCGACACGGCGCGGGCCGGATCCAGCGAGAACGAGCGCGAGGGTCCCTTGTGGCCGCTGGCGGCGGAGCGCGCCTCATGCGCCTCGCGCAGCAGCTTCTCGGCGATGTCGAGACGGACGAGCTGCTTGCCGAGGTTGCGATAGCCGGGCGCCTTGTGGCGTTTGGTGGCGTCCATCGTCGGCGGCATGGCGGCATCGGGTTCGCCGCCGCTGCCCTTGGATATGTCCTTGTCCGCTATCTTGGCGAGCTGGCGCCAGAGCGCGATCGGGGCGGGGCGCAGCATGGCGGGCAGGAACAGGTCGAGCGCGCCCACGCGCACGCCGAGCTTCGCGAGCATCGTGCGGCGGGCCTTGTCGAGCCGGTCCACGCCGGAGCCGTCACGGGCGATCATGCCGCCGCGGTCGACGAGGGTAATGAGCAGCGCGCGGAGGTCCGGTCCGGCCTCTTCGGTGCGGCTCGCCTCGTCCAGCTTCGCCAGCGGGGCGAGGGGTTCCAGCGCGGTTTCCAGCCAGGCCTCGAGTGCGGCGACCAGCGTCTTGCGGGCCGGGGCGGGAATCGCGTCTAGCACGCGATCGGGCACCAGAACCGGGGCCAGCAGCGAGCGGCCGGCGGAAAGCGCGGCGATCTTCTCGCCGTCCCAGCTCAGCTTGCCGTTTTCCAGCGCCAGCGGTGCCACGCCTTCGTGGACGGCGGCGGTCAGTGCTTCGGCGCGCGACTGGAGCAGGGCGGGCAAGTGGCGCTCGGCAGCGGCCAGCAGCAGCTTGCGGTCGGAATGGCGGGCAGCGGGATCGACCTGGAAGGCGAAGCCGTGCAGCGAGCCGATGTGTTCGCCTTCCACCAGCACTTCCGCGTCTTCGAGGCGGACCGAGAGCAGTCCGGCATCGGGGCCGAGTTTTTTCATGAGCACGGCGGTCCTGCGATTGATGAATCGTTCGGTGAGTTTGCCATGGAGGGCATCGGAAAGGCGAGCCTCAACGGCACGGGCACGCGCGGCCATTTCCTCGCGGGCCAGCACCCAGTCCGGGCGCTGGGCGATATAGGCCCAGGAGCGTATCGCGGCGATGCGGCCCTGCAAGGTGTCGATATCGCCGCCGGTCAGGTCGAGGCGGGCGATCTGCTGCGCCATGTAGTCGGCGCCGAGCTCGCCGTGGCGAAGGTCCTGCCAGAGGCGGGAGACGAAGCGCGAATGAGTCTCCACGCCCTGCTGGCGGAAGTCGGGAAGGCGGCAGACTTCCCAGAAGCGGCGCACCATGGCGTGGCCGCGCAGGCTGTCCATCACCGTGCCGTCATCGGAGAGGCGCTTGAGCACCGCGAGATCGATCGCTTCGGGGGCGAGGACGAGTCCTTCGCGGTCCGGCGGCGTTTCGAGATCGGAGATCAGGGTGGCCACGCTGTCGAAGCGCGGCTCCGGATCGCGCCAGAACAGTTTGGTCAGCGGCGGGAAGCGGTGTTCCTCGATCGCATAGACTTCGTCCGGTTCGAATTCGGAATCGTGCCCGCCGGAGCCGGTGAGGGTGCCGAAGGTGCCGTCCTTCTGGTGGCGTCCCGCACGGCCGGCGATCTGGGCCATCTCGGATGTGGTGAGTCGGCGGTGGCGCTGTCCGTCGAACTTGGAGAGTCCGGCGAAGGCGACATGCTCGACATCGAGATTGAGGCCCATGCCGATCGCGTCGGTGGCGACGAGGTAGTCGACCTCGCCCGACTGGTAGAGCGCGACCTGGGCATTGCGCGTCTGCGGGCTGAGCGCGCCCATGACCACGGCCGCACCGCCCCGGAAACGGCGCAGCATTTCGGCGATGGCGTAGACCTGCTCCGCCGAGAAGGCGACGATCGCACTGCGGGGCGGTATGCGCGAGAGCTTCTTCGCCCCGGCATGGCTGAGAGTGGAGAAGCGCGGCCTAGTGACCACTTCGACATCGGGAACAAGGGACTTCACCATCGGCTCCAGAGTCGCCGAGCCGAGGATCATCGTCTCCTCGCGCCCGCGGGCATGGAGCAGGCGGTCGGTGAAGACATGGCCGCGTTCGCGGTCGGCGCCGAGCTGTGCTTCGTCGATGGCGACGAAGGCGAGGCTGCGCTCCGTCACCGGCATCGCCTCTACGGTGCAGAGCAGATAGCGCGCGTCCTTAGGCTCGATGCGCTCCTCTCCGGTGATCAGGGCGACGCTCTTCTCGCCCTTGATCTTGCAGACGCGGTCGTAGACCTCGCGCGCAAGGAGACGAAGCGGGAAGCCGATGGCCCCGCTGGAATGGGCGCAAAGACGCTCGATGGCGAGGTGAGTCTTGCCGGTATTCGTGGGACCGAGCACCGCCTTCACCCCGCTGGGGGCGTCCTTTCGCGACGAGGCATGCCGGTCGTGAACCATTACCGCTGAATGTGGCACTGCCTCCAGCCCCCCGCAAGTCTCGGCTCGTCGAAAGGAGGGTGAAAATCCACGGAATTAGCGGGAGGTTAACCTTGAGGGCGCAGAAGCGGCCCCTCGGACTGGGGCTTTCCGCGGGATCGGAACAGCCCGGCGCATGATTTCAGCACTCCCGAAGAGATGGGCAGGGGCACGTGTTCAAGGCACTGGATCAGGGTGGGGAAGAGACCGCGCGCGTCGCGGCCCTTTCGCACGACCAGGTGCTGAAAGATGCCGAGAGGTCCGCTGCCGCAAAACCTTCGAGACTGGCGCGCTGGAAGCGCGGTATCGAGCGCTGGTGCCACGACGTGGAGATCGCGCCGGACCTCGCCTGCGACATCGGCAGCCGCCGCTGGTTCCGGGGCCTCGCGACGATGCTGGGGCTGGGCGCCGCGGCTTTCGCGATGGGACCGGATTTCTCGGCGGTCGAGGCCGCCACGCCGCTGGCGAATCGCAGCCGCGACGAGTTTCGCAGCCAGACCATTTCTCCGCTCGCGTTGGGTGCCGACAGTGGCCGCCACATGGGTGCGAGTCCGCTGGTGCGTCCGCTTGCCAATGTGCCCGATCGGCCTTCGATCCAGCTCGTCTCGACGCTGGGGCAGGGCGACAGTTTCGGCCGCATGCTGGAGCGCGTCGGCGTGGGCGGGGCGGATCTGGCGCAGATCACCCAACTGGTGAGTCAGGCCGTGCCGGTGGACGATATCGCCTCGGGCACGCGCTTCGATATCACCATGGGCCGCCGCACGGCTCCGGGAGCGCCGCGCGCGCTCGATTCGATGGATTTTCGCGCGCGTTTCGATCTCGACCTTTCGGTGGAGCGCCGTCCCGGCGGACTCGCGCTGGTGCGCCATCCGATCCGGGTGGACGAGACGCCGCTGCGCATTCGCGGCACGGTCGGCTCCAGCCTCTATCGTTCGGCGCGCAATGCCGGGGCGCCGGTCGGGGCGATTCAGTCCTATCTGCGCGCGATCGACAAGTATCTCAGCCTGGAAAGCGACATCGCCGCGCAGGACCAGTTCGATATCGTCGTCGCCTACAAGCGATCGGCCAAGGGCGAGCGCGAGGTGGGCGACTTGCTCTATGCCGGGCTCGACCACGGCGGCAAGCCGCGCGTCCAACTGCTGCGCTGGGGCAAGCAGGGCGAGATGATCGCCTCCTCCGCACTGACCCAGGCGCAGGGCGCGCCGGGCGGCATGCCGGTGGCGGGGCACATGACCTCGCCTTACGGCAAGCGCCGCCATCCGATTCTCGGCTTTGTGCGCATGCATGCGGGTATCGATTACGGCGCGCGCTATGGCTCGCCGATCTATGCGGTGGCGGACGGCGTGGTGAACTTCGCGGGCCGTCACGGCGGGCACGGCAACTATGTGCGGCTGAGTCACGGCGGCGGGCTCGATACCGGTTACGGCCATATGAGTCGCATCGCCGTTTCACGTGGAACACGGGTCAAGGCAGGGCAGGTGATCGGCTATGTCGGCTCGACCGGCCTTTCCACCGGACCGCACCTCCACTTCGAGGCCTATCGCGGCGGCCAGACGATCAATCCGGCGGGGCTGCGCTTCATTGCGCGTCCGCAAATCGATGGCAAGGAGAAGGACGCCTTCCGTGCCAGGTTGAATGCGATGCTCGGTGTGCAGCCGGGCGAAGCGCTCGGCATGGTCGCAGCGCCTGCCGAAGCTCCGGCGGATGCCCAGCGCGAGATCGACCGACTGGCGCCGGGGGCTGCGGAGTAGGCGAGCGCCCTTCCGATTTAAAGCGCCGCTCATCCTGAGCTTGTCGAAGGATGGGAGACATGGCGCCTCGTCGCAGGGGGCTTCGACAGGCTCAGCCTGAGCGGGCCTTAACGGGCCTTAAAGAGTATCCCTCTAGGACAGTCCGTCACATTGAACCCACCGGACTTTTCCGGCAATCACACGGGCCATGACCGGAGCATATCCCCACACCCGCCTGCGCCGCGCGCGCGCCACGGCCTGGAGCCGCGCCATGCACCGCGAAACGGTGCTCACCCCCGCCGACCTCATCTGGCCGGTCTTCGTGACCGAGGGCGAGGGCGTCGAGCAGCCGATTTCCTCGCTGCCGGGAGTCTCGCGCTGGTCGGTCGATCTTCTCGTCGAGCGCGCGAGGGAGGCCGCCGATCTCGGCATTCCCTGCCTTGCCCTGTTCCCCGATACCCAGCCCGAGCGCCGCAGCGACGATGGCGCCGAAGCGCTCAATCCCGACAACCTGATGTGCCGCGCGCTGCGTGCCATTCGCGCGGAACTCGGCGACCGCATCGGCCTGTTGACCGACGTGGCGCTCGATCCTTACACCAACCACGGCCAGGACGGGCTGCTGGGCGAGGACGGCTATGTCCTCAATGACGAGACGATCGAGGTGCTGGTCGGTCAATCGCTGAATCAGGCGCGGGCAGGGGCGGACATCATCGCCCCGTCGGACATGATGGACGGCCGCATCGGCGCCATCCGCGATGCGCTGGAGGACGAGGGTTTCGTCAACGTCCAGATCATGAGCTATGCCGCGAAGTACGCCTCGGCGTTCTACGGTCCGTTCCGCGATGCGGTGAACACGCGGGGCCTGCTGAAGGGCGACAAGAAGACCTACCAGATGGACCCGGCCAACACCGAGGAAGCGCTGCGCGAGGTCGAGCTGGATCTTGCCGAGGGCGCCGACAGCGTCATGGTCAAGCCCGGCCTGCCCTATCTCGACATCGTGCGCCGGGTGAAGGAGACGTTCGAGGTTCCCGTCTTCGCCTATCAGGTCTCCGGCGAATACGCGATGATCGAGGCGGCAGTGGCGGCCGGGGCGGCGGACCGTGACGCCATGGTGCTGGAAACTCTGCTGGCCTTCAAGCGCGCGGGCTGCTCGGGCGTGTTGACCTACCACGCGGTTCACGCCGCGCGCTTGCTCCGAAAGGCATGACATGACGGACTTCCGCTTGGAGACCGATCGCCTCGTGCTGCGCAACTGGCGGCCGGGCGATATCGCGCGCTTCGCGGAAGTCACCAATACGCCTGAAGTCATGCGCTGGCTGGGCGGCGTGATGGACGTGGAGCGGCTCGCGACTTTTGAAGGCCGCATAATGGGCTTTCATGAAAGCTACGGCCACACCTTCTGGATCGTCGAGCGCAAGGCCGACGGCGGCGATCTCTCCGGCGAGATGCTGGGATTCTGCGGCCTCAAGAAGATCGACGCGCCGGGGGCTTCGTTCCTCGGCGCGTTCGAGATCGGCTGGCGCCTGCGCAGCGATTCGCACGGCAAGGGCTACGCGCGGGAAGCCGCCACGGCTTCGCTCGATGCCGGTTTCGACCGGTTCGACGCGGAGGAAGTGTTCGCCATCACCGTGATCGAGAACGCGCCGAGTTGGGGCCTGATGTGCAGGCTCGGTATGCGGCGGCGCGAGGAACTCGATTACGACGACGTGCGTTTCGAGCCGCCGCTGCGCCGCACTATCGTCTATTCGATTACGCGCGAGGAATGGGCCGCGCAGCCGCGCTGACGGTCGCGGCGGGGAGAGCTACAATGAGTCAGGACCGAACTGATATCACCGTGGCAGCCTTCCACGGCAAGGCGCCGCGCATTCACTCCAGCGCCTTCATCGCGCCGGGTTGCCGTATCATCGGCGATGTCGAGATCGGGCCGGACGTCAGCATCTGGTACAACTGCGTGATCCGCGCGGACGTGAACCGCGTGGTCATCGGCGCGCGGAGCAATGTGCAGGACGGCTCGGTGATTCACTGCGACAGTCCCAAGCCGTCGCGGCCTGACGGCTATCCGACCCTGATCGGCGAGGACGTGCTGATCGGGCACATGGCCATGGTGCATGGCTGCACGCTGGAAGACCGGGCCTTCGTCGGCCTCGGGGCGATCGTCATGGACGGCAGTCATATCGAAAGCGACGGCATGTTGGCTGCCGGGGCGCAGCTTACCGGCAAGCGTATCGGTGCGCGCCAGCTCTGGATGGGGCGCCCGGCAAAGTATCTGCGGGATCTCGACGAAGCAGCGATTGCCGCGAACCGGGCGGGTGTTGCAGGCTATGTCGTTAATGGCCGCCGTCATGCCGAGGCCTTGGGCCTGATCGGCTGATGGCCAAAGCGAAGATTGCGCTACCGCCGGTCGAAGCGATGCGCGGCTTGGTCGATCGGGAAGGGCGCTTGGCGGTTCGCGTCACGCCCGGCGCGAAAGTCGAGGCGGTGGAGATCGTCGGCGACCGCCTTCAGGTGAAAGTCCGCGCCAAACCGGAAGACGGCAAGGCCAACGAGGCGGTCCGCAGTCTGCTGGCGGCGGCGCTGGATGTCGCGGCTTCCCGCGTCGAATTGCTGCGCGGTGCCACGTCGCGCGAAAAACAGTTCCACGTGGAACTTCCTCCCCGGAGCGGAGAGGAGAAGGATTAGCGCGCCATGCTTCGGGCCATGCGAGTCAGTACGTCCGTCATGGCCTGAGCCACATTGGCCGGTTCCGGCGCGACGTCTGCGATCGCCCGCGCCATGGCATCCGCCCACTGCTCGGCGGTGGTGCGGCTGATGGGAAAATCCCGGTGCAGGCTCATCATGCACTTGCCGGGATTGGCTTCGAACCAGTCGCGCGGGCCGCCGGCCCAACCGGCTAGGAATCGCGGCAACGAACGGCGCATGGGTTCCAGATCCTCGGCATGCATTGCGCGCAGTTCCGCATAGATAGGGTCCTGCTCCATCAGGTCGTAGAAGCGATGGGCGATGGCTTCGAACACAGGCACACCGCCGAGCAGGTCGTGCGGGGTGGTGGGAGCTTCGGTCTGTGTGGTCACGGTTGGAACTCTCTCAAGCGCAGGAAAGTCTACCTAGCCGATCTGTTCCACGTGGAACTTGATTGCGGTCAATCCCGGACCATGGCCTTGAGGGTTTCGATCCGGTCGGCTTCGTGCGCGGGCTTGTCCATGCGGATACGGTGGATTCGCGGAAACCGCATGGCAAGGCCGGACTTGTGCCGTTTGCTGAGATGGACCGAATCGAAGGCGACTTCCAGCACCAGCGACTTGTCCGTCTCGCGCACCGGTCCGAAACGGTTGACCGTGTGATTGCGGACATAACGATCGAGCCATTTCAGTTCCTCATCGGTGAAGCCGAAGTAGGCCTTGCCGACCGGCAGAAGCTCGGCACCGGAGTCGGGATCACCGTCCCAGCAGCCGAACGTGTAGTCGGAATAGAACGAGGACCTTTTACCGCTGCCGCGCTGGGCATACATCAGCACGCAGTCGATCAGCAGTGGATCGCGCTTCCACTTGTACCAGAGGCCGGTCTTGCGCCCCGCAACATAGGGACTGTCCCGGCGCTTGAGCATCACGCCCTCGATGGCGTTGTCCCGTGCGCCTTCGCGGATCGTGGCAAGCTGTGCGAAGTCCGCTGCCGGGATCACGGTGCTCAGGTCGAAGTGCTCGGGATCGAGGCGTGCGGCGAGCGTTTCCAGCCTTGCCCGGCGCGCATGCCAGGGGAGGGGGCGCAAGTCCTCGCCTTCGACGATCAGCGCGTCATAGAGGCGCACGAAGGCCGGATAGTCCGCCAGCATCTTCTTCGATACCAGCTTGCGGCCGAGTCTCTGCTGAAGCGCATTGAAGCTGGCCGCGCCGCCTTCCTCGCCGCCCTGATGGACGCCCCGGACCAGGAGTTCACCATCGAGCACCGCGTCCACCTGAAGCGCTGCGGCGATCTCGGGGAAGGTGCCGGAGATGTCGTCACCCGAGCGGGAGTAGACCCTCGTGTCCCCGGCAACCCGGACCACCTGCACGCGGATGCCGTCCCACTTCCACTCGGCGGCATAGTCGGCAAGGTCTAGCTGAGCGTCGTCCAGCGGATGGGCGAGCATGAAGGGGCGGAACAGCGGCAGGTCCTCGGACGAAGGTGCCGCCGCGCCGTGCGCTGCCCAGTCGAACAGGGCGAGATAGGGTGGTTGCTGGCCGTGCCAATGCTCCTCCACATCCTCCACCGACACGTCGAAGGCCTGCGCGAAGGCGGTTTTGGCAAGGCGAGCGGAGATGCCGATCCGCATGGCGCCGGTCGCCAGCTTGAGCAGCGCATAGCGTCCCTCTGCATCGAGACGGTCGAGCAGGTGGGGGAGGTCCGTCATGACATTGGCGCGGGTCATGCGGGCGAGGGCGTCTACCGCTTCGCTCACGGTGGGCGGCGATTCCGTGACCTTATCGGGATTGGGCCAGAGCAGGCTGGCGGTCTCTGCCGAATCGCCCACATAGTCGCGGCTCAGCGTCCAGAGTATCGGGTCGATCCGCTCGCTCATCAGGTTGCGGATCGTTGAACTCTTTACGGCGGGAAAGTCCAGGCCGTCGGTCAGTGCGGCCAAGGCCCATCCGCGATCGGGGTCGGGAGTCTCGCGCAGATAGTCGGCCAGGAGTTTCAGCTTGGCGTTGCGGCTGCGGGTATAGACCAGCGCGTCCAGGAGGGCGGCGAAACGTTCCATTAGAAGAAAAAGGGAGTCCTGGGGGATGATCCCCCAGACCCTCGGAATGGCGGCCCGGCGCGCGCAGAGGCGTTAATCATCTTCATCCTCGTATCCTACCAGGGCGAGGGCGCGTGCCCGGCGTTGATTTAGCTGGCACCAGCGCAGCATGGCCTCTTCGCGGCCGTGGGTGATCCAGGTTTCGGAGGGATTCACATCGATCACGGTTTGCGTCAGCTCGTCCCAATCCGCATGATCGGAGATCACCAGCGGCAGTTCGACCATGCGCTGCCGGGCGCGCTGGCGCACCCGCATCCAGCCCGAGGCCATGGCGGTGACCGGATCGGGCAGGCGCCGGCTCCAGCGGTCGTTGAGGGTCGAGGGCGGTGCGATCACCACGCTTCCGACGAGGTCGGTTTTCTCGGCTTCGCTTACCAGGCGCAGTTCGCCGAGATCGACGCCGAGATCCTCATAGAGACGGCACATGCGCTCCATCGCGCCGTGAAGGTAGATCGGTTGCAGGTGACCGGCGCGGCGCAGTTCGGCGATCACGCGCTGGGCCTTGCCGAGCGCATAGGCACCCACCAGCACGCAGCGTTCGGGATTGGCGGCGAGGGCCGAGAGCAGCTTGGCGATCTCGTGCTCGACCGGGGGGTGGCGGAAGACCGGCAGGCCGAAGGTCGCCTCGGTGATGAGGACATCGCAGGGAGTCACTTCGAAAGGCGGGCAGGTCGGATCGGCGCGGCGCTTGAAGTCGCCCGTGACGACGATGCGCTCGCCGGCATGTTCTAGGAGAATCTGCGCCGAGCCGAGGACATGCCCGGCGGGGATGAACGTGGCGGAAACGCCGCCCCTGAGGTTCAGCGTTTCGTTGTAGGCGACCGGCACTGCGCCCTCGGAAGTGGCGTAGCGCAGCTTCATGATCGCCAGCGTTTCCGGCGTGGCCACCGTCTCGCCATGGCCGCCGCGCGCGTGGTCGGCGTGGCCGTGAGTCACCAGGGCGCGGTCGACCGGGCGGGAGGGGTCGATCCAGCAATCGGCGGGGACGACGTGAATCCCCCAGGGTTCGGGTCTGATCCAGGAGAAATCGCGGGCCATGCATGAAAAATGGGGCGGGAACCGCGTGGTTCCCACCCCATCATCGTTTCGATTGGACATTTCGGCCCGGTGTTTCGAATCCCGGCGGATCAGTCGTCCGCGTTGGCTTCCGGCTGCGGGCCGGGCTTCTTGGAGGACTTCTTCACCGGAGCCTTCTTCTTGCCGACCACCTTGGGCGCGGCCGGAGTCAGTTCGAAGTTCAGCCCGTCGTCCTTGACGGAAACATGCACTTCGCCGCCATGGTTCAGCTTGCCGAACAGCAGTTCCTCGGCCAGCGGCTGCTTGACCTTCTCCTGGATCACGCGGCCCATCGGGCGCGCACCGTAGAGCTTGTCGTAGCCGCGATCGCCCAGCCAGGTGCGTGCATCGGAATCGAACTGGATGTGGACGTTCTGGTCTGCCAGCTGGAGTTCCAGCTGGAGGATGAACTTGTCCACCACCCGGCTGATCGTGTCCTTGGCGAGGTAGGCGAAGGGCACGATGGCATCGAGACGGTTGCGGAATTCCGGCGTGAACATCTGCTTCACCGCCTCGTCCCCGGCATCCGCCTTGGACGTGTCGCCGAAACCGATGCCCTGACGGGCCATGTCGGACGCGCCTGCATTGGTGGTCATGATCAGGACCACGTTGCGGAAGTCCACGGTCTTGCCGTGGTGGTCGGTCAGGCGGCCGTTGTCCATCACCTGCAGCAGGATGTTGAACAGGTCGGGGTGGGCCTTCTCGATTTCGTCCAGCAGCAGCACGCAGTGCGGATTCTGGTCGATCGCGTCGGTGAGCAAGCCGCCCTGGTCGAAGCCGACATAGCCCGGAGGTGCGCCGATCAGGCGGCTGACCGAGTGACGCTCCATATATTCCGACATGTCGAAGCGCTTCAGCTCGATGCCCATGATCGAGGCGAGCTGGCGGGCGACTTCGGTCTTGCCGACGCCGGTGGGGCCGGAGAACAGGAACGAGCCGATCGGCTTGTCCGGATCGCGCAGGCCCGCGCGGCTGAGCTTCATCGCCGTGGAGAGGACGCCGATGGCCTTGTCCTGCCCGAACACGACGCGCTTGAGGTCGCGTTCGAGATTCTCCAGCGCCTTCTTGTCGTCGGAACTGACCGACTTGGGCGGGATGCGCGCCATCGTGGCGATCACGGCCTCGATCTCACGGGCGGTGATCGTCTTCTTGCGGCGGCTGGGGGGCACTAGCATCTGCATTGCGCCGACTTCGTCGATCACGTCGATCGCCTTGTCGGGCAGCTTGCGGTCGTTGATGTAGCGCGCCGACAGCTCGACCGCGGTCTTGATCGCGTCCGGCGTGTACTTGACCTTGTGGTGTTCCTCGAAGGCCGAGCGCAGGCCGCGCAGGATCTTGATCGTGTCTTCCACGGTGGGTTCGTTCACGTCGATCTTCTGGAACCGGCGCAGCAGGGCGCGGTCCTTTTCGAAGTGGTTGCGGAACTCCTTGTAGGTGGTCGAACCGATGCAGCGGATCGTGCCGCCCGACAGCGCGGGCTTCAGCAGGTTCGAGGCATCCATCGCACCGCCGCTGGTGGCGCCGGCGCCGATCACCGTGTGGATCTCGTCGATGAACAGGATCGCGTGCGGCATCTTCTCCAGTTCGGAGACGACCTGCTTCAGGCGTTCCTCGAAGTCGCCGCGATAGCGGGTGCCGGCCAGCAGGCTGCCCATGTCGAGCGAGTAGATCACCGCTTCGGCCAGGACTTCGGGCACTTCGCCTTCGACGATCTTGCGCGCGAGACCTTCGGCGATGGCGGTCTTGCCGACGCCGGGATCGCCCACGTAGAGCGGATTGTTCTTCGAACGGCGGCAGAGGATCTGGATCGTGCGGTCCACTTCGGGGCCGCGACCGATCAGCGGGTCGACCTTGCCGTTCAGCGCCTTCTCATTGAGATTGACGGTGAACTGGTCGAGCGCCGAATCCTTCTTGCTGGCGTTCTTGGCCTCGGCCTTTTCCTCGGGCGTGGGGGCGTGTTCCTCGGCACCCTTGGCGTTCTTGTCTTCCACGCGCTTGCCGCCCTTGCCGATGCCGTGGCTGATGTAGCTGACGGCGTCGAGGCGGCTCATGTCCTGCTGCTGCAGGAAGTAGACGGCGTAGGAATCCCGTTCGGAGAACAGCGCGACCAGCACGTTGGCGCCGGTGACGGTGTCCTTGCCCGAGGACTGGACGTGCAGAATGGCGCGCTGGATCACGCGCTGGAAGCCGGCGGTAGGGGCGGGATCGCCCTTTTCCTCGGTCTTGAGCGACTGGTATTCCTGGTCGAGATACTGGCGGACCACGTCACCGAGGTCGCCAAGCTCCACGCCGCATGCCTGCATGACCTGTGCCGCATCCGGATCGTCGATCAGGGCGAGCAGCAGGTGCTCCAGCGTGGCATACTCGTGGCTGCGCTCGGAAGCGTGCGACAGGGCCGAGTGCAGTGTCTTTTCCAGGCTTTGCGCGAAACTTGGCATCTAGAAAACTTTCATCTGGAAGGGGGACTCTCCTTGCCCGAAACCGGGCGGATGAGTTTTGGGAGGGCTGGGGTTCATTTCATATATAGGGACGCTCCGGAGGGTTGCGAGGGTGGTGTGAAAGGGTTGGGTTCAGAATGACGCCGGTCATGCTTGATCCGGCCTGAATGGGGGCTTGAACAGCGCCTCAGCCGCCAGCATGTGCGCCGAGGCCTTCTGGCGATGCGCCTTGATCCGTTCGATTTCCGATTCGAGAAGCGCGACGCGTGCATCGAGTTCGTCCAGCGAAAAGCGATCCAGGCTTTCGCTGGCGAGAAGGCTGGCAGCTCCGAAGTTTCCTTCGGTTGACCGCCGCCGCGGTCGATCGTCCTCGTCCATTGCACCGCAGCATCGGACTGTACTTTGGCCCTGTCAATGGCGAGAAAATATGTTCCACTTCAAAGTGGGACTGTGGCAACAGGGCAGGCATGTCAGCTAACGCACCGAAAACCATGACCGCGATCGGCTTCGATGCCCCCGGCGGTCCCGAGGTTCTCCAGCCCATGACCGTCGCGGTTCCCGTGCCGGGACCGGGCGAGGTGCTGATCAAGGTCGCCTTCGCCGGTGTCAACCGGCCGGACGTGGTGCAGCGGCAGGGCAAGTATCCGCCGCCGCCCGGCGCCTCGCCGCTACCGGGACTGGAAGTTTCCGGACAGGTCGTGGCTCTGGGCGAAGGGGTGACGGAGCTGGAGCCGGGCCAGAAGGTCTGCGCGCTGGTGGCCGGTGGCGGTTACGCGCAATATTGCCTCGCGAAAGTCGGCGCCTGCCTGCCGGTGCCCGATTCGCTGCCTCTGGACGAAGCGGCGGCGCTGCCGGAGACTCTGTTCACCGTCTGGCACAACGTTTTCGAGCGGGGTTGGGCGCGGGACGGGGAGACCATCCTGATTCACGGCGGCACCAGCGGCATTGGCACGATGGCGACGATGCTCTGCCGCCAGTTCGGCCTTACCGTGATCGTCACTTGCGGTTCGCCGGACAAGTGCGCCCGCGCGCTGGAGATCGGCGCGGATCACGCGATCGACTACAAGGCGAGGGACTTCGTGGAGGAAGTGGCGCGGATCACCGGGGGCAGGGGCGTAGATCTGGTGCTGGACATGATCGCGGGCGACTATGTGGCGCGCAATCTCAAGTGCCTGGCGCCCGACGGCCGCCATGTCACCATTGCCGTACAAGGCGGCGTGAAGGCGGAGGTCAACATGGCCGTGGTGATGACCCGGCGCTACACCCTGACCGGATCGACCCTGCGGCCGCGCACGGATTCGTTCAAGGCGCTGCTGGCGCAGGAGATCCGCGCCAATGCCTGGCCGCTGTTCGAGGACGGGGTTCTGCGCCCGGTCATGGACACGCGATTCCAGCTGATCGAGGCTGCCGCCGCCCATGCCCGGATGGAAGCGGGCGACCATGTCGGCAAGATCGTTCTGGAAATCTGATCGCATTCGGTCGAATCGTGGCGGCGCTGCGCAGAACAGAGTTGCCGAAAGCAAGGCTTTTGCTTGCCGAATGGACAAAGTTTCCCTAAATCGGCTCTGTACGGCCGCTCCGCGAAGGGGCGGCCCTTATTGTTTCCGCCGGAGATAGAGACATGAGCCAGCCCACTCCGCTGATGCCGCACGCGACCGCCTCGTGGCTGGTCGACAGCACCGCGTTGACCTTCGAGCAGATCGCAGAGTTCTGCGGCCTGCACATGCTCGAAGTGCAGGCGATGGCCGACGATCTGGCATCCAGCAAGTATACCGGACGCGATCCCGTGCGTTCGGGCGAACTGACCATGGAAGAGATCGAGAAGGGCCAGGCAAACCCGGAGTACAAGCTCCGCATGCACAAGGTTCCGGTCACCTCCAACCGCACCAAGGGTCCGCGCTACACGCCGGTCTCGAAGCGCCAGGACAAGCCGGACGGCATCGCCTGGATCCTGCGCAACCACCCCGAGGTTTCGGACGCGCAGATCGGCAAGCTGATCGGTACGACCCGTAACACGAT
>PJTY01000276.1_pt1 | contig 30979 bp, 24 predicted proteins | sample 1512121 | NCBI WGS metagenome assembly PJTY01 (sample SAMN08177680, study PRJNA422409) | Soil metagenome, whole genome shotgun sequencing project. | isolation source: Soil enriched (2) on filter paper: alkali lignin treatment | place: USA: Madison | collected 2015-01-15 | reverse complement strand
TGCTCACATCTGGCCGGACCTGTTCCATGCCTACGGCAAGCGCCACGGGATCTTTACCGCGTGAGAATGCCCCTGGCCCTGTTGCTGCCCGCCGCCGCTCTGCTGATCGGCGCGGGCGAGCCGCAGCACTACCAGTCCAGCCCCGAGCGGCGCACTGTCACCGATACCCGCGACTGGGGACCTTGGGCCGGGCCGTTCCGCGACAAGCTCGTACCCTCGATGATGCAGGACTTCGGTGAGCGCTATCTCTACGCGCCCGCCAATGCCGCTCTGCCCGCACCTGCGAAGAACGAGCAGCGCGTGGTCTTCATCGGCGATTCGATCACCGACATGTGGGATCTTGCCCGTTATTTCCCCGGCAAGGCCTATGTGAACCGAGGGATCGGCAGCCAGGTTACGGCGCAGATGCTGGTGCGTTTCCAGCAGGACGTCGTCGCCCTGAAGCCCCGTGCGGTGGTGATACTCGGCGGGGTCAACGACGTATCGGGCTTCCTCCAGATCGAGAACGAGGATGGCATCGTCTCGAATATCGAAGCCATGGCCGACATTGCCGAGCGCCACGGTATCCGCGTGGTGCTCTGCTCGATCCTGCCGGTCACCAATACTCCCACCGCCGACTATGTGATCAGGGAACGCAAACCCGAATCGCTGCGCCGGATAAACGCAAGCCTCGAAGCGCTCGCGAAGGCGCGCGGATATGCCTTTGCAAACTACTCTCCCGCCCTCGTCGATGCGCGAGGGCTGATGGATCCTTCGTTCACCAACGACGGCGTGCATCCCCTGCCCGCAGGCTACGCCCGAATGGCTCCGATCGCACAGGCGGCCATTGAAAAGACACTGAATAACGTGAGCCGCTGAAGCGGCGGCGAACGGCCGTTCGGGGAGCCGTTGGCTAATCCTACCACGACAAATGATATCGCTCACATTTTCGTTGATCGATTAAGAGAAGTCATTTAACAGAAACATCGAAGATCGCTTTGGGCGACGAAATTTGTGGGGAGAGCGTCAGTTCTCCTACGCAGTGTTCAGGAGGGGAATTATGCGCAAGTTGAGCTTCCGCACGCATGCCAGCGTCATTTGCATGGGTATGCTGTCTGTAGGTATAACCCCTCAGGCCATGGCGCAGGACGGTGCTGCGCAAGAGCCGACTGCCGCAGAAACCGATTCCATTGTAGTCACGGGACGCCGCGCCGCACTTCAGTCGGCGGACGATCGCAAGAAGAACGCGATCTCGATCGTCGACTCCGTCGTGGCCGACGATGCCGGCAAGTTGCCCGACAACTCGATCACCGAAGTCCTTCAGCGCGTGCCGGGCGTCACGATCGTCCGTTTCCAGTCGCTGAACGACCCTGACCACTATTCCGCCGAAGGTTCGGGCATCCAGATTCGCGGCATGTCCGGCGTTGCCTCGCGCCTGAACGGCCGCGATATCTTCAGCGCCAACGGCGGTCGCTCGCTGCAATTCAGCGATGTCACCCCCGAACTGATGCAGGCCGTCGACGTCTACAAGTCGTCCACGGCGGACCAGATCGAAGGCGGCACCGGCGGTTCGGTCGATCTGCGCACCAAGCTGCCGTTCGACTACGGCTACGGCCTGCACTTCGCGGGCAGCAGCGACATCAGCTTCGGCGATCTTTCCCAGAAGACGGACTACTCGGCTTCGGGTCTTGTCGCCGGCAAGTTCGACACCGGCATCGGCGACATCGGCTTCGTGTTCGACTACGCACACAGCCAGCTGTCGACGAAGTCGCAATTCGTTCGCATGGAAGAATTCTACCGGACCAACATCCAGGGCAACGACTACTTCATTCCCGGCGGCTACACATACGGTGAGGAAAACTACCAGCGCAAGCGCGACGGTATCTATGGCGCGGTCCAGTGGTCGCCCAGTTCCGACCTGACGCTGACGGGTATCTACTTCCAGTCGAAGTACAGCAACACCGACTCCGAATACGGTTCGTTCGTCACTTCGCAGAACCTTGCGGTCGATCCGTCGCAGAGCGTGTTCGACGACAACGGCGGCCTGATCTCTTCGCCCGCCGTGTTCCAGCGCGATCCCGTGACCGGTTTGGCCAACGGGGCGTCGATCCAGAGCGGCGGTACTTCGGCCTATTGGGAAGGCAAGAACAAGACCGAGGATTTCTCGGGATCGCTGCACTGGACGCCTTCCAACCTGCCGATCACGGTCGATGCCTCGTACCAGCACACCAAGTCGACCGCGACCGTCGATCGCATTTCGGTATTCCGCACCGTCGACTTCCCGACCAGCTACGGCCTCGACCTCAGCGGCAGCCTGCCGCAGATCTCGGTGCCGGCGGGGACGAATGCGGCCTTGCTCGATCCCGCCAACTACAATTGGCAAGCGGTAATGCCGCATAACAACAACAATTCGGGCAAGATGGACTCCGCCCAGGCGGACCTGACTTACGACGTCAGCGAAGGTTTCTTCAAGTCGGTCAAGGTCGGTGGACGCTGGTCGAAGCGGACCGAGCGCGATCTGGACAACGGCTATGCCTGGTCGGCGCTGGGCCAGGGCTGGAACGGTTCGCCAATCGTCTCCTTCGCCGACGGGCGTCCGGGCGACTATGAAGCGCATGTCTTCAAGAACTTCTTCCGTGGCGATATCCAGCTTCCCGGAACCCAGTACTTCCCGGCGCAGGACTTCATCCGCAATACCAGCGTTCAGGGCATTTTCGACCTGTACGGCGGCGCACCGGGACGGGAGCCGGGCTTCATCCTGCCTGACGATCTGACCGACTACAGCACCAAGACGCTCGCCGGCTATGCGATGGTCAATTTCGGCGCCGACTGGGGGCAATCATCGCTGACGGGCAACGCCGGCGTGCGCGTGGTCAATGTGAAGAATGCAAGCGCCGGCTCGGTCATTCAGTCGGTTACTTCGTTTGAGCGTGATGGCCAGATCTACACCCTGGCGAAAACGGCAAATCCGATTTCCGGCAGCGCGGAATTCACGCGCGTCCTTCCCGCAATCAACCTGACCTATTCGCCGGTCGAGCCGGTGAAAATCCGCGCTGCATATAATGTTACGATGGACAATGCGTCGTTCTACGATCTGCGTGCCAGGCAGGCGGTCGGCGTCAACTCGTCGAGCCGGACAGACGGCGTGACTGGCCCCAACATCTTCAACAACTACACCGTCGATGCCGGCGATCCGACCCTGAAGCCCACGATGTCGAACAACTTCGACGTTTCGGTGGAATGGTACCCCAAGCCGGGTACGACCTTCCACATCGCCGGTTTCTACAAGCGCATCACCGACTCTGTCGTCTATGGCGGCGCGCCTAAAGAGTTCACCGTAACCTTTACGGACGGAACCACCGAAACCGGGCTGGCCACGACCAACACCGCCCGCACATCGGACAAGGCGGCGACGGTCAAGGGCATCGAACTGGGGGCGCGCACTTTCCTCGACCAGCTTCCGGGCTGGCTCGCCGGTATCGGTGTTGAGGCGAACTACACGTTCATCGATAGCAAGAACCCGGGCGACCTCTATTTCGACATCGACGGGGTAGAGCGCAATGACGTTCCGCTGCGCGGGCTGTCGAAGCACAATCTGAACGCCGCCTTCCTCTACGAAAAGGATCCGTTCTCGCTGCGTATCGCCTACAGTTGGCGTTCGAAGTATCTGCAATCGACCACGGCAAGCGGCACGAACAATACTTATACTTACTACGATGCATCCGGCGTAGGCACGAGCACACCCACCAACCTGCCGGTCTACGGCGCAAGCTATGGCACGCTCGATGCGGGCCTGACATTGCGGGTCAACGAGAACATCAACGTCCAGCTTCAGGCGCAGAACATTCTCAACGCCACGCAGAAGACCCTGATGGGCGGCAATCCCAGCGGCACCCTTTACGGCCGCAGTTGGTTCCAGAGCGACCGTCGCTACCGAATGGGTATCAACGTCACCTTCTGATAACAGCAACCTCGGGCGGGCCAAAAGGTCCGCCCGATCCACATCGGGGAGCATGTGGTTCGATGAATGCCAGGGCGAAGCGGGTTCTCGTGGTGGGCGGCGGTACGGCAGGCTGGCTGACGGCCGGTTATCTCGCCAGGATGCTGGGCGCCGATCTTCCCGGCGGGGTGAGCATCACCCTCGTCGAATCTCCCGAAATCGGCATCATCGGCGTTGGCGAGGGCACTTTTCCCACCATTCGCCGGACACTGGAGCGGATCGGCGTCCGCGAAAAGGACCTGCTGCGCCGCTGCGAGGCGACCTTCAAGCAAGGCGTGAAGTTCGTCGACTGGCTGCATCCGGCCCGGCACGGCGGCCCTGACAATTACCTGCACGGCTTCCAGGAAGCGGACGACCGCAACGGCGGGCCGGAGTACCTCCCCTACTGGCTGCTGGGCGAAGCGGGCGACATGCCGTGGGACGAGGCCAGCACGCCGCAAAAGCGCGCCGTGGACGCCCGGCGCGGACCGAAGCTGGCAACGCATCCGGAATATGCCGGAGTGCTCAACTATGCTTTCCATTTCGATGCCGCCGCGCTGGCCGAGTTACTGCGCGACCAGAGCGTCGCCAATGGCGTCACCCATATTGCCGATACCGTGCAGGAGGTGATCTGCGGTGAAGACGGCGCAATTGCAGGTGTTCGCACCCAGCAGAACGGTGTGCTGGATGCAGATCTCTACATCGACTGCACCGGCTTCCGGGCCGAGCTGATCGGCAAGGCGCTCGGCCAGAAGTGGAAGAGTTGTACCGACGTGCTGTTCTGCGACAGCGCGATTGCCGCCCAGGTGGCGTACGACAGCCCAACCGCGCCGATCCAGTCCTGCACTTTGTCCACTGCGCGCGATGCCGGTTGGATCTGGGATATCGGTCTGCAAACCCGTCGCGGGACCGGCTATGTCTATTCATCGGCCCACTGCGATGCGGAGGTAGCGGAGCGGACCCTGCGCCGCTACCTCGGCGCCCAGGGCGAAACGGCGACCACGCGCCGATTACAGTTCAACGCCGGCTACCGCGAAGTGAACTGGTACAAGAACTGTGTTGCCGTGGGGCTTTCCAGCGGTTTCTTCGAACCGCTGGAAGCAACGGGCATCGTCTTTTCCGAAATTGCCGCCGGCGCGATTGCCAACTTGTTCCCCTGGGCCGGGGACTACGACACTTCCGCCCGCCAGTTCAACGCCGTGATGCTCGAACGCTATGAACGGGCGCGCGACTTCCTGAAGATGCATTACAGCCTGACCCGGCGACAGGATACCGATTTCTGGATCGACAATGTGCGGGCCGAAACCATTCCCGACAGTTTGAACGAACTGCTCGATCGGTGGCGCTACCGTCCGCCGAACGAGAAGGACTTCAACCCCAATATCGACATCTTCCCGGCAACGAGCTGGCAATGCGTGCTCTACGGCATGGGCTGGAGGACGGATTTGTCCTCGAAATCCGGCGTGATGCGCCTTCGTTCCGAAGCGCGGCAAGCTTTCGAGCAGGTAAGACGGCAGGGAGGCTTTGCCGTGGACAATCTTCCGGAGAACAGAGAACTTTTGCGTCAAATGCTCTCGGAGGAGGAAGTCGCAACCATCACGGCTTTTGCGAGCGCTACGCGATAAACCAGCATAGATGATCCGGAATGAACTGGTGCGACTTTGACCTGCCAAGGGGCTGAGCGAAAGTCCCGTGATCGGCCTGGTTCCGGGATTGGATGAAGGCACGTTTCGCCCGGCCTTATGGGCCGTCGCTGTGAAGCGCTTCACGTCCGAGGGGGTGCTTGTCGGCGTCTATGTCTCGAAGGTGATAAACGTCCTCAACAGGACGGTCGCGAAAATTCACGAAGGCATGCAAGCCGCTTGAACACGGACGATTGGCTGGCCTTATAATCGTTGGACAAGCCGGAGACCGTGAACTGGCTCGTCCGCGATCTGGCTGCTGTTACTCCGACTTCCCGGTTGCGCAGGCAGCCGACAATACGGGCAGCTTTTTCTTGATCACCGCCTCTTCCTGGCAGGCCCAATCGAGAGTCTCCCTGAATGCGGCGGTCAGCGAGGCTGCCTTGAAATATTGAACCGCCAGGAGCTGGCCTTCGAGAACGTCGCTTGGATGGTGCGCGCCGCACATAACGCAGTTGTCACCGTATCGCAGGCCTCGGGCAAGGATCTCCTCACGGTGCGCGAAAAAGGTCCTCATAGCCGATACGCGCGATCGACTTGGAGGCCGCAACCACAACGTCGCGGTGACGCTCGAGGGTCATCACCTTTTTGGCATCAGCCATGCAGGGAAACTGCCGCATGTAGAACTGCGGAACGTAGTGATGCTTCTTGGGCTCGTTCGACACGGCAACTCGTTCCTCCACTTAGTAAATGGCGCCGCGAGGCGCGAGCCGGGGCTCAAAGCGGCGCTCTTCACATCGCGGCGCTCCGATATTTGTCGGCCAGTCCCTTGATGAAGGCCTGATGCTCCTGAGCGCCGAAATTGGCAGTGATGAAAGCTTCCTGAGACAGGTCGGTCCCGCCCACGAAGATCGATGCATTCCGCACCACGGCTCGGTTGTGGCGTGCAATCCGGTCGCGTTTAGACAAGCTTTGGACGGACCGAAGGATGTCGGACTTAGACGCCATAAACAGTTTTCGAGGGGCGATTGGACATCGATCATATCGCATTGCGACGCGACGCCAATCCTTGAGACGGCCAAACATAATCTCGATGCGGTTCCGGCGCCTGTATCTGCGTTTGTCGTATCTGACGGGTAGCGATCCGGACTTCCAGCCGGGAATGCAGGGTTTGATGCCCTTTTGCTTGAGCGCGTCCTTGAACCACTCGGCATCATAACCCCGATCAGCAAGCATCCATTGCGCCTTCGGCAAATCATCGAGCAAGGCTGCCGCGCCGGTGTAATCGCTGATCTGGCCGGCGGTAATGAAAATGCTCAAGGGACGACCGTTACATCGGTAAATTTGTGCAGTTTGGTGTTCATGCCGCGCTTGGTCCGTCCGATCAGGCGCCCGAGTTCCCCTTTTTACCCCAAGGCTGGAAGCCGTGCGGTGCGCCTTGAGGTACGTCGGTCGATCATAACGGTCTAGGGCTCGGCCATCTGCGCGGACAGGCCCTCCATCATCCGAATGAATACGCCCATCTCACCCCACCGTTTCCAACGGTTATACAATGTCTTGTACGGCCCGTATTCCCTTGGCGCATCTCGCCAGCGCAACTCGTTCCGATTAACAAAGATGATCCCACTCAGAAACCGCCGATCATCAACCCGGGTTTTGCCGTGGCTCTTGGGAAAATATGGCGACAGTCGGCCCATTTGCTCGTCCGTCAGCCAATATTCTCCTCCCGGAAGCCTGATCACATTGCTACCTACCAATCAATGGGTCCTGAGCCTAGGAACCCGATCAACAGCATGATCGAGTACGGCTGCCGTCGGCGCCGGTGCCATCTGCGTAAAGCGACCGGTTAAGCCGCAGCGTTCTGTTTGGGGAGAGGACATTCTGCGGCATGGCGGCTACGGGGTATTTTCAGTCCCAGATTGCCACGCAGTGTATCGGCTTCGTATTCGTCGCGGAAGAGGCCGCGCGCGACCAGTATCGGCACGACGTCCGCGCGGAAGCGAGCCCAGTCGTCGGGATGCTGAACGAAGACGTTGAAACCGTCGGCAGCGCCGCTGCGATACCAGAGCTCGATCTGGTCGGCGATCGTCTTGGGCGATCCGGCCAGGCGCAGCCAGGCAGAACCGACGTCCGCGAGTACCTGCCGCAAAGTCCGCCCTTCGCGCCGCGCGGCTTCGAGGTCTTCGTGGAAGCGGCGAATGCCTGCTGCTTCGGCGGGACGCGGCACCTCTGGGAAGGGAGCGTCAAGATCGTAGCGTGAGAAGTCATGGCCCGCGAACTGCCGCGACAGGGAGGCCAGTTGCGCCCGCAAGTCTCCCGAGGTCTGGCGCGCTTCGAACTTGCGGCGAGCGGCCTCGTCGGTATCGGCGATCGTCACGCTGAGTGCGGGAATGAAGAGGACCGCCTCCGCATCGCGGCCGAGCCTGCGTGCCCGCCCGCGCACATCGGCGGCGAGTTCCAGCGCTTCCGACTGATCGCGGGCGAAGCTGAAGACGATATCTGCGGCCTGTGCACTCAGTTCGCGTCCTTGCGGCGAGGTGCCCGCCTGCACCAGCGGCGGCTGCCCCTGTCGCGAGCGCTGTATATTGAGCGGCCCGGTGACGCTGAAGAATTCGCCCTTATGATCGAGCCGGTGCAGCTTTGCCGGATCGAGGAACCGCCCTGCCCTGCGGCTCTGCGCGAAGGCGCCTTCCTCATAGGATTGCCATAGCCCCTGCACCACCTCCACCGCTTCGGCGGCGCGGCGATAGCGGGTCTCGTAGTCGCCGTGCCCGGTCCGGCTGAAGTTTCCGGCTGTGCCCGGGTCCTGGCTGGTGACGATATTCCACCCGGCCCGGCCCTTGCTGATGAGATCGAGCGAGGCGAGGCGGCGGGCAATGTCGAAAGGTTCGCTGTAGGTCGTGCTGATCGTCGCCACGAGGCCGATCGTGCGCGTTGCCGTCGCCACGGCCGAAAGCAGGGTCAGCGGCTCCAGCCGGTTCAGGTGATGGTTGGGGAAATCGGGCGTGATGTACTGGCTGTCGACGATGAAGACGAAATCGAACTTCGCCTTTTCCGCCTCCCGCGCCTGACGGACGTACCAGTCGATATTCACGCTGGCGTTGAGCGGGATAGCCGGGTCGCGCCAGAGTTCCTTGCCGGACGCATCGCCGACGCCGATCAGGACCGCTCCGAACTTAAGTTTCTCGCGTGCCATCGTTATTCCTTTCACAAGCTGTGGGGAGAGAGCCGCAGCGTGCCGGTGCCCGTATTCGTGGCATCGGCGGCTGCGAGCTTCGGCACCGCTGCAATCAGGGCGCGGGTGTAAGGGTGACTTGGGCGAGAAAGCACTTGCTCGGTTGGCCCGACTTCGACGAGCTTGCCGCGATGGAGGACTGCCACCCGGTCGGCAATCCCCGCGACAGATCCAAGATCGTGAGAGATGAAGACCTGGGCGATCCCGCGTTCGCGGGCGAGGCGTTCGAGCAGTTGCAGGACATGGATGCGGTTCACGGCATCGAGCGCGCTGACCGGCTCGTCGAGCAGGATGACATGGGGATCGAGCACGAGCGCCCTCGCGATTACCGCGCGCTGGCGCTGGCCGCCCGAAAGCTGACGCGGCAGTCGCGAACCCAGAACGGGATCGAGACCGGCGGCCTCCAGTGCTGCATCGACCCGGCATGCGCGCTCCGCACGGTCGATGCCGCCGCGAATGTCGAGTCCTTCGCCGACCGATCCGGCGATGGTCAGATCGGGATCGAGGCTGCGCAGCGGGTCCTGAAAGGCGTATTGCAGCCGGCTGGTGCGGCGGAATGCCTGGAGCCGGGCACCCGTCAGCCGCTCCAGCGGTTCGCCGTCCAGCACGATAGAACCCTCGGCGGGACGCACGAGTCCGAGGATCGAGCGCAGAAGCGTGGTCTTGCCCGAGCCGGTCTCGCCGATCAGCCCGAGAATCTCGCCGCGCTTCAGGTCGAGATCGATCCCGTCCAGCACCGTGCGCTTGCCGTATCCGGAACGCAGTCCCTGGATGCGCAGGACCGGACTGGCTTCCTGAGCAGGTGCAGCGCTGCGGGCGGCTTGCAGCGAAGAGGCATGGTGCGTCTCGATCAGGCTGCGGGTGTAGGCGTGACGCGGGCGCTCCAACACGTCGCGCGTTGTGCCCGCCTCGACGATCTCTCCCTCGCGCATCACGATCACATGGTCGCAGCTCTGCGCCACGACCGCGAGATCGTGCGAGACCATGATCAGTGTCAGACCCTGTTCGCGGCGCAAGTCGTCGATCAGGCGCAGGACTTCGGCCTGTATGGTAACGTCGAGCGCGGTGGTCGCCTCGTCGGCGATCAGCAGTTTCGGCCCGGCGCAGACGGCCACGGCGATCAGCACGCGCTGGACCATGCCTCCCGAAAGCTCGAAGGGATACTGGCGAAACACTGGCTCGGGATCCGCGAAACCGACGCGGGCCAGAAGTGCCAGTGCCCTCTCCTTCGCCTCCCGGCGCGAGACCGGGAGGACCGCGCGCATCGCTTCGACGATCTGGCGGCCGACCGGGATCGAGGGATTGAGGTAGGACCCCGCATCCTGGAACACCGCACTGAGATGGGTACCGCGGAGGGGTTTCCAGTTCCTGGCATCCAGCCGCGAAAGGTCGGTGTCGCCATAGCGGATCGTTCCCGATGCCACGGCAGTTCCTGTCGGCAGGACCCCGAGGATCGCGCGGCAGGTGAGCGACTTGCCGCTGCCGGATTCGCCGACGATGCCGAGCGTTCCGCCGCGCGGAAGATCGAAGTCCACGCCCTGCACCAGCGTTCGGCCATCGGCGGCGGCGATGGTCAGTCCGCGTACCGAGAGCAAAGGTTCGGCAGGCGCGGCCGGAACGCGTGGCTCGAAAGTGATGACGTTGTCGTGATGGCTCATTGTCCTGCCTCCGGAATTTGCGCATCTCTGCGGCGCAGCGCATCCGCGAGCGCATTGAGCGACCATACGGTCGCGACGATCAGCAGCCCCGGCGCCAAGGGGCCGAAGGGACGGTCATAGAGCGTGGTCAGGTCGCTCGCGAGTTCACCGCCCCAGGTCGGGTCGGGCGGGACGACGCCGATGCCGAGGAAGGTCAGCGAGGCGACGATCGACAGGCAGGCGCCGGTCATCGAGGCTGTGGTCACCGCCACCACGGGCAGGACCTTGGCCAGAACGTGGCGGCGGATCACCCAGGCAGTGGAGGCGCCGTTCAATCGTGCGGCCTCGATATAGTCGGCATTGGCGACGGTCAGCGCGGCGGCGCGGCTCACGCGATAGAAGGCCGGTGCGATGAGGATACCGACGGCGAACATCGCCTGGACCAGGCCGTTGCCGAGCATGGCCGTCATCGCGATCGCGAAGACCAGGAACGGCAGCATGATGAGCGCATCGACAAGCCGCAGGCTGATCCACTCCGCCCGCCTGCCGAGGAAGACCGACAGCATGCCCGGCACGACGCCCAGAACCAGCCCCACGCCCACCGAGAGCACGGCGGCAAGTACCGAGACGGTCGATCCCGCCAGCAGGCGGCTCAGGACATCCCGGCCGAGGGCGTCGGTGCCCAGCCAGTAAGTCGCGCCGGGGCCTTGCAGGATTGCGTTTCCGTCCTGCCCCAGCGGATCGTGCGGCACGATCAGGGGGCCGAAAGCCGCAAGCAGGGCTATGGCGATAAGGAAGATGAGCGGGATCGTGGCGGATCGAAAGAGGGCCATGCGATCAGTTCCTGCGGCGCGAGGCGGGCTGGAGCACGCCCAGCAGCACGTTGATGAGAAGATTGCTGGCAAGCACGAGCGCGATCGAGACGACGAGCGTACCCTGCACCACCGGCACATCGCCGCGCAGCGCGGAGTCGGCGGCGAGGCGGCCCATGCCCGGCATATTGAAGATCGCCTCGCTCACCACCGCGCCGCCGATCAGCATGGGTACACGAAGGGCCAGGATGGAAAGAGCCGGTCCGGCGCCGTTGCGCAGGACATGGACAAAGAGGATTCGCCGGGGCGACAGCCCGCGAACCACGGCGCCCGTTACATAGTTGTCCGACAGCGCGGCGACGAGGCCGGTGCGAAGCTGCCGCGCGATCTCCGCCACCACGTCCACGCTCAGCGCCATGGCTGGAATCGCGATCGAGCGGAGCCAGCCTGCCGGGTCCTGCGAAGGCGGAACGTATCCGGCCGAGGGCAACAGTTCGAGCCAGAGGCTGAACAGCAGGATCATCGCGATGGCGACGACGAAAGGCGGCAGCGAGGCGGCGGTGGAGGCGAAGACCGTCACCGCGCGGTCGAGCCAGCCGCCTGCTCTTGCCGCAGACGCGATGCCGAGCACGGTGCCCAGCACCAGACCGATAAGGAGCGCACCGCCGGCGATGGAGAGGCTGACGGGCAGGCGCTGGAGGATCAGTTCGGTAACGGGAACGCCGTTGAACCACGAAGTGCCGAGATCGCCGTACAGCAGCCTGCCCATCCAGTCGAGGTACTGGACGGGAACCGGGCGATCGAGGCCGAACTGGGCACGGATCTGCGCGACCATTTCCGGCGTCGGATTGTCTCCGGCAAGGCTTGCCGCCGGGTCCAGCCCACTTGCCACGCCGAGCAGGAACGTGATGAGCGTCGCCAGAAAGAACACCGGCACCGCGATCAGCAGGGTCGATCCCGCGAAGTTGAGCAAGGCGCGGCCATGCCGCAGACGCACGGTCCAGGCACGGCCGGTGGGGGTCACAAGGACGTCTGCAGTCATTGGACGGTCACGCCTTCCCAGCGGATTTGCGAGGGCAGGATACTGAGGTTCTTTACTCCGGCCCGCGCCCCGACGATCCACGGCTCGCTGTAGAGGTAGTTCGTCGGCGACTGTTCCACCCCGGCACGGACGGCGGCGCGAAGCCGTGCGGTATAGGCGGGATCGTTGGTCGGCGTACGCCGCACCGTGTCCAGTGCCTGAAGGAATGCGGGCGTGGCATAAGGGCCGCTGAGGTTCATGATCCCTTCCGGGCCATATGTCGCCAGCAGGTTCTGCACCGGCGATTCCCGGCCGATGGTGCCGTCGAGCGCAAGGGCCGGGCGCTTGGCGATGTAGACCTCGCTCTGCCAGGTGGAGGAGCCGGGCGGGACGATCCGCAGTTTCGATTTTACCCCCACACGGGCAAGCTGGGCCTGAACGAGTTCGGGCATGCCGTCGTTCATCGTGGGGTTGACGGCGATCTCGATCGAGAGAGCGCCCGGCGCATATCCCGCCTCTCGCAGCAAGGTCCGCGCCTTGTCCGGATCGTAGCGCCAGAGCTTTTCGGTGTCCGGATCGAACGCGGCGTTGCCGGGAGGGAAAGGCTGATGCGACGCTTTGGCGAGGCCTGCGGTGACGGTCTTGACGAACTCGCCGCGATCGAAGGCGTAGCGCAGCGCCTCTACCACCTTGGGATTGTCGAATGGCGGTCGGTTGCGGTTGATCGAGACGTCGCGGACGTTGAGCGAAGGCGCGATGGCGACCGTCAGTCCCCTGCCCCTTGCCTCTTCCACGCGGCGCGGCGAAATGCGGCCGGCCACGTCGATGGAACCGGACAGCAGCGCCGCGATCACCGTTGCCGGGTCCGGGGAATTGGTCAGTTCGAAGCGGTCGATGTGGATGTTCGCGGCATCCCAGTAGCTGGGGTTTTTCTCGAAATAGGCGTGGGATTCCGGCACGAATTCGACGATGCGGAACGGCCCCGCACCGACCGGCCAAAGCGCCAGCTTCGCCTTGTCCTTTGCCGCAGCAGTAGGGCTGGCAATCGCGCCGACCCGTCCGCCGAGAAGGTAGGGGAGCTGATAGTCCGGCTCGCGCAAGTGGAAGGTCACGGCCAGCGGTCCGTCCGCCGAAACGCTCTCGACCCCGCCGAGATCGCGCTTGATGAAGGAATCCTTTTGCGTAAGCGCCCGGTCGTAGAAGGCCTTGACCGCCCCTGCATCCAGCACGGTGCCGTCCGAGAAGGTCAGGCCCTTGCGCAGGTCGAACGTCAACGTCTTGCCGTCGTCGGAAAAGCGCCATTGCTGCGCGAGGCCCGGCTGGGCCTCGCCCTGCTTGTCGAGGCGGGTGAGCGAGGCATAGGCCAGGCTGATCGTATTGATGTCCGCGCCGGTCCGGCTGGTTACCGGGTCCCACGAGGTGGGCAGCAAGAAGCCCCAGCGCAGCTTGCTGTGCCCGGCCTCCTGTTTGCCCGAACTGCCGCACCCGGCCACGAGGAGGCCCGCCGCCAGTACGGCAAACAGGCCTCGCCAATATCTCCCCGCCTTCTGTCTCATGCGGTGAGCGCCGCTTCGCGCGGGACCTGCGCCGCGACGCGCAGGTTGGCGGGCTTGGGCAGGCCGAGATGATCGCGCAGAGTGGCGCCTTCGTAGTCGCCACGAAACACGCCGGCCTCCTGAAGCAGCGGCACGACTTCGCTCACGAAGCGGTCGAACTGGTCCGGATGGCCGAGCATGAGGTTGAGCCCGTCGAGCGCGCGCTCCTCGAACCAGCGGATGATCGTATCCGCCACCGTGCGCGCGCTGCCGACGAAGGGACTGCGGTGCCCGGCCCGCACCAGTTCGACGGTCTGGCGCAGGGTCAGTCCGCGCTCCACAGCAAGGTCGGTGAGCTTCTTCGCCTGCGTGAAGAAGCTGCGGCGAGCATGTTCCAGGGCCTGCAGCGGGAACGGCGCATCGAGGTCGTACTGGCGAAAATCGTGCCAGCCGAACGACCGTCCGAATTCGTTCAGGGCATGGTCGAAGCTGTGGTCGGCCAGCTTGTGCTCCTGTTCGATCCGGCGTGCATCCTCGTCCGTATCGCCGACGAAGACGCTGACCCCCGGCAGGATGATGACCTCGTCCGGATTGCGCCCGGCCGCTTCGGCGCGGCGGGCGATGTCCGCGTAGAAGGCCTTGCCGTCCTCGATCGTCGCGGCGTGGGTGAAGATCGCATCGGCGGTCTGCGCGCCGAGGTCGCGCCCCTGGTCGGAATCGCCGGCCTGGAAGATCACCGGCTCGCCCTGTGGCGAGCGCTGGATGTTGAGCGGCCCGGCCACCGAGAAATGCTTGCCCTTGTGGTTCAAGGCATGGAGCTTGTCCTTGTCGAGGAACACCCCGGTCTCGCGGTCGCGCACAAGGGCATCGTCCTCATAGGAGCGCCAGAGGCCGTGGACGACATCGAGATACTCGTGCGCCCGGCCGTAGCGCGTCTCGTAGTCGTAGTGCTCGTCGAGACCGAAATTGCCCGCTGCCCCGGCATCGCCGCTGGTCACGACGTTCCAGCCCGCACGCCCACCACTTATGAGGTCCAGCGAGGCGAAGCGACGCGCGAGGTTGAACGGCGCGTTGAACGACGTCGTCGCGGTACCGACAAGGCCTATGTGGCTGGTCGCCACGGCAAGGGCCGAAAGCAGGGTCAGCGGTTCGAGCCGGTTGAGATAGTGCGGCGGCGAGTCCGGGGTGATGAACTGGCTGTCGACGATGAAGACGAAGTCGAACTTCGCCGCCTCGGCCTTGCGCACGGCATCGATGTACCAGCCGATATTGACGCTGGCGTCCGCCGGGATTTCCGGGTCGAGCCAGCGGTTGTGCTGGCCCGGCCCGCCGACGCCGGTGGGAACGAGGCCGAGCTTGAGGGTGCGCCTGGTCATGATCTCTGCTCCTTTGCGGTGGAAACGGGGCGCATCAGATGCGGCCCTTGAGGGTCACGCCGAAGAGGCGCGGGTCGCCGAGCGCGGCAAGAACCACGCCGAACTGGCCGCTGACGCCTTTCGTGTTGTAGTAATTTTCGTCGAAGAGGTTGCGCACCCAGACCGACACGTCCCAGCGGTCATCCGGGCTGCGCACGCCCGCATGAAGGCCCACGAGCGTCGATTTCGCGACCCAGGAATAAGGGTCCAGGTTTACCGCCGCGTAATATCCGGACCGATAACTGACGTCGCCGCCGAGATAGACTTTGGTCGGACCGGCATCGAAGACATATTCCCCATTGCCGGTGGCCGCGAGACGGGGAGCGCCCGAAGCGCGCCGGCCAGACAGGTCGATCACGCCGAGATAGCTGTTGAGGTACTGCGCCGGGGCATTCGTGTAGGAGCGGTACTCGGCGTCATTGTAGGTTCCGCCGAGACCTACGGAGAGACCGTCGATGGGGCTGAGACGTGCATCCAGCTCGACGCCGCGCGAGCGCACCGTGCCGACATTGGTGATATAGCCGACCGCCGGGGTGACCGAGTTGTTGACGTAATTGGCCTGGTAATTGGCGATGTCGGCCCAGAACAGGGAAAGGTTCAGTTCCGCCTTGCCGCCTAGCAGTCGGCTCTTCAGGCCGACCTCATAGTTGTCCACTTTCTCCGGTTTCACGAAGATGTCGACCCCGAGCGACTGCCGCACAAGGTTGATGCCAGGGGACTTGTACCCCCGCGAATAGGACGCATAACCATGGAGGTTGTCGTCGAGATCGTAGGCCGCGATCAAAGTACCGGACAGATTGTCGGTATTGTTAGAAGCCTTGTAGGCCGAAGTGGGCGCCAGGCTGGCACGGGTCGCGGCGATCGTCGCCTGAAGGGCCGGGTCGAAGCTCTCGATCGGCGCAAAATCGCCGCGCAGACCGGCATCGTAGAGGCCGGTCTTGTGCTCATAGGTGTAGCGCAGGCCGCCTGTCAGGCGGAATACCGGCGAGATATTCCAGGTCGCCTGGCCGTAGGCGGCATAGCTGTATGTCGCGGGCACGACGTGGGCGAAGGAGGTCACTCCGTCGAGCGCCGCCGAGGGGATCGTCGAAACCGATGCCGTGGGCGTATTGCCGGTGAGCAACCAGGCGGCAGCATCGCGACCGTATGTCGAGATCACCTTATCATCGGCTTCCTGCCAGAAGAAATAGAGCCCGGCCGTATAGTCGATCGTCTTTTCGCCGTTGGAAGCGACGCGGAATTCCTGGCTGAACTGCTGTTGGTCGGTATCGACGACGCTGAAGGGCACGACGTTGGCGCCGATCTGGTCGCCGTCGTAGTTCGGGATCCACTTCCAGTTGCGATAGGCGGTGATGGAGGTCAACGACACCGGCCCGACATCCCAATCGGCTCGGGTCTGCAGGCCCCAGCTCGGCATTTCGTCGTACTGAGAGGAATCGATGTCGGTCTTGCGCGCGAAAGGATCCACGGCGATCGGCGTGTAACCTACATCCGCTGCCCTTCTGTAGAACCCGCGGACTTGGGCGCCGTTGGCCAGCGTTGTCGGCAGCACAGCCGAGACGACCTGGAAGCCCATATCGCCCTTCTGCACGCTGTAATCGGCGATGAAGCGCAGCTTGAAGTTGTCGGCGGGCTTGTAGAGCAGGTCGAACTTGACCGCGTGATTGTCCTGGTCGTCCCAGTCCTTCCGATAGGTCGTATTGTAGATCAGGCCGTCGCGGCTGGAACGCAGATAGCTGACGCGAAACGCGATATCGTCACCGATCGTCGAATTCAGCGCGATATAGCCGCGAAACTGCTCGTGATTGCCGTAGGTCAGCTCGCCGCGCGCTTCCTGATCGAAGGCGGGCTCGCGCGTCTTGACGTCGAGCGCGCCGGCCACGGTGTTCTTGCCGAACAGCGTCCCCTGCGGTCCGCGCAGCAGCTGGATGCTCTCCACATCCATGAGATCGGTAATGACCGAACCGGTTCGCGGACGGTACACGCCGTCGATATAGAGACCCACGCCCTGCTCCAGACCGTCGTTGGTGCCGCCCGCATTGGTGCCGATGCCGCGGACGGTGATCGTCTGGTTGCGGCCGCTGAAACCTTGGATGTTGAGGCTGGGAAGCTGCTGGAGCACCTGCTTGAGGGTCGTGGCCCCCTGTGCGGAGAACTGATCGCCGGTAATGGTGCTGATGCCGATCGGTACCTTTTGTGCGCTTTCGTTGCGGTAGCGCGCGGTGACGGTAATCTCGCTGACTTCGGCGGCGACTGCCGTGGCGGCGGCGGGATCGGCGGACTCATCGGCCGCCAGGGCGGGAGACGCGGTCGCCATCGCCAACACGGATATCGTCCCGGCCAAGGCATGAAGGCGGCCGCGACGGACCCGATGGAACAAACGAACGGACTGCAATCAAACCCCCTGTGCCAAGGCCTTGCGGCGATGCAGGGGTAATCCATTTCATTCTCAACCAATTCAATGGAGTTATCCGCTCGGTTGTATGAGTTCTTCTAAACCTGCACGTCTGCTCGTCGACGAGACCAGTGTCTCGCCTGCCGTACCGGCCTTGCTTGTGGAATCTCAGCTAGGCTCAGGACCAATTGATTGGCTAAAATGGATGTGATTCAGGCTCTGCGAGGAAGACTGGCCATGAGTGACCTGTACTGGCTGACGGACGATCAGATGACGCGGGTCGCGCCGTATTTCCCCAAGAGCCACGGCAAGCCACGGGTTAAAGCTGGGCGATCGAATTGGGCGACGTGCTCTCGGCACTATCCGATCCGCTTCGCCGCCGGGTCGTGGCTGTACTTGCACGCTTGCCCGAGGGTACCGAAAGAACCTGCGCTTCCTTTGATCTGGGCGTAAGCAAGGCCTCGTTGACGCACCATTTCCGAACGCTGCACCATTCCGGGCTGATCAGGCAGATCAATCGCGGCAACAGCCGCGGCGCCGTTCTCAGGCGCGCCGATATCGAGGGGCGGTTTCCCGGGCTCCTCTCGATCGTCGCGGCGGAAAACTTCGAATAGGCTCAGTCGAGCAGACCCGCCGCGACCGCTTCGCGGGTAGCGGCAACGATCGCGTCTATCGCTACCCTTAGGCGCGGCACCATTATCGGAGCGGCGATCCAGAGGGCATGGATCGGCAGGTGATCGGCTACGAACTCCCCGAGAGCGGGGACGAGACTTCCGTCTGCAATCTCGTCGCGGACCAGCCAGTAGGGCACCAAGCCCATCCCTTGTCCTGCCCGGATCGCGGAAAGGGTCAGCAGGCTGCCGTCCAGCACCAGCCTGGGGTCGGGGGTGAAAGCGATGAGATCGCCGCCCGGAATGTGGAAACGCCACGATGCCGGCCGTCCGCCCCGCGCAGCGGCGATCAGACTATGGCTGTACAGGTCCTCCACGGCCAGCGGGACCTCACGCGCGGCGAAGTATTCCGCCGATCCGCAAAGCACGACCCGCTGCATCCCGATACGCCGGGCCATCAGGCCGGGAAGCTCCGGCAATTCGCCGATCCGTACGGCGAGATCAATGGCTTCCTCCGCAAGTTCCGACATGGCCGTCGAAGTCGAGATATCGAGGCGCAGACGAGGCCAGGCATCGCAAAGCCGGTAAAGGGCGGGCGCAATGATCCGGGTGCCGAGCAACGGCGGCAGACTGATCCGCAAGGTACCGGCCGGCTCTGATGCCAGCAGGGCAAGTTCCGCCTCGACCCGCTCGATCCGTTGCCGTGCGGCACTACAAGCCTCGCGGTAGACATCCGCTTCCGCCGTAAGCGCAAGGCGTCGGGTCGTGCGGTGGAAGAGCCTTACTCCCAGTCGGCTTTCAAGGCGAGCGACGGCCTTGGCGATCGCGGATGCCGTCAATCCAAGCCGGGGGCCGGCGGCCGCGAAACTTCCGGCTTCGCAGACTTCGAGGAACACGCGCACTTCGTCTCTGGGAGAATGGCGAGCACCTGTCATTTCAGGAATTCAGTTCGTGAATAGGAGGAACAGTCTTCATTTTACCCAACCTACCGGCACGAATATCCGTCTGTCCATGAGTGACAGAACTTACGCCATCATCGGCGGCTCGTCGGGGATCGGATTGGCCCTTGCTACAGCGCTTGTCGAACGCGGCGATCGTGTCGTGATCGGGGGGCGTTCGGCCGAAAGGCTCGCCGGGGCGGTTCGACAACTGGGAGATGGGGCAAGAGGGCGTCCGATCGATACTACCGATCGCGGCTCGGCGGCGGGCTTCTTCGCTGGAGCCGAGGGGCTGTCGGGTCTGTTCATCTCTGCCGCCAGTTACCGCACTGGGGCTTTCCGGGACGGCGATCCGGAAACGAGCGAGGCGCTGTTCGTCGCCAAGTTCTGGAGCCAGTACTGGACCGTCTTCGCTGCCCTGCCGCACTTGCGAGAAGACGCCGGAATCGTGCTGATGTCCGGCGCGGCTTCGGCCCGTCCCATCGGTGCGCCGGCTTATGCGGCCTGCAACGCTGCCGTGGAAGGTCTGGCACGCGGACTGGCGATCGAGCTCGCGCCGATCCGGGTCAATTGCCTCTCTCCGGGTACGACCGACAGCGAACTCTGGCGCGGCCGGCCCAAGGAACAGCGCGAGACCGCCTACGATCACTGGCGCCGGCTTTGCGTCGTGCAGCGACCGGCGCATGTCGAGGAACAGGCCCACGCCGCACTCTTTCTCCTAGACAATGGCAACATGACCGGCAGCACGCTGTTCTGCGATGGTGGCTATACCTTCTCGTGAACTCGCATGACAGATCATCGGTGGTCAGCCCGACCCGGGTCGCGATGAAATCCGAAACCTGTCTCTGGCTCAGCTCGCCGGGGCCAAGCACCCGGGGCGGGTATCGCAATGCACACAACGGAAGACGTCAAAACTGTTCGGATGTCTACCCTTATCTTCCAGGGTGATGACGACCAGATCGTGCCTTACAAGAATGCAGCGATTTTGCAGGGGAAGCTCGTCAAAACAACAAACTCAAGCTCTACAAGGGCTTTCCGCAAGGATGCTGCCGACCGAGGCAAAGACGATCAACCCTGATCTCCTCAACTTCTTGCTATCCTAAACAATGACGGCCGAGAGATCGCTCGCGGTCACTCGGCCAAGCATCTTCGCTGGCTGGACCGCCGAGCCTACCAGCGAAATTAGCCCACAACCGATCGAACGTGACCAATCGTTCGATTCGGCCCTCCTCAAATGACCTGAACTTCGGAATATAGCCGGCTGAGTGCTGCCCAATACTTCGATCCGATCATTCAGCTTCCCGCCGCACCTTACAGACGATCGAACACCGATCCCATTCGCGGATTGAAAAGTCGCTCATAGGTCTTGAGCAAATGGGGATCCGTCATGGCCGCGACGGCGTCGCAAATTACCCTGAGATCGCCCCCGGATGCGTCTTTTGGGACGTCCACAGACGACGTTCCCAAACTCGGTCTTCAGAGCTGCAGCCATGAACGGGATGAGGGGCCGATCAGTAGTGCTGAGCCCGCTCGACTGCGAGCTTATTCATTATTCGGACTGCCTGACGGGAGGAATTGAGTTTGCGATCGCCTTAGTGCGTTCGCTGGTCGCCACGATTAGAACCTTTGTGGGGGAGAGGGCCGCCGCACGAACCATTGGCATGTAAACGCATACCAAATAAGTCCGCGTTATTATCTTGACCTATTAACGCAGACTCGGTATGTCCGAGTTCATGGCGCACCTGACCACATCCGTTGAATACGCGCTCCACGGTCTGCTCTGGCTGGTGGATGGCAATGAATCGCTGAGCACGCGGGAGATTGCCGAAATTCAGGGCATCTCGCCCAGCTTCCTCGCCAAGATATTTCCCAGGCTGGAAAAGGCAGGCATCGTCTCGGCCAGCGAAGGCGTGCGTGGCGGCTATCGGCTCGCGCGGTCTGCGGACCGGATCACATTCCTTGACGTCGTCGATGCGGTCGAAGGCGAAAAGCCGCTGTTCGATTGCCAGGAGGTGCGCGGCCGGTGCGCCCTGTTCGGCGGCAATCCTCCGCCTTGGGCAACCAGCGGCACGTGCGCGATCCATGCCGTGATGATCCAGGCCGAAAAGGCCATGCGCGACGTGCTGGCAACGCAGACACTGGGGGCGGTTTCCGAACGTTTCGGCCGCAAGGCTCCGGAAACCTACATGGCCGATCTGCGCGACTGGTTCGGCGATCGGCATGACCGACGGACCGCGCGCACCGGTCGGCCCCGGCGCGACGGCCCCAGCTGACCGCCTGAGCCCCGGTGCCGCGCCAGCGTAGCACCGCATTCTCCGACATTTCCGTTTACATTCCCGCCGTCCACCGGGCGCGGCCGGGAAAACCGCTTCGCGCATAACGCGCGTAGCAGCCGCGCTTGGCGGCGCGATGACCTGTGCCCGGCAAACACCAAGGAAATAACCCATGACCAAGCAGACCATCTTAGTCGCCGGTTCCGGTTTCGCCGGTGTCTGGGCGGTGCTCGCAGCAGCGCGGGCGATCGCTCTGACGGGCCGCGAAGACCACATCGACGTCATCATGGTGGCGCCGCAGCCCAAGCTGGCGATCCGCCCGCGCTTCTACGAAGCGGTTCTGGAGAACATGAATCCCGACGTTTCCGAACTGCTCAAGGTCGTCGGCGCGCGCTTCGTCGACGGCATCGTCGAAACCATCGGCGTCGAAGCGCGTGAAGCGGCAATCCTGCGCAATGACGGCACGCGGGAGACCATCTGCTGGGATCGCTTCGTGCTCGCCACCGGCAGCCGCGTGGCCATGCCGCCGATTCCGGGGCTGGCCGAACATGCCTTCACCGTCGATCAGCTCGATCAGGCGCACAGCCTTGATGCGCATATCAAGGCGCTCGCCGATCGACCCGAGACGCCCGCGCGCAATACCGTGGTAGTGGCCGGCGGCGGCTTTACCGGGCTGGAGGCGGCGACCGAGCTGCACGAACGCCTGCGCACGATGTTCGATACGCAGCCGCGCGTCGTGATCGTCGATCCGGCGCAGGAGATCGGCGCCGAGTTCGGATCCGAGGCAGGTCGCACGGTACGCGAGGCGCTGGCTGAGATCGGCATCGAACAGCGGCCCGGCGTGCTGCTGGGCGCGGTCGATGCAGGCGGAGCCCAGCTGTCCGACGGCAGCCGGATCGAGGCGGCCACCGTGGTCTGGGCCGCCGGGGTGCGCGCCCATCCGCTTGCCGCCGAAGTTCCCGGCGAGCATGACGCTGCCGGCCGCGTGGTAGGCGACCTGTTCTTGCGCGCTCCGGCTGCTCCGGGAATTTTCGTCACCGGCGATACCGTCAAGGCGGCCACCGACGATGCGGGGAACTTCAACCTGATGACATGCCAACACGCCCTCAGTCTTGGCCGCGTCGCGGGCTACAACGCCGCTGCCGAACTGGTGGGACTGCCGCTGCACCCCTACAGCCAGCCCAAATACGTCACCTGCCTCGACCTCGGCGCATGGGGTGCCATGTACACCGAGGGATGGGACCGTCAGGTCAAGCTGGTGCGGGCCGAAGGCAAGAAGTTGAAGCAGGAGATCAATGGCGTGTGGATCTACCCGCCCGCCGCCGATCGCGACGCGGTCTTCGCAGTCGCCAACCCGGACTTCGTAATCGTGCCCTGACGGCGTGGCGATCATATCTGGGATTGGCCCTACACATCCAAGGCGATGCGTAGGGCCATTGCCCGCCGACATAGCAGTCGTTGGTGAGGTCCTGTATGGTGCAGAAGGCGATGAGCACCTTCTTTCGAGGGGTCAGGTCAGGTGCGCGGCATTTGGTCGCGCTGACTTTCGAACGCTTGCGCCTGATCGGCTCGCTCATTCCCCTGCATATCGCCAACCCTCACAGCATTGTGCGCGATCTCGATGCGCGCGAGCAGGAACAACTTGGTCTTTTGAAGGCGAATAGGTCGAATGATCTCACCGTCTTCGAGCCTCTTGACTACCCAACCGACGGTTATCGGTACGGATGCATAAGCCTCGCCATCAGTCGGTCGGGTCGAGCAATCGTTGGCGCGTCAGCTTTTCAAACGTCTCCAGGTCGCATGGCTTGCCCCGAGCTCCGCATCCCGGAAGTGTCAGATAGCTGCGGCTTGGCGGAGTGGCCTGGTTTAGCGGAGCGAGGCCGCGCAACTGGTCCATCGACTGCGCTTGCTGGAAAACGCGGACATAGCGCCGACCGGCGGAGTCGCGCACCAGTTCGAAGCCGATGGCGCCGCCCGGCGCGATGTCGTCGCGCGGGTAGTCGGCCATTGTCCAGTGCAGATCGTAGAAGCCGCCCAGTGCGGCGATGTTGGTGTCGTGCCCGAACAGCAGCGTCAGGCGGCCACCCTGCCCGGACAGGGCATCGACGATGCGCGTGACAATCGGCGCAGCCAGGCGCTGCGCGACGTAGGCGGGGCGCGTCTCGTACTGGAACTTGATCGGGTGGAAGCGCAGGATGGCGCGAATGTCCGCCTTGCTCGTGCGGCCCCAGCCGACCTGCTCCATCGGCATGCCTTCCAGGTACTGGAGCAGGATCGTTTGCCCCGCCGTCGATCCGAACGAAAGGCCGCCCTTGAGGTCGGGCTTGTCGCCCGGCGTCGCCTTCAGCGTCGAGGCAGTGTCCACCGGCACGCCGACGATGCGCTCCAGCGTGGCGAAGTCCACCTTGCGCGCGGCGATCACGCCTTGCAGCCCGCTCGCCGGGAACTGCGCCTGCGATGCCGCCAGCGCCCGGTCCCCGTCCATCGCAGCTTCGGAGGCGGAGGGGTGGAACTGGTCCTCATCATCCTCGCCGGCTGGATGATCGAGAGCGACCTTGCAGCCCGGTTGCAGCGTCTCGATGAAGGCCAGCCCGGTCTTGATCGCGCGCGAGCTGCCGCTGGACCAGGCACTGATCGTTCCCGGAGCGGCGCAGCCGGTGGCCCGCAGCAGACCCTGAATTGCCAGCACTTCGCGGTCGTAGGCGGCCAGGCGGCGGATACCCTCGGCGCCGTGTGGCGTCAGATCTCCCGCGGGCGTTGACCAGGCGGGCCACGCCTCGCGCGTGGTGCCTTCGGGAGTTGCCGGGAACTTGGTGGAGGGGCGCACGCCATGGCGCATCAAGATGACGACGCGCTCCACGGTCAGATCGGCAGCCTTGGGCGCGGCACTGGCGGTAGCGGAAAGCGCAAGCGCCGAAGCGACGGCAAGCAGGGCGCCGATCGGGCGCAAGTGCGGCGTGTGATTCATGACGGGAAGTTCCCCTGTTAGGTGCGCCCTAGCCGGTATGCAGGCTTTGTGACAGTTCCGAGACAGGCGCGTCGCTCCTTGAAGGAAAGATCGGTCCGATATCGCGAGGATCGTCGAAAGGGAGCGCCCCTCAGGCTAAATCTTAAATTTCCCTAATCTTCGCGAATGTCACAGAAGCGTAAATAGCCCTGCCTAGTGCGCCTTCCCAACGAACCATAACGATGTCGTACCGCAATTACCGTGCGGATGGAAAATCAATACACAAGGTATAAGTACAGCAAATTCCGCCACTGCGGGAAATGCCTTCACGAATAACTCAGCATATTGGAAATTCGCAATTATTTGAATTGCGAACAAGGGGGCTATTTGTCATGTCGATTTTCCTGAGCAATTCGAAGAACCGTCTGCGTCTGCACGTCGCCATTGCGGCCGTCGCCGTTTCAAGCCTGTCGCTGACCTTCGCACCCGCGCAGGCCCAGTCGGAAACCGCCGTGCGTGCAGAGGGCCGCATTTCGGGCGTAGTTGTGAACGGTGCGGGAGATTTCCTGCGCGGCGCCGAAGTGCGTGTGGACGGCTCGGACATCGTCGGCGTAACCGACAGCGACGGCCGCTTCACGCTCCAGCGCGTGCCCGCGGGCACCCAGCAGCTGAGCATTGCCTATATCGGCTATGAGACCGGCCATCAGGCGGTCGAAGCCGGTGCCGCCGACCTGCGCGTCGCCCTCAAGCCTCGTGCGGTGGACGCTGCGAACGACATCGTGGTCAGCGGCAGCCGCCCGATCGCGGAATCGGAAGAAGCCGCGCTCCAGATCAAGCGCTCGTCCACCTCGCTGGTCGATGTCATCGCCGCTGACAGTGCAGGACGCTTCCCCGACCAGAACATCGCCGCCGCCGTCAGCCGCCTGCCGGGCGTCAGCGTCGGGCGAGATCAGGGGCAGGAACGCTACATCAGCTTGCGTGGCTCACCGGCAAGCTGGACGACGATGGCTTTCGACGGCGTCAACGTCATCAGCCCGGCCGGACGCGAGACCCGCTTCGACACGATCCCCTCATCGATCGCCAGCCAGACGATCATCCGCAAGGCCGTGACGGCCGACATGCCGGGCGAAACCGTGGCGGGCAACATCAACATCGTCACGCGCAGCCCGTTCGACTATCCCGGCCTGAAGGGTGCGCTGGACGCGGGCTACGGCTACAACGACCTGGGCCAGGGCAAGCAGTACAACCTCAGCGGTTTCCTGTCAGACCGCTTCGCGAACGACACGCTCGGCATCCTCGTCGGCGCCTCGCGCTATGAGCGCGACATGGTGACCGACAACTTCGAGAACTCCTGGGAAATCTCACCGGAAGACCAGCAGCCGGGCGGCGAGGACCGCATCTGGAACGCCAAGACACAGAACAAGCTCTATCGCCTGAAGCGCAGCAACACCTCATTCTCCGGCCGCCTCGAATGGCGCCCGGACAGCGACAACAAGGTGTTCCTGTCCTCGATCTACAGCCAGTTCCGCGATGATGAACTGCGCAACGCCTGGGTCTTCGACCTCGATCAGGACGCCAAGAAGACCGGCAGCAGCACGGTGGGCAAGACCACCGGCTATGCCGATATCCGCACCGGCAACACGCCGATGCAGGGCACCCTCTACGGTGCCGAGATCGAGAGCACGCTGAACTCCAGCTCCTCGCGCCAGAGCATCTTCACCAATACCCTGGCGGGCGAGCACGAGATGGACTCGTGGAAGGTCAAGTGGCGCCTGAACTACACCCGCGCCGATGACCGCAGCAAGCCGCCGTTCCAGTCGTCGTGGGCCAGCCCGAGCGATTTCACCAAGCGTCCCACGCTGGTCTACGATTTCACCGACCCGAACCTGTCGAAGATCCAGCTCTACGACACCGTGCTCAATTCGAACGGCACCTATAGCGCCGGTGCATCGCGCCCGTTCATCTCGCCAACCGAGCTGAATTTCCTGTCGATGACGCGCAACCGCCAGCTCGATCGCACCAATGCCTATACCGCGAAGCTGGACATCGAGCACAACCTCGATCTGTTCGGTGCCGAGACCGTGTTCCAGTTCGGCGGCGAGTACGACAAGCGCGTCAAGACCTCGACCCGCTCCGTGCTGGAAGTGACCCCGGCGACGCTCGCCGCCGCGGGTCTGACGAACCCCACCCAGGCGGACATCAGCATCGACACTCCCTACAAGGGCAAGCTGCCGATGGGCTACGGCTGGAAATACTTCTCCAGCGAACTGGGTGAGGCACTGTTCGACAAGTACGTCGCCGCCGGTGCCGCGCAGATCCAGAAGGACACCAGCGAGAAGAACAACTACCGCGTGACCGAGGAAGTCATCGCCGGTTACGCGATGGGCACCAGCTATTTCGACTGGGGCAATATCGTCTACGGCGCCCGCATAGAGCGGATCACCAACACCGGCTCGGCCCTGTCCCTGGTGGACAATGCCTGGACGCCCACCCACGTCTCCAACAGCTTCACCTCGGTCTATCCCAGCATCCACATCAACTGGGACATCAATCGCGACATGAAGCTGCGCCTGTCGGGGAACACCGGCGCCGCCCGTCCCGACTATGACCAGATGCGCCCGAACTTCTCGTACAACGACGTCGAGCAGGTGGTCTCGGGCGGCAATCCCAAGGCCAAGCCGGAACGCGCCAAGGGCGTGGATCTCTACTTCGAGTGGTACATGCCCTCGCGCGGGTTCTTCTCGGTCGGCGGCTACTACAAGGACCTGAAGAACATTCTCTACGACGTCGAGCTGACCTCGTTCGGTTCCGACGTTCTCAACTCGGCGGGCGTGGACCGTTCGGACTATCGCTACTCCACTGTCGCCAACGGCGGCGGCGGCCATATCACCGGCGTCGAGTTCGCGTTCTCGCAGCCGTTCGAAGGCCTTGCCCGTGCAGCCGGCCTGCCCGACTGGGCGCAGGGCTTCGGCGTTCAGGCCAACCTGACGCTCAACGACTCCAAGGCGACCACGCCGGACGGCCGCACCACCGATCTGCCGGGCGCCTCGCCGCTGATCTACAACGTCTCGGGTTACTACGAGCGTTACGGCTTCTCGGCCCGCGTCAGCTACCAGTGGCAGAAGGCCTACCTCGACTCGCTGGGCGACGGCGACATCATCGGCGATGCCTACTGGGCCAACGTGGCGCGTCTCGACGCTTCGCTGCGCTACTCGATCAACGAGAACGTCCAGCTTTATCTCGATGCCAACAACCTCACCAACGAGGCGGGTATCCGTTATCAGGGCGTCTATTCGCGCCCGATCGAACACGAGACGTTCGGTCGCCGCTACCTTGCCGGTGTGCGCGTCAACTTCTGAGCGTAAAACGAGGGAGGCGCCCGCTGGGTGCCTCCTTCCCGCAGACCGGAGCAGCATGAACAGGACCATCCTGGTCGTCGAGGACGACCCCGCCACCGCAGACTTCCTGGCCTCCGGCCTCGAACAGGAGGGCTACCGCGTCCAACGCGCGGCGGACGGCCTGCACGGGCTGGAACTGGCGCAGTCGGACGAACTGGACGGGATCGTGCTCGACCGGATGCTGCCCGGCCTCGATGGCCTGACCCTGCTGGAGACGCTGCGCGCGCAGGGCTGCGACACGCCGGTCATCATCCTTTCCGCCATCGGCTCCACCGACGAGCGCGTCCGGGGCTTGCGCGCCGGATCGGACGACTATCTGGTCAAGCCCTTCGCCATGCCCGAACTGCTGGCCCGTCTGGAAGTGTTCCATCGGCGCCGTGCCACAGCACCGGCCGTCGTGACCCGGCTTGCCTGCGAAGACCTCACGCTGGACCTGCTCGCTTCCCGTGCCGAGCGCGCCGGACATGTGCTGATGTTGCAACCGCGGGCGATCCAGCTTCTCGAATTCCTGATGCGCAACCAGGGAAAGGTCGTCACCCGCTCGATGATCTTCCAGAAAGTGTGGAACTACGATTTCGATCCCGGCACCAATGTCATCGACGTCTACGTCAGCAACTTGCGCAAGGAAGTCGACCGACCGGGTCTGGTGCCTTTGCTCCGCACCGTTCGCGGTGCCGGATACAGGCTGGGGACGCCGCGGTGAACTTCGCCGCCCTCCTCCGCCGACGCGCGCCCTGGCGGTCCACGGCAGGCAAGTTCCTGCTGCTGTACCTGGCGCTGTGCTTCGCATGCACCGTGCCCGCGCTGCTCTACGTCTATTTCGAAACCGACCGCATCCTCCTGTCGAACTTCCAGCGCCCGCTGGAGCACGAGCAGAGCCATCTGCTCAGCCACTATAAACGAGGCGGTATTCCCAACCTCGGCAAGGCGGTCGCGGACCGGTCGGGGCCGGATTACAAGGACGACACCGCCATTCTGCTCGTCGATGCATGGGGCCGAAAGCTCGCGGGCAATGTCCTGGCCTGGCCCCAGGGCATCGGCGCACCCGAGACGTGGCGAACCGGCCTGCTGCACCGGCAGGACCGCGCCAGGCCGGAAGAGTTTCTCGTCCTGACGACCCGCTATCCCACCGGCGAGCGACTGCTGCTGGGCGGCCTGCTCGATAACCGCATCCATATGCAGCTGGCGCTGCTGCGGGGTCTTGCCGGCGCGCTGGCGCTGGCGATCCCGATCGGCCTGCTCGGCAGCATCGTGCTGGTGCGCGAGATGAACCGTATGGTCGAGACGATCGCCACCGTGGGCGAGCATGTCGGCGCCGGGGACTTGCGCCGCCGTGCCGAGACGGACGGCAGCGGCGATCCGGTGGACCGGCTCAAGACTTCGCTGAACGCCATGCTCGACCGGATCGAAGTGCTGGTGGAGGAACATCGCACCCTCACCGACGCCTTGGCCCACGACTTGCGCTCTCCGCTCACTCGCATCCACATCCAGGTCACCGAGGCACTGGCGGCGGCACCCGATCCGGCCGGTCTCGCCCGGTTCGAGGCGATCGCGCACGAAGTCGGCATCGTCCTGCACATGCTGGAAAGCGCACTGGAGATCAGCCGTGCCGAAGCCGGGGTGGGGCGCGGCACGTTCGAACCGTTCGACCTTGGCGCAATGCTGGCCGACCTTGGCGAGATCTACCAGCCGCTGGCCGCCGCCGGGGGCGTGACGATCACCGTCGCCTGCCCGCCCTGCCTGGAACTGCACGGCAACCGCGCCTTGGTGGCGCGCGCGCTGGCGAACCTCATCGACAATGCGCTGAAGTACGGCGCGGCGGGCGGATTGATCGCGCTGGAGGCCGAAGCCGTCGATGCCGAGGCGCAGATCTGCGTCTCCGATCGCGCAAGCGGCATCCCCGCATCGCGCCGCGACGAGGCGATGCGCAAGTTCGGCCGCCTCGACGCTTCGCGCAGCACCCCGGGCACGGGCCTCGGCCTCAGCCTGGCGAGTGCGGTGGCCTCGCTGCACGGCGGACGGCTGGAACTGGAGGACAACCACCCCGGCCTGCGCGCCCGGCTGATCCTTTCGCGCCTTCCTGCGTCTTCATCCGATCATCAAGGAGCATCCGAATGACCCTATCTCCCAAGACACGCCGCGCCCTCGCGGGGCTCGCCGCTCTCCTCCTGTCCAGCGCCTCGGGCAGCGCCATGGCACAGGAAGCGCGCAACGTGATCCTGTTTCTAGGCGATGCGGGCGGCCTGCCCACGCTCAACGCGGGCGGCATCCTTGCCAATGACGCGCCGCAGTCGCTGTACATCCACACGATGCCTTACGTCGGCCTGTCGGACACGTCCTCGCTCAACCAGTGGGTGACGGATTCGGGTGCGGGGATGACCGCGATCATGACCGGCCACAAGACCAACAACGCTATGGTCTCGGCCATTCCCTCGGGAACCGGCGGCGCGGTCGTCCCGGTCAAGAGCCTGCTCGAATATGCCGAGGAGCGCGGCCTCTCCACCGGGGTCATGACGAATATGAAGATCTGGGACGCGACGCCCGCGGCGACCTTCGCTCACGTCGGTGCCCGCAAGAACAAGGACGAGATCTTCCGCCAGATGCTCAAGCCCCGTTTCGGTGACGGCGTGGACATCCTGATCGGCAAGGGCCGCGCCGATGCCGCAACCTCCTTTGTCGCGCAGCAAACCACGCCGGAGAAAGCCTTCAAGGCGGCGGGCTACCGCTATGGCGAAGACCCGACGATTGTGCGCGACAGCGCCCGTGTGGCCGTGCTGCGCGATACCGACTTCGCGCCGATTCCGGCGGTGGAAGCGACGATCGCCCAGCTTGCGCGCAACCCCAAGGGCTACTTCCTGATGGTCGAGTGGGACATGCACACCGACGACCCGAAGAAGGGCCTCGCCCATGTCAAGGAAATGGACGACATGATCCGCCGCGTCAGCCAAGTCGCCGGCAACGACACGCTGATCCTGTTCACCGCCGACCACAGCTTCGGCCTACGGATGGACGGCGGCAAGCGCGGGACACCGCTGCTGGAACAGTACGACGCCGAGACCGCCAAGCCGGCCATGACCAATGCCGCCAACGAAGTCATCAGCGTGCAGGACGGTCACACGGGCGAGGAAGTCATCGTAGCCGCGACCGGCCCTGGTGCGGACAAAGTGCATGGCTTCATGCCG
>PJTY01000275.1_pt1 | contig 31071 bp, 20 predicted proteins | sample 1512121 | NCBI WGS metagenome assembly PJTY01 (sample SAMN08177680, study PRJNA422409) | Soil metagenome, whole genome shotgun sequencing project. | isolation source: Soil enriched (2) on filter paper: alkali lignin treatment | place: USA: Madison | collected 2015-01-15 | reverse complement strand
TGATGCGCCTGCTCGTCGACGAGAACGGCCTGGAATTCAACGAGGCCTGGGACCTCTGCCGCCGGACGGTGTCCTACACCAACCACACGCTTCTGCCCGAGGCGCTGGAATCCTGGCCGCTGCCGCTGTTCGAGCGCCTGCTGCCGCGCCACATGCAGATCATCTACGCGATCAACAGCCGGGTCCTGCGCGAGGCGCGCAAGGCCGGGTGCAGCGATGCCGAGATCGCCGCGATCTCGCTGATCGACGAGGGCGGCGAGCGGCGCGTACGCATGGCCAACCTTGCCTTCGTCGGCGCCCATTCGGTGAATGGCGTGGCCGCGCTCCATACCGAGCTGATGAAGCAGACGGTCTTTGCGGACCTGCACAAGCTCTATCCCGACCGGATCAACAACAAGACCAACGGCGTCACCCCGCGCCGCTGGCTTCAGCAGTGCAATCCGGGCCTGACCCGCGTGATCCGCGAGGCCATCGGCGACGGTTTCCTCGACGATGCGGAAAAGCTGTCCGATCTCAACGCCTTCGCAGGCGATACGCAGTTCGGCGAGCGCGTGGCCGAGGTGAAGCGGGCCAACAAGGCGGCGCTTTCGGACTATATCAGGAAGACCATGGGCGTGCGTCTCGATCCCGATGCGCTGTTCGACGTGCAGATCAAGCGCATCCATGAATACAAGCGCCAGCTGCTGAACCTGATCGAGACCGTCGCGCTCTACGACCAGATCCGCAGCCACCCGGAGCGGGACTGGGTGCCGCGCGTGAAGATCTTCGCCGGGAAAGCCGCACCGAGCTATCACAACGCCAAGCTGGTCATCAAACTGGCCAACGACATCGCCCGCCGCGTCAACGCCGACCCTTCGGTGGGCGGTCTGCTCAAGGTCGTCTTCGTACCGAACTACAATGTCAGCCTGGGCGAGCGGATCTTCCCGGCGGCGGACCTTTCGGAACAGATTTCGACCGCGGGCATGGAGGCCTCGGGCACCGGCAACATGAAGTTCGCCCTCAACGGCGCACTGACCATCGGCACGCTCGACGGCGCCAATGTCGAGATCAAGGATCATGTCGGCGACGACAATATCGTGATCTTCGGCCTGACGGCGGAGGAAGTCGCGGCGAAGCGGGCAAGCGGCTACAACCCGCGCGAGGTGATCGACGGTTCGCGGGAACTGCGTCAGGCGCTCTCGGCGATTTCTTCCGGCGTGTTCTCGCCCGACGATCCGGATCGCTACAAGGACCTGATCGGCGGCATCCACGACCATGACTGGTTCATGTGCGCGGCCGATTTCGACAGCTATGCCGCCGCCCAGCGTTCCATCGACGCGCGCTGGGAAGACGTGGCGGGCTGGCGGGCCTCGGCCATCAGGAACATTGCCAATGTCGGTTGGTTCTCTTCGGATCGGACGATTTCCGAATATGCCAAAGACATCTGGAAGGTCCTGTGACGCCGCCGGAAAGCGCCCTCGAATCCCTGCTGCAAGGCACCCACGCCGACCCGTTCTCGCTTCTCGGCCTCCATCCCGGCCCAGGCGGCTCGCACGCCCGCGCGATCCTGCCGGGTGCGGAGACGGTGGAAGCCTTCAGCCTCGACGGCCGCAAGCTGGGCACGCTCGGCAAGGTCGATGACCGCTTCCTGTTCGAAGGCAAGCTGCTCGGCAAACCGCAGCCGATCCGTTACCGCTGCTCGGCGGATGGCGGCGACTGGCTGGTCACCGACCCTTACACTTTCGGCCCGGTGCTGGGGCCGGTGGACGACCTGCTGATCGCGCAAGGCACGCATTTCCGCCTCTTCGACAAGCTGGGTGCGCATATCATCCGGCACGAGGGCGCCAGCGGCGTCCACTTCGCGGTCTGGGCGCCCAATGCCCGGCTGGTCAGCGTGGTCGGCGATTTCAACGACTGGGACCCGCGCCGTCACGTCATGCGCGACCGCCGGGACATCGGCGTCTGGGAAATCTTCCTTCCCGACATCGCCGACTATCGCGCCTACAAGTACCACATCGTCGGTGCCGACGGCATGGTCCAGCCGCTGAAGGCCGATCCTTTCGCGTTCATGTCGGAAATCCGCCCGGCCACCGCCTCGATGACCGCGCACCCGGCCAAGCTCGACTGGGGAGACGAGGCTCACCGCGCGCATTGGGCCAAAGTCGATCCGCGCAAGGTGCCGGTCTCGATCTACGAGGTCCACGCCGGGTCCTGGCAGCGCGACCGCTTCAACTGGTTCCTGAACTGGGACGATCTGGCGGACCGGCTGATCCCCTATGTCGTCGAGATGGGCTTCACCCATATCGAATTCCTGCCGATCAGCGAGCATCCCTACGATCCCTCCTGGGGCTATCAGGCCACCGGTCTCTACGCCCCAAGCGCCCGCTTCGGCGAACCCGCCGGTTTCGCGCGTTTTGTGGACGGTGCCCACCGGGCGGGGATCGGCGTGATCCTGGACTGGGTGCCCGCCCACTTCCCGACCGACGAGCACGGCCTCGTCCGCTTCGACGGCACCGCGCTCTACGAGCATCAGGACCCGCGCCTCGGCTTCCAGCCGGACTGGAACACCCTGATCTACAATTTCGGCCGCCGGGAAGTGCAGAGCTTTCTCGTCAACAATGCGCTGTTCTGGGCCGAACGCTATCATGTCGACGGGCTGCGCGTGGATGCCGTCGCCTCGATGCTCTACCGCGACTACTCGCGCAAGGACGGCGAGTGGATTCCCAATGCCCAGGGCGGGCGCGAGAACTGGGAGGCGGTGGACTTCCTGCGCGCCACCAACCGCGCGCTCTACGGCCAGCATCCGGGCGTCTTCACGATTGCCGAGGAATCGACCGCCTGGCCCGGTGTCACCCAGCCCGCCTATGACGTGGAGGACGGCGGGCAGCCGACCTCGCTGGGCTTCGGCTTCAAGTGGAACATGGGCTTCATGCACGACACGCTGCGTTACATGGCGCGCGATCCAGTGCACCGGCGCTATCATCACGACGACATCACCTTCGGCCTGATGTATGCCTTCAGCGAAAACTACGTCCTGCCGCTCAGCCATGACGAAGTGGTCCACGGCAAGGGTTCGTTGCTGAACAAGATGAGCGGTGACGATTGGCAGAAATTCGCCAATCTGCGCGCCTATTACGGGATGATGTGGGGCTATCCCGGCAAGAAGCTGCTGTTCATGGGGCAGGAGTTCGCCCAGCGCCGCGAATGGAGCGAGGAACGCGCGCTCGACTGGGACTTGCGCGATGCGCCCGCCCATGAAGGCATCCGCAACCTCGTGAAGGATCTCAACCGCGTCTACCGCGACAAACCTGCACTTCACGCCGGGGACTGCGACGGTGAAGGTTTCGAATGGCTGGTGGTGGACGATGCCGCCAATTCGGTCTTCGCCTGGCTGCGCAAAACGCAGGGCGCCCCGCCGATCGCCGTCATCTCCAACATGACCCCGGCTACCCTGACGGGGTATGGACTGCCGCTGCCGCTTGACGGCACATGGAACGAGATCCTCAACAGCGATTCCCCGCATTACGGCGGAACCGGACAAGGCAACCTGGGGCAGGTCAAGGCGGAGAACGGGCGAGCCATGGTGACGCTGCCGCCATTGGCGACGATCATGCTTGAATATGCGGAAACGCGCGAACACGCGGGCTAAAAACGAAGATACTAAGGAGAGTGAGTGCAATGAGGACGCCGACCGGATCGCCACTTGCGCGCGATGCCATGGCCTATGTTCTTGCCGGCGGACGCGGCAGTCGCCTTGCCGAGTTGACGGACAACCGCGCCAAGCCCGCGGTCTATTTCGGCGGGATGAGCCGGATCATCGACTTCGCTCTGTCGAACGCGATCAACTCGGGCATTCGCCGCATCGGCGTCGCCACGCAGTACAAGGCGCATAGCCTGATCCGGCACATGAACCGCGCCTGGAACTTCATGCGTCCCGAACGCAACGAGAGTTTCGACATTCTCCCCGCCAGCCAGCGCATTTCCGAGCTGCTCTGGTACGAGGGAACGGCGGATGCGGTGTTCCAGAACATAGACATCATTGCCGCCTACAGCCCCAAGTACATGGTGATCCTGGCGGGCGACCATATCTACAAGATGGACTACGAGTTGATGCTGCAACAGCACGTCAACTCGGGCGCGGACGTGACCGTGGGCTGCCTCGTGGTGCCGCGCAAGGACGCCACCGCCTTCGGCGTCATGCATGTCGACGAGAACGACGTCATCACCTCGTTCCTCGAAAAGCCCAGAAATCCGCCGTCGATTCCCGGCGATCCCGACCATGCGCTGGCCTCGATGGGCATCTACGTCTTCGACACCGAGTTCCTGTTCGAGCAGCTTCGCCGCGACGCCGCCGAGCCGGATTCCAAGCGCGACTTCGGCGGGGATATCATCCCCTACATCGTCAAGCACGGCAAGGCGCAGGCCCACCGCTTCACCAATTCCTGCATTCGCGCGGCGGAGGAAATCGAGGAATACTGGCGCGATGTCGGCACCGTGGACGCCTATTTCGAAGCCAATCTCGACCTCACCGACACCGTGCCCAAGCTCGACATGTACGACCGCGACTGGCCGATCTGGACCGACACCGTCGTCGCCGCCCCGGCCAAGTTCGTCCACGACGAGGAAGGGCGGCGCGGGCAGGCGATCTCCTCGCTGATCAGTCAGGACTGCATCGTCTCCGGCTCGTTGGCGCGGCGCTCGCTGCTGTTCACCGGCGTGAAGATGGGCAGCTATTCCGAAGTCAACGAGGCGGTGATCCTGCCTTACTGCAACATCGGCCGCCACGCCCGCCTGTCGCGGGTGGTGATCGATTCCGGGGTGCGCATTCCGGAAGGGCTGGTCGTCGGCGAGGATCCGGAACTCGACGGCCGCCGCTTCCGCCGCACCGACAACGGGGTCTGCCTCATCACCAAGCCGATGATCGATCGCCTGAATCTGTGATTTGTCTAAAAAGGGCCTGTGATCTGCCTGAAAAGGGAATGTCGTTGAAAGTCCTCTCCGTAGCTTCCGAAGCCGTGCCGCTGGTCAAGACCGGGGGGCTGGCCGATGTCGTCGGCGCGCTTCCCGCCGCGCTCGCCGGTCACGGCGTGGAGATGACCACGCTGCTGCCCGGCTATCCTTCGGTGCTGAAGGCGCTCGGGCGGTTGCGCAGCGTCCATGCCTGGGACTCGTTGCTGGGCGTTCCGGCGCGGCTGCTGACCGGCAAGATCGACGGCCAGCCGCTGCTCGTGCTCGACGCGCCGGCGCTCTACATCCGCGACGGCGCGCCTTATGGCGATGCGGCAGGACAGGACTGGGCAGACAACTGGCAGCGCTTCTCGGCACTGGGCCGGGCGGCGGCGGATATCGCGGGCGGTGCGGTGGTCGTCCGGGGCAAGGCCATGCGTTTCGACCTCGTTCATGCGCATGACTGGCAGGCGGCGATGGCCCCTGCGTACCTGCGTTTTGCTCCGTTCGGCGGTGATGCCGGGCGCGTGCCGTCCATCGTCACCATCCACAACATGGCATTCCAGGGCTGGTTCGGCGCTGAAACTTTCCCGCGCCTCGGCCTCCCGCGCGAGGCCTGGTCGATCGACGGTATCGAGTACCACGGCGGCATCGGCATGCTGAAGGCGGGCCTCGCCTGCGCCGATGCCGTAACCACCGTCAGCCCCACCTATGCGCGCGAAATCCGCTCCTCCGCGTTCGGCATGGGGCTGGAGGGGCTGATCGTGGCGCGGGGCAGGGCGGTTTCCGGCATTCTCAACGGGATCGACACGGCAACCTGGAATCCCGCCGAAGACACCGCCCTCGCCGCCCGTTACGATGCCCGCAAGCTGGATCGACGCACCGCCAACAAGCGCGCGTTGGAGGCCGAATTCGGGCTCGACGTCGATGATGGACCGCTGTTCATCGTCGTCACCCGGCTCACCTGGCAGAAGGGCATGGACGTGCTGCTGGAAGTGCTCGACCATCTCGTCGGGCTGGGCGGGCGGCTGGCCCTGCTCGGTTCGGGGGATGCGGCGATCGAGCAGGCCTTGCACCACGCCGCCGCGCGCCATCCGGGCCGGATCGGCGTGCGCATCGGCTACGACGAGGCGCTTTCCCACCGTATGCAGGGCGGCGGCGACGCCATCCTCGTACCCTCGCGCTTCGAGCCTTGCGGACTGACCCAGCTTTACGGTCTGGCCTATGGCTGCGTTCCCGTCGTGGCGCGGACCGGCGGGTTGGCCGACACGGTGATCGACGCCAACCCCGCCGCGCTGGCCGCCGGGGTCGCGACCGGCGTGCAGTTCGACGGTGTGCACTACGATGCCGTCTCCGCCGCGCTGACCCGCACGGTCGATCTCTACGGTCGCGCCGAGCAATGGCGCACGATCCAGAAGAATGCGATGAAGTGCGATTTCTCGTGGACGGCGAGCGGGCAGGCCTATGCCGATCTTTACCGTGCCCTGACGGCATGAACCGGCTCGGCGCGTCGGTCGGTGAGGGCAAGACGCGCTTTGCGGTGCGCAGTCCACTGGCGAGCGAAGTCTGGCTCTGCCTGTTCGAGGGCGACGACGAGCAGCGGCATCGCATGGAGCGAGACGGGCCGGACTGGGTTCTGGAGCTGCGCGGCGATTTTACCGGCGCGCATTACGGCTACCGCGCCGCCGGTGAATGGGCGCCGGAACGCGGGCTCTGGTTCGATCCCGCGAAGCTGCTGGTCGATCCTTATGCGGTCGGGCTGGACCGGCGTTTCGTACAGGATCGCCGTCTGGCCGCGTTCGGCGTCGATACGGCGAGCTTCGTGCCCCGTGCCGTGGTGCCCGCCCCGGTTGAGCCGCTTCCGCTCGCCCTGCCGCATTTCGTGCAGGGCGGGTTGATCTACGAACTCAATGTCCGGGCCTTTACCCGGCTCCATCCCGAAGTGCCCGAGCCGATGCGCGGGACCGTGGCCGCGCTCGCCCATCCGGCCGTGATCGCGCATCTGAAGAAGCTGCATGTCACGGCGGTCGAACTGATGCCTATCGTCGCCTGGATCGACGAACGGCACTTGCCGCCGCTCGGTCTGGTCAATGCCTGGGGCTACAATCCGGTGGCGATGATGGCGCTCGATCCTGGCCTGTGCCCCGGTGGGACTGCCGAACTGCAAAAGGCCGTCACCGCGCTCCATGCCGAGGGGATCGGGGTCCTGCTCGATCTTGTCTTCAACCATAGCGGCGAAAGCGATGTACAGGGCGGGACGATCTCGCTGCGCGGGCTGGACAATGCCGCCTATGCCCATGCGCCGGACGGCTCGCTGATCAACGATACCGGCTGCGGCAACACGCTGGACTTCGCAAACCCCGCCGTCCGGCGCCTCGCCCTCGATGCCATGCGCCATTTCGTCGAGAGTTGCGGCGTGGACGGTTTCCGCTTCGATCTTGCTCCGGTGCTGGCAAGAGGACCGGGGTTCGATCCGGCAGCACCGATCTTCGCGGAGATCGCGGCCGATCCCGTCCTGTCCACGCGGATCATGATCGCCGAGCCGTGGGATGTGGGGCCGGGCGGCTATCAACTCGGCCATTTCCCGAAGAACTGGCTCGAATGGAACGACCGCTTCCGGGACGATGTCCGCCGCTTCTGGAAGGGCGAGGAAGGCATCGGCAAACTCGCCACCCGGATCGCCGGATCGAGCGACATCTTCGGCCCGGTGCCGCCCGGCTCGTCCTGCCGCTCGATCAACTTACTGGCCGCGCACGATGGCTTCACCCTTGCCGATACGGTGTCCTACGCAAACCGCCACAATGAGGCCAACGGCGAGCAGAACCGCGACGGTCACGGCGAAAACTTCAGCTGGAACAACGGCGTGGAAGGGGCGACGGATGACCCCGCGATCAATGACGCGCGCCGGGCGGATATCAAGGCGCTGCTCGGCACGCTCTTTGCCTCGACCGGCACGATCATGCTGACGGCCGGAGACGAGTTCGGCCGCACCCAGCAAGGCAACAACAACGCCTATTGCCAGGACAACGCCATCGGCTGGGTCGATTGGGCAAACCGCGATCTGGAACTGGAAGATCATACCGCGGCTCTGGCGGCGATCCGCTCGGCCGAGACGTCCCGTTACGCAAGCCTCCCCGCGGATTTGCGCTGGCTGAACGCGGAGGGCGCCGACATGACCGTCGCCGATTGGGAAGCGCCGGGCGCCGATCGCCTCGGCTGGACGGCGGATGGCCAGGGGGCGGTGCTGGACCGGGGTACGCGGACTGCGATTATCGGCAGGGTTCCTGAAGGGCGGGCCTGATCGGTCGAAGCTGCTCTCCGGTCAGTTCTGGCGCAAGGTTTTCATCGTTTTCGGCGACATGGCTGAAGCGCATCGTGTTGCGGCCCGCATCCTTCGCTTCGTAGAGGGCGTGATCGGCCGCGCCCAGACAGCGGGCGGCATGATCGGCCTCCAGCGATCCGCTGGTGCTGACAGTCACGCCGATGCTGACCGTGATCCGCCCGAAGGGGCTTGCGGGGTGGTCGAGGGAAAGGCGCTCGACCGCCAGTCGGCAGTTTTCAGCGACGCGCAGTGCGCCGAGAGCGTCCGTATCGGGCAGGACCATGACGAATTCCTCGCCGCCGAAACGCCCCACGGCATCGCCTGCGCGGCGGCCCCATCGGCCGATCTCGCCGGCAATGGCGACCAGGCAGCGATCTCCGGCGAGATGGCCGAAACAGTCGTTGTAGTCCTTGAAGTAATCGACATCCACGAGCAGCAGGGCCATGCTCGTCCCGTCGCGATGGCTGCGCCGTAGTTCCTTGGAGAGCGCACTCGCCAGACCGTTGCGGTTGAGCAGTCCGGTAAGAGGATCGGTACGCAGGGACGACATCAGCTGCCTGCGGGACTGGCGCAAGCTGGCCTCGATCCGGGCCTCCCGCGTGATGTCCATCGCGCCGATCAGGAGTTCCGCGACCAGCCCTTCGGCATCGCAGGTTACGCTGAACGTGAGCAAATAGGTGGCGCCCTGCCAGGAGATGCGCCTGTCGGGCAGCGGATCGCCGCGCGCGGCGGATAGGTAGCACCCCTCCAAAATCGGACCGAGTTGCGGAAATGCCGCCAGCACGCTGCGCCCGTCGAGTTCCTCTACCGAACGACCGGCGACGGCGGCCATCTGCCGGTTGATGAAGACGACGTGACGGGCGCGGTCGAGGACGGCGAGGGCGAAAGGCACGGATTCGAAGTACCGACCGACGACAGGCGTGGGGGCATGGAGTTGAGGGAAGCGGTCATGGCGGTTTTCCGGAAGCGCATTGTCGGCATCGTCGTCCGCGCAGACGGCTCTTTCCATGAAATCCACCCTCCTTTTCGATTTTACGAGTGTCCGGGTTCTCCCAACGGTGATCAAAAGTCATGTAAAGGAATGCAAAATCGTGATGCTTGTAAAACCTTGTAAAACCCGCCGAAGGGCTGCTGCGGGGCGCCGTTCGCGCTGATATGCTTGTCGCGGGGGCACTGATGCCGTGACGAAGCAGAGCGGAGCGCGAATGCGGATTGCAATTCTGGAGGACGACCTGGCCCTTGCCGGCTATGTCGAGAAATCGCTGCTGGCGAGCGGCAACAGTTGCGTCGTGTTCGCGGACGGCCGGGACCTCCTGCAACAGCTGCACCGCGAAACCTTCGACATGCTGATTCTCGACTGGAACGTGCCGGGCATGTCGGGGCTCCAGATACTCGACTGGATGCGCGAAAACCTCGACAGCAGGCCGCCTGCGCTCATGCTGACGAGCCGTTCGGCCGAAGAGGACATCGTCCAGGGTTTGTCCGCCGGTGCCGACGACTACGTGATCAAGCCGGTGTCCAGTCCCGTGCTGCTGGCGCGGGTCGCGGCCGTGGCACGGCGGGCCTACCCGGTCTCCGCGAGCCCGGTCGAGACGTTCGGCCCCTACCGCTTCGACAGCCGGGCGGAGACGATCGAACTGCGCGACGAAGCGGTCGCGGTCACTGCGAAGGAATTCGCGCTGGCGACACTGCTGTTCCGGAACATGAACCGCGCGCTGTCGCGGGCCTATCTTCTCGAAGCGATCTGGGGCGTCAGGCCGAACCTGCCGACCCGAACGCTCGACGCGCACATCTCGAACGTGCGCACGAAACTCAACTTGCGCCCGGCGAACGGCTTCAAGCTCTCGCCGATCTATTCCTATGGCTATCGTCTGGAAGCCCTGACTTGAACGCCCGTTTCCTCTACCGCGCATCCCTGTCCGCCCTGCTGCTGGCCGCTTCCGGCAGCCTTCGCGCGGAGGCGCCGGAACACGTCAGCTACAGCGTCAACCGCAACGACACGCTCTACGACCTCGCCCGGCGTTATTTCGCCGATCCTGCGAGCTATCCGGCGGTCCAGAAGCTCAACCGGATCGGCAATCCCCGGCGCATACCCGTGGGCCGCGTGCTCAAGATACCGCGTTCGATGCTGCGCCGCGAACCGATCGAGGCGGTGGTCCAGAGCTATCGGGGGGCCGTGCTCGTCGGCGCGCACGGGGCATCGGTCGGTCTCAAGGTTCGCGAAGGAGACCTGATCGAGACGGGCGCGCGGTCCTTCGTTTCGCTGCGCCTGCCCGACAATACGGCCATTTCCCTTCCGCCCGGAACCCGCGTGCGGGTAGAGCGGCTGCGCCGTACCCTGCTGGCGCAATCCGTCGAGCGCCGTTTCGTGGTCCAGAAGGGGCAGGCTTCCGGAATCGTCACGCCGATGACGGACCCGCACAGCACGTTCGAGTTCCTGACGCCGCGCGCCATCACTTCGGTGCGCGGAACCCGTTTCCGCACGAGCTACGATCCGGCGAGCGGTGCCACGAAAGTCGAGGTGTCCGAAGGCAAAGTCGCGTTCCGGGAGGCGCGCGAGGGGGAGCAGTCCGTTGCGGCGGGGTTCGGAACCAGCGACGCACTTGCCGCGCCCGTGCCGCTGCTGGCGCCGCCGGACCTGGCCTCGCCGGACAGATCCCAGACCGGAGAGAAGTTGGCCTTCGTCGCCCGGCCGGTCGCCGGAGCGGCCCGCTATCGCTTCCAGATCGCCCGCGATGCCGGTTTCCTGGACGTGCTGGACGAAGCCTATGCGCCGACGCCGCAGGCGGAATTCCCCGACCTGCCGCGCGGCACCTATTTCGTGCGTCTGGCCGCCATCGACGACCACGATCTCGAAGGCCTGGCCTCTACCTACAGCTTCGAGCGGCGACGGAGCCGGTTGCGGACCAGCCTTGAGGAAAGCCGGGCCGGCCGATACCGGCAGTTCCTGTTCCGCTGGCAGGCGCCGGACGCTCCGAATGCAAGCTTCCGCTTCCAGCTCTCGCGCGGTGCCGACGGCTCGGCGCCGCTCGTCGACCAGACCGGCCTGACCGGGGACGCTTTCGTCATCACCGATCTGGCGGCGGGGACCTATTACTGGCGGGTCATGAGCATCGAGGCCGCCGACGGGCAGGTCTATACGAAATGGTCGTCCACCAACGAGCTGCGGGTCGGGACGGTCAAGTGAACCTCGCGGTTCGCCTCAAGATCGAATGGTGGATCATTGCCGTGCTCGTCAGCCTGCTGGCGGTTGTCCTGACGCTGGGGGATGCCCTTTCGCGGCTGGACAATGCCGCTTACGACCGGCTGCTGCAACTCGATCCGCCGCGCCCGGACGGCCGGATCGCGCTGGTCGAGATCGACGATGCGGCGCTTGCGCAATTCGGGCGCTGGCCCTGGAATCGCAGTGTCCACGCGCAGCTCGTCGACCGGCTGCGAGAAGAGGCGCCGCAGGCGATCGTCTACGATACGCTGTTTACCGAGCGCGGGACGCCGCAAGGCGATGCCGGGCTGGCCGGAGCGATGGCGCGGGCGGGGAATGTCTTCCTTCCCTTCTTCATCGGCGCGGGCGCGAAGGTCGTGGAGCCGATCGCCCCCTTGCGCGATGCGGCGCGGGGCACCGGGTTCACCGATTTCCTCGTCGATCCCGACGGCGTGATGCGTTCGGCGCCGTCGCCGCTCGGTTCGCGGCTTCACCTGATGGACGAAGTTCACGGCAGTCTCGGCAAGAGCGTGGCTGTCCCCGCAACGGGACGGTTGATCCCCTTCACTTCGGGTGAGCAGTGGCCCCGCCTTTCGGCTGCCTCGCTTCTCGCGGGCAAGGAACCGCGCCCGGCCTTGCGCGGCAAGGTCGTGCTGGTCGGTGTGACGGCTGCCGGGATAGGTCCGCGCTATCCCGTGCCGGGTCGCGGCACGATGTCCGGCCTCGAAATCAATGCCCAGTTCCTGCACGGCCTGCTCGGCAAGCTGATGATCGGGAAAGCGGGGAACGCCATGCGGATCGGGTTCGCACTGGTGCCGGTCTGGCTGCTCATGCTGCTGATGGGACCGTTTCCGCGCCTGTCGCCGGCGCTCGGACTTGCTGCGGGAACCGTGGCTGTTCTGGCGCTTTCCGGACTGTCGCTGCTCCTGGGAAGGGTCTGGTTGCCGCCCGCCACGCCGATCCTGGCGCTCTGCGTCGCCTATCCGATCTGGGGATGGCGGCAACTGGCGATCACGCAGCATTTCATGCACGGCGAATTGCTGCGCCTCGCAGCGGATTCCACGCTGTTCACGCCGCCCGTGAAGAAGGGGCGCCAGCCGCTGCCCTCGACGATTGCGCTGCTGACTGCCGCGATCACCAGCATCCGCGACATGAAGCATTTCGTCGCCGAGCGGCTCGACCAGCTGCCGGACGCCACACTCGTCACCGACGGCAAAGGCGATATCCTGCTCGCCAGTGCTTCGGCGGGCAGGCTGTTCGGTACGGAGAATGTCCGCGTTGATGCGCCGGGCAAGGGGGCGGCCCTGCTCACGCGTTTCCGGCAGGCGGGATCGCAGGAGCCGATCCGCTTTCCCGCAGCCCCCACGGCGGAGCCGCTGAGCTTCGACGCGATGACCGAGGACGGCCACTTCTTCACCGTCCGCTTCGCGCCCCAGCTTACCGTCGGCAGCGGTTTCGTCGGCTGGATCGTCCAGTTCATGGATGTGAGCGAGGCCAAGGCCGCGCAGCGCCAGCGCGACGATATCCTCGAACTCCTGACCCACGACATGCGTTCCCCGCAGGCCTCGATCCTCGCCGTCCTGGAAACCGCGCCGAGCGAGAACATCGCGCCGGAAGAGGCGCGCCGCATCCGTCACTATGCGGAGCGGACACTCGGCCTTGCCGACGGTTTCGTTCAGCTCGCCCGCGCGGAAAGTCTCGAATATGTGCTGGAGGATGTCGCGCTGGGCGACATGATGATCGACGCGATCGACGATCTCTGGCCGCAGCTCACCGCCAAGTCGATCTCGATCGACACCGGCGGGGAGGACGAGCGCCTGATCGTCCGGGTGGAGCGCTCCCTGGTGACCCGCGCGCTCATCAACCTCCTGGACAATGCCATCAAGTACAGTCCCTCCGGAAGCCATATCCGCTGTACGGTGGGCCAGGAACCGGACGGCGAACCGCGCGCGTTCTGTGCGATCACGGACGAAGGACCCGGACTGGACGAAGAGCATCGCCACCGGCTGTTCGAACGGTTCCATCGCGGGCCGCTGGGGGCCGGTCGGCGCATGGACGGCGTCGGGCTCGGGCTCAGCTTCGTGCATACCGTCGTGGTGCGGCATCGCGGCGAGGTCCGCTGCCTCAGCGAGGTCGGGCGGGGTGCGACGTTCTCGCTGATCCTGCCGCTTGCCGATCGGGGATAGTCCCGAAAAAAACTACCGTCCGGCGGTTCCCGGCTCGGTCGCGCTGCCCAGTTCCGCCAGGAAGGCCTGCGAAAGCCGATCCTCGCTTTCGGGTGTGCCCTGCCGGACCGGCATCTGTCCGACGAGACGGTAGAGTTCGCGTCCGGTCGCCCGCTCCGAAACCACCAATGTGTAGACCCGCTGGTCGATGGACCGGGACCGCGTGGGCGATACGAGCCAGGTCTTTCCCTCGGGTTCGCCCTCAGGCGCGAAAAGGCCGGTCCTGCCGGGCAGGAGCGCGTTCGTGAACTGGACGAAGTAATCGGCCTCCCGGGAACGGGAAAGGCCACGTGCGGCGAGCTTCTCCAGCAGCGCCGTTCCCCATGCGCTGTCGCCCGAGGCTGCGCCGACGAGTTCGATGCCGCCTGCCTGCGGCAGGGCGCCCGTCGTCCGGAGCGCCGCTTTCGGCGGCGATGCACAGGCGGACAGCAAGCCTGCCGATCCGAGCAGGAACAGCGAAACGGGTAATCTCATCGTCATTTCCGATTCAAGCCTGCTGGGGACGCGTATTCTCGTAGGAAAGCCCGCGGCGGAGAGGAACTGCCTCGCTCGCGAATTTACACTGCTTTACATCGTCCCTACCGGTTTTCGCTTATGCTGTGCAGACCGCAGAGACCCACTGCGGTCACTTCGATCGCGCCGCTGCATTACCCCCGCGCCAGCACAAACACCCCATGTTTGGCGATCGAGGTGCGAAGTGATCCGGATACGAACCGGACGCCACCTCCGGCCTCGCTCTACCATTCCTCCCCAGAGCGAGGCCCTTTCTTCGTCGGCCGCCGGCGGCAAATGTAAACAATTGTCTCCGCTATGGCTCCGAGAGGGGCGGATCGCTAGGAGGGCGAAGGGCGACGGCTCAGTCTTCCCGACTGCCACCGAGGAGCCGTTGCCCATCCTTTCCCCATAGAAGTAGCGCTCGCGCGGGCGATCACTCGGTATCGAGCGCTTGGAGGAAGACGGCCATCAGGTTGCGGCGCGCCGCCATCGTCGCTTCGTAATCGTCCGTCACGGCGGTCATCTGCGCGCAGGAGGGGAACAGGCCGCGCGAGCGAACCGCTTTCTCGCAGCGCGCGATCCAATCCGCGCCGCGCGCGGCAGCGGTGCGGTACATCTCGCGGGCCTCGTCGCAGACCGTCCGGGCATTGTCGGTGCAGCCTTGCGCCAGTGCGACATAGGCCAGGAAGTCCGCGGTCTTGAAGCGGTGCGGCTCGGCGGCCTGCGCTGCGCGAACCGTCTGCGCGAAGAAGTGGCAGCCTTCGGGATCGATCATCAGGGCGTCGTTGTGCAGGAAGCAGGCCTTCGACAAATGGCTCCAGGCCTTGTCGAGATCGCGGCCGGTCCCCGTGCCGGTCAGGTACATCCAGCCCAGGTACTTGCAGGCGTAAGGCCCGCGGCCCGGATCGTCGCTATCGCAGACATGAGTAAGCCTCGCCTGCGCGCGTCCGTAGTCGCGCAGCGCGCGGTTGTGGAGGTAGAGCTTGCCTGCCTCGTAGCAGCCGAGTTCGTCGAAGCCGGCCGCGCAGGACATGTCGTAGTGATCCAGCGCCGCGCGCACATCGCCGCCGCGTGCCGCGGCTACGCCCCTGCTCCAGCAGGTGTCGACGTTGAAGTCGGCCTCGCACGGCGGCGACCCGCTCGCGGGAAGGGGATACTGGATGGCATAATTGGGGAAGGACTGGCCGTCCGAACCGCGCTCGCGTCCGACCTCGCGCATGAGGGCGAGCAGCCGATCGTGCTTGCGCCGGATGCTGTCCGGGCGGCAGGTCAGTCCGGCCAGGGTCTGGCCTTTGCGGCTGACGGTCAGCGTTCCGAACGGATGAAGGGCGGACGGATCGGGCGCGGCGCCGTCCCGAAATCCGGCTTCGAAGCGGTACAGGGTATCGCCGTTGGCGAAAGTCGCCGTTTCGTCGATCGTGTCTCCCGCCCCGTTGCGGCGGCGATAGTCGAGTTCGCCGAGGGGCGCGCTCAGAGTGAGTTCGGGGCGTTCGCCGGGCGGGCCGTAGCGATAGACGGCGCGGTCCCCGGCGATGGACAGCGAAGCCTCGCGATTCTGACCGGCTATGCTGCACGTCAGCACGTTCTCCTCGTCCGGCCTGTCCATGGCGTATCCCGGGGATGCCGCGACCATGGCCGCAAGGGCCGCGAGAAGCGGAAGAAAACCTCTTCTCATCGGTCTTCCTCTGTCTGATCCGCCGCCGCGCGGGCGATCGCGAGAGCCTTTCGGGCGCTTTCCGCGGAAGGCGTATCGGGGGCCAGTTCCAGGGTCCGTTCGAGCAGTGCGGCGGCGCGACGATCGTCACGTTCGCGGCCGTTTCCGGTCTGATAGGCCCTGCCGAGGGTGAAACAGCTTTCAGCCTCGCCAAGGTCGCAGGCTTTCTCGAACAGGTCCAGCGACCGTCGGCGGTCCTTGCGGGTGCCGCGCCCGTCATCGACCATCATCGCCAGATTGCCGCAGGCGGCGGGGTCCTGCACGTCGCAGGCCTGTTCGAACAGCGAGACGGCGCGCCGATAGTCCCGCCGCACACCGAGTCCGTCGCGGTAGAGCACGCCGAGATTGTAGCAGGCGTGTTGATCGTCCCGGTCGCAGGCCTGTCTGAACAGGTCGGCCGCCCGGCGCTGGTCGCGCGGCACGCCCTTGCCCAGCGAATAGGATGCGCCGAGATTGGCGCAACCCGCCCTGCCGCCCGCATCGCAGGCCTGCGTGAACAGCGTCGCGGCGTAAGCTTCGTCCCGATCGACGCCGTCGCCGTTCACATAGGCAAGGCCGAGGTTCGAACAGCCGGTCGGCTCGCCGTCGGTGCAGGCGAGGGCGTAGTACGATGCGGCGTGTTCGGGCGATCGCTCCACGCCTTGCCCGTTGCCATAGGCGAGACCGGCCATCGTGCAGCCCTTCGCGTTGCCGAGATGGCAAGCCCTCGCGAAAAACGGCGTCGCCCGGGTTTCGTCCTGCGGCACGCCGTCGCCTTCGGCATGGATGTAGCCGAGCCGGAGGCAGGCATCGTCATCTTCCTGCGCACATTGCGCCGAGAGATCGTCGGCGAGATCGACCTGCTCGTCGATCCGGGCGTCATGCCCGGGCGGCACCTCGGCAGGCGCCGAGCCGATCAGCCACGGCGCCGCGAGTGCGAGGACGGCGTGACGGACTGCGCCTTTCATCGGGCGGTACATGCCGGATCGAGGCAGGGGAATCCCGTCTCGCCGTTTTCGTCCCTCGATAAGCGGCTTGCGCGGAAGCGCAGGGCCTGCGGCGTCGCCTCGATGACTTCGATCCCGATATCCAGGATGCGCACATCCTTCTGCGCCAGCGGGAACCGCATTTTCTGGGCGCTGCTGGCGCGGGCAAGGTCGCCGATGCCGTAGCCGCGCAGTTCGAAGACAATCTCGCCGTCCTCGATGCCGACATAGGCGATGTCGTAGATGGTTCCGCTTTCGTCGGCGTCGTAGTCACCGGCCTCGGGCACTTGCGTGCCCTTGGCATAGTCGCGGGGCGGGACGACGGCATCGCCTGCCGCCGTGCGCTGCTCGGTGCCGAAGGTTTCGGGCGCGGGGGCGGTCGAGCGTATGACCGGCACCTTGGGATCGGCGCGCATCCTGTCGTGGACGGCCCGGGGGCTTTCCGAGGCATCGGTGTCGGCGATCAGCGCTTCGGCGAAGGCGACTTCATCGATGGCGATCGGAAAGCCGCCGGTCTCGGCAGGATCGGAGGCGCAGACGAATTCCAGCTGCGTTTCGCCGAGCGTGCCGGAGCCGACCGGTTCGGGATCGTCATAAGCCAGGGCAGCTTCGTCGAGCCGCTCGTCGTGCGGGCCGTAGCGCATGACCATGTCCCAGTTTTCGGTGCGTGCGCGGCAATCGGTAAGCATGTAGGCACGGATCGAGGCGGCGGGGTTTCCCTCTTCGCGCAGGACCTGGCTCGCCTCGTAGCGAACGGTGTCGCCGTCCCGCTGGATCGATTCCACGTCCACGAACAGCACTTTGTCGGCGCCTTGCGCGACGTACCACCACTGCGAGGAGCGCGCCTCGGCGGGGGAGGACAGGCATGCCGCGAGGCAGGCGGCGAAAGCAAGGGCCGCTACGCATGGCTTCATCGGCAGGTCTCCGGTTCGGTGGGGGAAGATGATCAAGTACCGCAACTATGGGCGGCGGACAGCACTTCCCCAGCCGCCTCTCGGGCCATCTTCGCGGCCTCGGCAGGGGACTTCGCGAGATAGGCCGCATAGTGGCGCTCCAGTTCGGAACGGACCTTCGTCACGTCGGCGGGGGCGATGCCGCCCGGCATTTCGAAGCCGCCGTCCGCCGTCTCGGGCATCTGTCCGAGCCGCGCCGCGTCGACGGCGTTCCGGTAGGAGCGGTAAGCGGAAAAGCGTATCGTGCCGTCGCATTCCGGCCAGGTCCGGTTGATCCTGTCGTCGAGCGCGTCGAGGGCCGGGAGCGGAGGCAAGGTGCGCTCGCAGTCGCTGTTCAACACGAAACCGTCCATCGTCGAGCCGAACGCGGGACCGGTGGCGTGGAGCAGGGCGGGGTGGCGCACGATCGCGGCGCAGGGCAGGACGGCCCGTATCGAGTCGTTACCTTCGGGCAGGTAAGGGCCGAGCACATTCAGGAGAGCCGCGAAGTGGCGGTCCGAGCTGAAAATATCCTCAAGGCGGGTGACGGCAATCCCGTCGGCACCGCGGTCGGACAGGATCGACCGGCCGAAAGACTGACTTTCGTCCGTCCGCAGTCCGTTGAAATAGGGCGTGAGCAGGGCGGTGATGCGCGTTCTGGCGGCTTTACGGTAAGGGGCCGACCAGTTCGCATTCACAGGCTCACCCGCCCATAAGGCGACGGCTTCCAGAAGGGGGGCGATCTCCGGCGCGACACGGCGCAGGACCGGCAGGGCCTTGTCCGGCGCCCGCATCAGCACGGCAACGGCCAGTTCGCCGTTGCGGCGGCCATAACTTGCGGTCAGGCATTCCGGTATGGACCGGCCCGCCGCCGCGCTGCCGCAAGCGCGCGTTTCCTGCAGGAACTTGCGCTGCGCGGCGAGTTCGTTCGAAGGACCCGTTCCGAAGGCGCTTTGCCGGGCAAGGGCGAAAAGGCTTGCCGTCTCGCGATCCGCTGCGGCGAGTGCAGGATCGTGGCAGATCGTTTTCTCCGTCGCCGTGCTTGCAGCGGCGCAGGAGAAGCTGGGTCCGCTTGCCGCCACGCGCGGCGTCTGGGCATGGCCGGACGCGCCGACGGTCAGCATGATCCATGCCCCGCCCAGGACCAGCCGCTTAACTGCGTTCATCGAGCAACTCCGTCATGAAGGCTGCGCTTTCTCAGACGGTTAGCACGGCGCTTCCGGCATGCAAAATCTTCCTCCCGTCATCGCGATGACCCTGCGTGACGACATGGTGCAGGTGGTCCGTGCCGAACTGGCAACGCGTGAACCCGATACCGTGATCGGGAGAAAGCTGTCGGTCCCGCCCTCGATCGACATCGCCCGGCGTTCGGGTCATCCGCACCAGAAGCATCTCATCAAGGCGACGGACGAAGCCCTGTGCCGAGCCAAGGAGAATGGTCGCAATCATATCGAGATTGCACCCTAGGGTCCGGAAAGCCTGCATTTCTTCCTAAAATGGGAGAAGCGAGATCTTTGGCGGCGCTCTTTTCGCGGAGGCTGCCGTTTGGTTGCAATTTGTAGAGGAAACGCGCGTAGTGAAGGTCATTCCGAGGGATTCCGGTTCCTGCGGTAGCAACTAGGGATCGCACATGCTTCTTGGCCAGAAACTATCGGGGCACCGTGGGGTGGTCGCGATCGTCGGTCTTCTTGGGCTGACCATCGGCGGTTCCGCCGCATTGTTCGTGACGTCCCAGTCGATGGACCGCAACGCGGCCGACCGCCAGCAGCAGCAGGTGCAGAAGGGCGTTGAGCGAACCCTTGCCGCATCGGGCGTGCAGGCCTCGGCTATTGCCGCGCGGCTGGAACCCGCGCAGAGGATCGCGCAGCTCGGCCCCGATCAGGCGGCCACCTGGCTGGATAACGAACTGGGGCGCCCGACCGTCTCCGGCGACTATACCAAGTCCGTCGCAATCATGACGCGGTCGGAGGCGATCTACGGCTATACCAAAGGCGGCCGTGCGGATTCGGAGGACCTCGACGAGATCCAGAACGCTGCCGCCCGGCTCGTGGCCTCGCTCGGCGAAAAGGCGCCTGCCGGACCGGACGCGAAGGCGGCGCCCTCGGGAGAGGCGCTGCCGACGAAATCGGACCTCAGTTCGGTGCATGGCGTCCCGGTCCTGATCGCCGCGTCGCGGTTGCCCGGTTCCGGTGAACCGCTGGCGCTCGTCACCATGACTTACATGGACGAAACGATGGTTAACCGCTGGGGCAGCACGCTGATGCTCGACGGTTTCGGGATCGTGGGGCCACGGGATACCCCTGCACCGGGGACGCGCAGCGTGGCACTTACCGCTGCCGACGGCACGGCGCTCGGCCACATGGTCTGGCGCCCGGCCCACCCCGGCGAGGCCATCCGCAGCTATGTAATCCCGGCCACGCTGGCGATCGGGGCCCTGGTCCTGGGCCTGTTCCTGATGCTGGCGCACCGCGCGAACGCGCTGCGGGAAGAGGCCGACAGCAGTTCCATGCGGGCACGCTTCCTCGAACGTTTCGATCCGGACACCGGACTGGTGAACCGCGCCACCTTCATCAGGCAACTGGAGCATGTCGCGGGATCGCATCCCTGCCAGCTCATCCTGCTCGATGTCGACGATTTCAGCACGATCAACGAAACGCTCGGCCACGAGGTCGGCGACGAGGTGGTGCGCGAGTTCGGTCAACGCCTGCTCAAGGAATTCCCCGGACCGCGTTGCCTGGTCGCGCGGCTGGACGGCGACGAGTTCGCGGTGCTGATCGCCGGGAACGCCGATCTCCACGATCTGGGGCCGCGCTCGACGAGCATCGTGGTCAGCCGTGCGGGGGGCGAGCAGGCGGTGATTTCGGTGACGATTTCCGCCGGTATCGCGGCGGCGCCCGAGCACGGTCATTTCGCCGGTGCGCTGATGCGCCATGCCGATATCGCGCTGGGCGCCGCCAAGGCGGCCGGGCCGGCAAGCCATGTCGTCTACAACCCGGCGCTCGGCGAGAGCTTCATGAGCCGCAAGGGTCTTGAGGCGCGCATGAAGAAGGCGATCGAGGACGAAGGCTTCGAGCTGTTCTACCAGCCGATCATCAGCCTGCGCACGATGAAGCCTTCGGGGGTGGAGGCGCTGCTCAGGCTCAAGCAGGGCGCCACCGATACCCCGGCGGTCTTCGTGCCGGTGATCGAGAAGCTGGGCCTGATGCCGCAGCTCGGCGCGTGGATCATCCAGCAGGCGTTCCGCGACAGCCGCCGCTGGCCGGACTTGCGCACTTCCATCAATCTCTCGCCGTTGCAGCTCGAAAATCGGGCTCTGCTCGACCAGATCGACTTCAACCGCGCGCGCTTCCATGTTTCTCCGGGGGCCATCGGCTTCGAGATCACCGAGGGCGTGCTGCTCAACAAGTCGGCAACGGTTCACGCGAACCTGCAGGGCCTGCGCGAGCGCGGCTATCTTATCGCGCTCGATGATTTCGGGACCGGTTATTCCTCGCTCAGCTATCTCTCGGAATTCGATATCCATCGCCTCAAGCTGGACCAGAGCTTCATCCGCGGCGGACGTCTGAGCGAAGGGCGCAGCGCCGTGCTGGTGCAGGGCGTGATCGACATCTGCCACAAGCTGGGCATCGACGTGGTGGCGGAAGGTGTCGAGGATCTGGCCGAAGCGGCGACCTTGCGCGAATGGGACTGCGATTTCGCGCAGGGCTATCAGTTCGGCAAGCCGGCTCCGGCGCGGGTGGCGGCGCAGAACCTCATCAACCTGCAGAACCAGGCGATCTCGATTATCGATTATCGGACGGGTGAGCCCCGGCTCGGTCTTCAGTAAAGCGTCTCGGTCTTCAGTAGAACTGCCGGTGGAATCGGCGGCGGGAGTGCCCGCCGCCGATATCGTGGTCAGGGCTTCGCGGTCATCCGGTCGAGATTGGCCGAGCCGGTCAGCGCGGCGTCACCGGCAAAATGCCCCACGCGCAGCGCGTAGCTACCGGCATCGACGACCCATCCCGGTGCCGCATTGTCGAAGCGGGCGATGACGCGCGGATCGACGGTCAGCGAGACGTGGCGGGTCTCGCCGGGCTGGAGCCGGACTTTCTCGAAACCGGCGAGGCGGTAGGCCTTGGTGCCCGCCGCGCTTTTCGCCTCGACATAGAGCTGCGGCACATCGGCGCCCGCGCGCTTGCCGCTGTTGGTCACGTCGAATTCGACGGTCAGCCTCGCGCCGTCCGAGACCTTGAGGTTGGCATAGCGGAAGCCCGTGTAGGTCAGGCCGTAGCCGAAGGGGAACAGCGGCTTCTGGTTCTTCGCGGCATACCAGCGATAGCCGACATCCGCGCCTTCCGGATAGTCCACGGTGAAGGGCGCGACGCCGCCACTCATGCCGTAGACGGTCTTGTCGCCCGCATTGCGGCGCGCGTCGGCGGCGTGGAGTTCGGCAAGGCCGAGCGGTTCGGGGCGCGGTGCCTGCTGGATACTGGCCGGGAACGTGATCGGCAGTCGGCCGGAAGGATCGACATCGCCGAACAGGATATTGGCGATCGCCTCGCCGCCGCGCTGGCCAGGATACCAGGCTTGCAGGATCGCGGGCACGCGGTTCACCCAGGGCATCAGCACCGGACCGCCTGCCTCGACGACGACCAGCGTCTTCCTGTTGGCACCTGCGACGGCATCGATCAGGGCGTCCTGGTTGTCGGGCAGGGCCATGCTCTCGGGGTCCTGCGCTTCGGTGCGCCAGGCCCAGGCGAACACGATCGCCATGTCGGCGCCCTTCGCAGCGGCAGCGGCGGCCTTGGGATCGCTGCCGTCGACATAGGTCACGCTGGCCCCCGGCGCGAGGGCCTGGATCGCCTTGAGCGGGGAGGAGGCATGCCAGGTGATCCGCGCGAAGGAGGCGGCGGCGCCCTTGGTCAGCGGGATCTCGACCGGCGCACCGCCCACCGAGCGGACCTGCGAGGAGCCGCCGCCCGAAAGCACGCCCACGTCGGCGTGCGCGCCGATCAGCACGATCTTCTTCGCGGTCTTGGCGAGCGGCAGCAAGTCGCCCTGGTTCTTGAGCAGGACGATGCCTTCCTCCGCCGCGCGCTGGGCGACTTCGGCATGCTTGGCATAATCGATCTGCTGGGCGCTTTCGGGAACGGGGTTGTCCATCAGTCCGCTGTCGATCACGCCGAAGAGGATGCGGCGAACCATGTCGTCGAGGCGGGCCATCGGGATGCGACCGGTCTTGACCGCTTCGGCGAACCTGGTGTCGAAGAACATCTGGTCGTCCAGTTCCTGGCCGGAATCCTGGTCGAGGCCGTTGATCGCGGCCTTCTCGGTGGAATGGACCGCGCCCCAGTCGGACATGACCCAGCCCTTGTAGGCCCAGTCCTGCTTCAGCACCTTGTTCAGCAGCCAGTCGTTCTCGCAGGCATAGTCGCCGTTGACCTTGTTGTAGGCGCACATGACGGAGGCGGGTTTGCCCCCCTCGATGCCGAGCTGGAAGGCCAGCAGGTCGCTTTCGCGCAGTTCGGCCGTGCCGATCCGCGCGTCGAGCACGGTGCGGCCGGTCTCCTGCGAATTGAGCGCGAAGTGCTTGATGGTGGAGACGATGTGGTTGCTCTGCACGCCCTTGATGTGTTCGCCCACCATGACGCCGGCCAGCAGCGGGTCCTCGCCGAGGTATTCGAAATTGCGGCCGTTCCAGGGGTCGCGGGTGAGGTTGACGCCGCCTGCGAGGAGGACGTTGAAGGTCTTGGCGCGCGCTTCGGCGCCGATCATCGCGCCGCCTTCATAGGCGAGCTGCGGGTTGAACGTGGCTGCCGTGGCTATGCTGGCGGGAAGCGCGGTGGCGACGTCGCCCTTGCGCTGCTCGATCTGGTTGGCGACGCCGAGGCTGGCGTCGCTTTCCCGCAGGGTCGGGATGCCGAGGCGCGGAATGCCGGGGATGTGGCCTGCCGAGGGGATCATCGCGATCGGCGGCACCGGCTTGGCCAGCGGGGGGAAATAGCCGTGGACGAGTTGCAGCTTCTCTTCCAGCGTCATCGCCTTGACCAGCGCATCGGCGCGGGCTTCGGCGGACTGCGCGGTTCCCGCCGTGGGAGCGGCTGCCTGCTGCGCGAGGGAGGGCGCGGTGAGGCTGCTGCCGAGTGTCAGCGCGGCAAGCAGGGCGGCAATCTTCTTCGTCATCGGGAAACCTTGGTCAGCGAGGGGGAAAATCGGGCGTTATAGTGATCGAGCAGGGCGCGATGATCGGGCAGGGCACCGCGCGCCCCGGCATGGGCGGCGCGCACGCGGGCGAAGACCTCGCGTGCCTCGGTTCCGCCCGGATAGCGCCCGGCTCCGGCGGCCAGCCGGGTCTCGAAGCCCATGCCGTAGAGGATGTAGTGGTAGCTTGGCGGCAGGAACGTCTCCAGATCGACCACGAAGTCGAAGCGCGAGGGCGGACGGTGGCGCCACTGCGCCAGCATGTCCTGCAAGACTTCCGGGATCGAGGCCGGATCGGCATTGTCGCGCCAGTAGGCGGTGTCGGTGCGGCGGGTGATGCAGTAGTGGAGCTTGAGGAAATGGACGATGCGCTCGAACCGCGCCGCCATCAGCCGGTTGAAGCTGCGCGCGGCGGCATCGCGGGCAGCGCGGCTCCCGGGGACGAGAAACTCGCCGACCATCTTCAGCGCGGCTTCGATCAGCATGATGCCGGTCGATTCCAGCGGCTCGAAGAACCCGGCGGAAAGGCCCACGGCGACGCAATTGCCGATCCACTGGGTCTCGCGGTAGCCGGTCTCGAAGCGGAGCTGGCGCGGCGTCAGGCTGTCACCTTCGTTGCCGACATAGCGCCGCAGCGTCGCTTCCGCCTCGTCGTCCGAGCAATGGCGGCTGGAGTAGACATAACCTACGCCCCGGCGTTCGGTGAGGCCGATATCCCAGGTCCAGCCCGCTTCATGCGCGGTCGCCAGCGTATAGGGCCGCACCGGCGCACCGGGCTGGGCGTAAGGCACCTGCATAGCCAGTGCGCGGTCGTTGAACAGGCTGCCTGAGCAGGAAGTGAAGTCCGCACCGAGCGTCTGGCCGATCAGGAGCGCCCGGAAGCCGGAGCAGTCGAGGAAGAAGTCGCCTTCCACGCAGCGGCCATTGGCCAGCGCGAGCGCGGCGATATCGCCATCGGCTGCGCGCTCCACCGTGGCGACGGTCCCTTCGATGCGCGTGACCCCGGCGGCGACGGATATGTCGCGCAGGTAATCGGCGAAACGGGCCGCGTCGAAGTGGTAGGCATAGTTCATCGGGCCGGAGAAATCGGGGTCTTCCACCCGCTTGGGGCCGCGTCCGGCGCGGATAACCTGTTCCTGCACGGTGACGGCATCGGCCCAGGGCAGTCGCGTATCGCTGCCGTCGGCGATCCAGTGCGGCAGGAGCGCTTCGTCCTCACCGCCGACAGGCAGGTTGAAGGGGTGGAAGTAGCTTTCGCTGCCGGTGGCCCAGCCGTCGAACAGCACACCCTGCTTGAAGGTGGCGTCGGCCCGGACCAGGAATTCCGCCTCGCTGATCCCGAGACCCGCCAGCGTCGTGCGGATCGTCGGGAAAGTGCCTTCGCCCACACCGATGATGCCGATCTCGCTGGATTCGACCAGCGTGACGTCCGACATCTTCAGCGTGCGGGAAAGGTAGGCGGCGGCCAGCCATCCGGCCGTGCCGCCGCCCAGTATGACGACGCGACCGGAGGAGGGGTAGTCGGTCGTCATTTTTCGTCCTTTCAGCTCTTTATCAGAAGCTCGCGCGGGCGCGGACGCCCCAGGTGCGCGGCGGCTGAAGGTTCGAGAGGAACACCGGATCGTAGCGCGGCGCGCCGAAGGCACCCGCCCCGGTACGGATATGTCCGTTCTCGATATTCTGGACGAAGGCTTCGACCGAATACTTGCCGTCGGCAGGCTCGAAGCGGATCGAGGCGTCGGAGCGGAAGTAGGCCTTCTGCTTGTCCCACGAAGTGCCGTTGGTGCCGCGATCGGGCATGTTTTCAGCCGGATCGTTGGCGTTCACGAACGGGTTGGCGTCGCCGTTGAAGTAGCTCAGCCAGCTCTTGGTCTCGTAGTGGGTGGTGAAGCGCGGAGTGATCCGGGCGCCACTCGCCAGTTCGAAGTCGTGCTCGTAGCTGAGCGTCGCCGAGAAGCGCGGCGCGTGGGCCAGTTCGTTGCCCTTGAGCTGCACGATCGAGGAAGCCTTGCCGCCGTCGTAGAGGCGTCCGTCGACGCTTTCGAGATCGTCCAGCTTGGTCTTCTGCAGCGTGGCCGAGAAGTTCAGGCGATCGTTGGCAGTGAAGGCGGCATTCATTTCCGCTTCGAGGCCGTAAGCCTTCGCGCCCTTGGCGTTCTGGGTCACGATCTGGCTGCGTACCACGTTGCCGTCATCGTCGCGGAAGGTGACGGCCTGGTTGACCTGGTATCCCTTGAAGTCGGAATAGTAGGCGGCAAGGTTGAGCGTCACGGCCCGGTCGAGCAGGCGGGTCTTGAGGCCGACTTCGTAGTTGGTCAGGGTTTCCGGATCGGTCAGACCGGCGTTGTCCTGAATGTTGCCCGACTTGAAGCCGGTGGAGATGCTGGCATAGCCCAGCGTGTCCTCGGCAAGGTCGGCATCGACGCGGGCGAGGTAGGTCAGCTTGTCCCACTTGCCCTTCACGTCGTTGTTCGAGATCGAGAAGCCGGGCAGCAGGGCGACCAGTTCCGCGGCCGAAGCGCCCGGATAAGCGCCGAAGATGCCGCCGGTGCAGGCGCCGCCGGGTGCCTTGTCGGCATCGGTGCAGCCTTCGCCCGAGAAGGTCACGTTGCGGCCGCCGATGTCCTGCTTCTTGTCCGAGGTATAGCGCAGGCCGCCGGTGAAGCGCAGCCAGTCCGACGCATGCCACACGGCCTGACCGAATACGGCGCGGCTGTCGATCTGGCGATTGGCCTGGATGAAGCTGCCCGCCCAGCTGAACGTGCCGTCGCGGTAGCCGTTGCGCTGGTCGATATCGAAGCGGATCTTGTTCTTCTCGTGGCTGTAGTAGGCGCCCAGGATCCAGTCGATGTCGTTCTCGCCGGTGGACTTGAGCTGGAGTTCGTGGCTCTGGAAGTCGTAGCGCGAGGAGAGCGTGGCGTTCTCGTTGAAGGCGCCAAGCGGCAGGTCGTTGCCGTCTGCGTCCACCTGGCCGGTCGGGGGCAGGGCGCCCGCGTCGGCATCGGTGCGGGTGCTGCCGCCGATGCGCGACCAGCCGGCGATGTAGCTGAGCTGTACGCCGTCGGTGATGTCGTAGTTCATCGTGCTGCGCACGGCGACCGAGTAGCGGTCGGTTTCGGGCGCAGTGTCGCTGAGCGTGGACCAGCGCTTGGTGCCTGCGCGCGGGGTCTGGAGCAGGCCGATCACCGGCGCGCCGTTGTCAAGGAAGCCTTCGCCCGAGAGGTTCCAGCTGAACCGGTCGCTCGGCTGCCAGAGCATCGAAACGCGGCCCGACTGCTGGTCGGCGGCATAGTACTTCTTGCCCGAAGTGACGAAGGCCGACTTGTTGATGCCGACGATGTCGGGCGCGGCCTGGTAGTCGGCATAGCCGTCATGGCGGTCGCTGACGAAGGCGACGCGGAAGGCCAGGGTGTCGGTGACGGGGATGTTGATCGCGCCGCGCACGCCGAAGCGCTTGTAGGCGCCGCCGACCACTTCGACATTGCCCGAGAATTCGCCGAGCTTGGGCTTGGCCGAGATCAGGCTGAGCGCGCCGACCGTGGCGTTGCGGCCGAACAGCGTGCCCTGCGGGCCGCGCAGCACTTCCACGCGCTCCATGTCGTACATCAGTACCGAGGCGCCCTGCGAGCGCGGCGAGTAGACGCCGTCGATGTAGATGGCGACTTCGGGGTCGGCCACTTCGGTATAGGCGCTGTCGTTGCCGATGCCGCGCAGGGTCAGCAGCACGGCCGACTGGTCGCCCTGCTGGTTGAACTGCAGCGAGGGAACGAAGCGGGCGAGATCGGTGACGTCCTTGACGCCGTTCTTGGTCAGGGTTTCCTGGCTGAAGGCCGAGATCGCGATCGGGGTCGACTGAAGGGTGGTTTCACGGCGCGTCGCGGTGACGATGATATCGCCGTCCGAAGCGATGGGTGCAGCCTGTTGGGCAGGCTTTGCAGCATCCTGCGCATGGCTGACGGTGGAAATGGAAAATAGGCAAGCCGCGAGCGCTGTGCCCGCGACGAGATCGTGCCTCGTCATGTCATCCTCCCAGATGGTTTTGTACCTTGTGCAGGGCTGATGGCCGGAGTCTGACATCGATGTCAAGCGGGTTTGGAACCATTTCGGCAATGATTTGACATCGATGTCAGATTATGATGTCAAAGTGTGGATTTCGTGACACAGCCGTTTTCGCGATGGGGTTCCGTCTGGCGCTATTCGCATGCCTTTCGCCCCCAATTTGCCATCCCCTGCCGAGTGCCATAGATGTCCGCCATGACGCTTTCCCAACCGATCAACGCGCCTTCCGCTTCGCCGGAAACCGTGGCCAGGCGTCTGTTCCGGCTCTCCATCGGCGTCTTCTTTATCGGTGGTTTTCTAAGCGCTTCGGTCAGCCTGCTGGTGCCGCAGCTGCGGTCCGTTTTCTCGCTGGACTACAAGGCGGTGCTGCTGGTGCAGTTGGCCTTCCATTCCAGCTACCTGCTTTTCGCGCTTCCCGCTGCGCTGGCCGTGGTGCGAATCGGCTACATGCGCGCGATCGCCTTCGGCCTCACGGTGATGACCGCCGGTTGCCTCGCCCTGGTGCTGGCGCAAGGAATGCGGCAGTTCTTCCTGGTCCTGGCCGCGCTTCTGCTCCTTTCGGCCGGGCAGACCGTGTTGCAGATCGCCGCCAATACGGTCGTCACCGTCATTGGTCCCTCGCGCCGTTCGGCGTTCCGGCTCAACCTGCTCCAGGGGTTCAATTCGCTGGGGACGGTGCTGGGGCCGTTGCTGAGCGCGCCTTTCCTGCTGGCGAACATCGCACCGGGCTCCCGCGCCGGGATGACCGCATCGGTCCCCTTCATCGCCATCGGCGTGGTGCTGGCGATGCTGTCCACGCTTTACCTCGGCCATCGCACTTTGCTGGCGGGGGCTCCGGAAGGAGCGGGAAACACGTTGCCGCGTGACTGGTCGCGGCAGATATTCGCGGTGCTGCGTGACCGCCGACTGCTCTGGGGAACGGTCGCCATCTTCGTCTACGTCGGCGCGGAAGTGACGATCGGCACGCTGATGACCAATGTGCTGATGCTGCCCGAGCGTCTGGCGCTGGATCCGGTGAGCGCGGGCAGGCTGGTCAGCCTCTATTGGGGCGGCGCGATGATCGGGCGTTTCGGCGGTGCCTGGCTGATGACCCGGATTCCCGAGGCCCGCCTGCTGCTCTACGCGGCCCTGGCGGGAATCGCGCTGACCGTGGGGGCGGTGGTTCTGCCGGGAGCGCTCGGTGCCGTGGCCCTGATCGCGGTGGGGCTGTGCAATGCCATCATGTACCCGACGATCTATGCGCTGGCGATGCCGCAGGACAGCCGCCGCGCGCCGCTGGCCTCGATGTGGCTTTGCATGGCGGTGGTCGGCGGCGCGGTGGTGCCGATCCTGACCGGCACGGCGGCGGATGCGCTGGGACTGCTGACGGCCCTGCTGCTGCCGGCGCTCTGCTATGCCGTGATCGCGGCGTTCGCGGCGATGTGTGTGAAGCCGTCTCTGAAGGAACGGGAAGCATGAGCGTCGTCACGATCAAGGACGTCGCGGCCCGCGCGGGCGTTTCGCCCAAGACGGTGTCGCGCGTCATCAACGGCGAGGCCCATGTTCGTCCCGAACTGCGCGACCTCGTGCAGAAAGTCGTCGCCGAACTCGACTACCGGCCCAATGCCTTTGCCCGCAGCCTGTCCAGTTCGCGTTCCTATCTGCTGGGGCTGTTCATCGACGATCCCGTCTCGGGCTATGCCGCCGACGTCCAGCACGGTGCGCTCATGGGATGCCGCGCGCGCAGCTATCACCTCGTGGTCGAGCCGGTGGACCTGACCGCGCCCGACTGGGCCGGGGAAGTGCGCTCCAGCATCGCCGCGCTGCGGCTCGACGGTGCCATCGTCGCACCGCCGATCTGCGACGATCCGGTGCTGATGGCGCTCTTTGCCGAGGCGGGCCTGCCCACGGTCCTGGTCGCGCCGAGCGCGGCGCCGCCAGACTTCGGCACGGTGCGGATGGACGACCGGCGTGCGGCGCAGGAGATGACCGACTATCTGCTCGGCCTCGGCCATCGCAGGATCGGTTTCGTGCAGGGACCGCTCAGCCACAGCGCCTCGGCGCGGCGCGAGGAGGGTTTCCGTGCGGCCATGGCGGCCGCGGGCCTTGCCGTCGACGAGACTTGCGTGATGCGCGGAGACTTTACCTCGCGCTCGGGCATGGAACTGGGCGAGCATCTGCTGGCGCTGTCGGACCGCCCTACGGCCGTCTTCGCCGCGAACGACGACATGGCGCTGGGGGTGCTGATCACAGCGATGAAGCTGGGCATCGCCGTGCCCGAAAACTTGTCGGTCTGCGGTTTCGACGATGCCCCGTCGTCCCGCGCGGCCTGGCCGCAACTCACCACCGTTCGCCAGCCCAAGGCGGAAATGGCCACGGCTGCCGTAGATATCCTCGTCGATCCCGAATTCCGCCGGAAGGCCGGAGGGGAGGGATCGCACCTGATGCTGCCGCATGAAATGGTCGTGCGGGGCAGTACCGGTCCGGCCTGAGACTGGACGGGCCGCGCGCGACTTTCTATCCCCGGACAATCGTAACGGGGAAAACGATGCGCGATATCAGACAGATGGCATGGATCGCCGCGGCTGCCGCAGCACTGTTCTCGGCGGCCCCCGCGCTTGCCGAGGATGTGCCGGGCGCAGGTTTCGACGTGACCCGCTACACACTCGCGCTCACCCCGGACATGGCAAGTGCCGCGCTGTCCGGGCGCGAGACGATAGCGTTTCGCGTGACGGAAGCAGGTCTCGATCGGCTGGTCTTCACCGGCAATGCGCTCACCATCGACAGCGCCCGTCTGGACGGCAAGGCGCTGGTGCCGGTGCAGCGCGGCAAAGCGCTCGTTTTCGAACTGGGCAAACCCCTGCCGCGTGGTCGCCGTGGCAAGCTGGAACTGACTTATCATGGCCGCCCCGCGCGCGGCTTCGCGAGATCGGCAGAGGCGCTCTACACCAGCTACTTTGCCTGCGACTGGATGGTCTGCGCACAGGACCGCTTTGGCGACAAGGCCGCGTTTTCGCTCGATCTGAGCGTGCCGAAGGGCATGGATACCCTGTCGGTCGGTCGCCGGGTCGC
>PJTY01000272.1_pt1 | contig 31192 bp, 30 predicted proteins | sample 1512121 | NCBI WGS metagenome assembly PJTY01 (sample SAMN08177680, study PRJNA422409) | Soil metagenome, whole genome shotgun sequencing project. | isolation source: Soil enriched (2) on filter paper: alkali lignin treatment | place: USA: Madison | collected 2015-01-15 | reverse complement strand
AACAATGACAACCTTCTGGAGTCTGTACGTTACCGTCCTGACCCTGGGCACCATCTTCTCGTTGACCTGGCTGCTGCTGTCGACCCGCAAGGGCCAGCGCGAAGAGGTTACCGACGAAACCGTCGGGCATGCCTTCGATGGCATCGAGGAATACGACAACCCGCTGCCGAAATGGTGGTTCTGGCTGTTCGTCGGCACCATCATCTTCGCCCTCGGCTACCTGGTGCTGTACCCGGGCCTGGGCAACTGGAAAGGCGTCCTGCCGGGCTATTCGTACCTGGATAACGACAAGCAGACCGAGTTTTCCAACGGCCAGCCGGGCTGGACCGGCGTGCACGAATGGGAAAAGGAAATGGCCAAGGCCGACGCCCGTTTCGGGCCGATCTTCGCCAAGTTCGCGGCGATGCCGATCGAAGACGTAGCCAAGGACCCACAGGCATTGAAAATGGGTGCGCGGCTGTTCGCCTCCAACTGTTCGGTGTGCCACGGCTCCGACGCCAAGGGCGCCTTCGGCTTCCCCAACCTGACTGACAACGACTGGCGCTGGGGCGGCGAACCGGACACCATCAAGACCACCATCATGGGCGGTCGCCATGGCGTGATGCCGGCCTGGGCCGAAGTGATCGGTGACCAGGGCGTGGCCGACGTGGCTGCGTTCGTGGTCAGCAAACTCGATGGCCGCACATTGCCTGAGGGGGCTAAGGCCGATGTGGAGAACGGGCAGAAGATCTTCGCAGCCAACTGCGTGGCCTGCCACGGGCCGGAAGGCAAAGGCACGCCCGCCATGGGCGCACCGAACCTGACCCACCCGCAGGCGTTCATCTACGGCTCGAGCTTTGCCCAGTTGCAGCAGACTATCCGTTATGGCCGCCAGGGGCAGATGCCGGCCCAGGAACAGCTGCAGGGCAACGACAAGGTGCACTTGCTGGCGGCTTATGTGTACAGCCTGTCGCACCAGGCTGAGCCGGCCAAGGCTGAGTAAGGCAGGCCTGGCCTGTTCGCGGGTAAACCCGCTCCTACACAGGATCCTTGTAGGAGCGGGTTTACCCGCGAAGAGGCCGGTACTGGCACAGCATTTCTCGCAGGCTGATGACCTGGATCAATTGACACCCGCCATAACACGTTTCATACCACGAACCCAACGCGACTAAAGGTCGCAGTGCGATCCCATACCGCCCTCAGCGGCGTATCATGGACCGCAGAGCGCTAGCAGATTGCGCGAGACTGCGGCCCGCACGCACAGGCCGCGGCGTTTCTCCACTGCCGTGGGACTTGATGATGAGCAAGCAAATTCCGGTACATGATGTCACCCCGCCTGCCAGCAAAGGGAAGGATTCCGTCGACCTCTACGCTTCCCGGGAAAAGATCTACACCCGCGCCTTCACCGGCCTGTTCCGTCGCCTGCGCATGGTCGGGGGTGCCGCACTGTTCCTGCTGTACTTCGGCACCGTGTGGCTGAACTGGGGAGGGCACCAGGCCGTGTGGTGGAACCTGCCCGAACGCAAGTTCTACATCTTCGGCGCCACCATCTGGCCGCAAGACTTCATCCTGCTCTCGGGCATTCTCATCGTCGCCGCCTTCGGCCTGTTCTTCATCACTGTGTTCGCCGGCCGGGTGTGGTGTGGCTACACCTGCCCGCAAAGCGTGTGGACCTGGATTTTCATGTGGTGCGAAAAGGTCACCGAGGGTGACCGCAACCAGCGCATGAAGCTCGACAAAGCCCCCATGAGCGGCAACAAGTTCCTGCGCAAATTCACCAAGCACAGCCTGTGGCTGCTGATCGGCTTTGTCACCGGCATGACCTTTGTCGGCTACTTTTCGCCGATCCGTGAGCTGGTGGTCGAATTCTTCACTGGCCAGGCCGATGGCTGGGCCTACTTCTGGGTCGGTTTCTTCACCCTCGCCACCTACGGCAACGCCGGCTGGCTGCGCGAACAGGTGTGTGTGTACATGTGCCCGTATGCACGTTTCCAGAGTGTGATGTTCGACAAGGACACGCTGATCGTTTCCTACGACCCGCGCCGTGGCGAAACCCGCGGCCCGCGCAAGAAAGATACCGACTACAAAGCCCAGGGCCTGGGTGACTGCATCGACTGCACCATGTGCGTGCAGGTCTGCCCGACCGGCATCGACATCCGTGATGGCCTGCAGATCGAGTGCATCGGCTGCGCCGCCTGTATCGATGCCTGCGACAGCATCATGGACAAGATGAACTACCCCAAAGGGCTGATCAGCTACACCACCGAGCACAACCTGTCCGGGCAGAAGACCCACCTGCTGCGCCCGCGCTTGATCGGCTATGCCGTGGTACTGCTGGTGATGATGATCGGGCTGGCGACGGCCTTCGCCACCCGTTCGCTGGTCGGTTTCGACGTCAGCAAAGACCGCGTGCTGTACCGCGAAAACGCCCAGGGCCGGATCGAGAACGTGTACAGCCTGAAGGTAATGAACAAGGATCAGCGCGATCACGTCTACGTGCTGGACGCCGCCGGCCTGCCGGACCTCAAGCTTGAAGGCCAGCGCGAGATCCGCGTGGCCGCCGGTGACATCGTCAGCCTTCCCGTGCAGCTGTCGGTTGCCCCCGAGAAGCTGCCATCGACCACCAACGAAATCACCTTCATCCTCAAGAGCGCCGACGACAGCGACGCCCAGGTTGAAGCCAAGAGCCGTTTCATCGGCCCACAGATCCGCTAAGAGAGATAACGCACAATGCCTGCCGCCACCGCCGCCAGCCCCTGGTACAAGCACCTCTGGCCCTGGATCATCATCGGCATTCTCACCACCTCGGTGTGCCTGAGCCTGACCATGGTCAGCATCGCTGTGCACAACCCGGACAACCTGGTGAATGACAACTACTACGAGGCCGGCAAGGGCATCAACCGCTCGCTGGACCGCGAGCTGCTGGCGCAGCAGCTTGGCCTGAAAGCCAGCGTGCATCTGGACGAACTGACCGGCGAAGTGGACCTGCGCCTGACCGGTAGCAGTGGCCCGCAAAACCTGGAGCTGAACCTGATTTCGCCAACCCAGCCAGAGAAGGACCGCAAGGTGCTGCTGAGCCGTGTCGAAGCAGGACGCTATGTGGGACAACTGGAGGACAAGGTCGACGGGCGGCGCTTTGTGGAACTGCTGGGCAACGAAGGGGGCCAGGTGTGGCGCCTGTTCGAAGAGGAAAAAGTGGCGCATGGTGTGACCTTGCAGTTGGGTGACGAAGCCCTGCAAGGCGCCGAACACCAGTAATGATTCCTGGTATGAATGGGGGCGCTTTGCGCCCCTTTCGCGACGCAAGGCCGCTCCCACAGGAGAACGCATGCTTCTGTGGGAGCGGCCTTGCGTCGCGAAAGGGCTGCGAAGCAGCCCCGGCGATCTCACGACATAAGACTGTTCCAAAATGACCCAGCCCACCCCCTGCTACCACTGCGCCCTGCCCGTCCCCACTGGCAGCCGCTTCACCGCCGTGGTCCTCGGCCAGCCGCGGCAGTTCTGCTGCCCCGGTTGCCTGGCGGTGGCTGAGTCGATCGTCGCGGGTGGCCTGGAACATTACTACCAGCACCGCAGCGACAACAGCGCCAACCCCGAAGCCCTGCCCAAGCAACTGCAGGACGAACTGGCCCTGTACGACCGCAGTGACGTGCAGCAAACCTTCGTCCGCCACCAGGGCGAGCTGGCCGAAACCACCTTGCTTGTCGAGGGCATCAGTTGCGCCGCCTGCGGCTGGCTGATCGAAAAGCACTTGCGCAACCTGCCCGGTGTCGCCGAAGCCCGGTTGAACCTGTCCAACCACCGCCTGGCGCTGAACTGGGACGACAAGCAGCTGCCGCTGTCGCGCCTGCTCGCCGAACTTCGCCAGATCGGCTACGCCGCCCACCCCTACCAGCCTGACCAGGCCGCCGAGCAATTGGCCCGGGAAAACCGCAGCGCCCTACGCCGCCTGGGCGTGGCCGGGCTGCTGTGGTTCCAGGCGATGATGGCGACCATGGCCACTTGGCCGGAATTCAACATCGACCTGACACCCGAGTTACACACCATCCTGCGCTGGGTGGCGCTGTTCCTGACCATTCCCATCGTGTTCTACAGCTGCGCGCCCTTCTTCAAGGGCGCGGCGCGCGACTTGCGAACGCGCCACCTGACCATGGACGTTTCGGTGTCGCTGGCCATTGGCCTGGCGTTCGGTGCCGGCATCTGGACAGCCATCACTGGCAGCGGCGAGCTTTATTTCGACACGGTGGGCATGTTCGCCCTGTTCCTGCTGACCGGCCGCTACCTGGAGCGCCGCGCCCGCGAGCGCACAGCGGCGGCCACTGCGCAGCTGGTCAACCTGCTGCCCGCCTCATGCCTGCGCCTGGACGCCATCGGGCGCAGCGAACGCATTCTGCTCAGCGAGTTACAGTGCGGCGACACCGTGCAGGTGCTGCCCGGCGCGGTCATCCCTGCCGACGGGCGCATCGTCGAGGGCCGCTCCAGCGTCGACGAATCGCTGCTGACCGGCGAGTATCTGCCGCAACCACGCCGGGTGGGTGAGCGGGTCACTGGCGGTACGCTGAACGTCGAAAGCGCGCTGAATGTGGAAGTGGAAGCCCTCGGCCATGACTCACGCTTGTCGGCCATCGTCCGCCTGCTGGAACGCGCCCAGACTGAAAAACCGCGCCTGGCGGAAATTGCCGATCGCGCCTCGCAGTGGTTCCTGCTGTTCTCGCTGCTGGCCGCCGTTGCCATCGGCCTGTGGTGGTGGCACCTGGACCCGACAAGGGCGTTCTGGATCGTGCTGGCAATGCTCGTGGCCACCTGCCCTTGTGCCCTGTCTTTGGCTACGCCAACCGCACTGACCGCCGCCACCGGAACCCTGCACAAGCTTGGCCTGCTGGTGACCCGCGGCCATGTGCTGGAGGGCCTGAATCAGATCGACACGGTGATCTTCGACAAGACCGGCACACTGACCGAGGGCCGCCTGACCTTGCGCAGCATCCGCCCGCTCGGCAGCCAGGCCGCCGACCGCTGCCTGGCCCTGGCCGCGGCGCTGGAAAACCGCTCCGAACACCCCATCGCTCGCGCCTTTGGTCGTACCGCCACGCCTGCCGATGACGTACAGAGCGTACCCGGCCTGGGCCTGGAGGGGCTGGTCGACGGCCAGCGCCTGCGCATTGGTCAGGCTACCTTCGTCTGCGCCTTGAGTGGTGCGGAAATCCCCGCTGTGCCCGAGCCTCGCGGCCAGTGGCTGCTGCTGGGCGACCGCCAGGGGCCACTGGCCTGGTTCGGCCTGGATGACCGCCTGCGCGACGATGCCCCGGCCCTGCTCGCTGCCTGCAAGGCGCGGGGCTGGCACACCCTGCTGCTGTCGGGCGACAGCTCGCCGATGGTTGCCGAAGTGGCCGCGCAGCTGGGTATCGAGCAGGCCATAGGCGGCCTGCGCCCGGATGACAAACTGGACCGCCTGAAAGCCCTGCAGGCTGACGGGCGCAAGGTGCTGATGCTCGGCGACGGGGTCAACGATGTACCGGTACTGGCCGCCGCCGATATCAGCATCGCCATGGGCAGCGCCACCGACCTGGCCAAGACCAGTGCCGACGCCGTCTTGCTGTCCAACCGCCTGCAAGCGCTGGTGCAGGCGTTCGAGCTGGCCCGCCGCACCCGCCGCAACATCCTCGAGAACCTGCTGTGGGCGACCCTGTATAATGGCCTGATGTTGCCGTTCGCCGCGCTCGGCTGGATCACGCCGGTGTGGGCCGCCATCGGCATGTCGGTCAGCTCGCTGATCGTGGTGCTCAATGCCCTGCGCCTGACCCGGATGCCCGTGGCCTCGGGCCCGCTGCCCCACGAAGCCCCTTTACCCGGGAGGAAGTCGCCATGCCCGCCCTCTATGTCATGATCCCGGCAGCGCTGCTGCTGGTCGGCGTGGCCGTGTACATCTTCTTCTGGGCGGTAGACAGCGGTCAGTACGATGACCTTGAAGGCCCCGCCCACAGCATCCTGTTCGACGATCAGGACCCGCGCCACCAGGCGGCAGTGAAGCCTGACGATGCCGCAGCCGACACCGACAAGGAACCACCACCCCGTGCCTGACCTGCTTCCGCTGCTGGGCTCGGCACTGGTCCTTGGCCTGCTAGGGGGCGGTCACTGCCTGGGCATGTGCGGTGGCCTGATGGGCGCACTGACCTTGGCCATCCCCCCCGAGCAACGCGGCAAGCGTCTGCGCCTGTTGCTGGCGTACAACCTGGGGCGCATTTTCAGCTATGCCTGCGCCGGCCTGTTGCTGGGCCTGGCCGGCTGGGCCGTGGCCAGCAGCCCGGCAGCGCTGGCGCTGCGGGTGGCTGCAGCGCTGCTGCTGATTGCCATGGGCCTGTACCTGGCCGGCTGGTGGAGCGGGCTGACCCGTATCGAGGCGCTGGGCCGCGGGTTGTGGCGGCATATCCAGCCGATGGCGTCGCGCTTGCTGCCGGTGTCCAGCCTGCCCCGGGCGCTGCTGCTGGGCGCCTTGTGGGGCTGGCTGCCGTGCGGTTTGGTGTACAGCACCCTGCTGTGGGCCGCCAGCCAGGGCAACGCCGGGTACAGCGCGGTATTGATGCTCGCGTTCGGGTTGGGCACCTGGCCGGTGTTGCTGGCAACCGGGCTGGCTGCCGAACGGGTAAACGCCCTGTTGCGGCGACGCAGCGTGCGCGTGGCGGGCGGTGTGCTGGTGATGCTATTCGGTGTCTGGACCCTGCCGGGCCCACACCAGCACTGGCTGATGGGGCATTGACGGGGGCTGCAAAGCAGCCCCAATGCCCTTGATACAAATCAACACAGTTTCCTACAGACGGCCATAGACTCCGGTGCACTGCTGCTCTTTCCGGGGACTACCCTCATGCTCGACGACCTCCGTTGGGATACCGACCTGATCCGCCGCTACGATCTCGCCGGGCCACGCTACACCTCTTACCCAACCGCCGTGCAACTGCACAGCGAGGTGGGTTCGTTCGACCTGCTCAACGCCCTGCGCGAGAGCCGACGGGCCGTGCGCCCGCTGTCGCTGTACGTGCATGTGCCGTTCTGCGCCAACATCTGCTACTACTGCGCCTGCAACAAGGTCATCACCAAAGACCGTGCGCGCGCTGCGCCCTACCTGCAGCGCCTGGAGCAGGAAATCCAGCTGATCGCCTGCCACCTGGACCCTAAACAACGTGTTGAACAGCTGCATTTTGGCGGCGGCACACCGACCTTCCTCAGCCATGTGGAACTGCGCCAGCTGATGGCCACCCTGCGCCAGCACTTCCACCTGCTGGACGACGATTCCGGCGACTACGGCATCGAGATCGACCCTCGCGAAGCCGACTGGTCGACCATGGGCCTGCTTCGCGAACTGGGCTTCAACCGCGTCAGCCTGGGTGTACAGGACCTCGACCCGGCCGTGCAGCGCGCGATCAACCGCCTGCAGAGCCTGGAACAGACCCGCACCTTGATCGAGGCTGCGCGCACGCTGCAGTTTCGCTCGGTCAACCTCGACTTGATCTACGGCCTGCCCAAGCAAACCCCGGAAGGCTTTGCCCGCACCGTCGAAGAGGTGATCCGCCTGCAGCCCGACCGCCTGTCGGTGTTCAACTACGCTCACCTTCCCGAACGCTTCATGCCGCAACGGCGCATTGACAGCAACGATCTGCCCAGCGCGGCCGCCAAGCTGGAGATGCTGCACGCCACCATCGACCAACTGACCGCCGCCGGTTACCGCTACATCGGCATGGACCACTTCGCCCTGCCCGACGACGAACTGGCCATTGCCCAGGAAGAAGGCACCTTGCAGCGCAACTTCCAGGGCTACACCACCCACGGGCACTGCGACCTGATTGGCCTGGGCGTGTCGGCGATCAGCCAGATCGGCGACCTGTACTGCCAGAACAGCAGTGACCTCAACACCTACCAGGACAGCCTGTCCAACGCCCAGCTGGCCACCCAGCGCGGCTTGCTGTGCAACCACGACGACCGCATACGCCGGGCAGTGATCCAGCAACTGATCTGCCATTTCGAGCTGGATTTCGAACCCATCGAACAGGCTTTCACTCTGGATTTTCGCGGTTACTTCAACGACCTCTGGCCCGAGCTGCTGACCTTGCAGCGCGACGGCCTGATCAGCCTGGACGACAAGGGCATTCGCATCCTGCCCGCCGGCCGGCTGCTGGCGCGCTCGGTATGCATGGTGTTCGACGCCTATCTGGCGATGCACAACCGCCAGCGCTTCTCGCGAGTGATCTGAAAAACAAGGCGTTCAACCGCATGGACAAGCTTCCTTGTCAGGCACACTATGAGCACACAAGGACTCCCGGCAGGCCACCTGCCGGGGTTTCGCCAGCGCGCACCATCACCGCGCACACTGGCCTACACCCTGTGTCGTGAGTTACCCTTACGACTTATGTGTGCTTTCCCACAAGGATCGATTCAAATGTCCGAGCCAGTCAAACTGCGCCCACACAACCAGGCCCATTGCAAGGATTGCAGCCTGGCCCCCCTGTGCCTGCCTCTTTCGCTGAACCTGGAAGACATGGACGCACTGGATGAAATCGTCAAACGCGGGCGGCCGCTCAAGAAAGGCGAGTTTCTGTTCCGCCAGGGTGACAGTTTTGGCTCGGTCTACGCAGTACGGTCCGGGGCCCTGAAAACCTTCAGCCTCAGCGACAGCGGCGAAGAGCAGATCACAGGCTTTCACCTGCCCAGCGAATTGGTCGGCCTGTCAGGCATGGATACCGAGGCCTACCCGGTATCGGCCCAGGCCCAGGAAACCACCTCGGTGTGTGAAATCCCCTTCGAGCGGCTGGACGAGCTGTCGGTACAACTGCCACAGCTACGCCGCCAGCTGATGCGGGTGATGAGCCGCGAAATCCGCGACGACCAGCAAATGATGCTGCTGCTGTCGAAAAAAACCGCGGACGAGCGCATTGCCACTTTCCTGGTCAACCTGTCGGCGCGCTTCCGTGCCCGTGGCTATTCGGCCAACCAGTTCCGCCTGAGCATGTCGCGCAACGAAATCGGCAACTACCTTGGCTTGGCGGTAGAAACCGTGTCGCGGGTGTTCACCCGCTTCCAGCAGAACGGCCTGCTGCGCGCCGAGGGCAAGGAAGTGCACATCCTCGACCCGATCCAGCTGTGCGCGCTGGCCGGTGGTGCAATCGAGGCCTGACGCTGGTCTTTAGCGGGTATACTTGGGCATTCGTTTTCCCAGGATACCCGCAACAATGCACAGCGAAGCCTTCGACCTCAAAGCCCTGATCCGCCCGGTAGTGGACTTCCCCAAACCGGGTGTGATCTTCCGCGACATTACCCCGTTGTTCCAGTCGCCACGCGGGCTGCGCTATGTGGCCGATCAGTTCATCGAGCGCTATGTCGAGGCTGAATTCAGCCACATCGGCGCCATGGACGCGCGGGGTTTCCTGATCGGCTCGATCATCGCCCACCAGCTGAACAAGCCGCTGATCCTGTTCCGCAAGCAGGGCAAGCTGCCGGCTGACGTGTTGAGCGAGGGTTACCAGACCGAGTACGGCGAGGCCTTCCTGGAAGTGCATGCCGACAGCCTGTGTGAAGGCGACTCGGTGCTGATCTTCGATGATTTGATTGCTACTGGCGGTACGCTGCTGGCGGCGGCCAACCTGGTGCGTCGTACTGGGGCGCAGGTGTTCGAGGCGGCAGCGATCATCGACCTGCCGGAACTGGACGGGTCGCGCCGGTTGCAGGCGGCCGGGGTGCCTACCTTCTGCCTGACCGAGTTTTCCCTCAGCGAGTACTGAGTGGGCTTTTGGGGCTGCTTTGCAGCCCCAATGAATCAGAGCGAAATGGGCCGGCGCCCTGCAAAGGCATGGGCCAAGGTACCACCGTCCACCATCTCCAGTTCACCGCCCAGCGGCACACCATGGGCAATGCGAGACGCCACCAAGCCTTTCTCGCTCAGCAACTGGGCAATGTAATGCGCCGTCGCCTCCCCCTCCACCGTCGGGTTGGTCGCCAGGATCACCTCGGTAAAGGTGCCCTGCTCTTCGATCCGCGCCATCAGCTGCGGAATACCGATCGCCTCAGGCCCCAGGCCATCCAGCGGCGACAGGTGCCCCTTGAGCACGAAGTAACGGCCACGGTAGCCCGTCTGCTCCACCGCATACACATCAGTCGGCCCCTCGACCACGCACAACTGGGTGTCGTCACGGCGCGGGTCGGCGCACTGCGGGCACAGTTCCTGCTCGGTGAGGGTGCGACACTGGCGGCAATGCCCTACCCCTTCCATGGCCTGGGTCAAGGCCTGAGCCAGGCGCAGCCCGCCACTGCGGTCGCGCTCGAGCAGTTGCAGGGCCATGCGCTGGGCGGTTTTCTGGCCAACGCCTGGCAAGATGCGCAGGCCGTCGATCAGTTGGCGGATGAGGGGGCTGAAGCTCATGGGAAAGGCCTGACAATTCAATAAGAGGCGGTTTATACCCAGCGGGGGCGGTGGCGTCAAATCAGGTCACCCCAAGTCTACGCGGCCTGCAGTTTTATGAGAGCAACTGCCTTGCACAAAACTGGAAAGCTAGTGTGATCACTGTGGGAGCGGGCATGCCCGCGAAGCAGGCTGCACAGTGGATGGCACGGGCTTCGCCCGTGTTCGCGGGCATGCCCGCTCCCACAGTGATCGTGCAAAATTTCAACGCTCGAGCAAAACAGTTGTCCCGACATAAAAAAGCAGACCGCGTCTGGGTTGAAACCTACGCAAAAAAAACGCCGCTGATATCAGCGGCGTTTTTGAGTACCTCAATGCCTTAGAACGGCATCTTGAAGCCTGGCGGCAGCTGCATGCCGGCGGTCATGCCGCCCATCTTTTCCTGGCTGCTTTGCTCAACCTTGCGCACGGCGTCGTTCAGCGCAGCGGCAATGAGGTCCTCCAGAACTTCCTTGTCGTCTTCATCAGTCGACATCAGGCTCTGGTCGATGCTGACGCGCTTGACGTCGTGACGACCGGTCATCACCACGCTCACCAGACCGCCACCGGACTGACCGGTGACTTCGGCGTTGGCCAGTTCTTCCTGCATCTTCTGCATTTTTTCCTGCATCTGCTGGGCCTGCTTCATCAGGCCGGCCATGCCACCTTTCATCATGGGGTATACCTCGATTGGGTCATGTGATGCGGCCCGGCACCGGGCCGGCCGCATGGTTATCCGTTACTGGCCCTGACTGGCCAGGGCTTCTACAGGCTCAATAGTATCCTGCCGCACCTTGGCGCCGAACAACTTGATCATCTGCTGGATCAACGGATCCTGCTCGATCGACGCGACGGCGTCCTGCTGGCGCTCGGCACGCTTGCGCGCTGCGGCCTGAGCCGGGGTTTCCTGCTCGGGCAGGATCAGCTCGATACGCAGGTTCAGCGTGCGCCCCAAGTGCTGGTTGAGCGCTTCGTTCAGGCGCCGCTGCTGGGTGGCGTTGAACAACGCACCCTGGCCCGGGTCCAGATGCAGCAACCAGTCGTCGCCATCGGCGGCAATCAGCGTACAGTTTGCCGCGATGTTGCCTGTCATCCCGGACACAGGCAACTGTGGGAATAATTCCAGCCATTGCAAGGCCAGGCCGGTGGCCGGTTTGGCTGCCGGCAACGGTTCGGCAGCCGGTTTGGACACGTCTTCCTGAACATGCTCGGCCAATTCGTCCAGGTAGCTGAAACCTGCCGGATCGCTTTCGCCGCCGTAATAGTCTTCGTCAAGCGGCGGCTCATCGTCGCGCTCCATCCCCACGGCAGCGTAGGCAGACGGGTCGAAAGGCGGCTCGTCGTGTGCCGGGGCGGCCTGTGGGGGCGCCACCGGGGCAACAGGCTCGGGCGCAGGTGCCGGTTCAGGCGCGGGTTCGGCCGCTAACGGCGCGGGTGCAACGGCAGGCTCTTCCCACGGCAGGTCGACCACTTCGGCAACAGGCTCAGGTACGGAGATGGCCTCGGCTTCGGCCTTCAGCTCAACATCTGCCTCGGCCTCCGGTTCATGATCAGCCGTCGCGGGTGCAGGCACCTCCAGCTGCGGGGCTTGCGCTACAGGCTCCGCCGGCACAGCCGCAACAGGCGATGAAAGCGCGACCGGCGCCGCGGCTGCCACCTTCCCTGCAGGATCAGCTGTGGCCTGGCTGATCCCCGCTGGCTTTAGCACCGGCTTCGGTGCGTCGTCCGTGTCTGCCGGGCGGAACGCCAGCATGCGCAACAGCACCATCTCGAAGCCACCGCGCGGGTCCGGCGCAAGGGGCAGGTCACGGCGGCCAATCAGGCCCATCTGATAATAGAACTGCACATCCTCGGCCGGCAGCGCCGAAGCCAGCGCCAATACCCGCTCGCGATCACCCTGGCCGTTGTCTACCGCTTCGGGCAGCGCCTGGGCAATGGCTACACGGTGCAGCACATTGAGCATTTCGGCCAGAACGCCCGACCAGTCCGGTCCTTGCTCGGCCAGGTTACGCACGGCCTCCAGCAAAGCCCTGGCATCGCCTTCGAGCAGTGCCTGCAAGACCCCATACACCTGGCCATGGTCGAGGCTACCCAACATGGCACGTACATCGGCAGCCAGTACCTTGCCTTCACCAAAGGCGATGGCCTGGTCGGTCAGGCTCATGGCATCACGCATGGAACCATCGGCCGCACGGCCCAGCAGCCACAGGGCATCTTCCTCGAACGGCACATTTTCGGCGGCCAGTACGTGGCTGAGGTGCTCCACCACCCGCTCCGGGCTCATGTTCTTCAACGAGAATTGCAGGCAGCGCGACAGGATAGTGGCCGGCAGCTTCTGCGGGTCGGTGGTGGCGAGGATGAACTTGACGTAGGGCGGTGGCTCTTCCAGCGTCTTGAGCAAGGCGTTGAACGAGTGGGTCGAGAGCATGTGCACTTCGTCGATCAGGTAGACCTTGAAGCGCCCACGGCTAGGGGCGTACTGCACGTTATCGAGCAGTTCGCGGGTGTCCTCGACCTTGGTACGGCTGGCGGCGTCGATCTCGATCAGGTCGACAAAACGGCCTTCGTCGATTTCCCGGCACACCGAACAGGTGCCACAGGGCGTGGAGGTGATGCCGGTTTCACAGTTCAGGCACTTGGCGATAATACGGGCGATGGTCGTCTTGCCCACGCCGCGGGTACCGGTGAACAGGTAGGCATGGTGCAGGCGCTGGTTGTCCAAGGCATTGATCAAGGCCTTGAGCACATGGGTCTGGCCGACCATTTCGCGGAACGAGCGCGGACGCCATTTTCGTGCAAGAACCTGATAACTCATCGAAAAACCATCGTAGCCTGATCGAGCGGAAGATCGCTAATGCTAGCGGAGCGGGGGCAAAATTGCACCCTGCGCAACTCGTCTAAGCTTGGAATGGCGCATTGTCCAGGGAGGATTGCCTTTGCGAAGACTGCTGGCCCTGTTACTGCTGTGGTCTACAAACAGCCTGGCTGACCAGCCGGTGCTGCGCTTTTCCGTAGCCGAGAGCTGGAGCATGCCGCTGGTACGCATCGAAGGCGATCAGCCAGTGGAGGGATTGCTTTACGACCTGATGCATGCCGTTGCCAGGCAAGTGGGCGCTCGCCCCGAGTTCCACGTCATGGCCCGCCTGCGCCTGGAGGAGGCCATGAGCAGCGGCGACATTGATGTGCGTTGCTACGTCAGTACCCAATGGCTCAACGACCGCCCAAGGGATTTTGTGTGGAGTATCCCGCTGATTCATCAGCGTGACGTACTGGTCGGCCGCGCCGGCGACAGCACACCGATCCCCCCTGAGCAACTGCCACCTCAGGCGATCGGCACGGTGCTTGGCTACACCTATTCAACCCTGCAACCGCTGCTGGACCACGGCCAGCTGCACCGTGAGGACAGCCGCAGCCAGTTGCTGGTGCTGCAAAAGCTGCAGGCAGGCCGGTATCGCCATGCGGTGAGCAACCAGTTGTCGTTGCAGTGGTTCAACCAAGGGTTGCCAGCGGAGCAGCAATTGCAAGCGCTGGCGGTGCTGGACGAACAGGATTTGGGGTGCATGGTGCGCAACGATCCGGCGATACCGACACAAGGGCTGTTGCGGGCGTTGGTAAGGATGAAGCAGTCGGGGGAGATCGAGCGGATTTTGCAGCGGTATGGAGGGACGGGCGACCCGGACAGTATGTCTGTGGCCCGGCCCGAAATACCCAGCAAAATGCCGGCACACAGCCAGCGCAACTAACGCCCTGCTCATTTCGCGAACGCTTGCGCAAACACTGTGGGAGCGGGCTTGCCCGCGAACACCGGCATAGCCGGTGCCATCCACCGCGTTATATTCTTCGCGGGCATGCCCGCTCCCACAGCGTTGTGCGGCACACTCACAATCTCTATCACAAACTCAATGTCATCGGCCTTTACGTTCAAACGCCAAGCTGACAGCATCCGCCTGCCCCCAGGCAATCTGCATGGCCCGCAAACCATGCTCCAACAACTGCCTGGTTTCTTCGTCCTGAATACGCTCAAGCGCCCGCCGGCTATCGCTGTAGGCGAACATCAGGTAGTGGGAAACATTCATCAACGCGAACTCCATCGGGACGATGCCTTCGCTGATCGCGCGGGAAAGGGATTTGCCTTGGGGAAGATCAAAGACGTGGGGCGGATCGGGGACCAATTTTTTCATGAGCTCACCATACCGGGCTGAGAGCACCCTTTTGCTTCCACACTTAGGGTGACAGTTGTACGCGGGGTGGAAGACCAGGGGTATGGCAAACCCGGCAGGCCCGAAGGCCTCCCACGCACAACTGTCATATCGACAGCCGCCAAACCACCCAGGCTTCCACACCCGATCGCTGAACTGACAGCGACCGCGAAAGCCTAGTGGGCGAGGTTGACCGGGACAATCAGACGGGAGTCGACGGAACACGTAGGATAATTCGCTATGCCTGCCTGACGTGTAGGGGCTTTCCTAGACTGTTATCAGACCTATCTTAAAAGCGGGCACTCTGATCATGTGCTTACTGTAATCGGGATCACTGTCTTCACACCAAAGCCCGTAAATACGCACTCAAGAACAACCCCACACCAAACACAAAATGCGTGGCCAGGCTCTTCAGACAGTTCCGCGCAGGTGTCGGCGTTCTGGACGCAAAGAACCCTGCCCCCATCGCCGGCTGCATGAGGCAAAACGGCGCCACGACTGTACCCACACCCACAACTACTGCAGGTAAAAGAGTAGGCGACCGCAACCAGCCCTCCCCTACGATCACAAGCAGCAGCATCGCGAAAAGCACGCCGGTGGCGTAGTGAATCACCCATCCCCACGCCAACTCATTTCGCACCGGTTCCGCTTTGGAAATCGCTTGGTGCGAAACACGCCCACCTAGCAAGTGCCCCGCCCAACGCCCGACCATGGCAAAGTTCAGCGTTGCCACACCCAACCGCCTCAGCAGCAGCCCCCACAGGTCCATCACTACAGTGGCAGCTATGCCAATCGGCAATGCAGCTAAAAACATCGCAGTAAACGTCATTTGAACAAGCCCTCGAAGGTTGACGGTCATTACCATGCCGCGCAGCATAGAAGTTGAAGTCAACTTCAAGTCAAGGGCCCGAAATGGACATTGCCGACGTCGCCAAACGCACAGGCGTACCCGCATCGACACTGCGTTACTACGAGAAGAAAGGCTTGCTCAAGTCGCTTGCCGGGCACGGTCAGCGTCGACAGTTTGCAGCCGACGTGGCGGACAGGCTAGCGCTGATCGCCCTGGGGCAGGCTGCGGGGTTTTCGCTGGATGAAGTGGGGGCGATGCTGGTGGACCTGCAGGTCGACCGGCAGATGCTGATGGCCAAGGCGGACGAGCTGGATGCGCGGATCAAGCGGTTGCAGGCGATGAGCAAGGGGTTGCGGCATGCCGCGCAATGCCCTGAGAAAGATCATCTGGCATGCCCGAAATTCCAGCAGCTGATGAAGCTGTCGGCGGCGGGAGCATTGGGCGAAAAGCAGGAAAGAACGAAGGCGTTCGTTACAGATTGAGGTTTTCCGACCCCAGAAATGGAGGCGGCCCCACCAGCCACACCCCGGCACTCGATGTTCCCGCTATGGCTGCTCCCTTCCGGGCCTGACCAGGTCGCATGCAAGCATGCTCGGGAATCAATGCAGGCCTCATGGGACAAGGGTTACAGGCTGATGGGGTAGCAAAAGCTCTACCCGTGCAGACACTCAGCACGGTCGCTTAAAACTTGGGGTGTAGCCAGCACTGTCACACTTTGCTGTAACACTTTGGTGTCACACCCATGGCCTATCTGATCCGACGCAAAGCCGTCTACTACCTGAATCTCAAGCTGCCCAAGCACCTCTTCCCGAGGTGTCACACTTTGCGTTTTAGCTTGAACATCAGGCACCGGCAGAGCGCCTTGTTCCTTGCCGCATCCATCGTCCAACGGCTACATGGCCACCTCAGCGAGCACCCGCTGACAGACCTGCAGACGCTTCGTGCGTTATGTTCTCAGTGGCGAGACTCAGCCCCAACACCAGCCATTCCCGTAGCACCACGTGCGACTTCGACTGCCCCAGTGAAGGTCGGGAGCGACAGTCCAACCCTCGCCGCACTATCCAAGCTCTATATAGAAGAAGGGAAACGCGGCGGCACATGGCGGCAAGTCAGTGCGGATGAAGTCGAGCGTGCTTTATCTGACCTGTTCGAGCTGATGGGTGACATGCCTGCTCTGGCCTTCGATGCCCAGCAAGCACGCCTGCTGAAAGAACGACTCAGCCGCTGCCCCCAGTACTTCGGCTTACGACCTGAGTTCAAGGGCAAGACACTGAAGCAAGTGGTCGAGTCAGGCAGCATGTACAAGACCATCACTGCCGTCACCGTGAACAACCGGCTACGCAAGCTGACCGCCTTCATGAACTGGTGCAAGGCCAACAGCTATATAGAAGCGAACCCGCTAGCCGGCATGAAGGTCATGACGGGATCAGCGAAGGAAGCACGCCTGTCATTTGACCGCCGCGATCTGGCAGCCCTGCTGGATCCTGGGGCGCTGCGAAAGGAAGCACGCAAGCACCCATGGCGATACTGGCTACCGCTGCTTGGGCGAGCTACCGGGGCACGACTGGAAGAGCTGTGCCAGTTGCGGGTTGGTGACTTCACTGAGCAACAGGGGATTCAGTGCATCCGCATTGATGACGGCCATGAAGGCCAGAACCTGAAGAACGCGAGTAGTCGTCGTATCCTACCTATACACCCTGCCCTGTTGGACCTGGGCCTGCTTCTATATGTCGAGTCAGTCAGAGCCAGTGGCGCTGATCGGGTGTTCCCGGAGCTGGATGCAGTGCGTGGGAAGCTGGGTCATGCCCCATCGAAGTGGTTCGGTCGGTACAAAACGAAGCTGGGCATCACCGATGCTAGGAAGACGTTCCACAGCTTCCGACATACGCTGATTGATGACCTACGGGACGCTGGGGTGCAGGACTCGCTAATCAAACGTATCGCTGGCCATGAAGATGGGGCAGTCACCTTCAGCATCTACGGGAGCCGAAGCCCGCTGAAGGCGATGCTCGAAGCAATTAAGCACATCAATCTGTAGACGGATGGTGTTCAGGGTGGGTATCAGTGCCGCGTCAACAGCTGGTGCCCACGTGCGTACAACTGATAGTCAGTGACAGTCTGGAACAACGAATCTGCCAAAATCCGCAGACGCTCGACTTCATCAGGACGTACACCATTACGCTGTGCCTCGTGATAACGCCGTTGGGCGTCTATTGCTTGCTGGATCAGCGTCACACCAGCAAGCGCCATCCCTTCTAGTGTTCGCTTCAAGCTCACCACCTGTGCCTGCTCTGTTCCCAAGTATAAGCCAGTAGGAAAGAACGGTCGCGAAGTTAAGTACTACGTGTTCCGTGGTGATAAGGGCAAGCGTGATTCGTTCCGCGTTCTGGAGCGTATGACAGCCAGCCAGGCTGACGCAATCGCTGCTCGATGGCGGGAGCTGGAAGCAGAAGCGTCGGTAGCGTTGACCTCGACCGTGGGTGCGTTGACTACACGTGTGGTGTCGCCAGTGCAGCATGTGACACCGGCAGGTGGCCACGTAACCCCAGCTGGCCAGCCGATCACTGCACAGGGTACGCCGGTCGCTGAGCTGCGTAGCGGTGTGTCGCGGATCACTAGCCCTGAGATTGACGGGCTGACCATGAGTAGCCTTGAAATTGCTGAGCTGACGGGTAAGGAGCACCGGAACGTACTGGCTGATATTCGCAAGATGCTGGAGGAACTTGGCCATTCCACTGCTGAATTTTCAGCAGTGTATGAGGCAGCCAACGGGCAGGCATATGAGTCGTTCAATCTGCCACGCCGTGAGACAGATATTCTGCTGACGGGCTACCACATCCCAGCTCGTGCCCGCGTTATCGACCGCTGGCATCAACTGGAAGAGCAGGTAGCCAAGCCGGCGACCGTGAACCTGACTGACCCAGCGGCGCTGCGTGGCCTGCTGCTTGGCTACACAGAGAAGGTCATCGAGCTGGAACACAAGGTCGGCACCCAAGCGGTGAAGATCGCTGAAGACGCTCCAAAGGTGAAGGTGTTTACGAAGCTGGTAGAACAGAAGGGTTATATCAACTTCCAGAAGTTCTGCACTCAGCTCAACCTGCACCAACGCAAGATCAAGGCTTGGTTGCGTGACATCGGTTGGCTTCGTGCTGATCAGTGGGAAGTTAACCCGCTGCCAACTGCGAAAGCAGTTGATGCCGGATACTGCCAGATCAAGCGATTTGAAACTGAAACCGGCAAGCTGGTTCAACAGATTGTGTTTACCTCGAAGGCTGAAGCATATGTTGAACTGAAGGCACCAGACTATGTACGCAAGCCAGTGCGTAAGGAACGTAAGAAAGCAGCATGATCGACTTTGTACTAGCTAAATGGATGGCAATTGCAATTGCCTACGGCATTATCTACGCGGTCTATGTTATCTACGCCCTGTTCGCACTTCGGTTCGAGCGTCAAGCTCAAGGTCGCCGTGTAACAGATGATGACTTCTATGAAGTGTTGGGCGAAGCCCTGATTGGCCCGGTGTTGTTGCCATACCGCGTGATGAAGAACTTCTTCAGCGGTATCAAGGGTGCGATCTTGGGTATGGTGAATGCTGGTCTGCCGAAGGCGGGTACAGCTATAACCTATAATTTACATAATTACGATTTTAAGGTAAGACTCAAATCCCCTTGACATGCACGCAACAGACTGTACTATCGCCACACCTGCCCCAACGCAGGCATCCGCAACACCTCACCTTATTAGACCAACACATCTCGCTTGTTCAAGCCAATAGGCCACTGAGCAGAGCGGGTTTCGTGCTGCCTGGAATAAGGACCAGTCGTTCCCGACAACTATTCACCGGAACACACCGAGGACTTGCACATGAAACAATACTATAAAGAGCAAATTAAATATGAAACAACAGCAACCTGACAATAGCGCCTCGAAACTTCTCTCCCAAGCGGAACTAGAAGCACTTGATGCACGAATCGGGGCCAACGCTGATAGATGGCTCAAAGATCACGCACCAACGAACGTGAGCAAAGCCAAGCGTACACCCAAAAACAATCGTGGACCGAAGCCGCGAGTAGTTGAAAATCCATTCTATGGGTTCATTGGCTGTACAACGTGCTGGGGCCGCTACCCAGTGTTTGCATTGGACGCTATCGAAGGGATCGCACGCTTAGACTGGCATAGCCGTGGTATCGGCGACAGTGGAAAGTCCATGCCCTTGTCTGTAAGCAATCTCACGGTGATTCTGGAAAACTTACCTATAATCACCAACGAAGCAATAGAAGATCTGCTGCAACTGGGGGAAAGGCACGCCCGGCGTTACTTCAAAGCGATTGAGTTGATCATTCCATGGATGATGAAGAGTCGCCCGCAGTCTCTTATAAATGAAATGGGTGGCATCGAGCCTGACCCGAAACCTTGTGATTGGGAAGATTTGGACGACGCTCGGACACCGAGTGCAGAAGAGCTGGCAAAGCTGCACCACGACCTTCGCACCCTGACTGAATACAATGCGGCTGAAGAATACGAGTGGGATTACCCAACCTGCCAAACCACAGCGACAATCGTAGCGTTCCCAGCTTGCCATCAGCGTCGGCACCCCAAGAAGCAGGCCGTGATGCGGATGCTGGCACAACACCAGGCGGTTAAGGCCATTGAGCGGTTGACTGGCGTATCGGCAAAGACCATCAGAAAGTGGCGAGACGAGGTGCAGACCCTACAAGATCGGCTGCAAGTCGCGTAAGCGGCCTTCTCACAGGGGGGGGATTAATACGGCCGCATGTATCTGAAGGCAATCACCAAAGCAGAGACTTGAAACCATTTACCTCTATGAACTTATCATCGTGGCGCCCACGCCACAGCAGGACAACCTGTGCCTGAAGCACGGATAACACTCTATTAAGCAGGGGAAGAAAGGGGCAAACCCTCCCCGCTCTTGATCTTGCTTCTAACTCTACAAGCATCTTGTGCAGCAAAACCTAGTAACGGTACGTTACATCTAATCCTATAGCTCAAGCTTAGAAGTCTGGGGGCTCTCGCCTCTGCCCCCACTATACCTATGGCCATACTTCAAAGAAGTTATAACTCTATAAGTTGGGAGCAGAGTGGTGCACCAGCACCCACCCATCACCCGTGCTTAAAACTTCTGACCAGTGCATCGTGACGAGCCGTCACACCTTAACACGCACTGTGCAGGCTGATAACACTGTAGAGCCAGCCACTGCCCTACCACACAGTCTGGCACTATGGGCAAGACATCACTGCTGCACGCACTGTCAGGCATATGACCATAACTCTAATGCCAAACAGCAACATGCGAGACACACCACAAGAGCACCTTGAAAATAAAGTTTCAAAATAGGGCCAAAAATACTTGACACCTGTACCAGCGTGTTAAACTAGGTATTAGTTGAGCGAGACTGGCAAGCAGCTCTCATCATTGCCTGCAACGGGCAATAGCGTGCATACACCTAGTACGCAGCCTGACAACTTAATAGAAGCCTAACCCGAAGTTCGCAAAGAGTGACGGGTTTTCTATTGCCACAAAGAAACACCTACACAAACAAGAGCACATATATGAAAAAGAGTTACCCATTGCAGCGGAAATCTTGCGACCACTGCAACAAGACCTACTACAGTCGGTCACACCGCTCCCGCTGGTGCAGCTCGGCCTGCCAGACGAGAAACCACAGAGCAAATAACGCAATCAGCCAAGAACAGCTAGAACAACAGTATCTTGCCCAGGAAGCAACAACCAATGAACCACAGCCACAGGAAACATCCCAACAATGATTGACACAGAATATTCATACGGTGAAAAAGTAATCGAGTTCTTCAAGCATGATGAAGCAGAGCTAAGCCAGCTGATAGAGCAGAAGATGGCACGCTACAACGCCAACGCTCAAGGGCTGTACTTTAAAGACCCAGCTGCCAATATCGAGTGGGTGTGCAAGAAGCCTCTTCATCTCGCCCTGTTCGACTTACAGGAAGAATGGCGAAAGGGCTACACCCTCGTCAACGCCCGATACGACACACTCGACTTCAAAGCCCAGCTGCGAAAGCCAGACAAGGTGATTAAGTCTGAACTTCGTACGCTAACTGAGCAAGCACGAGCCGACTACAACAAACTTCGATATGAACGGAATGCAGCGGAAACAGCTCGGCAAGTTGGCATCACACTATCTATTAATCGTCGCCGTGAAGAGAAAGCCCTAGCCGCAACCAAAGTAGCCACAGCAGAAGCTGAAGCCTCAGCAGCCGAGGCGATGGCACTGGCAAAGATCCAACAGGACCTACTAGATGAAGAAGCAGCTTTAGCTGATCTAGTACGCGCCTACTCAAAATCACAAGGGGCGAGCTAATCGCCCTACCCACCTGGAAACACCCTTGAACTATTTCGCAGTACACAAGCAGTCGAACACAATTCAACGTGTCATATCTTCAAGCTTTACGCCCACCAACACCGACAACACTACCTTCTATCCAGCAACCGATGGTCGATTGAGTCAGTATTACGCCAGGCTTAAATTTGATACCCCTATCGACATATACTCGATCATCGGCAAACCAAAGATTCCAGAGATCCTGCCGCTGACACCAGAAGGCAAGATCGCACTTACAGACTATGTACTGAAGCATCGCCAGCATGAGACAAGCGAAGCAATGGCATCAGCATGGCGGGTGTCAGAGCGGACCATCAGAGACATCTTGTCCAAGCTTACCACCCCCCTACCCTTGGCTACCCTACAGGGCTAGGGGGTGGTGGCCTTCTGGAAGCCGCGTATATAGGGGCTTGTAGAAGTGCTGTCGGACGGATCTGAGATACTAGCCACCGCCTGACACAACCCCGCTTGCATCACCACCAACAGCGATGACAGTTGATGACACCGGTTTATAGCCACGAGCAAGCACGCTCTGAGCCCCCATCACTAGCAGCAGAATACAAACTAAGTGCACGAACCCCAAATTAACACCTTCTCGAAAGTTACCGACTTTTTACAAACAAGCAACGCACTAGTTGTCGACTTTTTAGAAATCATTTTGGTAACTTAATAAGCAGCCAGCGAACAAGCACCAGCTTAGTGCCAGAGAAAATATTAGTTAGTGTAAGAGTTTTCATACAAAAGGAAGAAATTGCGAACATCAGATGAAAAAAAGTTTTACGGAATTGCTTGACAGGATCGTGAGCAGGCCGCTAGCTTGGAAAGAAACCGGCACCCAAGGAGCTGAGAAGTGGATATCCGAAAGCCAGAGCTGAGTGCTCACGAAGATGATTGGAAGGAGTATGCTCAAGCTGGATGCGAGCTCATCAAGTCCAAGCTAGCCTTATTCCTCACAAAGCGCTTAGGCGGAAAAAGGAAGCGCCAGGAAATAGCACTACACACGGGAGGTGGCCGCATTGTCCGTGCCCTTGGCGCTAACTACGACTTGTACCTTCGTCTCTTCCCAAGAACAGAAACTGGCTGGCCCCGTGAAACTATTGTTATCGCAGGGGTAAGATTTGATGAGCAACGGAAAGGACACGGCACAGAACTACTGAAGCTACTAATCAAACTTGCACCAGTAGTTGGCTACCAACACATAGGGATAGAAACCACCAATCACAGATCGGGCCCTTTTGCAGAGCGGTGCGGACTTCAGCTCACGGGCAGCGGCAGTGACTATATTGGCTCGGTAGCCGATATCCAACAAGCGCTTCGCTAGAACTAATCTAAGCTGCCCCGCCGCCACATAGCATTTACCGCAATCACTATTTGCCATGACATCTCGTAACAACTGGATACAGTGCACTGTGTTCAACGGAGACTGCTGCCTGGACAAGCAACAGGATTTTCAACTTTTCCAACAGCCGCTGAAGAACCAACGGAAAACTATCGCCATAACTAATCCAGTTGACCACGCCTCAGAGCCGTCTGGATGCCGCTACACGCCTATAGCTCAGTGTTTACGGGGACTTGCACTATACGGGGTTAAGCGAACAGTCGCTTTCCCGCATATCCCGCAAGATTTGTATGGAAATAGCGCCAGCCACCGTTATCACCCGAACTCAAATTGGAGTCGGGGTGTCATTTCTGGAAATGAGCTCCACCATTGGCGGGGCTTTCTCATGGTCCAGCATCAGTGGCTTCAGCTGGTATCAGAAAACGACCGTTAAACGATGCCTTCAAATCCGGCTCTTTTAGGTATCAACAAAATAGGCTTTACTGGCCATTGTGATACCGATACAATGATCCCACGTTAAATGATCCCTTTGGTGATGCCGATGTCTCGTACCTTCCTTTACTGCCGTGTCAGCACTTCCAATCAGTTCACCGAGAACCAGGTACAGGACGTTAAGAACGCTGGCTTCGATGTACAGGCTAGCCGGGTCATAGAAGAGACGATATCCGGTAGCGTCCCTGCCAGTGAACGTCCCGGCTTCCAGAAGCTGCTTGAGCGGATGGAATCAGGTGATGTACTGATCGTTACCAAGCTGGATCGCCTTGGCCGTAACGCCATGGATGTACGGCAGACAGTAGAGCAACTGGCATCAACTGGTATCCGTGTTCACTGCCTCGCCCTTGGCGGCGTAGACCTGACCAGTGCAGCAGGGAAGATGACGATGCAGGTGCTTGGCGCTGTCGCAGAGTTTGAGCGTGACCTGCTGATCGAGCGTACACAGTCCGGTCTGAAGCGTGCGAAAGCAGAAGGCAAGAAGCTGGGGCGCCCTGAAGCAGTTGATACCACCAAGGCGGTGCAGAAGGCCAAGGCCAAGAACATGACACAGGCGGAAGTGGCAGCCGAACTGGACATCGGCATCGCCACGGTCAAACGGCACTGGAACAAGGCGCTGTAAGCCCCTACTCTGCGGTATCTACTTACAGCGAGAACACCCACATGGAAGACCGGGATGCAGAAATAGCAGACGCCCTTGAGAGCCTGCATATGAACCAGACAGCCTTGAGAGCAGCCATCGAAGAAGTAAGCACATGGATCAAGCAGCGTGGGTCTGTAAATGCCCACGAAAACACCATGACCTGCCTACAGGCCCTTGATGCCAACGCCGATGCGATCACTTCAGCGATTGAACGCCTACGCTCATAGCCGCCTTCTGGTGCCTTTTTGCTCTAGTGGATATTCTGAAATCGTACTGTGCGGCTCGCAGCGGTCCAGCCAGAAGCATTAAGGACTGACCCACACTGGTCTAGTTCGCAGCAAAATTGCTGGCAACTACCCTCCAGATGATTCGAAACTGAATCATCAGTACCCGATATTCCCGTCCCAGCTCGTAGCTGATATTCAGCCGTGGGTAAAGGCCATTTTGAAAAGCGGTAGGTATCCGCCTATTAGGTGGGTTGGCACCCGCGCCCTTTCAGCTCCAAGTGGCCTGAATCTTCAGCTTCTGCCCTACTAGTCGAAGCAGCTCGGTCGGATTAGTCATCGGCTCGGACAAAACAAGGCGGTTTTCATCCAAGTCTCTTTGCTCGTCTTCTTTGGTTCTCATTGCGTGTGCAAGGCGGTGCAACGCACTGGTAGCCTCTTTGATGTCAGCTCTCGATGGCAGGCCGAAGACGCGAGCCGCATGGTGGTACTGTGAGATGACCGCCGCCTTGGACGTAAGGTCAGCTGCGTGCTCTCTTAGAGACGCGGCAATCTCGCTGTTGGGTGTGGATATGGTGATTCTCGGTTGATGGCGTAGTAGGGTATTGGATAGCTGGCCCAACGCACTTTTAAGCTGCTGTACCGGCTCGATGATTAGCTTCAGTATGGCCTGGCTGATGACGAAGATCAGGATGCCACCAAAGAGTGTGATGATGGATGTTACAAGCTGGTCCATAACGATGGCTCACGAGACAAGAAGCACCCACCTTAACTAGTCTAAGTGTCCTATGCCAGTACCAAACGGTGGCGCCGTCATTTTTCAGCAAACCTGTCTAACTTCGGCTCTGTTTGTTCGCCTTGTCTACTGATCAACCAGATCTGCTTCGTCTTATGACGATATTCAGTGCGGGTGAAGGTCCGCGTCAGAAGTGCTCGCACTGCCCAAGGTACACATCGCTGTCGCTCAGGAAAACGAACGGCTTGCGTACACCATCGGCGTACTCGTTGATCGTGAGTGCGAACAAGCTCGACCCAGCCCCGGCTCCCTGATCCTTCCGCATAGTCGTGACGACTTTGTAGCTATTCTCACTAGAGCCGTAGTCGATAACCTGCGGCTCGGTAACGTACGAGTTCTTTAGGGCGCCAGCCATCAGACCAGTGTTATGCTCGACTGTGAACTGCTTGCCGATGTACATATGACCAAGTGAGCTTTCGGAGGCAGATACTGCCCGCTCTACGGTGCAGCGGTAGTCTGGGGATGCCCAAGCGTTGCCCGCCCCCATCATCGCGATGACTGCCGCTATCCCTGCTGAATTCATTGTGACGCTCTCTTATGTGGCTAGTGACGTACGCATCTTGCCGAAAGCAAAGGACATTTGATGACCATAAACGCGCTCCGCATAGAATAAACTATGCCTCTTCAACAATTGAGCCAGCTGTTCTAATACCTTCTTCAAGCAAAACGCGACGAAACTCCTTCAGAACCTGCTTACCAAGCTTAGTCAGAGACCAGTATTTGGCACTATCACTCACAGGATGTTTCTTTTTGGATGGTTCCACCAAATCAAGTGCTGCAAAGTCAGCAAGTATATCCGTTACAATATTTGCACCGATCGGATGATTTGGCAGATACTTAGTTCCCACCAAATGAAGGGCTATATTCTTGCTCACCTCAGAGCTTGAATTTTCTACAAGTAGATTTTTAGCAACCCAGTGAAATACGTCTGCAAGAGTAACCGTTACTGGTTCAACATCTTCCCATCGCGGATTATCCTGAGTTCTCGCCACCAGCTTTCTCTTGTTAGCATTAAGCACCTTAATAGCCGACCGCACTTCATCATGCTGTGTCTCTTCCTTTTTTTTAACTGCAGCCAGCTGCTCTCTCAGACTTGCGTTTTCACTACTAAGCCGAGTCAGCTCTTTAGTAACTTCCGCACCGGTCACCTGATCAGCCCTGATCCATCCAGTACGGGGGTTTGCGGTAATTGCTTTCATCAAAGAAATTGATAGCTTTGCATGTAAATCATTCTTATTAGACCAAAAGTTTACCAGCCTAGACTTAACTTTTGTTTTGAATCTTGCAATACGTTGCATCGCCTTAGGATCAGTCTCGGCTCGATCCCTAGGCCACGGAGCAGAGTCATCCAAGACAAAGCCTAAAATCGGAACTCCTTTTTCAACCGCATAATCATACTCTTTCTCTGTATAGCCAATTCCCTCAGCAGTTACAGAGCCATAACGATGAGCGACTAGCAATACATAGTAATCAATCTCATCAATCTGTCGAGCAATAATCTTCCATTGTTCTTCATCGGCGGCGCTAAACATCTCCATCCCAACTGGAATATGGCCCATTTCTAAAATTGCTTTAATTACTTGCTCACGCTCTTCAACAAGATCATGATAAGTAGAGCTCACAAATATCTGATATTTTTTAGCCACTGCCGCGCCCACCCTAAACCAAAAAAATTCGGACGAATTCCGACCGATAACGGGCTGAGTTTCTACGAGTTTCAAATTTCGCTCATCACTCAGATGCCATATCCTATTAGCACAGCCACCGTACTGGCAATTGCAAATCACAGCGGCAGAAAAGGGGAAGCGGTCAGAGGAGCGGACGACAGGTCAGCAGTGTGCTTGGCTCAAGAGAGTCAGGATATTGGAGACAGCAGCGGACAACGCTAGAATGCTCAGCATGATGCACCACTTAGGTGTACCTATACGCTGTCACACTTCGAGATTTTTGAGCGAAAAATCCTTGTAGAATCAAGGATTTACGTAATGGAGGCGGCCCCACCAGCCACACCCCGGCACTCGATGTTCCCGCTATGGCTGCTCCCTTCCGGGCCTGACCAGGTTAACGGGTAATCAATGCGGGGGGACCGATGGGGCCACCACTACATGCCTCGCTGAGCAGCGAGTGGCGCCATTGTACCGGTCTTTGGGGCAGATACAACCACTGCGGCAGAAAAAGTCATCATTTCTCAATGACTTGTCAGGGGCGAGACGGCCTGGACGGGCCTCTTCGCGGGTAAACCCGCTCCTACGGGGGACCGCGCAGGCTTTTCGAGTTTTGAGCAAGGCAGTTGCCCCCCACAGGGGGGCACGGATGCCTAGACCGCTATGCCCTGTTCGGCCAGGAATGTGACGAAGGCATCTTCGTCCAGTACCTTCACACCCAGCTCAGCAGCCTTGGCCAGCTTGGAACCTGCCCCCGGCCCTGCCACCACGCAGTGGGTCTTGCCGGAAACGGAACCGGCAACCTTGGCCCCCAGGCTTTCCAGCTTGTCCTTGGCAATGTCGCGGCTCATGCGCTCCAGCGTACCGGTCAGCACCCAGGTCTGGCCGGCCAGCGGCAAGCCTTCGGCCACCTTCTTCTCGCTGCTCCAGTGCATGCCGAACGCCAGCAGCTGCGCTTCGATGTCCCGGGCCAGTTTCTGGTTTGCTTCATCCTTGAAGAACTCACGCACTGCGTCGGCCTGCTTGGCCGCCAGGGCCTGGCGCAGGTCAATGCCGTCGGCGGCGATGATCTTGTCCAGGCTGTCGAGCTTGGCCACCAACTTCTCGGCACCGGTCGGGCCGACGGAGGCAATGTCGAGCTTGGCGATCATCCCGGCCAAGGTGGTGCTGGCGGCAAATTCGGCAGCCAGCTCACCTTCGTCCTGCAACTGCATACCGCTGTCGAGCAGCTGCTGGATAACCTTCTGGTTGTGCTCGTCTTCAAAGAAATTGTGGATCTCGTAGGCCACTTCGAGACCGATGTCCGGCAAATAGGTCAGCACCTGCGGCAATGCCTGCTGCACGCGCGCCAGGCTGCCCAGCGAGCGGGCCAGCACCTTGGCAGTCTCCTCGCCGACATCCGGGATGCCCAGCGCGTAGATGAAGCGCGCCAGGCTCGGGCGCTTGCTGGCTTCGATGGCATCCAGCAGCTTCTGGGTCGACACCTCGGCAAAGCCTTCAAGGCCGACGACCTGCTCGAACTGCAGCTTGTACAGGTCAGCCGGCGAGCCGATCAGGCCTTCATCCACCAACTGCTCGACACTCTTCTCACCCAGGCCGTCGATGTCCATGGCACGGCGCGACACATAATGAATGATCGCCTGCTTGAGCTGCGCGCCACAGGCCAGGCGGCCGACGCAGCGGTACACCGCACCTTCGCTGGTGGTTTCCTTGCCTTTGCTGCGCTTGACCAGCTGGGTGCGCTCGACCTGCGAACCACACACCGGGCACTCGCTTGGCACTTCTACCGGGCGGGCGTCTTGCGGACGACGCTCCAGCACCACCTGCATCACCTGCGGGATCACGTCGCCGGCCCTGCGAATGATCACCGTGTCGCCGATGCGCAGGCCCAGGCGGGCGATTTCGTCCATGTTGTGCAAGGTGGCGTTGGACACGGTCACACCGGCCACCTTGACCGGCTTCAGCCGCGCCACAGGCGTTACGGCACCCGTACGGCCAACCTGGAACTCAACGTCCAGCACCTCGGTCAGCTCTTCCATGGCCGGGAACTTGTGGGCAATCGCCCAGCGCGGCTCACGGGCGCGGAAGCCCAGCTCGCGCTGGGCGGCCAGGCTGTTGACCTTGAACACTACACCGTCGATCTCATACGGCAGGCTGTTACGCCGCTCGCCAATGTCGCGGTAGTAGGCCAGGCATTCTTCGATGCCCGCCGCATGCTTGAGCTCGCGGCTGATCGGCAGGCCCCAGGCCTTGAGTTGCTCGAGGATGCCGATGTGGCTGTCGCCGATGCTTTCGGACAACTGGCCGACGCCATAGCAGCAGAACTCCAGTGGGCGGCTGGCGGTGATTTTCGAGTCCAGCTGGCGCAAGCTGCCAGCAGCGGCATTGCGCGGGTTGGCGAAGGTCTTGCCACCGGCCTCGGCCTGGGCGGCATTGAGCCGGTCGAAACCGGCCTTGCTCATGTACACCTCGCCGCGCACCTCCAGCACTGCCGGCCAGCCCTTACCCTGCAACTTGAGCGGGATGTTGCGCACGGTGCGTACGTTGGCGCTGATGTCTTCGCCAGTGGTGCCGTCGCCACGGGTGGCGCCCTGCACCAGCTGACCGTCGCGGTACAGCAGGCTCACGGCCAGGCCATCGAGCTTGGGTTCGCAGCTGTAGTCGACCGCACCCGGCTGATCGAGGCCTTCTACCACGCGGCGACCGAACTCACGCAGGTCGGCTTCTTCGAAGGCGTTGCCCAGGCTGAGCATGGGCACTTCGTGGCGCACCTGGCTGAACGCAGCCAAGGCAGCGCCGCCAACGCGCTGGGTGGGCGAGTCGGGGGTTACCAGGTGCGGGTGTTCGGCTTCCAGCGCCTTGAGCTCGTTGAACAGGCGGTCGTATTCGGCATCAGGCACGCTGGGCTCGTCGAGCACGTAGTAGCGATAGTTATGCTGATCGAGCTCGGCACGCAGTTCGAGGATACGGGTTTCGGCGGTCATGGGATTTGTCTTCTCTTGCAAAGCAAAAGAGCAGCTTGGGGTGTGCGTGGAGTTTTAGGTGTCTATTGACTGTGCCGGCCTCTTCGCGGGTAAACCCGCTCCTACGAGGGCGTCACATGCCCTAGGGCGGTGATGTACCTGTAGGAGCGGGTTTACCCGCGAAGAGGCCGGCACAGGCAACGACGATACCCGAACCGGCCAGCACGCCCTCAGGCTGCTCTTTCGTCTGGATCTGTCAGCGTTTCTGGGTCAGCGCACGGCGCTCGAACTCGACGATACGCTGGCGGTAGTGCTCGATGGTCTGGGCAGTCAGCACGCTGCGCTGGTCATCCTTGAGCTCACCGTTCAGTTCGTGGGCCAGCTTGCGTGCCGCGGCAACCATCACGTCGAAAGCCTGCTTCGGATGACGCGGGCCCGGCAAGCCGAGGAAGAAGCTCACAGCGCGAGTGCTGAAGTGATCGATGTCGTCCAGGTCGAACACGCCAGGCTTGACTGCGTTGGCCATCGAGAACAGCACCTCGCCGTGACCGGCCATGCTCTCGTGGCGGTGGAAGATGTCCATTTCGCCGAAGCGCAAGCCGCTTTCCAGGATGTTCTGCAGCAGCGCCGGGCCCTTGAAGCCACCCTCGTCGCGAGAGATCACGCTGATGACCAGCACCTCTTCGGCGGGTGGCAACTCCTTGACGCTGCTGCTGGCAGGCGCTGCGCCGCTGCTACGGTTGTTGTCGGCGGCAAAGTCGTCATCGCTGTCGGCAAACAGGTCGGGCTCGCGCTGCTCGGCGCTCAGGTTCAGGTCACCCTGCTGCACATCGGCAGCCGCACTGGCACGCTTGCCGCGCTTGCTGGCCTTGACCGGCTTGGGCTCACGCTCGCGATCACGCGCAGATGCGCTGAGCGACGGCAGGTCGCTTTCGTCCAGCTCAGGCTCCTTGTGGGTATCGAGCACGCGCGACGGGCCGAGCACTTCGGCACTGCCACCCTCTTCGTCCGGCAGGTTGGAATAACTGCGATCCAGACGGAATTTCAACTTGCCTTTCCCGCCGCGCATGCGGCGCCAGCCGTCGAAAAGAATCCCGGCGATAACAATGATGCCGATGAGGATCAGCCACTCGCGCAGACCGATTTCCATGTAATCCCGTGCCTCTATAAAAATATGCTTGAAAACAAAGGGTTCAAAGCCCTTTAACACGTGGCGCCAACTCTATGTTCTGACAGGCGTTTT